>Ga0316209_1000244_pt1 | contig 110832 bp, 86 predicted proteins | sample 6monopyrite_MG_FD_204945 | JGI IMG/M metagenome (GOLD analysis project Ga0316209, IMG submission 204945) | Microbial mat bacterial communities from mineral coupon in-situ incubated in ocean water Damariscotta River, Maine, United States -... | ecosystem: Environmental > Aquatic > Marine >... | reverse complement strand
GACCACACGCGGCCGCCGGCGCCGGTCGAGGGCGTCTTCGCGCGCGTGCTGGTCGTGCGCGACCTGGCGAGCGGCCTTCAGCTCGCGAACGAGGCGGCAGTCTGCGAGAGCGCGGTGCACGTCGAGAGCGTGCTCGAGCGCCTGTTCGCGGAGCACGGCGCGCCGCTGGTGCTGAAGTCGGACAACGGCGGCGCCTTGGTCGGTGGTGCCGTCCCCGACCTGCTTGCGAAGTGGGGCGTGACGCCGCTGCGCTCGCCGCCGCACACGCCTGCCACACGCGTGCCTGCGACACGCCGTAGCGCTCGCCGAGATCGCCGGAGGCCCCCATGGTGGCAGCACCAGGGCGTCGGCGATCGGCCTTGGCTCAGGAGGCGGCAGCCTCGGCCAACTTATAGCGACCAAGGTCCTTGCGAAGGAGCGTTGGGCGAGCATCCCACGCCATTACAGACGGCCCGAGCAACGTTGGGACTGTACCGGGAACCTCTGACTCACAGCTGTCCACGAACGGTATCCCCCGCCTTGGGCTGCCATCAAGTCGCAAGCAGCCCGCCGGAGAGATACCATCTGAGGCTCGCAACAGGAGCGGCCCATTCTCGCTAGGGCTGCCACGAAAACCGGAGAGTTGGACTAGATGGGAGACTGGGTCAAACGTGTGGGCTGGGAAGCGCCCGAAGTCTATCGATCTTCAAGGGTCGTTGTTCGCCGGCTGGAGAGTTTCCCGGACGAGAGTTGTGCCCCTGGAGCGGCCGCTGACGAGCGCATCCGCAGGTCTCTAGCGGCAAGCGATGTACGCGCAGTATTCACCGAGAACCACTTCTGGACGCTGACTTGGACGCTCCTCTACTGGGACGCCATCTTCGCCAAGATCCCGGGCTCATTTGAGCCGCTGTGCGGACCGGAGTTCCCAGTCGAGGGCAATGACATCCCTCGGGATCTGTTTCGCGACGGCTTCCTCTCTGCGCACGAAACGCTGTATCGAGACCGACGTTCAGAGCTGACTCACGCCGACCTCGGGACCGAACTGAGGAAGGGTAGGGCTACCAGCAGCAAGGGCTGGACTCGACTCGTACAAGACTCTGACCGCCTCCCCGAAAAGGAGGTGATCACGGCGCTCGAACGGCTTCCCAATGAGGCTGTTCTCAAAGTCCTGGATCGTCTCTGGGAGAACTACGGGGAGATGCGGAGGGGGCTCCCGGATCTGCTCCTGCTCGACCCGAGCCCGGTACTGATTGAAGTCAAGAGCCCGACGGAGCGAGTGCGCCCGGAACAGCTCGCCTGGCTCAAGTACATGGCATCCGAGTGTGGCCTTGCTACCGAGGTACTGCTGATCGCGTGGTCTGACCGCAAGATAGCAAACCTCGCCGAACTGCTCGGGCCGCCCGACGCGCCAGACCCCCGAGTGCAGCAAGTTGAGGGTGCACCTGATCAGACAGCCCCCCCCTTCACCGACGAACCCGGCGCGAGCAAGCCCGAGAGCGACGGACATGCAGAAGAGAGCACGGCGTCAGCCCGTGAGTCTGTTGCTAACGAACAGCGCATGCCGCTAGCCGTGAACGTCGAGCTCGATCCACTGATCAGCTTCGCCATGCAACAGAACGATGTTCCAATCGTGAAGCTGCTTCATCTGCAGAATACGGGTGATGCGACTCTCCGGGACATCGAGCTCACCATCGAGCCCGAACCTGAGTTCGCGCGAGGCTGGTCCACTCGCATCGATGCCATCGCCGCCGGCGCGCGATTCAACCTGGATGACGTCGACCTCGCTCTGTCACCTACTTATCTCGCTGAAGCCACGGAACGCACCCGCGGCTGCCTCAACCTAACCGTCTCGAATCCTGACGGCGTGCTGCATCAAGAACGGATTGACGTCGAGGTCCTGCCGCGAGATCAATGGAACGGTGGACGCTCCCTCCCAGAGCTCCTCGCCGCATTCGTGATGCCGAATCACCCGAGGCTTCGCCCAGTCCTCAAGAAGGCCGCAGAGCGCTTGGAGGCATGGAGCGGGGACTCCGCGCTCTCCGGCTACCAGCAACGCAGCGCGAAGCGTGTTCAACTCATTGCGGCAGCCGTGTTCAGTGCGATCCAAGAAACAGGGCTCACCTACATCAACCCGCCGGCGAGTTTCGAGTCCGAAGGGCAGCGAGTCCGCACTCCCGGACGTCTCTTTGACGACGGCATGGGCACGTGCCTAGACCTCGCAGTCCTCGCGTCGGCATGCCTGGAGCAATGCGGACTCCACGCGTTACTTGTCCTGGTGGAAGGTCATGCGTTCTGTGGCGTGTGGCTCGACTCCGAGTCTTTCGCCGACCCCGTGACCTACGACGTGCTCCCACTACGCAAGTCTATCGAGCTTGGCCGCATCACGGTCTTCGATCCGACGCTTGCAACACGAAGTGATCGACCGGACTTCGATACAGCAGTAGCGGAGGCAAGACAACACGTCGATCGTGACGACAGCTTTTCCTACGTGATTGATGTCCGGCGCTCGCGCATCGGCCGCATCACGCCTCTTCCCGAGCGCGTCGAGGGAGGGGAGTCCGAACCTGTCGATCAACCTCCTCCCCGAACCGGCCCCAGCGAAGCGCCCAACCTTGGTGAACTCGACCTGCACGAGGTCTTGGATGCTGCTGACGCTGCATCGCAAACCGAGACCCCCATCGGTCGACTAGAGCGATGGCAGAGCAAGCTCCTTGACCTCTCACTTCGCAATCGCCTTCTCAACTTCAAGGCAACGAAGAAGGTCGTTCCGTTCCTTTGTCACGACGTAGGAGCGTTGGAAGACCAGCTGGCTGCGGGGACCGTGTTTAACATCGGCTGCAAGCCAGGCGACCTCGCACTCGGGGACCCGCGCGATGCCGAAGTACATCGACGCCGCACGGGAGACGATGCAACCCGTTCGATCATCGAGGAGGAGTTCGCACTCAACAGGCTGCGGACGAATCTTGACGAGCACGAGACGCAGACTCGACTGACAGAGATCTACCGATCCGCAAGGACGTCCATGGAGGAGGGAGGAGCTAGTGAGCTCTTCCTCGTGGTCGGAATGCTCAAATGGTACGAAAGCGACACGAGCGAGACGCCGCGTATGGCTCCTCTGCTTCTGCTGCCGGCGAGCCTCGTCAGACCATCCGTGCACGGTGACTTCCGCCTGAAGTCGTCGGACGAGGATGCAAAGGCAAACATCACCCTGCTCGAGAAGCTGGAGCGAGAGTTCGGCATCAGGATCCCCGGCCTGGACCCCCTACCTGAAGATGAGGCCGGTCTCGACATTCCGCTTATCCTCCGGAAGTTCAAGAAGGCGATCGCGGGAGTGAAGCGCTGGGAAGTAGTCGAACAGGTTTGGGTCGGGCTGTTCTCGTTCAAGAAGTTCTTGATGTGGCGCGACCTCACGGCCCGAACCGGTGAACTGCTCGAGAACCCGGTAGTGGATCACCTGGTGAACCGTCCAAAGGAACCGTTCCAGACTACGGGCGACTTTCCTCGTGCTGATCGGCTGGACGCTGAACGAAAGCCGGCAGAGGTCTTCTGCCCCAAGTCGGCAGACTCGTCCCAGCTTGCTGCGGTAATGGCTGCTGCGGATGGCCGGACCTTCGTCTTGGAAGGGCCTCCCGGCACCGGCAAGTCACAGACCATCACGAACTTGATTGCGCACTGCCTTGCGACGGAGAAGCGTGTCCTGTTCGTCTCAGAGAAGATGGCCGCACTTAACGTGGTACAGCGCCGGTTAGAAGAGATCGGCCTGGGCCGATTCTGCTTGGAACTGCACTCCAACAAGGCAAGCAAGAACCAAGTGCTCGCTCAACTCAAGGATGCCTTAGACGGAGCGTCATCTCGCACTCCCGACGAGTGGCAGCGCGAAGCGAGTCGACTGGAGGCTCTTCGGAATCAACTGAACGCTTACGTCGAAGCCCTGCACCTAGAGCGCACTTCAGGAGAGACCGTCTATCAAGTCACCTCCAGACTGGTCGGACTTCGCCAGGTCCGACGCTTACCAATGCGCTGGTCTAGCCCCGACGATGTCGGAGCAGAAAGACTGAGCCATCTGCGAGACACGATCCAACGCTTGTGTACCGCAGCAGAAGCCTGCGGGAACATCGCCGACCACGCATGGCGCGCCGTGAGGGAGACAGAGTTCCGTCCTACGTGGCAGTCCTCCGTACTTGAGACCATCAGTCACTTGCAGTCGAGCACTGTAAGTCTGCGCGATGGTCTAGCCGAACTGGCGGGGCCTCTTCTCATCGATCCGCACGAGCTATCCCTATTGGGCGTGGATCCTATCGGCAAGCTGTGTCGCCACCTTCTTGAGCACCCCCGACCGCCTAAGACTCTGCTAGTCGAACAGGACTGGGACGTGGCGCAGGAGATGTTGGAAGCATGGATCGTACTGGGCCGCGAACGAGACGCCGCTCGTGATGACATCTTTGAGCGCTACGCCGAGACCGTCCGGGATCTTGATACCGAGGACCTTCTTGGCGAGCTCAGAGTTGCGGAAGCTAGCGCATGGCCCCTCTCATGGTGGCGCAGGCGACCGGTGAAGTACGCTCTGAGGAAGGTATCCAAGTCAGGGCGCGCACCAGACAACAAGCATCTCTCCGATGAGTTGACGGCGATCGGAGCACTGAGCAAGCTCGAAGCACAGGTTCGTGACGCAGGAGAGGACGCGCGTCGCTTGTTGGAACAACATTGGTGCGACGGAGAGGCCGACTGGGATGGCCTCTCGTCCATCCGCAAGTGGGCACGGCAGTTCCGAGTCCTTGCACAGGAGCTTTCGGGAGGTGACTCTGAGCGTGCCACTGCGCTGCGCGCTGCTTGGGCTTCGCTTGCGACCGGGCAAGTGGAGTTGCTTGCGGAGGGTCAGCCACTTCGAGCCTCTCTAGAACTCGTCGCAAGCCTGAGCCCCAACTTCATGGAGGCGCTTTCATCCTGCAACCAGGTACTAGACCTGGATGCCAGAGCCGCCTGGGGCGAAGAGAGCGCAGCGGGCGCAATCTCCAGCGTCCTCGAGACCACCGAGCGTTGGAACGCCGCGACACCCCGCCTTCGGGAATGGTGTCACTGGAGGGGTATCCGTACTGAGGCAGCTTCGCAAGAGCTGCGTCTCCTGCTCGAGGCGCTGGAGTCCGGGGAGATCGAATCGGCAGAACTCTCTGACGGCTTCGAGAGAAGCTACGCGCAGTGGTGGTACGAGGCCGTACTCGACACAGAGCCTGTTCTCGCTCGCTTCTCCAGCGCCGAACACGAGCGAGCAATCCGCGACTTCGTCGAGACGGATGAGCGATACACGAAGCTGACGAAGCAAGTCATCGCGGCGAGGCTTGCCAGTCAAGTACCTGCAGCAAGCACAGGTCTGCGCTCTTCCGAGCTTGGCATCCTTTCGCATGAGGTGAGCAAGAAGCGGCGACATAAACCTGTCCGAAGGCTGTTCGAGGAAATCCCCAACCTTCTTCCGAGACTGAAGCCGTGCCTCTTGATGAGCCCCATCTCGATTGCGCAGTACCTCGACCCATCATTCCCGAAGTTTGATGTGGTCGTCTTCGACGAAGCCTCTCAGATCCCCGTTTGGGACGCGATCGGAGCGCTAGCGCGAGGAAGACAGGCCGTGATTGTCGGTGATCCCAAGCAACTGCCCCCTACTCGGTTCTTCCAGAACTCCGACGACGGAGATGATGACGAACTCTCGTACGACGTTGTCGAAGACCAAGAGAGCATCTTGGATGACTGTCTGGCAGCGCAACTGCCCTGGCTCCATCTCGACTGGCACTACCGCAGTCGGCACGAGAGCTTGATTGCATTCAGCAACCACCACTACTACGAGAACAAACTCCTGACCTTCCCGGCAGCGGAACGCGAAGGACTTGGCGTGACTTGGCGTCACGTGCCTGAGGGAGTCTATGACCGAGGCAAGTCGAGAACGAACCGCGCCGAAGCAGACACACTTGTGGCGGAGGTGACTCGTCGTCTCACAGACCCGGCGCTGAAGCACGAAACGATCGGCGTTGTCACCTTCAGTCAGACGCAGCAGCGGCTGGTTGAGCAGCTACTCGACGAGGCTCGAGGAAAGCACTCGGAGATCGAGTTCGCGTTCAGTGACGATCAGCTTGAGCCCGTCTTCGTCAAGAACCTCGAGAACGTCCAGGGAGACGAGCGAGACGTCATCCTCTTCAGCATTGGGTATGGCCCCGACGCACAAGGTCGCGTCTACATGAACTTCGGGCCGCTCACTGGGCAGGGCGGTGAACGACGTCTGAACGTAGCGATCACACGCGCTCGGCGAGAGGTGGTTGTCTTCTCGACCCTGCGTTCAGAACACATCGATCTCAACCGAACCAAGTCGAGGGGCGTACGAGACCTCAAGACCTTCCTGGACTACGCAGAACGCGGGATGGCCGCTATCGCAGAGGCAACGCACTTCCGCGGTCTAGAAGACTACGAGTCCCCCTTCGAGGAGCAGGTGGCCAAGGCTCTTATAGACCGCGGCTGGGATATCCACGCGCAAGTCGGTTGCTCGAACTACCGCATCGACTTGGCCGTGATCGACCCCGACGTGCCGGGCCGTTATCTGCTGGGCGTCGAGTGCGATGGCGCGTACTACCACAGTGCGAAGACCGCCCGAGACCGCGACCGACTTCGCGAGTCCGTGCTTGCCGACTTGGGTTGGCAACTCCACCGCATTTGGTCGACGGACTGGTGGAACGACCCCCAACGCGAGATCGAGAAGCTAGAGAGCGCGCTACTCAAGGCACAAGCCAAGAGTACGGCATCGTCAGTCGTCGCACCTCCCGAGTCGGGGGACCGAGTGGCCGAGAGCATGATGGCGTCGCCCATCGCTTCTGTTGGAGGCAGGAGTTCCAGCGACACCGACAATCCGGTGGCGAGTCCCACTAGCCTCAACTCGGCGCGTGAAGAGTCCCACATAGTCACCTATCGCGCGGCCGTGGGCCTTCGAGCTCCCCGAGACAGCTTCTACGAGTCCCGTGGAGCGAGCCACATCGTCCGTCTCTTTGAGCTGGTCACATCAGCTGAAGCTCCGGTGCTCTTCGAGCTTGCTGCGAAGCGGGTCGGCGATGCATTCGGGATGGGGCGCGTGACCTCGAAAGCAGTTACACACATGCAGGACGTCCTTGGTCGACACGAACATCGTGGCATCAAGGTTCGTTTCGTTGCAGAAGAGGAAACGACAGTCCTGTGGCGTCTTGGTGACGAACCAGAGCTGTGGTCCGAAGCAAGGGCACCCGGTTCAAGCCAATCGGATCAACGAAGCATCGACGAGGTGCCGCTCGTCGAGCTCTGTGCCGGCGTCAGGAAGATCCTTGGCCGACACATCAGCGCTCCCGAGGAAGATCTGGCAAGCGAGACGGCGCGGCTGTTCGGAGTCCGGCGCCTCGGCGCCAAGGTACGCGCGCGCATGGAGCAAGCCATCTCTCGATGCATCGCTCAGGGCCATGCAGAGCGCAGCGGCTCGATGATCGTGATCATCTAGACGGAATGGATGGAGCGGTCTGAAGGCAGACCGCTCCATCCATTCCGTCTAGAGCTTCCCGATTCCCGCACTTGACGGGGCGGCGGGAACACCGAGACTGGACCCGTCCAGCCCGTCACCTCCTCCCGAAAGATCCGCTCGTGACCCGCCTTCTGATCCTGCTCTGCCTCATCTCGCTCACGGCCTGCCGCACCACTTCGCAACGCCTCGGCGTGATGGTCGACGAGACGCGCCGCGATCTCACCGAGGGCGGAGCCTTCGTCAGCCTCGACGATCAGTTCGTCAGGGCACAGCAGTCGCGCATCGAGAAGGTGCGCACATTCAACGAGACCGGGGAGCTCAAGTCGGCGAAGGACTACTACAACGCGTCCTGGATCCTGGTCTCTTCGCAGAAGCCCGAGGATCTGATCCTGGCGCGCGACTTGGCGCTCGAATCGGTCGAGCGCGGCGACGACCGCGCCTTCCGCATCGCTGCGACGGCGATCGATAAGCTGCTGCGCATCGAGGGCAAACCCCAGCGCTACGGCACCCAGTACGAGTACATCGAGTTCCTGCGGCGCTGGCGCCTCTACCCGATCGACCCGGCCACGACGGATGCCGAGCGCGAGTCGATGGGCGTTCAGCCGCTGCGCGAACTCTACGAGCGCGAAGAGCGCCTGAACGAGCAAGTCAGCAGGGACTGAGCCGAGGCGCAGGGCGGAGCCGGCCTCGGCCGGCGAAGGGCGACGCGCTGGGAGGCCGCGTCGAGGCGTGAGTCCGTCGGGCGGAGGCGCGACCATGCCGAGCCCGTGCTCGATCCCGCACCGGCGTCCGCCCCACGGGGTGCGCCGTGCGAGCTGGACCGCCAACCCGCGGAACCCGAGACCGGTCTAGGTACCCAGGGAGAATCCCCTATCCCGAAATAGGGATAAATCAACCGATGCGGAAGAGTCGTACAAACATGTCGCCCCCTCCGCCGATGACTAGTATCATCCCATCCCGATCCCATGATTGGACTCACCAGCACCTCACGCCTGCTCAAGGCCCTCGCCGAAGAGACCCGGCTGCGCATCCTCCACCTGCTCGCTCAGGAAGAACTCTCGGGCACCGACCTGATGGAGATCCTGAACATGGGGCAGAGTCGCATCTCGACGCACCTGACCTTGCTCAAGGAGGTCGGCCTGGTCCAAGACCGACGTGTCGGCCGTCGCAGCTTCTACTCCATCGCCGCAGGTCCCGCCGCGGGCATGTGGGAGACGGTGCTGCGTGACAACGACCAAGCCCCCGAGTTCCGCGCCGACCTCGCCGGACTCGAGATGTTGCGCCAGCGACGCCGCGAACAATCCCGCGCCTACTTCGATCGCGTCGCCGCAGCTTTCGGCGAACAACTGCTGCCCGGACGCACTTGGGAGGGGCTCGCACGAGCCATCTTGCAGCTCGCGCCGCGCGCGCGTTACGCGGACCTCGGCATCGGCGACGGCTTGCTGACCTTGATGCTGTCCGAAGTCGCGGAGTCGGTGACCGCCGTCGATATCTCCTCGGAGATGCTCAGCCAGCTGAACCAGCGCGCGAAGGACAAGGGCATCGACAACATCGAGACGGTGGAGGGCAACATCGAAGACTTGCCGCTCGCCGACCGCTCGTACGACGTCGTCGTGCTGAGCCAAGCGCTGCACTACGCGAGCAAGCCCGAACGCGCGCTCGAAGAAGCGATGCGCATCCTCGTTCCCGGCGGGCGCCTGTTGGTGCTCGACCTGCTCGCGCACAGCGAGGAGTGGGTCCGCGAGAAGTACCACCACGAACACCTCGGCTTCACTGAACAAGCACTCGAGAATTTGATCATCGAAGTCGGCTTCCAACACGCCAACGTTCAACGCGCCGCGCGCGACCCCCAGCCCCCCCACTTCATGACCCTGGTCGCCACAGGCGCGAAGGGCTGAGCAGCACCATGCCTTCAGACCTCCTGAGCCGGTTCGAACAACGCGTCCTCGTCATCGACGGCGCGATGGGCACCCAGATTCACGCCGCGGAACTCGACCTGGAGACCGACTTCCAAGGTCTCGAAAACTGCAGCGAAGTGATCAACCTGACGCGCCCCGACGTGATCCAGCAGATCCACGAGCGCTACTTCGCGGCGGGTTGTGATGCCGTCGAGACGAACACCTTCGGCGGCTCGAAGCTGACCCTGGAAGAGTTCGGACTGCAGGACCGCACGCGCGAGATCAACAAGGTCGCCGCGGAGATCGCGCGTCGGGCGGCGGAGGCGCACTCGGCCGATAAACCGCGCTTCGTGCTCGGCTCGATGGGTCCCGGCACGAAGCTGCCTACGCTCGGCCACACGACTTACGCCGAGCTGCTCGCCTCCTACCGCGAGCAGGCCGAAGGCCTCGCGGACGGCGGTGTCGACGCCTTCCTGATCGAGACCTGCCAAGACCCCCTGCAGATCAAGGCCGCGCTCGGCGGCGTGATCGCTGTGCGCAAGGCGCGCGGCATCGACACGCCGATCATCGTCAGCGTCACGATGGAAGTGACGGGCACGATGCTGGTCGGCACCGAGATGGCAGCCGCGCTCGCGATTCTCGATCCGTACCCGGTCGACTTGATCTCGCTGAACTGCGCAACTGGCCCGCGCGAGATGGGCGAACACATCCGCCTGCTCGGGCAGACCTGTCGCAAGAAGATCGGAGCGTTCCCGAACGCCGGCTTACCGCAACTCGTCGACGGTCAACCGTACTACCCGCTGACGCCGGAAGAACTCGCCGACTGGCTGCTGCGCTTCGTCGAAGAAGATGGACTGAACCTCGTCGGTGGTTGCTGCGGCACGACGCCCGAGCACATGGCCGCCGTCGTACACGCGATCGGCAACCGCAAGCCGAAACAACGCAAGCCCGCCTTCGTGCCGCAAGTCACCAGCATTTACAGCGCGGTGAACTTGGTGCAAGACAACTCGGTGCTGCTGGTCGGCGAACGCTCGAACGCGAACGGCTCTAAGGCGTTCCGCGAACACCTGCTCGACGGCAACCTCGACGGCATGGTGCAGATCGGCAAGGCGCAAGTGCGCGACGGCAGTCACATGCTCGACCTCTGCGTCGCGTACGTCGGCAAGGACGAGCACGCGGACATGCAGAACGCGATCGCGCGCTACCGCACCGAAGTCCCCGTGCCGCTGATGGTCGACAGCACGGACCCGAAGGTCATCGAGGAAGCCCTCGAGATGTGCGGCGGTCGCAGTGTGATCAACTCGATCAACCTCGAAGAAGGCCCGGATAAGTGCCACGAAGTGCTGCCGATGGCCAAAGCGCACGGCTCCGCCGTCGTCGCCTTGACGATCGACGAAGAAGGCATGGCCAAGACGGCCGACGACAAGCTGCGCATCGCGCGACGCATCTACGACCTGTGCGTCCGCGACTACGGCATGCGGCCCGAAGACATCCTCTTCGACGTGCTGACCTTCACGATCTGCACGGGCAACGAAGACGATCGCCGCTTGGGCCTCGAGACGCTCGACGGCATCCGCCGCGTGAAGGAAGAGCTTCCCGGCGTCGGCCTCCTGCTCGGCCTGTCGAACATCTCGTTCGGCCTGAACCCGGCGGCGCGCCACGTGCTGAACTCGGTGTACTTGCACCACGCTCAGAAGGCCGGCTTGACCGCGGCGATCCTACACTCGGGCCGCATCGAACCGTTGCACCACATCGACGAAGAAGCGCGCCGCACCGCGGAAGACTTGATCTTCGATCGTCGCCGCGACGGCTACGACCCGCTGCAGGCCTTCATGGCCCTGTTCGACGGCGTCGACGTCAAAGCGCGCGCCGCGCGCGAGTTGCCCAAGGACGTCTTCGAGCGCCTGACTTGGCGCATTGTCGAAGGCGAGCGCGACGGCCTCACCGAAGACCTCGACGAGGCAATGAAGTCCAAGGAACCGCTCACGATCATCAACAAGGATCTGCTCGACGGCATGGCTGTCGTCGGTGACTTATTCGGTCGAGGCGAGATGCAGCTGCCCTTCGTGCTGCAGTCCGCCGAGACGATGAAGGCCGCGGTCGCACACCTCGAGCCGCACATGGAACGCGCCGACGGCGACACGCGCGGCAAAATCGTGCTGGCGACGGTGCGCGGCGACGTGCACGACATCGGCAAGAACTTGGTCGACATCATCATGACCAACAACGGCTACACGGTCTTCAACATCGGGATCAAGCAGCCGATTCAGCACATCCTCGACGTCGCGCACGAGCATCAACCGGATGCCATCGGCATGTCGGGACTGCTCGTGAAGAGCACGGTGATCATGCGCGAAAACCTCGAAGAGATGAAGCGACGCCACGTCACCACGCCGGTGATCCTCGGCGGCGCTGCGCTCACGCGGAACTTCGTCGAACACGAGTGCCGCAGCGCCTACGACGGCTCGGTGTACTACGCGAAGGACGCCTTCGAAGGCCTCGACCTGATCGGTCGCATCGTCGGCGGCGAAGCCACTCCCGCGGTTGTCGCCAAGAAGCAGCGCGTCTCCGCCCAAGTCGCCGCTACCGTCGACGCCGTTCAGAACGCGGCCGCCGCGACGCGCCCCGAGCTCGAGGAAGACGAAGACCTGCCGCACCGCGGCGACCTCGCCGCCGCGCCGAACTTGCCCGCGCCGCCCTTCTGGGGTCGCCGACTCGTCGAGTCGGTCAACCTGCAGAGCGTGATGCCCTTCATCAACGAGACGACGCTCTTCCAGTTCCAGTGGGGCTACCGGCGCAAGAACACGCCCACCGACGAGTACCAGCGGTTCATCGACGAGGAAGTGCGCCCGATCTACCACGACCTGATGAAGCAATGCGCCAAGGAGCAGATCCTGCAACCGCGCGCAGCGTACGGATACTGGCCGTGCTTCGCCGACGGCGACTCGCTCGTGCTCCTCGATCCGCAGAGCCAGTCGAAAGAGGTCGCGCGCTTCGCCTTCCCGCGCCAGAACGGCAAGAAGCACCTCTGCATCTCCGATTTCTTCATCACGCGCAACGGCCAAGTCGACACCGTCGCACTGCAAGTCGTGACGATCGGCCAACAGGCGTCCGACGTCGCACGCGAGTGGTTCGCCGCCGATCGCTACAAGGACTACTTGCACCTGCACGGTCTCTCGGTCGAAGCCGCGGAAGGCATGGCCGAACTCATCCACCACCAGATCCGCGGCGAGCTCGGCATCGCGGGCGACGACTCGCGCGAGATGCGCCAGCTGCTCAAGCAGGGCTACCGCGGTTCGCGCTACTCTTTCGGCTATCCCGCTTGCCCGCGCATGGAAGACCAGGAAGTCCTGCTCGACCTGCTGGGCGCGAAGGAAGTCGGCATCGAGATGGGCGACGAGTTCCAGCTCTGGCCGGAACAGTCGACGTCCGCGATCGTCGTGCACCACCCCGCCGCGCGCTACTTCACGATCTGATCGCCCCATGCTCGAACGCATCCTGGAACCCGAAGCGATGGACACGGCCGAAGAGGCCGCGGACTACGACGCGATGGACCACAGCGGTCCGAATGCCGACTTTATCGAGCGCTTGGTCGAGCTCGGCGCGCACGGATCGATGCTCGACATCGGAACCGGGCCGGGGCACATGCCGCCGGTGATCGCCGCGCGCCTACCCGAAGCGCGCGTGCTGGGCGTGGACCTCGCCCACGAGATGCTCAGCGTCGCGGAACGTCGCCGGCTCGAGCTCGCGCCCGATGTCGCGGCCCGCATCGAGTACCGCCCCGCCGACGCCAAGCGCCTCGATTTCCCCGATGCCCACTTCGACACCGTGTTCTCGAACACGATCCTGCACCACATCCCCAAGCCCGGCGAGTTTCTACGCGAAGCCCGGCGCGTACTGAAGCCCGAGGGCGTGCTGTTGATTCGGGACCTCTTTCGGCCGGACGACATGGGTCAACTCACCGGTCTCATCACCAAGCACGCCGCGGACTGCAACGACTCCCAACGCAAGCTGTTCGCCGACAGCCTACACGCGGCGCTGACCGCGGCTGAACTGCGCGCACTGGCCAACGACTGCGACCTCGAAGACGCCGAGCTGGTCATCGACACCGACCGCCACATGTCACTGCAGTTGCGCCGAGCCCGGCCCTGAGCGGCCTCCGGGTATCCGAGTCGCGGCAGTGCTGCTGACCGCCGAGAGCAGTGCTCCCGAATCCCGTCAGTCTCCGGTAAGCCATGGATGCACTGCGCTTGCGGTCTGCGTAACATCTGCTTCCATGCCCCTCCAGAATACGGAATTGGCTCTCACCTTCGGCGGCGGCGGTGCGCGCGGCGCTTACCAAGTCGGCCTGCTGCGGCACCTCGCGAGACGACACCCTGAGCTTCGGGCCCGCATCCTGACCGGTGTCTCCGCCGGCGCGATCAATGCGGCGCACTTGGCAGCGGGATGCGAGGACTTTCCAACTCGCGTCGAGAAGCTCGTCGAACTCTGGAGCGGGCTCGAGATCGGCGATGTGTTCCGCATCGATACCTGGTCGGTCATGCGCCATGCAGTTCGTTGGGGCGCGCAACTTGCGTACTTCGGCGGTCGCAAGGGCGTCCCACAGATGCACGGACTCGTGGACACCAGCCCGCTGCGCCGGACGCTCTCCTCCGCGCTCCAGTGCAGTGGCTGTCAACCGCTCGACGGCATCGAGGCGCGCATCCTCTGCGGAGATCTGAAAGCACTCGCGTTGACTGCCACGCGCTACGACACGGGACAGACCGTGACCTTCTATGAGGGAGCCACGATCAAGGACTGGGAGCGCCCGATGCGGAGCAGCGAAGCCGCCAAGATCTCCATCGATCACATCATGGCCTCGTCCGCGCTGCCGTTCTTCTTCCCCGCTGCCGAGCTCGACGGTCACTGGTATGGTGACGGCGGCGTGCGCTTGACGCGTCCACTCGCACCGGCGATCCACCTCGGGGCTACGCACGTGCTCGCCATTTCGACGCGCTACGCACGCAGTGAGTCGGAAGCGGCGGCTTCGTCGACCACCGATTATCCGCCGCCCGCGCAAGTCATCGGCATCTTGATGAATGCGATCTTCCTCGACTTGCTCGACCAAGACGCGATGAGCCTCGAACGCATCAACGAGTTGCTTCGCAAGCTGCCTGCGGACCAGCACTCCAACCTACGCCCGGTGAAGTTGCTCGTCATGCGTCCCTCGGTCGACCTCGGCCGCCTCGCCGCCGACTACGAACCACGCCTGCCGCGCCTCTTCCGCTTCCTGACTCGCCGATTGGGCACGCGTGAGACCAAGAGCTCCGACTTGCTCTCGCTGCTGATGTTCCAGTCCGACTATCTGAAGCGCTTGATCGAGCTGGGCGAGCACGACGCGGAGGCGCGTGGCGACGAGATCGCCGAGTTCCTGGCCTCAGCAGGAAGCTGAACGCCGGCGGGTGGGCCCCGCTACAATCCGGACCTCTTTCCCCCCTGCTGAAGTGGACTCCATGATCCCGGCCCTCACCGCGCTCGCGACGCTCTCCGTCGCAGCTCACGCTCCCGCCTTCGCTCCGCCGGCACTGACCAGCGCCGTGTCGCAAGACACCCGCGTCGAAGTGCTCGAAGATCGCAGCTTGCGACTCGCGCTCCGCCGACTCGAAGGCGACCACACGGGTCGCGCGCACCTGATGTCGATCGGCAACTCGCGCGGCGGTCGTTCGATCGACGTGCTGCGCATCGCGGAAGGCGAACTGCGACCCGGACGACCGGCGCTGCTGCTCGTCGCCGGCATGGAAGGCACGCAAGCGTGGACCTCGAGCCTCGCACTCGATCACGCGCGCTCCTTGCTCGAAGGCTACGGCGAAGACGATGCGATCACCGCGCTGATCGACACGACGACGATCTACGTGCTCGCGCGTGCGAACCCCGACGGCTGCGAACGCCGCTTCGAGTCGCCGCAAGCGGAACGCCTCGCGTCGGGACGCGGTGTCGACGACGACCGCGACGGCCGTGAAGCGGAAGATCCCATCGCCGACCTCGACGGCGACGGCGCCGTGCTGTGGATGCGCGTCCCCGATCCTGAAGGCGAGTGGATCGCCGACCCCGCCGATCCGCGCATCCTGAAGCTCGCGAACCGCGAACGAGGCGAACGCGGCGTGTACGCACTGCACCGCGAAGGCCGCGACGCGGATGGCGACGAGCTCGTCGCCGAAGACGATGAACTGAACACCGAGTGGCACCGCAACTTCCCCGCGCTGTGGGAAGAACACGCAGCGCGCGCCGGTCGCTTCCCTGGTGAAGAACCGGGCGTCAAAGCCGTGATGGACTTCGTCCTCACGCACACCGAGATCGCGCTCGTCGTCGCGTACGGCGAACTCGACGATCTCGGCTCGCCGCCGCCCAAGCTCGCCGGTGGCAAGCGCGGCACGGAATCGCCCGGACGCCCGGAAGCGGACGTCACGCTGCTCACCGAGCTCGGCCGACGCTATGCCGAAACCGTGAAGTCGCCGCGCGCCGGATCGAAGGACGAAGAAGGCCGCTTGCAGACCTGGCTCGTCCAACACCGCGGCATGCAGTGCATCAGCGTGCACCCGTGGTCGGCGCCGGCCGAGATGCCCGAGGCCGAAGAGTCCGCCGAAGAGCCCGTGGACGAGAGCGAAGCCGACGAAGCAGCGACCGAGGAAGTCCCGAAAGCAGTCGAGGAAGACGCGCCCGAACCTTCGGACGATGCCAAGACGCTCGCCTGGCTCGAAGCTCACGAAGTCGACGCCTACCGCGACTGGAAGCCCTTCGAACACCCCGACCTCGGCCCCGTCGAGATCGGCGGCTGGATGCCGCACGCGCGCATCGAACCGCCCGCGGCTCTACGCGACACCATCGCGGACGAGCACTTCCAGTTCCTGCTGCAACTCGCAGCCGAGCTCCCGCGCGTCGAAGTCGTCGAGTGCACCGCACGCTCGCTCGGCCACGACGTCTATGACGTCACCGTCGTGATCGAGAACGCCGCCCTGCTGCCGTTCACCACGGCCGCCTCGCGCCAAGCCGATGCGCCGCGCCCCATCCGCGTCGGCCTCAACTTCTCCGAGTCCGACGAGCTGCTCGCCGGCCCGGTCCGCGTGATGGTCGACGAGCTCGCCGGAACCGGCGGACGTCACACGATGAACTGGCTCGTCCGCACGAGCGATCCGGAATCCGTCTCCGTTCGAGTGGTCTCCGACCACGCCGGCATCGTCACCCGCAACGCGGAGGTCTCCCGATGATCGTCTCCCTGCTCAGTCTCGCGCTCCTCGCGCAGAACCCTGGTACCGGCTTCATCGGCAACCCCGTCGACTCGCGCCCGCAAGTCGAGATCCCGTGGAACCGGCTCTACGACGACGCCGAGATCTACGCGCACTTGGACCGCCTCGTCGAGCAATGGCCCGACATGCTCTCCTTCGAAGTCATCGGCAAGAGCGTCGAAGGCCGCGAGATGCGCGTCTACACGGTCAATGACCCCGCCTCCGGCCCCGCGGACTCGAAGCCCGCGATGTGGGTCGACGCTAACGTGCACGGCAACGAGGTGCAAGGCGGAGAGACCTGCGTCTACCTCGTCTGGTACTTGCTCGAGAACCACGGCACGAACGAACGCGTCGACGAACTGCTCTCGCGCGTCAGCTTCTACGTCTTGCCGATGGTCAATCCCGACGGTCGTCACCGTTGGTTCCACGATGCTCACAACGCGCACTCTTCGCGCACGGGGCACCAACCGACCGACTCCGACCGCGACGGCAAGTTCGACGAAGATCCGCCGAACGACCTCGACGGCGACGGACACATCGTGCAGATGCGCAAGTACGTCCCCGGCGAAGGCACGCACCGCATCGATCCCGATGATCCGCGCGTGATGACGCCGGTGCCCGCCAACGACCGCGGCGAGAAGGGCGACTGGATCTTCCTCGGCAGCGAAGGCTACGACGACGACGGTGACGGTCGCGTCAACGAAGACGGCAGCGGCGGTTACGACATGAACCGCGCCTGGCCTTCGTCTTGGCGTCCGAACCACATTCAGTACGGCGCGGGCCCCTACCCGCTGTACTGGCCCGAGACGCGCTGCATCGCCGACTTCCTGTACGCGCACTCGAACGTCGCGGCGGTCCAGTCCTTCCACAACACCGGCGGCATGATCTTGCGCGGACCGGGTGCCGGGATCTACGGCGAGTACCCGCGCGCCGACCTGGCTGTCTACGACGAGCTGGGCAAGGAAGGCGAGCGCATGCTGCCCTTCTACAGCTACATGATCCTCTGGAAGGATCTCTACTCAGTCTTCGGCGGCTTCGTTACGTGGACCTACGAAGGGCTCGGGATCATCTCGTTCACCAACGAGCTGTGGGTCTCCGAGCGCCTCTACCCGCAGGACAAGCCGGATCCGGACGCCGGCTGGTTCGGCGGCACCTCGCAAAAGGACCGCCTGTGGTTCAACGACCACTTGCTGTCGGGCGCGGCCTACGTCGAGTGGCACGAAGTCGAGCACCCGGTCTACGGAACGGTCGAAGTCGGCGGCTTCCGTAAGGACTTCGGACGCGTCCCCCCGAGCTTCTTGATCGAAGAAGAACTGCACCGCAACGCGATCTTCTGCATGCGACACGCTGAAGCGATGCCCGACGTCGTCGTGCGCTCGCACGAAGTCAGCAGCATCGGCGGCGGTCTCACGGCGATCGACGTCACCTTCGAGAACCTGCGTCCGATTCCGACGCGCACCGCACTGGCGGCGCAGAAGAAGATCGGCAAGCAGGACGAGTTCACGATCGCCGGCGACGGCTTGGAAGTCCTCGCCGGCGGCTTCCGCGAGGATCGCTGGCACCCCGAACGCATGGACTTCGAAGCCCGCGAACCCGAGCGTCTCTTGCGCGAGCGCGGCATCTCCGGTCGCGGCGAAGTGACCGTGCGCTGGATCGTCAAAGGCGGCGGAACGGCGACTGTCGGCTGGACGGGCGAGAAGGCTCGCGCGGTCAGCGTGCCGATCGAGCTGCCCTAGACGGAATGGATGGAGCGGTCTGCCTTCAGACCGTGGCTTGCGGTCCTGTGAGTTCTCGCCACACGAACCGCAGAGCCACATGAAGGAGCCGCTCCACGCACCGGCACACCCGCTTCGTCGGACTCGATGTCCACGCCAAGACCGTCGCGAACGCTGTGGCCGAGGAAGGCCGTGACGAGCCCAAGTTCCTGCGCCAGATCTCCAATGACCAGGGCCGTATCATGAAGTCGCTGGATCGACTCGGTCCGCGCGAGAGTCTGTACTGCGCCTACGAGGCCGGGCCGACCGGCTACGGCTTGCAGCGCGCGTGACGACGCCAAGCGTGCGCAGCGGCGCGCACGTCACCAACTGTCGAAGTTCTTGCTGCGTCACGGTCGGCGCTGGCCGAAGTCGAATAAGCTGATGGGCTACCTCGGGCTTACCGCACGTCTCTACCCAAGCATGACTTACAACGAATCACAGGGCTCGGACTGGAAGGTCCTTGCGGATTGCATCCAGATCAGCCCGGATGATTCGTGAAGACGTGCTCCAGACACAGCAGATCGGCTCCTGTCGGTGCTTTGAGGGTTCTGGCGATGATGGCGACCCTGAACGGGTCGTCGAAGTAGCTCGGTTCCTCAAAGTGCCGTCAGGGGCCGAGAGACCGGCGATGCCGGCCGGCTGTGCAGTCTGGAGTGCGTGTTCATGAAGAATCCGGGCTAGCGCAAGTTGCGCGGTCCAGCGGGACGAGCCGCTCGCCTCCAGCACGACGCGACTGCTCGCCTGCTCGGCGAAGAACTTCGTCATGGCCGGCCGCGCCATCGCCACCGTGCCCTCTTCCGTCACCTCGCCGGCCCCGTCGAGCACGCAATACACGCTCGATCACGAACCGAGGTCAACTCCGCTGGTGCGGGGATGGGCAATCGCTGTAGTCTGGGTCATGGTCAGTCTCCTTCATGGGTTTAGTAACTACGCCCATTGCAGAAACTCGCGGTGACTGCGGCCGGGAGACTGACCTGCTCTCCTCATCCGGCTAGCCACGCTGTCGTCACGCAGAACGGCCTCCGCAGCGGCGCGCTGCGAAGGCCGTTCGGCTTGATGCGCCGGCTCGCACCAATGCAATGAGGGGACCCCTCCGGAGAGAGGGCCCCTCGTCATGTTGCAACTCAATGGTTGCGAGGCACGCGCCTTGGCCACCTTGCGGCGGATCGCCGCGCACCCCGTTCCAGTCGTCGCCCCCTGCGTGGAGCGACGATCGAATCACGGAAGAAAGCGCGCGCGAACGCCGTTGGACATCGCGACGCCGGGACCGCTCGGCTGGCCGGGATCGCGGAAGAGGAATTGGTAGTAGCGCGTCAAGCCGACGTCGGCGACGTCCACCGGCACGTCGACCGTGACCGTTCCATCAGCACCGACGCGGAAGGCCGTGAGGCGCGCGAGCGGCAGCGACGCCAACAAGGTGCCTCCCATGAAGCTGTCTTGCGCCGGCGTGCTGCTGTAGTGCACGACTCCGCCTTGACCGGGAACGCCGTCCATCATGCGCAGCTGGAATCCGGTGCCCGTCGCCGACGGAGCCCCGATCCACTCGGCCTGCGGGTACGCACCGAGCGAGCTGAGCTTGCCCTCGCCGTACGCTTCGACCGGACGGGCACGGAATCCCGCCATCGCCGAGGCGAGGAGGCGGATCGTCTCCGCATTGTCCGCGGGATTCACGCCGCCCTCAGCGACTCCGGTCGCTTCACCCGAGTACTCGATGCTCGGGCTCGAGAAATGCTGGATGCGCATGCCGGGGGCGTACGACATGATCGTGCGCCACTGGTTGCCGGACGAGCGGTGCCCGTAAGAAAAGCTGTACGCTCCATTTCCCGCGTTCGCCTGGTCGTGCTGACAACCGAGGTTGTGCCCCAACTCGTGCGCGAAGCTGTAGTACCCCGTCGCGCAGTTGCGCGAGACGACGCTGAAGGCGAGCTGCTCGAACCACGACGCCGGCGTGTCTTGCACGTAGGCGATGCCGCAGGAACTCTCGTTGCCGACGATCAGTGTGACCTGATCCGCGCCGTAGAGATCGCGCAGCGCGTGGATCTCGTCCATGTAGCCATCCGCGGGAAGGCGCAGGCGCGAGAGTTCGGTGCTGAAGCTGCTCGACTCGGCGTAACCTGTGAGTTCGGCGGTGTGCACGACGCGCACCGCAGTATCGACGCCGGAGTTCGCGAAGGCTTGGTTCGTCTCGAGTGCCGCGAGTTCGATCAACGCGAGCACACCGTTCGTTCCACCGGACACGATGCGCGCGGTCGGCGTGTAGACGACGAGCATGTCGATCTCGACCGCAGCAACGTCGGTCGTGCCGCTGGTCGTCGATCCCCCGCCGCTGCCGGATGCGTCACCGAAGGCGTCCGACGCACTGGGATCGCCGGCGCAGCCGGGCAGCAGCGTCTCATCGACCAGCTCGAGCAGGTGGTGCCCTTCCGTATCGGGACGCACTCGATAGAGCTGTCCGTTCGCGCGCACCGTGCCGACTAGGGCGTTGCCCCGGCGCACGAGCCGTACGTCACCGTTCGGCGATCCGGCGACTTCACCGAGCCACGCTCGCGAACCGGCGCGGGCCGAGCGAGCGCTGTCGCGCATCGCCAGCACGGTGAGGTCTTCACCGAGCTCGAGGACGACCGCGTCTTCGGCGGACAAGAGCTCGAGATCGACGTCGATGGAGCGCGAACGCAACACGCCGACGGGACGCTCGAGCGCTTCGCCGCGGGAGGCGAAGAGGCTCAAGGCGTCGGCTTCACCGACCGTCTGGGCTCCGGCAATGGGTGCGAGCAGCGCGCTGAGACACAGCGCTCCGCCCACGAACCCCCTCGTGGGAAATGCAATCTTGGTCAAACGACCCTCCGACTCTTCCGGTGGACGCTTTGGACCACGGGCCGCGCAGGCCGGACCGCCGTCACGCGACCGCTGGGGACGGCCGCAGGTGGCACCCAGCCACCGGGGGGGAACATCGGCGCGGGGGGGAGTCGTTCTGAAAGCGGATCGCTTTCAATCCACGACGAAAGAGACGCCATCACGGGTCGATGCTAGGAAAGCCCAGGTAGGGCACTCCAGCTTCGGAGCCCGTCATCTCGGCCCTTTCCCGCCAGGAGGAATGGGCCTGACTCAGGTCGGCGCGGACGGTGAGCGATCAGCGGATTGCGAAGCCGTCGACCTCCGCCGGGACGGCCGGGCGCGACTCGACCGCCTCGACACGCGCCGCGGGCGGACCCTGCTCGAGCCACGCCAGGAATTCCGCGACCGGCCCCTCCCCGCCTTCCGCGTGGAACTCGACGCGACCGTCCGGGAGATTGCGCACCCAACCGCACACGCCGAGCATTCGAGCGGCACGGCGCGCGGCGTAGCGGAAGGCCACGCCTTGCACGCGACCCGCGACGAAGCCCGTGACGGCCTCGCTCACAACGTCGCCCAGCCCGCGTGCACGCGCGAACCCGGCGGGACTTCGCGAGCGACGCGGCCTTCGATCTCGAACAGCTCCGCTTGGCGACGCGCGACGAGCACGCCATCGAAGAACGAGCGCGCCAACCGGTCGAAGAGGGCTTGGTGACCCGACTCGCTCGGAATCAGTTCGCGGTAGAGCGACGCGAGTTCGCGGTCGGCGAGGCCTTCGGCGAGCAAGTGGAAGCGCTCTAGGCTGCGCAGTTCGATCAGCCCCGCGATCAGCAAGCGATCGAGCAGGACTTCGCCGCGCGTCGAACCGGACTCGCTGAGCAGGCGTTCCGCGTACTCGTTGGTCTCGACCGGCCCGAGCGTTCCGCCGCGCGCGTGCAACAGCTCGACGGCGCGCTGAAAGTGTTGCATCTCTTCCGCGGCCATCGCGGACAGCTCGGCGACCAGCGGCGTGTTCGTGCGGTGCTTCAAGAGCAACGCCTGCGCCGTCGACGCCGCCTTCAGCTCGCAGTGCGCGTGGTCGGACAAGAGCCCCGTGAGGTCTTGTTCCACCATCTCCACCCACGCGGGAGGAGTGAGCGCGGCGAGCTTGAACGGCTTCACTGCTTGTTCAGCCCCGGAACCCACTTGATGTCCGCCTTGCCGCCGTCGTTCAACACGCGACCGAAGACGAACAACAGGTCCGACAAGCGGTTCAGGTACCGCATGACTTCGCGGTTCACCGTGCCTTCGGGTGACTCGGCGATCAGAAAGCTGACTTCGCGTTCCGCGCGACGACAGACGGTGCGACCGACGTGCATCCACGCCGATCCCGTGGTGCCACCGGGCAAGCAGAAGGAGTTCAGCGGCTCGAGCAGATCGTTCTGTTCGTCGAGCAGCGCGTCGAGCCGTTCCGTGTAGTCGGGCGTGATGCGCAGCTTGTCCCCCATCTCGCCCGGCACGCAGAGGTCGCTGCCGAGGTCGAAGAGGTCGTTCTGGATGCCGCGCAGCCAGGCGGCGTGCGGATCTTCGATGCCCGCGGCGATCGCCACGCCGAGCATCGACGAGAGCTCGTCGATCGTGCCGTAGGCCGCGATGCGCGCGTGGTGCTTGGGCAGGCGCGAACCATCGCCCAAGCCGGTCGTGCCGTCGTCACCGGTCTTTGTGCTGATGCGGTTCAGCCGCACGACGGCCTTCTTCTTCGCCGGCTGCTCGCCGCGCTTTCCGGAGTCAGTCATCGCCGGCTGATTTCTTGGAGGGGCTGGGGTTCAGGCCGAAGTCCGCGGGGGCTTTCTTCGAGCCGAGCGAGCGCGCCATCATGTGCCAAGCACGCGCGTCACTGGTAGAGAGGTGCGCTCGACCGAAGACGCGGTCGATCGAGCGTGCGATCAAGCGCTTCGCCTCCTCGCTGCGTGCGACGGTTTCCATGAACGCGTGCTTCAAGTTGGCGACGAGGAACGCGCGCTCTTCGCCCTTCAACGGATGACCGCCGGGCTCGGGGCGGTGCACTTCGGTTCCGGTGAAGAGGCCTTGCAGCACGACAGCGACGCAGATCGCGAGATTCAGCGAGGTGTGATCCGCGCTGGTGCGGATGTGCACGAGCTCTTGGCAGAGCAACGCGTCGTCTGACGATAGTCCGAACTCTTCGCTGCCGAAGACCAGGGCGACGAGTTGTTCGGGGTCGTCGGTGCGCTCGACCAAGTTGCCGCGCAAGTCGTTCCACTCGGCGCGGACGACGTCGCCGCGCACGCGCGCGGTGAAGCCGACGGCCAAGGTCGTGCCTTCGAGCGCTTCGGGCAGCGTGTCGACGACGCGCAGCTTGCCGGCGATCTCATCGACGCCATGCGACATCTGTTCGAAGTCGGGGTGCAACAACAACGCCGGACGCGTCGGCGCGACGAGCACGAGTTCGCACGGACCGAAGTTGTCGACGACGCGCAGCGCCATGCCGACGTTGCGGGGACCGGCGGGGTGGACGAGGACGACGCGTTTCATCGGGTGCGGGCGGCGCGGAGCAGCAGAGTGCGTTCCGCGGCGGAAGGCAGGGTGACGGGATCTCGAGGGGGCGAACCGAGCCACTCGAGCGCGTGCTGCGAGCCGTTCGGGGCAGCACCATACAGCGCCGCGTCGTTCCACGCCCCGCTCGAGACGAGGATCGTGACCGAACCACGCGCCAGGGCCCTGCGACCGTCGAGGCTGGTCGCTGCAGCGTCGACGCGCTCACCGGCGATCCGCGCGCAGTAGCCGAAGCGTCCGTTGGTGCGACGCAACAAGCTGAGCTCGAGCGGCGCGGTTCCGCGCACGATCCACGCGGCGGGTCGCAGCGGATGCGGTTCGAGGGCGGCGTCGCCCGACAGCTCGATCCAGTCGCTGCTCGGTGCGTCGCGCGGCGGCCAAGACTCGACGATCAGCTCCGCCGCGCCGTCGCCGGCAGCGCCGAGCCGCACGCGCTGCCACGGCCCTTCGGCGAGCAACGCGATGCGCGGCGCACCCCCTTCCGCATCCCAGTCTTGTTCGGTCGCTTGCGGCACGACCGGCAAATCGGACTGCGCGAGCGTGAGCGCGCCGACGCTGCACGTCGCGACTTCGACTTGCGGTCCCGTCCACGTCGCGAGGAACTCCGGCCGGCGACGCGTGGTGCGCACGCGAGCTACGCCGTCGAGCTGCAACGACAAGCGTCGCAGCGCTGCGCCATTCGCCGAAGCGCGCTCCCCTTCGGGCATCAACAGCTCGAGCTCGACTGCGTCGGTGCCCCTGTTCTCCGCGGCGATGCGCTCGCGCTGCCACGCGACGCCGACGCGTTGCAGGAGCTCGTCGACGCTCAGCTCCGAGTCCGTCTCCGCGGCAGGGCGTTCGCCCTCGACGTCGGAGATCCAGATCTCTTCGCGCGACTCGACCGGCGGCTCGGTGGAACAGCGCAGGACCATGCTCGAGTCGCCGGCGTGAGTCGTGACACGCGTGACGAACGGCTCTGGGCCACGCAATGCGTTCGCGCCGGCCTCGCCTTCGCGCGCTTCCCCGCGCAAGACCGAGCGCAACGCCGCGCGCAAGTCGTGTTCCTGCACCGGACCGTAGAACAACGGCATGCCCAGCGTGCAGAGCAGCGCGCGGCCTTCGTCGTCCGTCCCGAGCGCCGCATCCCACGGATCGCGCGCCGCTCCGCCAGCCACGATCAGGCGCAGCTTGGTGCGGCGGCCGTGTGCCTCGAGGCGCGTCATGAACTGCCCGAGCCAGCTGTCGACACGCGCGAGGCGCACGTCCGCTTCCGCGGCTTGCAGCGCATCCCAGAGCGGCGCTCCACGGCGACGGCTCAGCTGCTCGCGCAGCGCTTCGGCCGCGGCGACCGGTTCCGCAGCGAGGCGCGCGAGCATCGCGGTCACATCTTCGTCTGATTCAGCGAGCGGCGCGAGGCGCGCCGACAAGTGCGGCGCGAGCAGCGCGGCGGGCGGCAAGTCGCGTCGCGCCAAGACGTCGACCGCGACCAGCAGGAACAGCTTGTCGTCGCTCGCCAGCGCCGACTCGAGCGCGGGGTCGAGCGCGCGCAACGCGAAGTCGTTCGAGAGCGCCGACGGCGCCGCCTCGAGCGGCGGAGCAGCGAACAAGTCGAACTGCGTGTCCAAGCACGCGAGTTCCGCGCGACTGACCGCGGCCAAGCGCCGATAGCCGGCTTCGCGCAGCTCGCTCGCCAACGCGCCTTCGGGGACGCGCCGCGCTCCCCAGTCCAAACGGCCGGCCGGTTCGGGATAACGGCCGTCTTCGATCAAGACCGTCGCGAGCCGTGACTCGGACAAGTCGCTCGACGGGTAGTAAGCCGCGTGGCGCCGCAAGCCGTCGATCGACGTCAAATTCGGCAGAGCAGCGACTCGGCCGCCTTCTTCCACGAGCGAGACCTCAGGCGGAACGCCTTCCCACCAGAGCAAGACGATCGTCTCGCGCTCTCGCGAGTCGCTGTCGCCTCCGCAGCCGACGAACAACATCGCGCACGCGAGCATTCCCGACGCGCGCAACAGCCGTGCGCGGGTTCGGGAAGTCAGCTTGCGCGTGCGCGAGTTCAAGCGTCCCCTCGCAGTGCCGCGAGCTGTTCCGGCGCCGGATTGCCGCCCGACACGATGACGACCGCGCGCAGCGGATCGTCCTTGGTCTTGCCCTCCAGCCACTCTGCGGGGATCAAGCCCGCGTCGACCAAGGCGGTCGCGGCGGCGCCGGCGGGTTCGACGACTTCGCCGAGCTGCACGAGGCGCTTCTGCGCGGCGTAGATCGCCTCGTCGGGCAGCAAGCCGACGCCGTCGATCGTCTCCAAGCAGATCGCGACGTTGTGCTCGCCCGCGGACAGCGGACAGAGCCCCTGCACGTTCGTCGTGATCGCGTCCAGTATCACACTCTCGCCCGCCGCGAGACCGAGCGCCATCGACGGTGCGCCGACCGGTTCCGCGCCGAGGATCCACGGACGGCCACCGAGCTCGAGGCGCAGCGCGAGGCTGACCCCCGAGATCAAGCCGCCGCCGCCGCACGGCACGACGACCACGTCGGCACCGCCGCAGTCCTGCGCGATCTCGACGCCGACCGTTCCCGCGCCTTCGATCGTGCGATCGTCGTCATACGGATGGATCAGGATCGCGCCGGCATCCATGCGCTCGCGACAGATGCGCTCGGCGTCTTCGCGCGTGTCGCCGAGCACGACTTCCGCGCCGTGTTCGCGGCACGCCGCGATCTTGTTCGGGTAGGCGTCCTTCGGCATCACGATCGTCGCGTGCACCCCGGCGCGCTTCGCCGCCCAAGCGAGCGCACGCCCGTGGTTGCCAGAGCTGGTCGCGATCACGCCGCGCTCGCGCTCGTCAGCGGTCAGCTGCGACAGGTTGTTCCAGGCGCCGCGCGCCTTGAACGCGCCCTCGTTCTGGCGGTTCTCGAGCTTCGCGAGCAGCTCGATGCGCTCGTCGAGGCTGGGGATGCGCACGATCGGCGTGCGCTCGGTCGCCTCGGCCACGCGCGCGTGCGCTCCGCGGGAATCGATCCCGTAGAAGCGCATCCAGTCCCCGCCGCGTCGGCGCCGCTCGAGCTTCGCTGCTGTCATGACCGCTGAATTTGGACGATTCGGGCCCGCACCGCGACCACTCGGCATAGATTTCGGGTCCGATGCAGCTCCCTTTCACCGGTCCCTGGCTCCTCGCCCCGATGGAGGGCGTGACGGAACCCTGCTTTCGCGAGCTGGTGCTCGAGCGCAATCCGGCCGAGACGCTCGGCGGAGCGTTCACGGAGTTCGTGCGCGTCGTCAGCGAGGCGTTGCCGGACAAGACGCTGCGCAAGCAGCTCGGGCCGCAGCGCTTCCCGCAGCCGGTCGGCTTGCAGCTGATGGGAGCCGACCTCGCCGCGCTCGCCGAGACGGCCCGCCGCGCCGAGGCGGTCGGTGCACCATTGCTCGACCTGAACTTCGGCTGTCCGGCGAAAGGCGCGCTGCGCGGCTGCAGCGGCTCGGACTTGCTGCGGGATCCGGCACGGCTGGAACGAACCGTACGCGCGGTAAGGGACGCCGTCGACGCGACGCCGGTCACGGCCAAGATCCGCGCCGGCTACGACCACGCGGACGACGTCGAGATTCTGGCACGCGCGGTTGAAGCCGGCGGCGCCGACCTGCTCACGATCCACTGCCGCACGCGCGCCGAGTTCTACAGCGAAGCGGCCCCGTGGGAACGCATCGCGCGCGCCGTGCAAGCCGTGTCGATCCCGGTCTGCGGCAACGGCGGCGTCCGGACGCACGCGGACCTCCAGCGCATGCGCGACGAGACCGGCTGCCGCTACGTGATGGTCGGCCAGGCCGCGCTAGGCGACCCCTGGATCTTCAGCGGCCGCTCGGTGACCACCGCCGATGCCGCCGAGTTCCTGCTGGCCTACGCCGAGCTGCTTGCAGGACGCGCCGGGAAGCGCCCCGCGCGGGTGACCGGGCGGCTCAAGCAGCTCCTGGGGCGCTGGACCGCAGGGGGCTTGGTAGAAGGAGCCGAGCGCGACGGCTGGCTGGCCGAGCGTGACCCCGATCGGACGCTCGAACGACTCCGCGTCGCGATGACTGCCTGACAGAGGCTGGCGACCCTATACTGCTCGCCCTCATTACCCCTCGGCCCCGGCGCCCAGCGGCGCCACCCCGCCTTCGCTAGAGAGATCACGCATGGGAGACTGGACACCGCAAGACGCCGAAGCGCTGTACGGCGTCGCCGACTGGAGCGGCGGATACTTCTCCGTCGGTGCGAGCGGAAACATCGATGTGCTGCCGGATGGGAGTCCGGAAGGTCCGCGCATCGACTTGTTCGACCAGCTGAATGCGATCCGTCGACGCGGTGTCCGCGCTCCGATCTTGATGCGCTTCGACGGCATCCTGCGCTCGCGCGTGCGTGAGCTCTACGCGGCCTTCAACGCGGCGCGCGCGGAATACGACTACCCCGCGCCCTACCGCCTGATCTATCCGATCAAGGTCAACCAGGATCGACACGTCGTCGAGAGCCTGGTCGCCGAAGGTCGCGCGCACGGCATGGGACTCGAAGTCGGCTCGAAGCCCGAACTGCTCGCCGTCTTGACGATGGACACCGGCGACAAGCCGCTGGTGATCTGCAACGGCTACAAGGACGACGAGTACATCGAGACCGCGCTGCTCGCGCGACACCTCGGCATCACGACGGTGCTCGTCATCGAGAAGTTCAGCGAGCTCGGTTCGATCCTGCACGCGGCCGATACGCTCGGCATCGAACCGGTGATCGGCGTGCGCGCGAAGCTGTCCGTGCGCGGATCCGGCCGCTGGCAGGAGTCCGGCGGCGATCGCTCGAAGTTCGGCCTGACCACCCGCGAGATCGTGATGGTCGCCGACGCGCTGCAAGAGCGCGGAAGCCTGAACTGGCTCCAGTTGCTGCACTTCCACCTCGGAAGCCAGATCACGAACATTCGCTCGCTGAAGAACGGCATGCACGAAGCGGCGCAGACCCTGGTCGGTCTGCACGAGCTCGGTGCGCGCCTCAACTACATGGACATCGGCGGCGGCCTCGGCATCGACTACGACGGTTCGCGGACCGACTTCGACTCGTCGATGAACTACACGCTGCAAGAGTACGCCAAGGACGTCGTCTGGCAGCTGGTCGACATTTGTAAGCAGTCCGGTATCGAACCGCCGACGATTCTGTCCGAGTCGGGTCGCGCGCTGACGGCGCACCACGCGGTGCTCGTCACGGAAGTGCTCGGTGTCTCCGACCCGACCTCCGTCGGTATCCCCGAATCCGTGGAGCCCGGAGAGAACGAGCTGCTGCTCGAGATCCAGGACGCGAACCAACGCATCTCCGCGGCGACCTTCCAAGAGGTCTTCAACGACATCCGCGAGCTGCGCGAACGCGCGATGATGCTGTTCAACATGGGGCAGCTCTCGCTGCGTGAACGCGCGCGCTTCGAGGAGATCTACTGGCGCTCGTGCGAGAAGATCCTGCGCCTGACGCGCCGCATGGAATATGTGCCGGAAGACATGGAATCGCTCGAGCGCGACCTCGCGCAGACCGTGTTCCTGAACTTCTCGCTGTTCCAGTCACTGCCGGACTCGTGGGCCATCGGACAGATGTTCCCGGTGCTGCCGATCCACCGCCTGAGTGAAGAACCGATCGAGCGCGCGATCCTGGCGGACATCACGTGCGACTCCGACGGCAAGGTGGACAAGTTCATCGACCGTCGCGACGTGAAGAACACGCTCGAAGTGCACACGCTCAAGTCCGGCGAGCCTTACTACCTCGCCTTCTTCCTCGTCGGCGCCTACCAAGAGATCCTGGGCGACATGCACAACTTGTTCGGTGACACGAACGTGGTGCACGTCGACGTCGATAACGAAGGACGCCCGCGACTGCAGCACGTGTTCCGCGGCGACCGCGTGCGCGAGTCGCTGTCGTACGTGCACTACGAAGAAGGCGCCCTCTTGAGCGCGCTGCGCAAGCGCATCGAGGCGTCGCTCGACGCCGGACACCTCACCTACGAGGAATCCGCGCTGCTCTGGAAACACTACGAAGACGGCCTGAACGGCTACACCTACTTGAACCGCACCACCCCCGTGCCCGCGGCCGACGCGCCCGCAGGAATCCCCTCATGAAGATTGCAGACGGACTGATCGTCGTCCTCCACTACGAACTCCTCGACGCCGAAGGCAACCTCTTCGAGAGCAGCGCCGATGACGGCCCGATGTCCTACATGCAGGGCAACGAGGAGATCCCGCCCCCGGTCGAAGCTGCGCTCGAAGGCGCCGAAGTCGGCACCAAGCTCGAGATCAGCGTCCCGCCTGAGGACGCCTACGGCGAGCACGATGTCGAAGGCATCTTCAGCATCCCGCAGTCCGACTTCCCGGACGGGCCGCAGCTGATCCCCGGTGAGTGGATCCAGCTGAACGTCACGCCCGACGACGGCGAAGAAGGCGAAGGCGAAGACTTCGAAGTCGAAGCGCGCGTCGTGGAGATCTCCGGCGACGCCGTGGTGCTCGACACGAACCACCCGCTCGCCGGTCAGACCGTGGTCTTCAAGGTCGAGGTCCTGGAAGTGCGCGAGCCGAGCGATGACGACCTCGAGCCCGAGGACGCGGACGGGCACGAAGGCCACGACCACGGGAAGTGATGTCGACGGCGGTCGGCGGAGTGCTCGAGATCGCTAACGGCGCGCTGAAGCGCCTGTTCGCGGGATTCGCGCTGCTGGCGCCTGCGACGCTCGGCCTGCTGGCGCGCGCGGACGATGGATCGTCCGCGTGGGCCGGCTGGGACAGCGCGCTCGGCATCCTCGCTTCGCTGCTCATCTTCGCTGCGCTGTACCAGCTCGGGCTGGAGCGCAAGAACGACTACCCGTTGCGCCTCGCCGGCGCGCTGTGGTCCGGCGAGCTCGGCATGCGCATCGCGGTGTCGCTGTTGCCGGATGGTCAGCTGCCGATCGGAGAGGCGCGCATCCTGCGCTTGTTCCTCGCCGGCGGCGCGGGCCTCTGCCTCGCGTGGAGCTTCGGTCGCACGATCCCCGCCGGTCGCTTGCAAGCCTTGTGGGTCGCCGTGCGCTGGACCTTCACGCTGCAACTCGCGGTCTACTTCACGCTGGAGCTACTCGCCTTGACGACGACGCGCACCGCCACCGAGATCGTCGCGCGCGTTCCGGAAGACTGGGCCGTGCCGCTCGCGTGGACGACCTTCGCGCTCCCCTACACCGCGCTGCTGTTCGCGCTGCACCGCACGCTCCGCCGCTAGAGTGAAGTACCGTGCCGGGTTCAGTTTTTCGATCTAAGCGAACAGCCCGCGTCGATGAGGTGGGCTGTTCGCTTAGATCGAAAAACTGAACCTGGCACGGTACTTCACTCTAGCGGCGCGGTGGCAGCTTGAGGATCGGCGGCTTGTGGTGCGCGCTCGTCGAGCGTTGCACCTCGATCTCGCGCAACAAGGTCGACGGCGCGACGGTGCCGACCGGGATGCTGCCGGACTCGGCGGTGCAGTAAGAGTTGTCGACGGCGGGGTCGTCGCCGAGCGCCATCACGCCTTGTATCGCGGTGAGCGGTGTGCCGACGAACGACACATCGCGCACGCGACGGCGCTTGCCGGAGTCCGCGTCGACCAAGTAGACGCGCGTCGGCGCGACTTGGAAGGCCTGGAACTCGTACGCGTCGCTCGAGGTGCTCGTTTCGCCGCTGTCGGCGTCGGTCACGAGCAAGCCGAAGGGCTGTTCGCGACGCTCGACTTCCGCCATCCACTGTTCGATGAGTTGATCGGGCGAGTGCGGATCGCGCGCCGAGACGATTAGGTTGCCCATGCGCGCCATGACTTCCTTACCGCGTCCGGAGCGACCGTGGCCGTTCGAACCCGACTGGCCGAGAATCCCGTTGCGGCTGGTCAAGAAACGGCGCAACACGCCGTCTTCGACGAGCTGCACGCGCTGCGCAGGCGTGCCTTCGTCGTCGAAAGTGTAAGTTCCGTACAGCGGCGTCCCCGCGAACTTCTCGAGGCTGGGATCATCGAAGATGTCGATGCCCGCGGGCAGGATGCGCTTGCCGACCTTCTTCGCGAAGGTGTGGCCTTCGCTGCGCGAGAGCAAGCGCTCGCCCTCGAGGCGGTGACCGATCGCTTCGTGGAACAGCACGCCGGCTGCGATCCCGCCGAACAACGCGGGACCCGCGTAGGGCTCCATCGGTTCCGAACGCACGAGTTCGGCGAGATCGGCGTCCATCTCGTCGACCACTTCGGCGATGCGCTCGAGCGACGGCAAGTCTTCGAAGCGACGCAGGTTGAAGTTCCGCGCGCAGTACTGACGCACGCCGTCGGGCGCGAGCAAGCTGGCGTGGATCTCGAGCTCGACGAAGTGCTCTTGCGCGACGGCGCGCGTGCCTTCGGAGTTCACGACCAGTCGCGACTCGACGACTTCGCGCAGCTGCACATAGGGGTCGTCGAGCTTCGGATGACGCAAGAACTCTGCGGACGCGGCGCGCACGTAGTCCTGCGCATCGGCCAGCGTGCCCTTGGGCCGACGGATCGGGATCTCGACGTGAATCGGGTCGACCTTGCGCAGGCTCGGCACGCCGGTCGCGATGCGTTCCTCGAGGCTGATCTTCTTCTTGTCGTAGTAGTCCTTCAGCGCTTCACGATGCCGCGCCGCCGTCAGCCGCCAGAAGCCGTAACGCAACGCAAAGGGATCGAGATCCTCCGGACCCTCATCCCAGGTCAACCACTCGGCGTCTTCATCGCGACCGACGAGACGTCCGTCGACGGTCTGGTCGGAGCGGTACGAACCGACGCGCAAGTCGACGTGCAAACAACTTGAGTCGAGCGGGCAGGAGTAGAAAACGCTGCCGTAGCGCGCCCAGCTGCGATATCCCTGCCGCACGCGCAGCAAGTACGAGAGGAAGCAGGGACTCGGGTGGCCGGCGAGGCGCAGCCCTTTCATCGAGCGCGAGAGCTCGAGCTGCATGGCCCCGAGGGCATTGGCGGCAATTCGGCGGTTGATCATCAGGAGGCGCTGGCAGGCAGAAGGGCGGAGCAGTCTACCGGCGCCGGAGAAGTACGGTACCGCGTTCGATTTTTCCGTTGAGCAGCTCGGCAGCAGAACTCGCGCCTTCGGTGCATGGTCTGCTGCCGAGCCGCTAAGCGGAAAAATCGAACGCGGTACCGTACTTCTCTACACTGGCGCGCCATGAGTCCGACGACCGCCTCCCCCTACCGGCCCCAGCTCGCGAATCGAGCCCCGGCGCGCCTGCCCGCGGATGACCCGCCCGTGCTGGTCGTCGTGATCGACACGGAGGAGGAGTTCGACTGGTCCGCGCCCTTCGATCGCAACCAGACCGCCGTCGAGGCGATGCGCGACGTCGGTCTCGGTCAGGCGCTCTTCGACGAGTTCGGCATCAAGCCGTGCTACGTGATCGACTACCCCGTCGCCACGCAGGAGACGGGTTGGAAGCCGCTGAAGGAGATCCATGACGACGGCCGCTGCGAGATCGGCGCGCACTTGCACCCCTGGGTCTCGCCGCCGCACGTCGAGGACGTCAACCCGCCGAACTCCTACCCCGGCAACCTCCCGCAAGCCGTCGAAGAGGACAAGCTGCGCCGCCTCGCCGAGGCGATCGAAGACCGCTTCGAGCGCCGACCGCGGACCTACAAGGCCGGGCGCTACGGCTTCGGGCCGAACACCACCGCCGCGCTCGAGCTGCTCGGCTTCGAGAACGACTGTTCGCCGGCGGCGGGCTTCGACCTCTCGGCCGACGGCGGCCCGAACTGGTCGAAGCACTCGCCCGACCCCGCCTGGTTCGGCACCGGCGGCAAGCTGCTCTCGATCCCGACCACCGGCGGCTTCGTCGGCAGCCTCGCCGGATTCGGCGCCGGCTTGCACCGCCTCGCGCACCGCCCGCCCTTCATCCAAGGACGCGTCCCGGGCATCCTGAGCCGCCTCGGAGCGTTCGAACGCCTGATGCTGAGCCCCGAAGGCTACCGGCCGGAGCACCTCCAGCGCCTGACGCGCACCCTCCTGGCGCGCGGAACCCGGGTCTTCAGCTTCTCGTTCCACAGCCCGAGTCTGAGACCCGGCTGCACCTCCTATGTGCGGACCGAGACCGACCGACAAGATTTTCTGGCGGTCTGCCGACAGTACTTCGACCTCTTCCTCGGGGAACTCGGCGGCGTGAGCTTCACGCCCACGGAGCTCCGCGGGCGACTCCTCCCTCTCGAGACCGAAAGCAGCGCGTGAAAGTCCTCGGCATCTCCCCCCTCGACAAGGACGCCACCGCGTCGATCGCCTGTGACGGCCGCATCCTCTTTGCCGCCGGCGAAGAGCGTTACTCGCGTCAGAAGCAGCACGCCGGCTTTCCGAAGCTCGCGCTCGCCGACGCGCTCGAGCGCACCGGCACCGATCCCAAGGACATCGACCAAGTCGCCTACCCCTTCTTGAAGTGGGAACAGGAGGCGAAGCTGATCAAGGACGCGCTCGAAGAAGAGGAGCTGTTCCTCAAGCACCACGAGCGCGCCGACCTGAAGAGCTTGCTCGCGCAGGCCGACTCGCGCGTGCCGCAGCGCACCGCGGCCGTGCACGGTTTGTCGTCGCCCAACCAGAAGATGGACAAGCCATTCCACAAGCGGCTCGCCTACAAGCTGCTCGGTGCCGGTGCGCTGTCTCAACGCACGGCGTTGCGCCAGTCGGCGGAGTGGCGCGATCGCGCGGTCAAGGACCACCAGCACTGGGGCGAAGAACTGATGCGCGAGCTGAAGAGCCTCGGGCTCGAAGGCAAGTTGCGCCACTCGGAACACCACGCGTCGCACGCGGGCAACGCGTACCTCGCCAGCGGACTCGATCACGCGCTGATCCTGACCTTCGACGGCTACGGCTCGGGACTCGCCGGTTCGGTGTCGATCGGACAAGGCGGCAGCTTCAAGCGACAGCACGGACTGCGCTTCCCCTACTCGCTCGGCACCTTCTACGAGTCGGTGACCGGCGCGCTCGGATTCACGCCCGATCGCCACGCCGGCAAGATCGTCGGCCTCGCGGCCTACGGCGATACGAGCGTGCTCGACGACGTCGTGCTCTCGCGCTTCGAGCAGCGCGGCGGCGAGTTCCGCATCCTCGAAGTGCTGAACAACTTCTTCGCGTGCCATCTGGCGACGCGTTACCCGATGATCGACGTCGCTGCCGCGTGGCAACACGTGCTGGAAGTCGTCGCACAGCGCACGGTCAAGCACTGGGTCGAGGCGACGGGCATCAAGAACGTCGTGCTCTCCGGCGGCGTCACCGCGAATGTCAAGATGAACCAACGCATCCACGAAGTGGAAGGCGTCGAGAACATCTTCGTGTATCCGAACATGGGCGACGGCGGCTGTGCGTCCGGCGCGGCGCTGAAGGCGTCCTGGACCGGCGGACTCGGCGAACCGATGGAAACGGCCTACTTGGGACCGGAGTACTCCGAAGCCGAAATCGAAGCCGCGTTGCGCGTCGCCGAGCTGAAGTACACGCGACCCGGCAACCTCGCCGCCGAAGTCGCAGGGAAGATCCACTCCGGCAAGGTCGTCGCACGATTCGACGGACGCATGGAATACGGCCCGCGTGCGCTCGGCAATCGCTCGATCCTCTACCACGCTCGCGAACCCGAAGTGAACCAGTGGCTGAACCAACGGCTCGGCCGCACGGAGTTCATGCCCTTCGCGCCCGTCACGATCTGGGAGAAGCGCCACGAGTGTTATCGCGGACTTGCCGGTGCGGAACACACCGCGCAGTTCATGACGATCACCTTCGACTGCACCGAGTGGATGATCGAGAAGTGCCCGGCCGCCGTGCACGTCGACGGCACCGCCCGCCCGCAGCTCGTACAACGCGAGAAGAACCCCGGCTACTACGACATCCTCGTCGAATACGAGAAGCTCTCGGGCATCCCCTGCCTGATCAACACGAGCTTCAACATGCACGAGGAACCGATCGTCTGCTCCCCGCAGGACGCCATCCGCGCCTTCCTCGACGGCCGCCTCGACGGCCTCGCCATCGGCCCGTTCTACGTCGAAGCGCCGGAGTAGGTACCGTGTTCGATTATTCGGTCTAACCGCCGTACCGTAGAGCCTCCCCTTGCCTCCCAGTTAGACCGAGGAATCGAACACGGTTCCGTACTTCACTGTCCGGCACCGCAACACCGACAACAACCCGACATGCGCCACCGCCCCATCGCATCCACAACCCTTATGCTCGCGCTGTGCGCCGGTTGTTCCGCGACGGGCATCCACCGCAAGCACGACCTCCGCATCCACGGCGGCACGAACGTGCCGGCTTCAGATGTGGTCGAAGGCATGACGACGGATGAGGGCGACAGCCGGACTTGGGGCATCGAGTACATCTACTCCTTCGGTCGTGAGAAGCTCGGCTTCGAGATCGGCAGCTTCCAGTCGTTCACCGACGGGAGCGGCACGAACACGCTGCCCGGCTTCGGACTCGGCAACGCCGAAGTCGAGAAGGTGATGAACGACCTGCACGCCGGTCTGAACTACCCGATCGCGCGTTTTTGGGGCCTCGAATCGGACTTCGGACTCGGGCTCGCTTACCTCGACACCTCGATCAAGTCGGACATCACGGGCGGCTCCAACTTGCGTTTCGAAGACGAAGGCGTAGGCGCCTACGTGAAGTTCGCCAGCATGGCGCCGATCACCGATTCCTTCGGTCTAGGTCTCGACCTGCGCTACCTCGCCGCCTTCAATGACTTCGAGGACACGCAGGAAGGCGTCACCATCGATGCCGATCTGAGCCAGTGGCAGTTGACGCTGTTCCTCGCGCTGACCTGGTGAGCCCGGACCGCGATCCAAATGACCGATCCACAAGCTTCGACCACGGATGACGGACGGCAACGAGGGAGAGCTCAGTGCAGCATTCTCGACGACTTAGTCGCCGCCCTGATGGAGTTCAACGGGAGCTATCCGCGACCTGGTCTCGGCCCCCTAACGCTGTCTGAGCGGCTGAGGTTCGACGAGCCCACCGAGGAGACGAAAGACGAGTATTGGCCGCACGCCACACTGCCCGGCGTGTACGTGATCTACGACTACAAGCACCGACTCCTCTACATCGGTAAGGCATCCCTCTCGTCGACCCTCGGCATCCGGATCGCGAAGCACCACAAAGACAGAACCCAGTGGTCCAAGTACGGGAGGCTTTTCGTTCGCACGATTCCTCTTCCGCGCACGCGCGCGTTCGAAGCTCCGGCGCTCGAGGAATTCTTGCTGAGTCGACTGGATACCATCAGTAACTCCCATGGCCAAGGCTAGCCCGCTTGGTCGCGAGAGTCCGCGGCTTGCGCCTCGACGTGAGCGCGTAGGAACCTACGCCAGCGGCGCATGCGTCGGTGTGTGATCCGAGCTGAGCCCGAGGAAGCGCCTCAGCACCCCGCGCCCCAGATACAAGAGCGGCGTGTCGATCCACGCGAGGATCACCTTGCAGACGTAGACCCACAGGATGATCTCGCCGATCGTCGCCCACTCGAGCGACAAGCCCCAGCGCAGGAAGATGCCGTTCACGATGAGCGTGTCGACCAGCTGCGAGATCATCGTCGAGCCGTTGTTACGGATCCACATGTGCCGCCCCTTCGTGACGCGCCACCAGAAGTGGTAGAGCCGCACGTCGAAGAGTTGCGCGACCATGTAAGCGAGCATCGACGCGAACAGCAGGATGCGCGGGTTGTGGAAGGTCGCGTCGAAGGCCGCCTGCATGGTCTGTGAGTCTTCGATGCCGCGCGCGCTGAGCGTCCAGAAGTCGCTCGGAGGCAGCACGAGGGCGAGCTGCACGATCCCCAGCATCAGGAAGCTCATTCCGAAGCCGAGCAGCACCATCAGATCCGCCCGCCGCCTGCCCCAGAGTTCGGACACGATGTCCGTCAGCCAGAAGGTCAGCGGGTAGGTGATGATGCCCGCGGTCAGGGTGATCGGTTGCCCGTCGTTGATCCACTCGGGACCTCCGGCCGGGAAGAGCGCGAAGAGCTTCGTGCCGATGATGTTCGTCAGGACGAGCACCACCGCGAACGCAGCGGCGAGGACCGTGTATGTCGCGTCGGCACGGGTCATCCGTCCGGCGTGCACCACGGCCACGGGTTGAGGCTGGGGATCCGTCATAGCTGGGCCGGCGATCTTGGGGGCCGAGGCGCGGGATGACAAGGCGAGGATGCCCGGATAGACTCCTCCGCCCCGATTCCCACCCACCACTCCGGAGACCCCCATGCAGGTCGTCGAGCAACTCAAGAGCCTCAGCGACGAGCGCTTCCTCGTCATCTACGAATCCCTCGAGAACCAGGGCTACGGCCCGCTCGATGGAGAAGTCGCCAAGCTGATGAAGTTCCGTCCGCACGCCATCAAGAAGCTGCCGATGGCGCAGCGCGCGAAGAAGGCCCGCGCCTTCGTCGAACGCTCGTCGAACGCCGAGCTCGCTTACGAGCTGTTCGGCACCTACCTGCTCAAGCTCCACAAGGGGCTCGTCACCGGCTTCCTCGACAAGACCGGTGTGAAGCACGACGAGGGCATGATCGAAGACCTGGACAACAATAAGCCGTCGGGCGACAAGGTCGCGACCGCGCTGGCCGAACTCGACGCGGAGTTCGCGCCGGAAGATGTGACGCTCTACTTGTCGATGTGCGCCGAGCAGTGGCCGCAGGTCACCGAGCTCGAGTCCAACTGGCGCGACCGCCTCTAACCCCACGAGCCGTGAGGTACGGAGCCGGGGCCACTTCCCGCCGACTCGAACGAGCACGGGCAGCCGGCGGCTGCCCGTGCTCGTTCGAGTCGGGGGGAAGTGGCCCCGGCTCCGTACCTCACGGCTCGCGCTAGTGCTTGATGGCGTCCTTCGCGAACTTGACCGGGTCCTTGATCACGATCTCTTTGCACTTGTCGCTGCAGAACATGAACTGCATGCCCGCGACGTCGGTGATCGGGCTGCCTTCAGCCATCTCCATTTGGCAAGCCGGGCACTTGTAGTGCACTTCCGCGGTTTCGCCGGGGTGTGAAGCATCGGCGTTGTGTTCGTGCGTCTCCGCCGAGCAACCGGTGAAGAGGAACGGGAGGCAGAGGGCGATGTGCTTGATGTTCATGATTTCACTCTTTCCACGAAGTGACCGTCTCGCGTGTCGATGCGGGCGACTTCGCCAATCGTCAGGTATGCGGGGACCTGTACAGTCATCCCCGTCTCGAGCGTTGCGGACTTCATTTGCGCCTTGGCCGTCGCACCCTTGACCACGGGATCGGTTTCCGTGACCTGCAGGTCGACCGTCATCGGCAAGCTGACGCTGACGACCTTGCCGTCGATCATCAGTGCGCGCAGACCTTCCAAGCCATCCTTCAGATAGCCCGTGATGTCGCCGAGATCCTCGCCCGAGAACTGGAAGGTCTCGTAGCTCTCGTTGTTCATGAAGTGCCAGTTCGTGCCGTCGCTGTACATGTAGCTGGCGTCGTGTTGTTCGAGGTCGACCTCCTCGAACTTCTCGCCGCCGCGGATCGACTCCTGGAGGAGCTGACCCGTCAACAAGTTGCGTAGCTTGGTCTTCGCGATCGTGTTCCCGCCCCGCGCCGTCGGCGTGGAGAAAGTCACGTGTTGGATCTGCATCGGCGCACCTTTGAACTGAATGCAGAGGCCGCGTTTGAAGTTGCCTGACTCAATCATGGGGCGGAATCATAGCAACCGCGGCGCCGGCTGGCAGCGGGTACAGAGGTGGGTTCCGCGTTGTCCGACGACAATCTTGATCAGACTGCGGCCGCACGACTTGCAGGGCTTTCCCTGACGGCCGTAGACGCGGAACTGGTGCTGGTAAGCCCCGGGTTGACCCTCGGGAGTGCGGTAGAAGGCGTCGAAGCTCGACCCCTCGCGCTCGATCGCTTCAGCCAGGGTGGCCTGGATCTCCGCGAAGAGCCGCTGGGCGCGCGGTCCGGGCACGCGGTCGGCCCGGCGCAGCGGGTGCAGGCCGGAGCGGTGCAGCGCCTCGTCGACGTAGATGTTGCCGAGGCCGCAGAGGAACGACTGGTCGAGCAGCAGCGGCTTGAGCTGGCGACGCCGGGCGCGCAGCTCGCGGCTGAAGATGTTCGCGTCCCACGGACCCTCGAGCGGTTCGGGGCCCAAGTGGTCGAAGGCGCCGTCCAGGTCGGCGCGGAACTCGAAGCGCCCGAACTTGCGCACGTCGAGGAAGCGCAGGACCCGGCCGCGATCGAGCGGCAGCTCTACGCGCGTGTAGGGCGGCGTCTCGGAGGCGGCGCGGTCGACTTGCAGGCGACCGGTCATGCGCAGGTGGATCAACAAGTGCCCCGCCGGCTCACGCCCGCGAGCCAAGTCGATCACGATGTACTTCGCGCGGCGCCAGACGCGCAGCACGCGGGTTTCCTCGACTGCGCGCGCAAAGGCCTCGGGACCCAGCTCCCCCACCGTCTTCGGCCACTCGACGTGAGCGCCTTCGATGCGACGACCGACCAGCTTCGGTCGCACGAGGCGTGCGACGGTCTCGACTTCGGGGAGCTCGGGCATCGGCGATCCGCCTCAGCGCGGATCGACCCACTCTTCGCGGTTGCCGACGTCGGTCGAGTACTCGACCGCGACCCAGATGCCCTTCGAGTACGGAAGGAACCAGAAGGCGAAGGCGGCGATCAAGAGGAACCCGACGATCAAGCCCGTGACCAGCCCAAAGCCCAGCAAGAACATCGAGACCGCGACCGCTGCGGCGAAGATCTCGCTGACGGCGGCGGAGAGGTACATCGACCCCGTCATGCTGCCTTGTTCGCGCCGGTAGACGAGGTCGCAAGTCGCGCAGCTCTCGTGCAGCTTGAAGCGCGTCGCAAACAAGTCGCCTTTCCCGCACTGCGGGCAGTGACGCGCGAGCACGCGCGGGATCGAGTTGCGGAAGGTCTCCCAGCCGCCTTGTTGGTTCGCCTCGTCCATGATCAGCGCAGCTTCCGTCCGCAGTCGGGCGCGAGCATCAGATCCAGATCTCGGCGTCTCCGCCCGTCTCACGCACCTTGTAAGTGCGCGCCTTCTTGCACGCGTTGTTCTTCGCCGCGCCGTTCTTGGGATCGAACTGGTAGTTGTGCAGCGGACAGACCGCGAACTTTCCGTCGACCAGCGGCCCGCCGATGATGCGACCGTCGTCGTGCGGGCAGCGGTCGTCGAGCGCGAGCAGGTCGCCGTCCACGCGACAGAGGATCACGGCGACGCCGCCGGCGAGCGTGTCGCCGAGCTCCACGCGCTTGGATTGGCCTTCTTCGAGGCGCCCGGCGCCCTTGATCAGAGCGGGCTTGCCGCGGAAAGCGGAGAGGATCTTGCCGAACATGGCGGGCATGATACCGAGCCGTGAGGTACCGAGCCGTGACCAGTTCCCGACAACTCGCGCTGCGCCTGACGGCGCAGCGCGAGTTGTCGGGAACTGGTCACGGCTCGGTACCTCACGGCTCGGTGTCTCACTTGACGGGCGGTTCGGCAAGGGTCGGCGCCCAGCCGGCGGGGGCCGGGGCGCCCGGGGCCTGGAGCGCAAAGAGCGTCATCGCCGTGCCGAAGTTCTCGCTGCGCGGGAAGACACGGTCGTTCCAGCCCCCGGAGTCCTCGCGGATCATCCAGAGCAGCGAGTAGAGCTTGGCGCGGTAGTCGGCGCGCTCCGCTTCGGGCAGCGCCTCGATCGCGGCGGCGACGTAGCGGTGCGCGTAGAAGAAGTAGTACGGCGCGATGCCGTAGGGCGGGATGTGCGTGCCGTTCTGGCGGCGGCGGATCTCGAGCCACTCCCAGTGCTCGAAGAAGGCGTCGATGGAAGCGCGGATGCGATCCAGCGAGCCGCGGCCGGCGAGGTGCAGGGTCAGCTCGCTGACCGGCATGCGACCGATCGCACCGGGCACATCTTCCGCGCGGCGCCCGGCCGAGCCCGCGTAGACGAACGCGCCGCTCTCACCGTGGCGCGCCGACTCGAGCGCGCCGAGCCCGCGATTGATGACATCGTCGCTGACTGACTCGCCTTGCCGCTTCGCTTCGAAGAGCGTCATCAAGGTCGGCGCCGTCATGAAGGGCGAGGGCGCGTTCGGCTTCTTCGCTCCCGCGCGACGCGAGTAGTTCCAGCCGCCGTTCTCGATGATCTCGGTCGCCGTGAGCGTCTCGACCAACCAGCGCACGGTCAGGTCGACGACCTCTTCCTTGCCCTTCGGCACCGCCTCGAGGCGACGCATCGTGAGCATGAACGACAGCGCGTAAGTGTGTCCCCAACCGCGCACGTCGTAAGTGCCCTTGAAGCCGGACTGCATGTCGCGCGTCTCGAGCATCTCGAGCACGAAGTCGAGCGCGCGCTCGACCGCCTTGCGGACTTCCCTCTGCTTGCGAGCTTCGGACGACTCGAGCAGCGCTTCGGCGACGATCGAGGTTCCGCCGACGCGATAGCCCGACGGGATCTCGCCGCGGACGCGGTAGACGCCTTCGTAGGGCCACTCGTCGAGCACGGCCTCGCCGCTGTCGTCGTCCATGCTCTCCTGGAGCGCCAGCAGGATCTGCACCGCGCGCTTCTGGGCCTTGGTGATCTGCGCGGCCGAGACCGTCGGCGCCTTCGCCAGCGGATCGGGATCGGGGGCCGGGACTTCTTGCGCGGGGGCGGCGAGCAAGACGCTGAGCAGTAGGCTGGTGATCATCGCCACAGGATAGCGGCCGACGACGATCAGTCCGAGCCGCGCTTTTGCGCTGCGGAAGAGTGCGACCACGCGGCGGCGTTGCTTAGAGTCCTGGCGATGCGCCCCCTGCTCTGGCTCGACCTGGTCGGTCTCACCCCGCGCATGATCGGCCCCGAGACGCCGCACCTCGCCGCTCTGGCGGAGCGCGGTGCGCTGTCGCCGATGACGACGGTGCTGCCGGCGGTGACCTGCAGCGTGCAAGCCTCGCTGCTGACCGGGCTCACGCCGCAGGAGCACGGCGCGGTCGGAAACGGCTGGCTGGACCCGGCGACGCGCGAAGTCGCGCTGTGGCGCCAAGCGAACCAGCTGGTGTCCGGCGAGAAGCTCTACGAAGCGGCGCGCCCGCTGCTCGGCGGCAAGCAGATCGCTAAGCTCTTCTGGTGGTGGAACATGGGCGCCGACGTCGACCTCTCGGTCACGCCGCGACCCTTCTATCCGGCGGACGGGCGCAAGATCGTCGCGATCTACTCGTGGCCGACCGACTACGGCGCGCAGCTCGAGAGACAGCTCGGCGCGTTCCCCTTCTTCGACTTCTGGGGACCGAAGTCCGGCCTGCCGTCGAGTCGCTGGATCGCCGACGCGACGATCCGCACGCTGAACGAACGCGCGCCGGGTCTCGTGCTGGCGTACCTACCGCACCTCGACTACGACTTGCAGCGCTTCGGTCCGAACGACGAGCGCTCGAAGCAAGCCGTGCGCGAGCTCGACGTGCTCGTCGGCGATTTGGTGCGCGCGGCGGACGCCGGCGAGTACACGATCGTCGCGACGTCCGAGTACGGCATCACCGAAGTCGATCAACCCGTCGACATCAACCGCGCCTTGCGCCGCGCGGGCTTGCTCGTCGCGCGCGAGACGCCGACGGGCGAACGACTCGACGTCTTCGGCAGCCGCGCCTTCGCCGTCGCCGATCATCAAGTCGCGCACGTCTACACCCAGAACCCCGAAGCCACGGCCGCCGCCGCCGAGCTGTTGCGAGCGCTACCCGGCGTCGAATCCGTGCACGTCGGCCCGGAACGCGCGGCCATCGGTCTCGATCATGCGCGCGCGGGCGAGATCATCGCGATCGCGACAGCCCGCGCCTGGTTCACCTACTACTACTGGCTCGACGACGCGGCCCAACCGGACTTCGCGCACACCGTCGACATCCACAACAAGCCGGGTTACGACCCGTGCGAGCTGTTCCTCGATCCGCAGCTCAAGGCGCCGATGTTGCGCGTCGCGCAGCGGCTCGCGCAGAAGAAGCTCGGCATGCGCTACTTGATGGATGTCGTCGCGACGGACCCCAAGCTCGTGCGCGGAAGCCACGGCCGGCTCCCCGACGACCCTCTCGACGGTCCCCTGTTCCTCTGCTCGCGTCCTTTCGCGGACTGCGGCGGCGAACCCGAGGGACCGCAACTCGACCTGCTCTCCGTGAAACAACGGCTGCTGAAGCTGCTCGCCGACTGAAACGATGAACAAGATCAGCCGCGTCTACCTCAAGACCGCCCTGTGCTTCCTGCTGGTTGGTGTCTTCACCGGACTCCACATCTCTTCGGCGAAGCACCTCGCCGCCGGCAGCACGCACCCGCCGTACGTCGTGGCGCACACGCACATCTTGATGATCGGCTTCTTCTTGCTGACCGGCATGGGGATCTCACTCTGGAAGCTGCCCGAAGCGCCCGCCGGCAGTCGCTACAAGGAGAGCCTCGCGTGGTTGGTGCTGCTGCTGATCGTGCCCAGCTCCATCGCGCGCTTCCTGCTCGAGATCTGGCTCGGCTACTACCCTGCGGCACACGGCGAACCGATTCCGATCGCGATCTTCAGCGTGTCGTGCGTGCAAGTCGGCGCGCTCACGCTGTTCATCTGGAACCTCTGGCCGCGCATTCGCGATTAGCGAGCCCGAACGCGCCTGAGCCTAACGCTCCGCCGTCTCACGCTTCGATTCGCGCGAGCCTGTGGGCGACTTGTCGCGCGGCTTGCCGTCCGTGCGCAAGCCGGCGCAGAGCGCTTGCGACTCGTCGATCCAGCGCACGATGCGCTGATCGATCGTCGTGATCGGGAAGCCCAGCTCACGCTCGAAGGCGAGCACCGGATGTTCGCCGCGACCGAGCGCGGTCAAGAGCTGCGGCGCGCGATCGGGCCAACCCTCGAGCAAGTAGGCCGCCAGGGTGTACGAGCAGACCAGGTCCTGCGACGTCATCGAGTTCAGCGGCCTGCCGAGCAGGAAGTGCACTTGCAAGCCGTTCGGGTCGGTCAGCAAGACGCGCGTCAACGCGTGCCAGTCCGACGCCGGGTCTTGCGCCATCGACCAGCTCAAGGCGTCCGCGACGGGCTGGTATCCCGAACCCTGGTAGAACCAGGTGCCGCGCGTGCCCAGCTGCAGATGGATCAAGTAGAGGCCGAGCCCTTCCCACGCCCACGCGTGGCCGCCGTCGATGCCGAAGCGGTCCATCAGCATCGTGCCGAGCACTTGTCGCGCCGCGCCGTCGCGTCGACGCTGCACGGATCCGTCCCACTCAGCGAGGCGTTGACCGCTGCCGAGCCAACCACCCGCCGCCGAACCGAGATGCCGGCGCACGGTCGGCGGCAGGTCCAGCTGGTTCAGCGCGACGTCGCGCTCGCCGTAACCGGTGAACAACATCACGCGCAGCCCGTCGCGGTGCTTGCCGGGCACGCCGAAGGCGAGTTCGAAGGTGCGCGCGAGGCTCTGCAAATCCGCGGCGACCGTGCGCCCCTCATCCTTCGGCACCGTGCCGACGAGTTCCAAGCCGAGCGTCCGCACACTGACGCTCCAGTTCACGGGCCAGTCGGCCAGCTCTTCCGGAACGGGTTGGTCGAGCGCGGACGGCGCGTGCTCGCGCGCCTTCGCGATGTCGGCGGCGAGCGACTTGCGACGCACGACGGTGCGCGCGCTCTCGACGAGCACCCACTCGCCCTCGAACCGCGTCTCGCCGATCATCGCACGCAGGACGGCATCGTCCGGGTCGAGCTCGAGCAAGGCGCGGATCGTGCGCTGCGCGGATTCGCGGCGCAGACCTTCGGGATGTGCTTGCAGGTCCTCGAGGAACGGCTGGCGCAGGGGAACGAGCAACTCACGGACGCGGCGTTGCGCTTCGGGGATCGCAGCAGGCCGATAGTCGCGCGCCGCGCGCCAACCCGATGACTGCTTCCATTCGCCACCGATGCGGTGATAGCCGAGCTTGCGGCGCGCCGGCACGTTGTCCGGATCGAGCTCGAGCACGAACGCCAGCACCCGCTGCTGCCGGCAATAGAGTCGCTCCGATCGGCACCAGTCAGCCAACGCTGAGAGCTCTTGAACGCTGTCTTCGACGACGGAGCTGTCCAACGGGGTGAATACCCGATGCTGCGCAAATAGGGATCCTGCGAAGATGAGTGCGGGAACCAAGGCCTTGAGCCAGCAGGCCGCCGCCCGCGTCACTTCTCTCCGACTGCGTTCTCCTCGCATGTCGCCATCAGACGCGCGACGCGCGGTTCCGTGCACGCCTTCCTCGGAATTCTCAGCACGCCCAGTTTCGAATCCGGACGCGCTTTCGAGCCACCCCTCGTACCTGCTGTCGAACCCCTCCTCCGAGCCCCTCCCCCCAATCGAACGACATGGCACGTACTAGAGAATTCGACCGCGACATCGCCCTCGACCGCGCCTTGCGCCTGTTCTGGCTCAAGGGTTACGACTCCACCTCGATGCAGAATCTGGTCGACGAGACCGGCGTGAACCGGGCGAGCATGTACGCGACCTTCGGGAACAAGCACGCCCTCTTCCAGGCTGCGCTCGACCGCTACAACGAGCTCGTCGAGACTGACTTCCTCGCGCCGCTCAAAGGCACAGGTCCGGCGCGCCAGCGCATCGAGGCCTTCTTGCAAGGCATGATCGAGTCGCAGATCAGCGGTGAACATCCCGCCTGCTTGATGATCAAGTCTTCGCTCGCCGTGAACCCCGGTAGCCAAGAGACGCGCGATCAGATCAACCGCTTCATCAAGAGCGTCGACGACGCCTTCTTGCACACGGTCAAGGACGCCCAAGCCGGCGGCGAGATCGCTCCCGAGCGCAACGCCGACGAAGTGGCCCGCTACCTGACCTACACGATGCAGGCGTTGATCGTCTCCGCCGCGATGCGTCAGTCGCAAGCCACCACCGAAGCACACCTCAACAACGCTCTCAAGGCGCTCGACTGAATCCACGCATCGTCACTCCCCCGAGAGATGCGAAGAGGCGCGGCCGTCGGACGGTCGCGCCTCAGTCGTTGCGATGTAGGGTGTCGAGGCGAGCTGCACCGTGCGCTATTTGCCCTGACACCGTACCCGGCAGTGTTGCTAGCAGTGGTAGTGCAAGCTCTCTTCGACGGCGGGGTCCTGCAAGGGCACCACGGAGGCCTGTGAGAGCCCCCGCAAGATGCCCCAGCTGAGCAGGGCGAGGCTTCCGACGACCGGCGCGACTTCGAAGATGCCGACCGCCGGGTGCGGGCCGATGACCGCCGGCCCGATCAACCAGTACCAATGCGCGACCTGGCCGATCAGCACGATGATCGCGACGCGCCCCATCACGGCCGGACTGCGGCGCGCGCGCTTGGGCATCAGGACGAAGAAGGGAACGGCCCAGCAGAGCAGGATGCAGAGCTTGGCGACGTGTCCCCAACCGCCCGTCATGCGCAGCGCGTAGTACGGCGTCTCTTCGGGCATATTCGTGTACCAGACCAGCATGTACTGGCAGTACCAGATGTAGCCCCAGAAGAGCGCGAAGCCGATCGTAATCTTGCCGAGATCGTCGAGGTGATCGTCGGTGAGGATGCCGCGGAGCTCGCCGCACTTGCGCAGCCAGAGTCCGAGCAAGACGCAGGCCGCGAGCGCGGAACACGCCGCGCCCGAGAGCGTCACGAGCGCGAACGCCGTCGAGAACCAGTGCGGTTCGAGCGACTTGACCCAGTCGACACTCGCGAGCGAGTAGGTGATCGCGAAGACCGGCATGAACAACGCGGCGTACTTGAACAAGGTGCATGAGTGCCGCGGATCGCCGTCGTCGTCCTGGCGACGCGAGTGCTTCACCATCCCACGCAACAACCACGTCCAGAGCAGGAAGTAGCCGAGCAAGCGGACGCTGAACGCGAACCAGTTCAGGTAGTCGGCCTTGCCCTCGAGCACGCGGTCGCCGACGACGTGGCTCTCGTGCGCCCAGTCGTAGAGCACGGGCACGCCACCGATCAGCACCAAGCCGAGGAAGCCGAGCACGGGGATGCTCGACGCGAGTGCTTCGGGCAAGCGCCGCAGGGCCGTAGCCCAACGAGCGCCGGCGAGTCGCAGCACCGCCAAGAACAGTCCGCCAGCCAGCGCGATCGAGACCGCGTGGACGAAGCCCATCAAGAGGCCGCCCATCGCGCGCTCGCGCGACGCGGCACCGAGCAATCCGAGCGCGAAGACCAGCCCGCAGACGAAGACGGTCGCCAGCAGCCCGCGCATCAGCGAGCGCGAAGGCGTGAAGGTCGTGGAAGACATCACTGCATCTCCTCCTGCAAGCGGCGCACGTGCAGGATCACCTGCCAGCGCTCTTCTCGCGTCATCTGGCTCGCGTACGAAGCCATGTTGCCCTGACCGTAAGTCAGGATGTGGAACATCTCGCCGTCGGCCATCGCCAGCGCGCGCGCAGCGTGCAAGGAAGGCGGCGGCAGGAAGCCGCGCGCAACGACGGAACCTTGTCCGTTGCCGCCCGCGTCGTGGCAGATCGTGCAGTAGATGCCGTAGAGCCGCGCCCCGGCGTTTTGGTCGACAAAGGTCGGTTGCAAGATCGGACTAGCGAGCTCGCGGCCGGCGCGCTGCGCTTCTTCCGCGCCGACTCCGAAGCGCAACGGCAACTCACCGCGCGGCACGACGCCGTCGACCAGCGGCAGCATCGAGGTCCCGCCGGGCGCCGCGTCGAACGATTCGTGCGTACCGGAGACGACCATGTCGGGGAAGATGCGGTAGTTGCGCTGGTGCGTGTCACCGGCGATCACGGCTCGCAAGCCCACGCAGAAGAGGATCACGAGCAGCGCCGTGACGAGATAGGCCCGAACGTTGTTCACGAGATCACCTCCTCGCGTTCTTCACTGCGTTCCGCTCCGTGGCGCAGCAGCAGCTCGCGATATGCTCCGGGTTCGAAGGACGCATCGCGTTCCTCCAGGATCAAGGCGTGCGACCCGTCGGTCGTCGCCTCGAAGCCCGGCTTGTGGCGCTTGCCCGGCCAGATGCCCGAGCGCAGGAGCAACGCCCCCGCCGTCGCCAAGCCGGCGAACAGGATCGTCAGCTCGAACGCCACCGGCACGAAAGCCGGGAAAGAGTCGAGCGGCTTGCCGCCGATGTTCAGCGGCCAGTTGACGCCCGCGGTCCAGTACTGGAGCAGGAGTCCGAGCGTCGCTCCGACCGCACCGCCCGCCAAGGTCACCCACGGCAGCCGTGAAGGCTCGATGCCGAGCGCCTCGTCGATCCCGTGGACCGGGAAGGGCGAGATGGCGTCGAGGACGGGGATGCCGCGGTCGCGGCACTCGCGCGCCGCGCTGAGCAAGCGCTGCTCGTCGTCGAAGAATCCGATGTGCAGGCGCCGCATCATGCCGCTACCTCCTCGTTCTCGGACGGGGACTGGGGAAGCTCCTTCGGTTCAGGCCTCTCGAGTACCGCCTTGACCTCGAACATTGCGATCATCGGGAGGAAGCGGCAGAACAGCAGAAAGAGCGTGAAGAACAGACCGAAGCCGAAGATCAACGAGCCGAACTCGATCTTCGTCGGGATGTAACCGGACCAGCTCGACGGCAGGAAGTCGCGATGCAGCGACGTGACGATGATCACGAAGCGCTCGAACCACATGCCGACGTTGACGAGTAACGAGAGGATGAAGATGGCGAGCACCGAGTTGCGAACCCGCTTGATCCACAAGAGCTGCGGCGTGATCACGTTGCAGCTGACCATGATCCAGAACGCCCAGGCGAACGGTCCTCCGGCGCGGTTCAGGAACACGAACTGCTCGTAGGAGCTGCCCGAGTACCAGGCCGTGAAGATCTCCGTCAGGTAGGCCGCGGCCACGATGCTGCCGGTGAAGACCAGCACTTTGCACATCGCGTGGATGTGCTTCATGGTGATGTAGTTCTCGAAGTGCATCACCTTGCGCGCGATGATCATCAGCGTCAGCACCATCGCGAAGCCCGAGAACACCGCGCCGATCACGAAGTACGGCGGGAACAGCGTGGCGTGCCAGCCGGGGATGACCGAGGTCGCGAAGTCGGTGGACACCACGCTGTGCACGGAGACCACGAGCGGCGTCGCGAGTGCGGCGAGCAACACGCAGCAGGTCTCGTAGCGCGACCACGTGCGCGCCGATCCGACCCAGCCGAAGCTCAGCACGTTGAAAATCTTCTTGCGCAAGCCGGTCGCGCGGTCGCGCACCGTCGCGAGGTCCGGAATCAGGCCGATGTACCAGAAGACGAGCGAGATCGTGAAGTAGGTGCCGATCGCGAAGACGTCCCAGAGCAGCGCCGAGCGGAAGTTCACCCACAGCGGTCCGCGCGCGTTCGGGTACGGGAAGACCCAGTACGCGAGCCACGGCCGTCCCATGTGAATCACGGGATAGATGCCCGCGCAGATCACGGCGAAAATCGTCATCGCCTCCGCCGAGCGGTTGATCGACGTCCGCCACTTCTGGCGGAACAACAGCAAGACCGCGGAGATCAGCGTGCCCGCGTGGCCGATGCCGACCCAGAACACGAAGTTCGTGATGTCGAAGCCCCAGCCGACGGTGCGGTTCAGGCCCCACGTTCCGATGCCGTTCGCGACCTGGTAACCGACCGCGAGCGCTCCGAGGCCGAAGGCCGACAGCGCCGCTGCCATGCCCAAGTACCAGAGCTTCGAAGGGCGACCTTCGAGCGGGCCGCAGACGTCTCGCGTGACGTCGGTCGCGCGCTTTCCGCCGGTGATCAGCGGCGTCGCCTGCAGTGCATCAGTGTGCATGACCATTCTCCTTGCCGCCCGTGTTCTCCACCTTCGCGAGGTAGCGAACCGAGGGCTTGACGTTGATCTCCTCGAGGACGCCGTAGGCGCGCACCTGTACGGAGTGTTTCGAGACTTCGCTCTCGGGATCGTTCAGATCGCCGAAGACGATCGCCTGCGTCGGGCACGACTGCTGACAGGCGACCTTGATGTCGCCGTCCGCCAGGGACTGACCCGTGCGGGCCGACTCGCTCTTCGCTTCCTGGATGCGCTGCGCGCAGAAGGAGCACTTCTCCATCACGCCGCGGCTGCGCACGGTCACGTCCGGGTTCAGTGCGTGGTTCTGGTTCTCGTCCTCGCGCGGATACTCGAACCAGTTGAAGCGCCGCACCTTGTACGGGCAGGTGTTCGCGCAGTAGCGCGTGCCGACGCAGCGGTTGTAGATCTGTTGGTTCAGGCCTTCGCTGGAGTGCACGGTCGCGAGCACCGGACAGACGGCCTCGCAGGGAGCGTTGTCGCACTGCTGGCAGAACATCGGCTGGTGCACCGTGCTGGTCGCGTCGCCGAAGCCTTGCGTGTAGCGGTCGATGCGAATCCAGTGCATCTCGCGGTGGCGCGCGACTTCGTCACGACCGACCACCGGCACGTTGTTCTCGGCTTGGCAGGCGATCACGCAGCCCGAGCAACCGGTGCAACGGTTCAAGTCGATCGACATGCCCCAGTGGTGCAGAGCTCCGCCGAAGTCGTCGGTCCACAGGTCGCTGTTGCCGGCGCCGTGGTGGCCGTGCCCGCCCATGGCGTGCTCGGGGTCGTGGATCAGGTCGGCAAGCGCGATGGTGCGAGCCGCGTCGCGCACTTCCGCGTCCTTGGGAGCCAAGTGCGGCGGAACTTCGAGCGAGTGGTGATCCTGCGTGCACGCGACTTGTGCCGTGGCACCGGTCTTCGTGATCGTCACGCCGATGCCGTCGCCTTCGAGCACGCCGTCCTGCATGCGGCGCAGCGCTTCGACGCGCGAACCGACCGTACCGCCGGCTTCGACCGTCGGGCGTCCTTCGAACCAGTCGGGCCCGACGCCGTGGAAGCGATCGGTTCCGACGCGTCCGTAGCCCAGCGCCACCGCGACCACGTCGCTGTGTTGTCCGCGCTGCAGGACGACGGGGAGCTCGACCGCCCGCGCACCGTCGACGGCCTCGATGCGCACCACGTCGCCGTGTACGACGCCCAGTGCTTCGGCGCGTTCCGCCGAGAGTGACGCAACGTTGTCCCAAGTCACCTTGGTGACCGGATCCGGCAGCTCCTGCAACCACGGGTTGTGAGCGTGACTGCCGTCGAGCAAGCCGACCGACGGGTGAGCGACGAGCGCGAAGTCGAGCGCGACCACGGCCGTCGGCGGGTGGATGGACTTGGCGTAGAGCTTGCGCTCGGACGTCTTAGTCGCCGGCGTCTCGAGCCACCCGTCGTGCAGCACACGATCGAAGAAAGCGTCGAAGTTCCCGCCGGCATCCGCGCGCGGATGGATCTCCGTGCGCCAGTAGTTCGCGAGCAGCTCGCGCTCCTCGGCGCTCGAGGCCAGCGCGGTCGCCAGCACCCAGCGCAAGCTGTGGCCGTCGCGCAGCCCTTGCACCGTCGGCTGCGTCAGCGAGTAGCGGCCCGTGATCGGTTCCGCGTCGTCCCAGCTCTCGAGCGCGTGCAGAGCGGGCAGCACCAAGTCGGCGAGCGCCGTCGTCTCGTTGCGTTCGCCCGCGTGCACGATCAACGTGCCCGCGCGTTCGAGGGTTGCGGCGAGCTCGTCAGGCCACTCGAAGGCGGGGTTGATCCCGGAGATGATCAAGGTCTCGACTTCACCGGCTGCGAGCTCGCCGCAGAGTTCCGCGACGGCTGCGTCGGATCCGGCGCGCTGCAGACTGGGCTGAGCTAGACTGAGCGTCGAGCCGTATGCGTCGAGCAGAGCGTTCGCGTAGTTGACGTAGAGTTGGGTCTCGAGGTCGTTCGTACCACTGACCACCAACGCGTGTCCGCGCGCGGCCCAGAGTTCATCGGCGAGAGCCGTGATGCCGAGCTCGGCGTCGACGGCCTGGCGCTCGTCCCCCATCCGACTCGCAACGCCGGCACGCTGCTCGAGCTGCGCGGCGAGTTCGGCCAGTGCGGCGCGTTGTTGCCACGGTGCAAGTCGCTTGCGTTCGTCCGCAGCTGCGCCGGTCAGCGACATGCGCGCTTCGAATTGCACGTGCCGCGAGACCTGCGGGTGATCGCCGTCGGGACGGCGACCCACGACGTAGTCCGCCGCGAAGACCACGGGCGAGATCCAGGTGCCCAGGAAGTCGGCGTCGAAGGACGCGATCACGTGAGCGGCTTGGAACTGATAAGCGGGCAGCGCGCGCAAGCCGTGCGTGCGCTCGTGTGCGTCGAGGATCGCCGAGGCGCTCAGCGAGTCGAAGACCACGTGCTCGCGATCTCCGCCGGCGGCGAGGAAGCGATCGATCCAGTGACGCGTCGACGGACTGGTCAGCGTTCCGGTCAGGAGGCGCACCTTGCCCTTGTTCAGCGCACTGCGCAGGGTGGTCGTCGCCGCCTCCCACGCCATCGGCTCGCCCGCCGACTCGGGCATCCCGAGGCGTTGCGTGTCGTAGAGCGACAAGACTTCCGCCTGGCCGACAGCGCACAGACCGCCGCGACTCAGCGCGTGCAGCCCGTTGCCCTCGAGCTTGATCGGGCGACCGTCGCGGCAGCGCGCGATCACGCCGCACGCCGCGGAGCAACCCGCGCAGGTCGTGGCGATGCGATAGCTGCGCCCGGGCACGATGTCTTCGGGGGCGTCGAGGTACGGCACGACGGCGCGCGTCGGTCCGCGCGAACAACCCGTCGCAACCGCTCCGGCGAGACCGAAGCCGGTCCACTGCAGGAACGCGCGCCGCGAGGGATCGACCTGTCGGCCGGGGAGCAGGAGCTCGCCTTGGTTCAGTTGGTCATGCTGCATCGCGGTTCTCCGCTGGAGAAAGTGATCATCGCGCCGTTCGACATCTCGAGGAGCTGCTAGAGGTGGCAACTGACACAGTTGGTGGAGACGTGATCCGCCGCGCGCGGGCCGTGTTCGACGAAGCCTTCGCCGGACAACGCATTCGAGCGGTGACACTGGATGCACCAGCCCATGGAGAGGTCGGAGAACTGCTCCATGCGTTCCATGGTCTGCACGGGACCGTGGCAGGTCTCACACGCGATCTTGCGTGCGACGTGCGGACGGTGATCGAAGTACGCGAAGTCCGGCAAGTCGTGCACGCGCACCCACTCGACCGGTCGCGGCGTCGCACCGGGAATCGGCTGCAGGTTCTCGTCAAGCCCCTGCGCCGCGTAGAGCTTCATCAGCTCGGGCGAGACGATCGGCTTCGGATCACGTCCAGCCGCCTTCGCCATGTCCTTCTCGGTCAAGACGTCGTCGTACGCCGCCTTCACCACGTTGTGGCAGTTCATGCAGACGCTGACCGCGGGAACTCCCGCGTGTCGACTGCGCCGCGCGCCGGAGTGGCAGTACTGACAATCGATGGCGAGTTCACCGACGTGCACACGATGCGAGAACGCGATCGGTTGCACGGGGGCGTACCCGCGGTCGTTGCCGGGCATGCGCGGATCGGTCGATGCGAAGACCACACCGAGGCCGAGCGCGAGGGTCGAGAGTCCGAAGACTTTGACGTTCAGCGTCATGAGTCGTCTCCCACTAGCAGGGGATCTCCGCGTTCTTGCGTGCGTAGAACCACCAGTTCACGACGAGACACGAGAGGTAGTAGCCGGCGAAGCCGTAGAGCGCGTACTCGGGCGTGCCGTTCTTGATCTGCTCGCCGAAGATCTTGGGGATCAAGAAGGCGCCGTACGCCGCGATCGCGGAGGTCCAGCCGAGGACCGGTCCGGCTTGTTCTTTCGAGAAGATGATCGGGATCATCCGGAAGGTCGAACCGTTGCCGATGCCCGTCGTCGCGAAGAGCAAGATGAACAGCAGCAGGAACGGCATGAAGAACTGTTCCGGGTTCGGCGAGGCCGCGGCCTGCGACACGAAGTAACCCGCACCGATCGTCGCGCCGATCATCACCAGCGTGTCCCAGTGGGTGACGCGCGCGCCTCCGAGCTTGTCGGACAGCCAGCCGCCGACCGGACGGATCAACGCGCCGACGCCGGCGCCGAGCCAGATGTACTTCGATGAGATCGGCGCCGCCGGGTTGGCGATCGCTTCGGCGAGCGGCGAACCGTCCGCGCCGACGCGGATCACGCCGAAAACGTCATCGATCAGCTTCGGGAACGCGTTCGCGTAACCGATGAACGAGCCGAAGGTCATCGTGTACAGCCAGGTCATGACCCAGTTGTGCTTGTTGCTGAAGATCGCGAACTGGTTCTGCAGCGGCTCCTTGATGGTCTTCGGCGTCAGGAATCGCATCATCACGAGCGTCGTCACGACGGCGAGGATCATGATCACGAAGATCTTGGCCAGCATCGGCACCGGGCCCCAGTCCATGATCAGCAGGCCGACGGCGAGGCTGGCGCCGGCGAAGCCGAGGAAGGTCAGCCACAGGTATTTGACGATGGCGACGGGGGTCGAGCCGCACTTGTGCTGCGGCAGGTTGTTCATGCCCAGGAAGGCTGCGACGCCGAAGAAGGCGAGGATCGGCAACCAGACGAGACCGGCGTTCTGGATCCAGCGCGTCGACTCGACCCCCTTCTCCACCACGATGTAACCGTCACCGCCGTAGCTGCCGAAAGCACCGAAGGTGATGATCCACGGCAGCAGGTACTGCATCACGCTGACGCCGAGGTTGCCGAGGCCCGCATTCAACCCCAGCGCGAGTCCTTGCATCTTCTTGGGGAAGAAGAAGCTGATATTCGACATCGAGGACGCGAACGCGCCGCCGCCGACGCCGGAGATCAACGCCAGGACGATCAGCACGAAGAAGGAGACGTCCGGATCCTGCAGCGCGATGCCGGCACCGATCGCGGGCAGCATCAGCATCACGGTGGTCATGAACTTGACGTTACGGCCGCCGCAGATCGCGATCATGAACGAGTTCGGGATGCGCAGCGTCGCTCCCGCGAGTCCCGCGACCGCGGGCAACGTAAAGAGCAAGTTGCGGTAGGCATCACCCGAGTAGGCTTCCCCGTCGTTGCCGAAGGTGAAGTTGAAGAGCTCGGGGTTCGAGAAGTGCACCTTCTGGATGAACTTCGCGACCATGCCCCAGTAGAGCCACACGGCGAAGCCGCACAGCAGATTGGGGATGGAGATCCACAGGTTGCGGTTCGCGACGGACTTGCCTTCGCTCTCCCAGAACTTCGGATCTTCGACGTCCCACTTCGCAGGTGTCTTGGCCATGGTCGCGTCTCGTTCGAGTCGGTGTTGGAGGGGTGCTCGAGGAAGGCTGGATGCGTGGGCGGATCAGCTGAGAACGGTCGGCTGCGCGGGGTTCCCCGCGGGTTCGGCCACGTGCTCGTCGTCGGCGTGTGCGTCGGCGAAGGAGCCTTTGGGTTCCTTCAAGAACAGCGACGCGATGGCGCACAGGACGGCGCAGCCACCGATGAAGTAGAAGAAGTGCTTCGTCTCGGGGACGAGGCTGAAGACCGTCAGGAAGACGACCGCGCCGACGTTTCCGTATGCGCCGACCATGCCGGCGATCTGCCCCGTGACGCGTCGCTTGACGAGCGGCACCACCGCGTAGACCGCGCCCTCACCGGCCTGCACGAAGAACGAGCAAAGCATCGTGACGCACAGCGCAAGCGGGATCGGCCATGACGAGCCGAGCAGGCCCATCAGGAAGTAGCCCACGGCGAGGCCGCAGATCAGGAAGGTCAGCGTGCGCTTGCGCGAGCCGAGTCGGTCGGACATGAACCCGCCCATCGGGCGAGCGAAGAGGTTCATGAAGGCGAAGGACGCCGCGATCATGCCCGCGATCTGCGGGGTCAACGACCAAGTGTTCTCGAAGAAGCGCGGCAGCATCGAGACGACCGCGAGCTCCGAACCGAAGGTGCAGAAGTACGCGAAGTCGAGGATCGCGACCTGGCGGAAGGAGTAGCGATCATGCTCCGGATAGCCTTCGCGGATGTGTGGTGCGTTGACCGTCCAAGCCTTGTACGCCTGGAAGCAGAAGACCGCCGTGAGGATCCCATAGACGACATGCACGCCGTTAGAGTGCAGGAAGCCGATCTTGCCGAGCTTCCACGCCAGGATGCCGAGCGCCGCCAACATCGGCAGCTGCATGAGGATCAGGCCGTAGAGCGATGACCAGGAGGTGACTTCCATCGCTCCTTGGCGCTTCGGTCGCTGGTAGACCTTGCCGGGCGGCGTGTCCGTGACGCTGGCGTAGTAGATGAAGCCGTAGATCAGGCAGGTCGCGCCCGTGAAGGCGATCGCGTAGCGCCAGCCGTTCTCGCCGCCGAAGAAGCTCAACGCGAGCGTCGGCAACAGGAAGGCGGAGGCCGCGGAACCGAAGTTGCCGAAGCCGCCGTAGATGCCTTCCGCTTCACCGACATCCTTGGGCGGGAACCACTCCGCGACCATGCGGATGCCGATCACGAAGCCGGCGCCGATCGTGCCGAGAATCAGGCGGCTGATCACGAGCTGCAACATGCTGGTCGACATCGCGAAGATGAAGCACGGCAGCGACATGATGATCAGCAGCGCCGAGTAGACCTTCCGCGGCCCGAAGCGATCGAGCAGCATGCCGATCACGATGCGCGCGGGGATCGTCAGCGCGACGTTGCAGATCATCAACACCTTGATGTCCTGCTGGGTGAGTCCTTCGATGTCCTTCAGGATGGTCGTGGCCAGCGGGGCCATGTTGAACCACGCCATGAAGGTCAGGAAGAACGCGAACCACGTCATGTGCAGGACCTTGTAGGGGCCCTTGAACGACAGAAAGCGGAGGGGGTTGAACTTGCGTTCTTTGGTGTTCGACATGCCGGTGGGTGGTTGAGGGATCAGCCGGTTGTTCGAGTGCGGACAGAACTCTCGCGCTCAGTCAGCGCGACGGATCTTCGTGCGGTCCCAGTTCCACAAGACGACTTGCGTCTTGCGCCAGAGGTACGGGTTCGGCGCGACGAGGATGTGCACGAGTCGCGTAAACGGGAACACGGCGATGATCAGGAAGGCGTTGATCACGTGCAGCTTCACCATCAGCGGCATGGTCGCGAGGTAGCTGACATCGGGCGACAACTTCGCGAGCGACCAGAGCCACGGGCTCATCGAGGTGGCGAACCAGCTCGATCCCCAGCCGTGGAAGACGGCGATGCCGATGCCGGTGACGACTTGCACGAAGAGGCCGCCGTAGATGAACCAGTCACCCCACGAGGTCACGCGCCGCGCTTTCGAGTGCGTCAGTCGCCGGACACAGATGTTCAGCAGGCCGACCAGCGTCAAGATCGCCAGGCCAAGACCGGTGATCTCGAGCATGAACAAGCGCATCGGCGCGGCGTTCCACCACAGCACGGACTGCGGCATGACGATCGCCATGAAGTGCGCGCCGAGGACTGCGATGATTCCGTAGTGGAAGGGCACGGTGCCCCAGAAGTGCTGTTGGTTCTCGAGGAACTGCGAGGACAAGCTCGAGTACGAGAACGAGCGCAGCTGATAGCGCCTGATCGTCACCAACAGAAAGACGACAACCGAGACGTAGGGCAGGACGGCGAACCAGAAGAAGTCGTTCATGACGCTCTCAGCTCTCTGCTTCGTCGGCTTGCGACTCGACGAAGCGCTTCAATGCGGCGATCACGCCGCGGTACGGATCGTTCTCTTCGCTGAAGCCTTGCTCGATCTTCTCGAGCGCAGGCAGCAGGTATAGTGTTCGCAACGACCTCGCCAGGGCTTCATCCGAGTTGGCGACGACAGCCAGCACGTTGCACAGGTGGTCGGGCAGCTCGCCGCCTTCGTCGACCCCCGCGTCGCGCATGAAGCCGCGCATGCGGACGAGGAAGTTGCCGCGCGAGTAGCTCTCGCCGAACAAGTGCCAACCGACCTCGAGCGCACGCTCGGGGTTGCAGTCGAAGGTGCGCATGTACGCTTCTTCGAGCACGGCGGGTTCGTCGCGTGCGACTAGGTCCGCCAGTCCGCGCAACGAGTCCGCGAGCTCGGGCCGGCCGGTGCTCAGTTCATCCAGCGCACGCGCGATCGGCGCGCAATTGCCGTCTCTCGGATACCCAAGTGCGCTTTTCCACGCGAGGTACAGACCGGGTGCGACCATCTCAGCTCCTCTTGGGCGCGACGCGCGTTCCGAAGCCCATGCTCGAGCGGTGCTCGTGCGGATCTTCGAGCATCTCGATCGCCATCTCGCGCTGGAAGGGAGGGACGACGAAGCGCTCGTCGAAGGTCGACAGCGCGGACAGCTTGTAGATCGCATCCGCCTCGGCGCCGGTGCAGTCCGCTTCGTTCAGGGCGGCTAGCGCTTTCTCTTCGCTGATGTCCCCCACCGTGACGTGGCGGCGCCAGATGCGCACGGCGACCTGCTTGCGCAGCGCGTAGCGCAGCTTGCCGAGGTTGCCCCCGCTGAACATCTTGCCGAGGTACTCGAGCGGCGCGCGCGCTTGCTCGATGTCGGCGAACAGCTCGTCGAGGTCGTTCTTGACGACGTCGCCTTGCGTGCTGGACATCACCGGCAACAGCGGCGGCACATAGAACAGCATCGGGAAGGTGCGGTACTCGACGTGCAGCGGCAGCGCGATCTTCCAGTCCTTGACGTACTTGTACGTCGGCGATTCCTGCGCGCTCTTGATGATGCTGTCGGGGATGCCGTTGGCCTTGGCCGCGGCGATCACATCGGGATCATTCGGATCGAGGATCATCGCACGCTGCGCTTCGACGAGTTCCTCGTCGGGCAGGGTGGCGAGTTCGCGGATCTTGTCGGCGTCGTAGAGCACGTTGCCGATGTACCGGATGCGGCCGACGCAGCTGTGGAAGCACGCCGGCGCTTGGCCCGACTCGAGGCGCGGGAAGCACAAGATGCACTTCTCGGACTTGCCGGTGGACCAGTTGTAGTACGTCTTCTTGTACGGGCAGGCCGGGATGCACGAGCGCCAGGCGCGGCAGCGGTCCTGGTTCAGCAGCACGATGCCGTCTTCGCCGCGCTTATAGAGCGCGCCCGAGGGGCAAGCCGCGACGCACGCCGGGTTCATGCAGTGGTTGCAGATCCGCGGCAGGTAGAAGAACGCCAGCCGCTCGATCGCGAGCATCTGCGCGCGCTGTTCCGGGTTCAACCCGTCCATGTTCGGGTCGTTCGCCGCGTAGATCTCGGAGCCGCCGAGGTCGTCGTCCCAGTTGGGACCGGACTCGACGTCGATCTGCTCGCCCGTGATCATCGACACCGGCAAGGCCGTGGGCTGATCGTCACCTTCTGGCGCGTTGAACAGATCCTCGTACTTGTACGTCCACGGCTCGTAGTAGTCGTCCATCGACGGCTGCGACGGGTTGTGGAAGATATTCGGAACGATGCTGCGCTTGCTAGTCGACTTGAGCTCGAGTTCGTCGCCCTTGGCTTCCCAGCCGCCCTTGTAGTGTTCCTGGTCTTCCCACTTGGTGGGATAACCGGTGCCGGGCTTCGTCTCGACGTTGTTCCACCACATGTACTCCGTGCCTTCACGGTCGGTCCACACGTTCTTGCAGGCGATGCTGCAGGTGTGGCAACCGATGCACTTGTCCAGGTGGAACACCATCGAGATTTGTGATCGAACGTCCATGTCTGTTCTCTCTGTAGACTGAGGCTGGGATCTACCAGACGAGCTGCGGGAGCTTGCGAACGAGGATGTGCGTGTCGCGGTTGCAACCCGTCGGTCCCCAGTAGTTGAAGTGGTAGGTGAACTGGGCATAGCCACCGACCATCAAGTTGGGCTTCAGTCGCGTGCGCACGAGGCTGTTGTGGCCACCCGCGCGACGGTTACCGCGCAAGGGCGACTTCGGCACGGAATAGGTGCGTTCCGGCGAGTGATAGATGATGCAGATGCCCGGCGGGATGCGGTGACTGACCGCTGCGCGCGTGACGACGACACCGTGGTCGTTGTGTACTTCGACCCAGTCGTTGTCCGCCACGCCGATCTTCGCCGCGTCCTTCGGGCTGAACCAGAAGGGCTCCACACCGCGCGAGAGCGTCGACATGCGCTGGTTGTCGCCGTAGGTCGAGTGGATGTGCCACTTACCGTGAGGCGTCAAGTAGTTCAGCATGATCGTCTCGCCCTCTTCCTTGCTGAAGGTCAGGTCCGAGTACTCGGTCGGCTTCGGCTTCGGCTTGTAGGTCGGCAAGTGCTCGCCGAACTGGATGTAGCCGGGGTGGTCGAGGTAGAGGTGCTGACGACCGGTCAGCGTGCGCCACGGAACCAGGTTCTCGCGGTTGTAGGTGAAGGGTGCGTAGGCGCGACCCTTGTCGCAGAGACCCGACCACATCGGGCTGTTGAGCAAGCGACGCGGCTGCGCCTGCAGGTCCTTGAAGGTCGTGCGCACGTCACGCGTGTTCGCAGCGAGGTGCGTCAGCGGCATGCCAGTCTTCTTCTCCATGTTCTCGTAGGAGCGGTGAGCGAGCTCGCCGTTCGTCACCGACGCGAACTTCAACACGATGTTGCAGGCGTCTTCGGCGTCCTCGAGCGACGGAAAGGTGCCTGCTTTCCAGCGGTACGTCGGGCCTTCTTTGACGGCTTCGTCGTAGAAGTCCTGCACGTGATAGTGCGTGCCGTGAGCGCCGAGTCCGTTCTCGCGCACGCCCTTGCCGTACGAGCAGAACTGGTTGTAGAGGTTCGTGTAGTCGCGCTCGACGACCTTGAACGACGGCATCGTCTTGCCGGGGATCGCTTCGCAGTCGCCGTCGATCCAGTCGAGGATCTCGGGTTGCGCGATCTCAGCGACCGAGTCGTGCGCCAACGGCAACGCGACCACGTCGCGCGTCTTGCCGGGCAGGTGCTTGACCGCCATCTCGCTGAAGCGCTTGGAGACTTCCTTGAAGATGTCCCAGTCGCTCTTCGCTTCCCAGCACGGCGGAACGGCTTCCGACAGCGGGTGGATGAACGCGTGCATGTCGGTCGAGTTGAGGTCCGACTTCTCGTACCACGACGCCGCCGGCAGGATGATGTCCGAGTAGAGCGCGGTCGTGTCCATCCGGAAGTTCAGATCGATGATCAGATCCATCTTTCCGGAGGGCGCCTTCGCCATCCACTCGACCTCTTTCACGCGTTCTTCCGCGAGATCCTTGGCGATGTGGTTGGTGTGCGTACCGAGGTAATGATCCAGGAAGTACTCGTGGCCCTTCGCGGATGACATCAGCGCGTTGCCGCGCCAGATGAACCACATGCGCGGCCAGCATTCCTCCGCGTCAGGACGCTCGATCGCGAACTTCAGCTCGCGCGACCTGAGCTTCTCGACGATCATCTCTTGCGCGTCGCGACCCTGACTGTCCGCTTCCTCCATCAGCTCGAGCGGGTTGCGATCGAACTGCGGGTAGAAGGGCAGCCAACCGTTGCGCACGGCGCGCACGTTGGTGTCGATCGTGTGTCCGTTGACCAGCGACTTCTCGGGCTGGCGCTTCGGAACGGTGTGATAGTCGCGGAAGTCGCGCTCGTAGCGCCACTGATCCGAGTGCACGTAGTGCCAACTCGGTCCGTTCATCAAGCGGGAAGGTCCGTACCAGTCCTTCGCCATCGCGACGCTGCCCCAGGACTCGCCCGGTGCCAGTTTTTCCTGACCGACGTAGTGCGCGAGTCCCCCGCCGTTCACGCCCACGCAGCCACAGAACAGCATCGCGTGGATTGCTGCGCGGTACATCAGGTTGGCGTGGTACCAGTGGTTCACGCCGGCGCCGATGATCACCGAGCACTTGCCGCCGGTGTGTTCGGCCGTCGTCGACCACTCACGCGCAAAGCGAATCAGCGTGTCGCGCGAGATGCCGGTGTAGCGTTCGGCCCAAGCGGGCGTGTACACCGTGTCGTCGTCGTAGTCCGTCGGGTACGCTCCGGCCAAGCCGCGCGGAACGCCGTACTGCGCCATCAACAGGTCGAAGACCGTGGTGACCTTGACCGGACCGTTCGCGGTCTCGACCGTGCGCACGGGAACGCCGCGCGTCAGTTCTTCCTCTTGAGCGAAGTCGTCGAAGCGCACTTGCAGGACGTCGTCGTGCTGCGCGAGGAAGGTCAGCTCGGGATCGATCGGCGAGCCGTCCTTGCCGTCCTCTTGCTTGAGGTTCCACTTGCCTTGTTCGTCGCCCCAACGGTGCCCGACGCTGCCGAGCGGCATCTTCGGACGGTCGTCGTTCGTGTCCCACTGCAGGAACTTCCACTCGCCGTTCTGTTCGTCCGCGTAGGGCGCGGTGCGACCGGCGCGCAACAGCTGGCCGGCTTTCCACGCGCCGTCTTCTTCCGTCAGCTCGACGAGGAAGGCGGAGTCGGAGAACTGCTTCAGGTAACCCTGGAAGAACTCGGACTGCGAGTCATGGTGGAACTCCTTCAAGATGACGTGGTTGACCGCCATCCACCACGCGCCGTCTTGACCGGCGTTGAGCGAGATCCACTCGTCCGCGTACTTCGCGACTTGGTTGAAGTCGGGCGCGAACACGACCATCTTCGTGCCGTTCTGGCGCGCTTCCGCTGCGAAGTGCACGTCGGGCGTGCGGGTCATGTTCAGGTTCGAACCCATGACCGCGAGGAACTTGGAGTTGAACCAGTCAGCCGACTCGTTCACGTCCGTCTGTTCACCCCAGACTTCCGGCGAAGCGTTCGGCAGGTCGCAGTACCAGTCGTAGAATGACAGGTTCACCCCGCCCATCAGCTGCAGCATGCGCGAACCCGCGCCGTAGCTGAGCATCGACATCGCGGGGATCGGCGAGAAGCCGGTGATGCGGTCGGGGCCGTGTTCCTTGATCGTGTAGACCTGCGCGGCCGCGGTCAGCTCGAGCACAGTGTCCCAGCTGACGCGACGCAGCCCGCCCTTGCCGCGTGCGCGCTGGAAACGCGAGCGCTTGGCCGGGTCCTTCATCAGGCTGCGCCAAGCGTCGACCGGATCCTCATGTTCCGTACGGGCGGCGCGCCAGAGATCGAGCAGCGCTCCGCGCATGTACGGGTACTTCACGCGCAGCGGGCTGTACAGGTACCACGAGTACGAGATGCCGCGCTGACAACCGCGAGGCTCGTAGGGCGGAATCTCGCCCGAGAGCGTCGGGTAATCCGTCGCCTGCATCTCCCACGCGACGATGCCGTCCTTGACGTGGATGTTCCACGAGCAAGAGCCGGTGCAGTTCACGCCGTGCGTGCTGCGCACGACTTTGTCGTGTTGCCAGCGGTTGCGGTAGAAGTCTTCCCACGAGCGAGTCTGCGGATCGACGCGATCCTGGATGTAGGGGTTGTTTCCGTTCTTCATCACATCAACCACGGGCAACGAGGGGGCGGCGAACGGCGCGGAAGCGGTTGCGCCAAGCCAGGTCGAAGACAACGAGCAATCCGGCACAGACGCCGATGCCCAGCAAGATGAAGGTCAGCGAGGTCGAGTCGGCTTCACGCTCGCCCTGCCCCGCCGCGTCCTTCAAGTAGGCGATGAGCGCGAGAATCTCGTCCTCGTTCAGCTCGTGCCCGGTGAACAACGGTTGCATCACGGGCGATGGCGGCGCGGCGAGCCACGCGCCGAGCGCCTTGCGACCTTCGAGTCGCGAGTACGCGCCCGTCAGGTCGGGACCCAGCTTGCCACCGCCCAAGCCGCCGATGCCGGCGAGCGTGTGACACGCCACGCAAGCGGGGCCGCCGGCTGTGAAGGCCGCGCCGCCCATGAAGAGCTCGCGGCCCGCGGCGACGTCGGCGTCGGTCAGCGGTCGATCCGAGACCTTGATGCCTTCGAAGCGCGACTTCTCGCGCGCCGACTCGACCTGAACCAGATCGTAGAGCTTGCCCGCAAGCCTCGCGTCGATGCCCGGCAGGCTCGGCATGACCGTTCCGCGGTACTCGGCAACCAACGCCGAAGCGTAGGGATCGCCCGAGTCGAGCACGGCCTGCGGATCGCGGATGAAGCGAGCGGACCAGTCGCGGTCGCGGCGCTCATGCAGACCCTTCAGGTCGGGACCGGTCAACGGACCGCCGCCGATCGTGTGGCAGCTGAAGCAGTTGACCTTGAAGAACTGAATCGTCTCCTCGGACGGCGGGTCCTGAGGCGCGCCGGCCCAGGCGTTCCCGGCGGTGAGGAAGACGGTGACGAGAGTGATGCTGAGGATGGTTCTGATTCGCGACACGGCGGAGCTCCGGCTCGGTGTTGCCCGCGCGTTCGCAACGGGCGTACCAAGCCGGCCTGCGCGCCGGTGTCCGCGCCGCAAGTGGTGAGAACAGCGCGACTTGAGAAACGCGGGGTGCGGCGGACGCGCGCCCACACGCTGCGCAAGTGCCTCGCGCGCTATGCACCAGGGTCGCGGCGCTATGCAGCTCGCCGCGGAGCACGACGAGCCCGTATCGTGTGCGCATGACTCCCCTCCTCCCTGGTCTGCTGCTCAGCGTGCTCCCCACCGTCACCCAGTCGCCGGCCGTCCAAGGCGAGCCGCCCGTGCGCGCGCCCTTCGGGGAACTCGACTCGCTCTGCACGAACGACTGGTGGAATCGCGACCCTTCGCCGATCGTCGAGACGCGGGTCCCGCGTGACGAAGTGATCGCCTTCGGCATCTACACCGTGCACGCGGGTTCGCTGAAGCTCACGGCGCAGCTCTTTCCGCTCTGTCCGGACGAGACGCGCACCGTGCGGCTCGAGCTGCTGCATGACGGGGAATGGCGCGAGGCCGTGCGCGCCGAGGTCGACGATCTGGGTTGGTCCGCGCTGCTGCGGGTCGACGATTGGGCCGCGGATCGGGACGTTCCGTACCGCTTGCGACATGGTGAGAAGGCTGCGTATCTCGGCACGATCCGCCGCGACCCGGTCGGTCGCAACGAGATCACCGTGGCCGCGCTCTCCTGCAACTCGAGCCGCGACCGCGGGCTGCGGCCCGACTACGTGCGCAACATCCTCTGGCACGATCCGGACCTGCTGTTCTTCGCCGGCGATCAGAGCTACGACCACCGCCAGCACACCGCGGCCTGGCTGAAGTTCGGCCTGCAGTTCCGCGAGACCTTCCGCGACCGCCCGTGCGTGACGATCCCCGACGACCACGACATCGGTCAGTCGAACCTGTGGGGCGAGTCGGGCAAGGTCGCGAAGCTGCCGGGCAGCGCCGACGGCGGTTACAACCACCATCCGGACTACGTGCGCATGGTCGAGCGTTGCCAAACCGCGCACCTGCCCGATCCCGTCGATCCGCGCCCGATCGAGCAAGGGATCGGCGTCTACTTCACCAACCTGCGGCTCGGCGGCATCGACTTCGCGATCCTCGAAGACCGCAAGTTCAAGTCCGGCCCCGCGGGCAAGATCCCGCAGCAGGGTCCGCGCCCCGATCACATCACCGACCCAGCCTACGATCCCGCGAGCATCGACCTCGAGGGGCTCGTGCTGCTCGGCGAGCGCCAGCTCGCCTTCCTCGAGAGCTGGGGCGCCGACCGAACCGCTGCGCGCATCAAAGTCGTGCTCTCGCAGACCGGCTTCTGCGGCGGAGCGCACCTGCACGGCCAAGCGACGAACCGCCTGTTCGCCGACCTCGACTCGAACGGCTGGCCGCAGACCGGACGCAACCGCGCGCTGCGCCTGATCCAAGCCGCCGGCGCCGTGCACATCGCCGGCGACCAACACCTCGCGACCGTGATCCAACACGGCACCGACGACTTCCGCGACGGTCCCTGGGCCTTCGTCGTCCCCGCCAGCGTCAACACCGTCTACGGACGCTGGTGGCGCCCGGACGAAGACGCCGCGGGCGGCCACCGCGACGAATCATCACGGCTGCCCTTCACCGGCGACTACACGGACGGCTTCGGCAACCGCATCAGCATGCACGCTTACGCCAACCCCGACGCCGGCTACAACGGCGAAGGCTACGGCTTGATCCGCTTCGACAAGTCCGCCGGCACCGCCACCTTCGAGTGCTGGCCGCGCACCGTGGACGTGAGCGATCGCTCGGCGCAGCAGTTCGCGGGTTGGCCGATCACGATACCGGTGGACTAGCCGTCTGTGAGAAGGCCCCCAGAGTCAACGGGGCATTGAGTCTGGGGGCCTTCTCACAGGCAGCTCGACATCGTCATCGGAAGTCGTCCCGATCGATCCCGTGCTGCCGCAGGATGCGTTGCAGGGCGGCGCGGGTCATGCCGCAGCGTTCGGCGGCTTGCGAGATGTTGCCGTGCGTCAGCTCGAGGGCGCGGCGGACGAAGTCGCGTTGGAAGCGCTCGATGGCGAGCTGCTTGCCTTCGGCGTAAGGGACCTCTTCGGGGGTCGCGGCGTCGTCTTTCCAGGCGCGGTCTTCGATGCCCAAGTGGTGCGGCAGGATGCGGCTGTCGAAGGCGACGATCACGGCGCGGTTCATCGCGTTCTCGAGCTCGCGCACGTTGCCCGGCCAGCTGTGGCTGATGAGCGCGTCGATGGCTTGGCTCGTGAGCTCGGGCACCGGCGCGGATTCGCCGAGGCAGGTGCGCGCGGCGCGGCGCAAGAAGAGGTTCGCGAGCGGCAGGATGTCGAGTGGGCGGTCGACGAGGCGCGGCAAGTGGATGCGCACGACGCCGAGGCGGTAGAAGAGGTCTTCGCGGAACTCGCCGGCGCTGATCAGCGCCGCGACGTCTTGGTTGCACGCCGCGACGAGACGGAACTCGACGGCGCGGTCTTGCGCGCTGCCGAGCGGCCGCACGACTTTCTCCTGCAGCACGCGCAGCAGCTTCGACTGGAAGGACGGTGACATCGACGCGATCTCGTCGAGGAACACGGTTCCCCCGTCGGCCGTGCTGAAGATCCCGTCGCGGTCGTGCTCGGCGCCGGTGAAGGCGCCCTTCGTGTAGCCGAAGAGCTCCGACTCGAGCAGACTGTCGGGCAAGGCAGCCGCGTTGACCGCTTGGAAGGGCTTGCTCGCGACGGGACTGCGCTCGTGGATCATGCGCGCGACGACTTCCTTGCCCGTGCCGGATTCGCCTTCGACGAGCACGGGCAGCGGGCTCTGCGCGACGCGTTCGACGAGCTCGACGACGCGGCGCATCGCGGGGTCTTCGGCGATGACGCCGTCGTGTTCCGGGGCGCGGGTCGTGCGGCCCGCGAGCACTTGCCGGCCGACGCGCTCGGTCAAGCGCAGCAGTTCGTCGTTGTCGAACGGCTTGGTGATGAAGTGCGCCGCACCGCCTTGCAGACAGCTCACGGCGCTCTGGATCGTGCCGAAGCCGGTCAGGATCATCACCGCCGTCTGCGGCCAGCGTTCCTTGATCGCGGCGAGCAACTCGACCCCGCCGAGCCGCGGCATGTTCAAGTCGGTCAGCACCAGGTCGGCCGGTTGCTCGGTGAGCAAGTCGAGGGCGTGTTGACCGTCCTCTGCAACGCGCGCGTCCGCGCCGAGTCGGCCGAGCAGCTTGCGGATGCCGATGCGGATATCCGCTTCGTCATCGACGACGAGCACGCGCAGCGCCTTCAGATCGTTCGAGGTGGTCGACACGGGGTTCATACGAGTTGCTCCTGTCGCGCGCGCATGCGCACGCGGAATGTCGTGCCGGTCTCGTCGGTCGAGACCAGATCCAATCCCCCGCCGTACATCTCCGCAATGCGTCGCGAGGTCGAGAGGCCGAGCCCCGTTCCCTCGCCGCGCTTCTTGGTCGTGAAGAAGGGCCTGAAGATGCCTTCCCGAGCGCTCTGCGGAATGCCGCCCGCATCATCCGTGACGTCGACCATGACGTGCTCTCCCTCGAGCTTCGCGTAGACGTCGATTCGGCCTCCAGAGGCCCCCATTGCCTGAATGGCGTTGACCACGAGGTTTACGAAAATCTGCCGGATCTGCGTCTCATCGCCCGAGACCGCGATCGGATCTTCCGGCACGTGCAGCACCAGCTCGACGCCGGAACGCTCGCGCAGCGGCCGCAAGAAAGTCGAGACGTCTTCGAGCACGTCGCCGATTCGCACCGGCGCGATCTCGGGCGTCACATCGGTCGCGTAGTCGAGCAGCTCGCGGATCGTGCGCTTGCACGTCTCGACGTTGCGCTGGATCACGTCGACGTTCTCGGTCAACTCACCGTTGCCGGCGACGTCCGACGCCAGCATCTGGTTGTACATGCTGATCGCGGCGAGCGGATTGTTCAGCTCGTGCGCCACGACCGCTGCGACTTCGCCGAGCACCGCGAGCCGCTCTTGGTGGATCTGGCGTTCGTCTTGCGCGATGCGGTCGGTCAAGTCACGCGAGACGAGCACGCGACCGGCGCGCCCGCCGTCTTCCTGACTGAGCCGCGTCGAGTGCACCTCGTAGACGCCGCCGTCGATCTCCATCACGCACGAGCGCGGATCCGAGCGCACGTCGAGCAAGCAGCGCGAGCAGTTTTCGCTGTCCGCAGCCTGTCGTTCGCACGAATGATGCGACTGCATGCGCAGCGCTCCGACCTCGAGCTGGCCGAGCAGCGGGCGCGCAGCGGGGTTCCACAACACCGGTTGTCCTGCGGCATCGAGCACGACCAATCCGTCGCGCATCGACGCGATCACCGCGTTCAAGCGGTCGCGTTCCGCGCGCAGTTCGCGCTGGCCGTGACGCAGCTCGGCAGCGGATTCTTCGAGGCGTTCCGTGCGCTCTTCGATCGCTTCCGCCATGCCGTTGAAGCTCTCCCCGAGCACGCCGATCTCGTCCGTCGAGTTGACTTCGACGCGCGCCGAGAAGTCACCCCTTTGGATGCGCCGCGCGGCGGAAGCGAGCTGCAGCAGCGGACGCGCGAGGAAGCGCATCGGGAAGAACAGCAATAAGCTGGCACCGAGCGCGAGGATCATGCCGAAGCCGAGAAAGCGCGATTGGAGGCCGGACACGGCCGTCATCAGGCTCTCCGCTCGACGATCGACGCGCACCGACCAGCCGTTGGTTGCGACTTCGAAGCTGCGCGAGAAGAGGTGGCGATCCGATCCGCCGCGTAGTTCGGTCGCGCCTTCGGCGGGCGACAAGCTGAGTCCGAAACCCGAGCGCACGAGTTCCGAATTGCTCAGCGGACCGACGCTCTCGGTCAGCGAGCTGTGCACGGCGAGTCGCGTCCCGGAGCGGTCCACGAGCAAGAGATCGACCTGGCCTTCGACGGTCGTTTCACCGAGGTCGTTGGAGCGCAGTGCGCCGACGATCCACACGCCGGGGTGCACCCAAGTGACCAGCGCGCCGATGCGCGTGCCGTCGACCCGGTCGTAGAGCGGCGTCGCGATCGCCATGCGTGGGAGCTCATCCGCACCGCGCTCGGGCAACCACTCGGAACACCAAGTCGTGCCCCGTGACGCCGCTTCCGCGAACTCGCGCGCTTCGCTCGCGCTCGGCCGCTCACGCGCGGCAAGCAACACGCGGCCGTCCGACGCCAAGATCGACAGGTCGGTGAACTCCTGGACCAGCGGGAGCTTGTTGACCTGGAGGTGGCGCAGGAGTTCGGTGCGCAGGAGTTCCGCTTCGCTCGCCGTCACATCGCCTTGCAGCTGCGCCGCGTGTCCGCGGATGTAGCCGTCCGACGCGAAGTCTTCCGTGCGGCTGACGAGCATCTTCAAGTGCCCGTCGAGCGCTGTCGCGTAAGCGCGCGACTGGAACTCCATGCGACGCAGGATCTCTCCTTCGAGCGCGCCTTCCGCCGACCGGGACACGAGCGTGCCGCCGACGCCGAAGGCGAGGAGACAGACGCTGAGAAACATCAGCGCCAGCTTGTACCGGACCGGTACCCAGTGGAGGGGATCGCGTAGGGCCATCAGGCTGGGACTTCCCTACCCCTGATCGTCCCACGGCTCCCCCAGCTCAGGAATACGTATCTATACCCAGGCGTCCGCTTTAGGATCAGAGCCCGAATCGAGCCCTGGGGCCCCGCAAGGGCCGATTTCAGACCGGCAGAGCCGGTAGGCGCCTCACTCGCAAGCCCCCGGATCTTGGAACATCGCCTCCCCCGCCGCCTGCATCTCCTCGGGCGAGACGTCGCGGATGTGCGTCGAGAACGACCACTGGTGGCCGAAGGGGTCCTGGACGCGGCCGTAGCGGTCGCCCCAGAACATGTCCTGCGGCGGCATGGTGAGCGTCGCGCCCGCGTCGACGGCGCGCTGGATGTCGCCGTCGCAGTCGGTCGTGCTGATGTGGATCGTGACGGGGCTGCCGCCCAGCGCGCTCGCCGACGATGCCTTGCCGCTGAACTCGGGGAAGTCGTCGTTGACGAAGACGACCGAGTCGCCGACGCGCAGCTCCGCATGCATCAAGCGACCGTCGGGCGTGGGCGAGCGGCAGATCTCTTCGGCGCCGAAGGCGGCCTTGTAGAAGTCGATCGCTTGCGCCGCGCCGGTGACGCAGAGGTGCGGAATGATCGTGTGGTAGCCGGCGGGGATCGGTTGGACGTCGGACAAGGCGTGGCTCCTGGCTGGAATTCGAATGAACCCGCTCAGGGTAACAAGTCCCCGCGCACCGCGTGGCAGCCGACTCGTGACGGTGCCGACGATCGTACGCACCTGTTCTCACGCCCCTCCGCACCCTGCCCGAAGGACACACAGTGCGCTCCGGAAGACACTTGTCGCGTGAGCCTCGCGGGATTCCGTTCCACCCGTTACTCACCCCCACGCCACGAACCAGAGGACGCCCCCATGACCGTCGTCGGAATCGTCGTTCGAGCCGAAGCCGAACGCTTCGAAGAGGTCCGCGCGCGACTCGCCGCCTTGGATAGGGTGCAGCTGATCGAGCTCGAGGAACCCGGCCGCATCGGCTTGGTGCTCGAGGCTCAGGGGCTGAAGCAAGCACACGACCGCTTGCGCGGAGAGATCGAACGCACGCCCGGTGTGCTCACCGCGTGGCCGGTGCAAGTCCATCACGACTCCGACTCAGAGTCGCAGAACCACCACGAGGTCGCCGCTTCGCTCTGAAGCGCGCCTCGCCCGACGAGAGACGAAACAGATGCAGATCCATCGCCGAGACTTCATGAAGATCTCCGCCGCCGCGTCCGCGGTGGCCGCGTCGCAATCACCGCTCGCTGCTGCGACCACCAGCGCCGAACCGGATCGCTGGGTCAAGTCCGTCTGCCGCTTCTGCGGCACGGGTTGCGGCGTGCAGCTGCGCGTGCAAGACGGTCGCCTGACCGCGCTGCGCGGCGACACCGAACACCCGACCACCAAAGGCCTCGTCTGCGCCAAGGCGCTCTTCCTGCCGAAGGTCGTGCACTCGCCGAATCGCTTGAAGTACCCGATGGTGCGCAAGAACGGCGAACTGGTCCGCACCAGCTGGGAAGAAGCGCTGACGCTCGTCGCGTCCAAGTTTGCTGACGCGATCAAGTCGAGCGGACCGGACTCCGTCGCCTACTACGGCTCCGGCCAAGCGATGAGCGAAGAGAGCTACCTCGCGAATCGCCTGTTCAAGGGCGGCATCGGCACGAACAACGTCGAAGGCAACCCGCGCCTCTGTATGGCTTCGGCCGTCGGCGGTTACGTGTCGACCTTCGGCAAGGACGAGCCGATGGGTTCGTACGACGACATCGATCACGCGCAGACCTTCTTCTTGATCGGCTCGAACACCGCGGAATGCCACCCCGTGCTCTTCGACCGCATCATGGCGCGCAAGCAGAGCGACCGCGGCGTCAAGGTGATCTGCGTCGACCCGCGCAAGAGCCCGGTCAGCACCATCGCCGACCACTACCTGCAGCCGATCCCCGGCATGGACCTGGCGCTGATGCACTCGATGGCGCACATCATCGTGCGCGACGGCCACGTCGATCCGGACTTCGTCGACAAGAACGTGCAGTTCAAGGCGGTCGTCGACGGGACCCCGAAGTCGGTCTCCTTCGAGGAGTACACGCGCTTCCTGGAAGACTTCTCGCCCGAAAAAGCCGAGAAGCTCTGCGGCGTTCCCGCCGCGCAGATCGAGTCCGCGGCGAAGCAGTTCGTCAGAGGCCCCACGACCAGCTTCTGGACGATGGGCTTGAACCAGCGCATCCGCGGCGTGTGGGCGAACAACCTGGTGCACAACATGCACCTCTTGACCGGCATGATCGGCAAGCCGGGCGCGACGCCCTTCTCGCTGACCGGTCAACCGAACGCGTGCGGCGGCGTGCGCGACACGGGTTCGCTCTGCCACATCCTTCCGTATGGCCGCGTCGTGGCAAAAGCCGAACACCGCGCCGAGATCGAGCAGCTGTGGGGCGCAAAGCCCGGCACGATTCCGGACAAGCCCGGCCTGAATACGATCGAGATGTTCAAAGCGCTCGGTCGCGGCGAGATCAAGGCGATGTTGATCCTGACCACCAACCCCGCTCAGTCGTTGCCGAATGTGACCCCGCACCGCAAGGCCATCAAGGACGCGCCGTTCGTCGTCGTGCTCGACATCGTGCCGACGCTGACGACCGAGCTCGCCGACGTCGTGCTGCCCGCTGCGATGTGGGCCGAAAAGTCCGGCGTCTTCGGCATGTCCGAGCGTCGCTACCAGTACCACCCCAAGATCATCGACGCGCCGGGTGAGTCGATCAGCGACTTCGACGTGCTGCTCGATCTCGCGCGCCGCCTCGAAGAAGCGGGTGTGGTGCCCGCGGGATACATCAGCTCGAAGTTCAAGAACACGGACGACGTCTGGGACGAGATGCGCGAAGCGTCGCGCGGCACGGCTTACGACTTCACGGGCGCGACGCGCGGGCGCTTGAAGGCCGAGCGCGGCCTGCGCTGGCCCGTTCCGACCGAAGACCACCCCGGCACGGCGATTCGCTTCGTGAAAGGCGCGGACCCGCTGCTCGACGCGGGGCCGTACGCCGACGACACGCTGAAGCCGGGCGAGACGAAGTTCTACGCCGCGCCCGACAAGAAGGCCGTCGTCTGGCTGCGCCCGGCCGCGGGCCCGGCTGAACCCGCCGATGCGGACTTCCCCTACGTGCTGTCGACCGGCCGCGTGCTGGAACACTGGCACACGGGCACGATGACGATGGAAGCTCCCGAGCTGAAGCGTGCGCAAGCCCGCGCCTTCTGCGAGGTGAACCCCGTCGACGCGAAAGAGCTCGGACTGCGCACCGGTGACTGGGTGCGCATCACGAGTCGTCGCGGCGAGTGCTTGATCCGTGCGCGCGTCGTCGACATGCCGCGCCCCGGCATGGCGTTCGTCCCGATGCACTGGGCCGATGACGCGAGCTTGATCAACAAGGTCACGATCGACGCTTACGACCCGGGTTCGAAGCAGCCCGAGTTCAAGATCTGCGCCGTGAAGCTCGCGAAGGCGGAAGCGCCGAAAGGAGCCTGAGATGATCCGCACGATCTTGTTCGTCACCGCGGTCGCTTCGCTGGCGATCTCCCTAGCGTGCCAGAGCGGCTCCGAGCCGCAACCGGCACGAGCCGACGCAAGTGAACGCGTCACCTTCGCCGGCTCGCTTCCGGCGCAGCCGGGTGCGGCCCCGCTGGAGACTGCTGACAACGGCGTGCTCGGTGCAGCGATCGCGTTGCCCGAGATGAGCGTGGGAACCAACGAAGCCTTCTTCGGCTTCGCGCAAGACGCCTTCCCGCCGCTGCTACCGAACACGGAACAGCACGCGAACCCTTGGGATTCCACGGCGTGCTTGATGTGTCACGAGAACGGCGCGGGGTCGGCCCCCGTCATCCGGCACGCCGGCATGTCGCGCGAGCTGCTGCAAGCCGCGTGTCGCACTTGTCACGTGCAGGTGCCTCTGACCGAGCTCGACGGTTCGGATCCGACGGTGATCCGAGCGGCCGAGCCGCGCGTGATCGTCGACGGCTTCGCCGACAACGCCTTCCCGCCGCTCTTGCCCGCGAACGAGGAACACTCGAACGCGTGGATGCGCGACGACTGCATGGCGTGTCACGAACGCGGCGTCGCGGAAGCGCCCCGCGTCGTGCACGTGGGCATGTCGGACGCGCTCCTCCAAGCGCGCTGCCGCTCGTGTCACTTGCCGGTGGCACAAGAAGACCTCTAGCCACGCTGGGGCTGTGGGTCGGCGTGGGCCCCTTGGATCGAGCGATCGGAGCCGCTCGGCACTTCGCCCCAGGGGCGCTCTACGCAGGGTGACTGATGCGCCTGCGCCCTCCGCCGTAGTGCGCAGTGCGGCGTATGTGCCGACCATGGGCCGGCCGGGAGATCGCTCCCGTGCGAGCCAGCTACACTGAAGGTCTCGAGGCTTCCACGCCTCGGGACCTTCACAACCCAGCCAGAAGGCACCAGCGACATGGGCACTCCGCGCTTCCCGGGCATCCGGATCACGACCAACGGCAACCAGCTCGTCTCCTATCACACGGAGGCGCGCATCACCGACGGCGGCGTGTTCTATCCGATCACGCCCTCGACCGAGATGGGCGAGAACTACCAGCTCGCGTACGCCGAGGGGAAGCTCGACGTCTTCGGGCACTCGAAGATCGCGATCGAGACGGAAGGTGAACACGCGGCGCAGGGCGGCGCGATCGCGCTCTCGGTGACGGGCAAGCGCGTGGTGAACTTCACCAGCGGGCAAGGCATCGTCTACGGGCTCGAGCAGTACTACCACGCGCCCGGCAAGCTCTCGACGATGGTGCTCGAAGTCGCTGCACGCGCGCTGACCAAGCACGCCCTGAACGTGCACTGCGGTCACGACGACATCTACGCCGCGCTCGACACCGGCTGGATCATGTTGTTCGCGAAGGACAGCCAACAAGCCGCGGACCAAGCGCTGATCTTGCGTCGCGTCACCGAGCTCGCGCTGAACCCCGGCATCAACATCCAAGACGGCTTCCTGACGTCGCACCTCGAGCGCACCTTCTACAAGCACGAGTCCGACCTCCTGCGCGAGTACCTCGGCCGCGCCGACGACGAGATCGACTGTCCCACCGAAGCGCAGCGCAAGCTGTTCGGCCCCCGGCGCCGACGCGTTCCCGCGATGATTGACCTCGCGAACCCGCTGCTGCTCGGTCCAGTGCAGAACCAAGAGCACTACATGAACGGCGTGATCGCGCGCCGCAACAACTTCAGCGAGCCGATCCTGGGCTTCCTCGAAGACGCCTATCGCGACTTCGCCGAGCTCACCGGCCGCGAGTACGGCTTGGTCTCCGAGTACCGCTGCGACGACGCCGAGACGGTCTACCTCTCGCTGGGTTCCGCGGCCGAGAACATCGAAGCCGCCGTCGACTATCTGCGCGGACAAGAGAACGCCAAGGTCGGCTCGATCCACTTGAACGTGCTGCGCCCCTTCCCCGAGGTTGCGCTGATCGAAGCCGTTCGCGGCAAGCAGCGCGTGATCGTGCTCGAGCGCACCGACGAACCGCTCGCCGGCAACAACCCGCTGACCCGCGAGCTGCGCGCAACGCTCAACAAGGCCGCCGAAGCGCACCGCGAGGGTCGCGCCACCGTCGTACCCGCGCTGACGCCCGACGAGTTGCCGACCGTCTACTCGGGCTCGTACGGCCTCGGCTCGCGCGACTTCCGCCCCGAAGGCGTCCTCGGCTGCTACGAGTACGTCACCGGAACGACGGCGCGCCAAGACGGCAAGACCGCCGCGGACGGCGTACACGAGTTCGTCGTCGGCATCGACCACCCCTACGCCGTCGAGTCGAAGCGCACGCCCTCGCTGCTGCCTGACGGCTCGATCGCCGTGCGCCTGCACTCGATCGGCGGTTGGGGCATGATCACGACCGGCAAGAACCTCGGCGAGATCATCGGCGCCTTCGGCGACGCGCTCGCGCAGCGCAACCCTCAGAAAGACGAGTTCGGACGACTCAAGGAACTGCTGCACGTCTCCGCGAACCCGAAGTACGGATCGGAGAAGAAAGGCGCACCGACGTCCTACTTCTTGGTCGCCGCACCGGATCGCGTGCGCGTGAACTGCGACTTGCGTCACGTCAACGTCGTGCTGTGTTGCGACCCCAAGGCTTTCACGCACACCAACCCGCTCGACGGCATGGCCGAAGGCGGCACCTTCGTCTGGGAATCGAACGAACCCGTCGAACAAGCGTGGCGGCGCATCCCGGCGATGTACCGCAAGGAGATCATCGACAAGCGGATCCGACTGTTCACGCTGCCGGGCTTCGAGATCGCTCGCGCCGCGACGAACCGCGAAGATCTGCAGCTGCGCATGCAAGGCAACTGCTTCCTGGGCGCGTTCTTCGCCGTCTCGGGCTTCCTCGACGAATACCAAGTCGGCGAGTCCGACTTCCGCGAGGTCGTCCGCAGTCAGTACGAGAAGAAGTTCGGACGATTCGGCGAAGCCGTCGTCGAGTCGAATATGACCGTCATGACCCAGGGCTTCGAGCGCGTGCGCGAAGTGCCCTACGGCGAGCTCGAAGCTCCCGACGAATCATCGATGCGACTGCCGGCTCTCGAAGCCTGCGGCTCCTGCGCGTCCACCGACTGCGGCTTCACGCCCGAAGACGCCCGCGCCCCCATCGCTCGCACCGAGACCTTCGACAAGGAGTTCCGCGCCGGCCTCGGTTACCACCAACCGGCCTCACCGCTCTCGTCGGTCGGCGTGATGGCTTCGGCCACCGGTGCGACGAGTTCCAAGTACGTCGCCCGCCGCGAGACGCCGCTGTGGATCGCGGAGAACTGCACGCAGTGCATGGACTGCATCACCGCATGTCCCGACACGGCGCTGCCGAACACGGCGCAGGATCTCGGCACGGTCTTGACGTCCGTTGCGAACGGATACATCGCGGACGTCGAGCAACGCGACCGCTTGCTGGCCGAGATGCCGGCGATCGAGTCCAACTTGCGCGCGCGCATGGTCGAGGTCGCGAATGCGAAGGACTCCACGCCCTTCAAGGAACTGATCCACGACGAACTCGAGCGCCTGCAACACATCGACGCCGACACGCGCGCCCAGTACGTCGAGCTGTTCGACCGCGTGCCTTTCGCCTACCAGAAGGTAAACGCGATCTTCCGCTCGCTCGAGAAGAAGGAACCCGGCGCCGGCGGCCTCTTCGCGATCATGGTCTCCGACCTCTGCAAGGGCTGCGGCGAGTGCGTCACCGAGTGCGGCGACAAGAACGCGCTGGTGATGACGCAGGAGACCGCGGAAGTGAACGCGGACCACGTCAGCGGCACGAACTTCCTCGACCTGCTCTCCGACACGCCGCCGAAGTACCTCGGCCGCTACGACGTCGAAGACCCCGCGAGTTCGCACCTCGGTGCGCTGCGCAACCACTTGATGCGCCGCTCCGACTACGAGGCGCTGTTGTCGGGCGACGGCGCGTGCGCGGGCTGCGGCGAGAAGACCGTCCTGCGCTCGATCGCGACCGTAACCGAGGCGTACATGCGCCCGATGTTCCACGCGAAGGCCCACCGCTTGCGCGCGAAAGCCGACCGCCTCGACCTGCAAGGCGTCGCGGCGCTCGAACGACTCGCGAAGCGCAGTCCTGAAGAACACCGCCTCTACGTGCGCGGCATCGCGCAGCTGATCCTCGGCCTGGGCGGCGAAGACGACGCGGACACCGACGCGCGTCTGGCCGCGGCCGGCGAGATCTCGCACGAGCAGATCGTCGAAGCACTCGCCATGGTCTTGCGCCAAGACGCGCACAACCACCGCGACGTGCAAGCCGTCGACGGTCGCATGGCGAACGGCATGGCCGTGATGGCGATGGGCGCGCACACCGGTTGCAACACGGTCTACGGCTCGACGCCGCCGAACAACCCGCACCCCTACCCCTGGATGAACTCGCTGTTCCAAGACGGCGCGACGGTCTCGTGGCTGTTCGGCGAGAGCTTCATCGTCGATCATGCGCGACGCTCGGTCGTTCCCGAGCGCCTCGTCGACGCGCTGCTCGAGCGCGAGACGAACGTCATCGACGAGAAGGGCTTGTTCCGCCTCGCGCACCTGACGGACAGCCAGATGACGGCGCAGGAGATCCGCGAGCTGCCGAAGGCCTGGTGCGTCGGCGGCGACGGCGGCATGGGCGACATCGGCTTCCAGAACGTCTCGAAGGTCGTCCTGCAGAACCGCCCGAACGTCAAGCTCTTGCTACTCGACACGCAGGTCTACTCGAACACGGGTGGACAGAACTCGGACAGCTCGCCGATGCCCGGCGGCGGCGACATGAACCAGTTCGGTCTCGCCAGCGAAGGCAAGATGACGGAGAAGAAGGGCGTCGCGGAAGCCTTCCTCGGCGGCCACGGCTCGGCCTTCATCGCGCAAGTCTCGATGGCGAACTCCGCCAAGCTGTACCGCGCGATCCTCGACGGCTTGGAACACCGCGGAACGGCGTTCCTGCAGTGCTACACGACCTGCCAGCCGGAACACGGCGTCGCCGATGACTTGTCGACGGTGCAAGCCGGGCGCGTGCGTGACTCGCGCGGCATGCCGGAGTTCGTCTTCGACCCGCGAGGCGGCGAGACCTACAGCGACGCGCTCGACCTCAAGGGCAACCCGCGCATCGACCGCGACTGGCAAGAGATCCGCTCGAAGGCCACCAAGCGCAACTACACCTACACGGTGGCGCACTGGGCCGCGACCGAAGCGCGCTTCCGTCGGCACCTCAAGCCCGTGAAGGACACCAGCGGCCTGATCCCGCTCGAGTCCATGTTGGTCTGCGTGATGCAGTCCGACGTGATGCAGCGGAACGTGCTCGATCCCGAGCACCACGCCTACGTGCCGGACTGGGGCGTCTACATGGAAGTCGAGGACGACGCGGGCCAGGTGCGCAGCCTGTCGCTGTCGCGTCAGATGGTCCTGTTCTGCATCGAGCGGCGGCGCGCGTGGCGCATGCTGCAGAGCCGTGCGGGCATCGCGAACCAGGACTACCAGGCCCAGCGTGCCCTGCACGCCAGGCTCGAGGCCGGCGAGCTGAGCGGCGCCGACCTGCGCGAGCACGGAATGGAGCTCTTCCAGACCATCCTCGGGGAACTGCAAGGCAAGCCCAAGCCGGCAGTTACGTCCGCCTGAGGGTTATGGAACGAACCTCCACTGCGGACCCCTGATTCGGTTCCAGCTGGGTCCCACGCGGGGCGATAAAGGAAGGAGCGGTCGGCCTGAGGCCTGGCCGCTCCTCTCCATTTCAGCCTCGGAGTGTCCGCCACTCCCTCCCAGCAGCCGATGTCCTACACCGAGCAAGAGACCAGCGACCAGATCCGATCCATCGAGATCGTGAGTGGTCATCCCCGCGTCGCGATTCGTCTGATCGAGCTCTCCAAGGATCCCGATGCGGAGCTCGAGGACTACTCGGCTCTGATCGAGACGGACGCCGGCTTAGCGAGTCGCATGCTCGCGCTCGTCAACTCCGCATGGTTCGCGCCGACGCATCCTGTGCAGACGGTGAAGCGCGCCGTGTGCACGCTCGGACTCGGACAAGTACGCGTCGTCGCGCTGAGTCACTGCGTTGCCAGCCTGCACAAGTCGATCAAGCTCAACAAAGACGACTCGCGAGCGATGTGGGCCGCGTCGATGTGCAAGGCGATCGCCGCGCGCATCGTGTGTGAGTCACTCCACGCCCAGCACGCTCAGGAAGCGTTCACGATCGCGCTGCTCCAGGACCTCGGCCTGGCCATGTTCAGCTCGATCGATCAGACCACGGTCAGCACGGTCTTGCAGAGCGTACAGCTCGACACGGAAGCGGCCGCAGCGGCCGAAGTCGAAGCCTTCGGCATGACGCACGCCGACGCCGGCGCGCGCATGGCCAAGCAGCTGGTGCTGCCCGACTTCTACGCAGCGTCCATCGCTCGACATCACGATGAACCGGCCGAGGGCGACGAGCCCCACAGCCCGATCACGATCGCGTGCAGTGTCGCCGCGCTCCTGCCGCACGACATCCGGTACTGGAACACGCACGACATGGCTGCGCTGCGCCACGCGATCGAGAACGGCGAGCTGCCCTGGGGTTCGCTCGAGACCTTCATGCAGGTCATCCAAGAGGAGTTCGCCGTAACGGACGAGTACCTCAACGACGGCGTGCCTTCGCCGGACTTGATGGAGTGCCTCGGCTACGCCAGCGAGGAGAACGCTCGCGCTTCGAGCGTGCTCGTCGCACAGAACTCTTCGCTGATGATGGGCGCCGGCAAGCTGCAGGCGGCCGTGGACGTCGCGGAACACGCGAAGCGCCGCGCCGAGACGCGCGCCGACAAGGATCCGCTCACCGACCTCTTCAACCGCAACGGCTGGGATCGCCGCGCAAAGCTCAGCTTGCGTCAGGCACAGAGCTCGAGCAGCACGATCGGAATGGCGTTCCTCGACCTCGATCTCTTCAAGGAGATCAACGACGCACACGGGCACCAAGTCGGCGACCAGTTCCTGGGCGAGATCGGCGAGCGCATCAAGGATGCCGTTCGCGCGGAAGACCTCGTCTGTCGCTGGGGCGGCGACGAGTTCGTCATCCTGTTCCGCGGCGCGGACGAAGACGCGTGCATGGATGCGCTGATGCGTGTCAAGTCGCACATCGAATCGGCCCCCGTCCAGCTCAGTGAACTCACCCTGTCGGTCTCCACCAGCGTCGGGTTCGTCGTCGTGAACGCAGGCAGCTCGAAGCTCGAGCTCGAGGCTCTCTTGAAGATGGCGGATGAGAACCTCTACCAAGCGAAAGAGAACGATCGCGGCTCGATCGTCGCCGCCGTAGCCGGCTGATTCCGAACCGCTCGCGCGCTCCGAACGCGCCCTGTTTCGAGTAGAATCTCACCTCGTTTCCACGTCCCCTGGAAAGAGGAAGAGATGCGCGTTACGCCCTGCGGAGCCGCCGGTGAAGTCACCGGCTCTTGTTATCTCGTCGAGACCGCCACGTCTCGCATTCTCGTCGACTGCGGCATGTTCCAAGGCAACGCGCACGCTCACGAGAAGAACGCCGAAACGCTACCGGTCGCGGAGCAGGACCTCGATGCGATCGTCTTGACGCACGCGCACCTCGACCACAGCGGACGCTTGCCGCTCGTGGTGCGGCGCGGCTTTGAGCGCACGATCCACGCGACTCCGGCGACGATCGAGCTGATCGAGATCCTGCTCGCGGACTCCGCGTTCATCCAAGAGTCCGATGCGAAACGTCACAATCGCTATCTCGAGCGCAAGCACAGCGGGAACGACAAAGACAAGCCGGCTCTACAGGTCCAACCGCTCTACACGCTCGCCGATGTCGAAGCGACGCTGCCGCTCTGCAAGGGCACGGGCGCCCTCGAGACCTTCCAGGTCACCGACGACATCCAGGCGCGCTTTCATCGCGCAGGCCACATCCTCGGTTCGGCGAGCGTCGAGCTGATCGTGCGCGAAGACGGCGCCGAGAAAGTCGTCGTGTTCTCGGGCGACGTCGGCCCGAAAGGCATTCCGCTGCTTCGCGATGCCGAACCTCCGACGCATGCCGACTACGTATTCCTCGAGTCGACGTACGGCTCGCGTGAACACCGCACGCTCGACGCGACCGTCGAGGAGTTCGAGCAGATCCTGGCCAAAGGCTACGCCGCGGGTCAGAAAATCCTGGTTCCGGCCTTCGCCGTCGGTCGCACGCAACAGCTGTTCTTCCACCTCACTGAAGCCTTCCGCAAGCGCGTCGTGCCGCACTTCCCGATCTATTTGGACAGCCCGCTCGCCATCAAGGCGACCGATATCTACCAGAACAACACGCACCTGTTCGACGACGAAGCGCGCGGCCTCTTGGCAGCGGGACAGCTTCGCGAACACCTCTCCACGCTGAAGTTCTGCAACACCGCCGAAGATTCGAAGGCACTGAACGACATCAAAGGCCCGTGCATGATCATCGCGGGCGCCGGCATGTGCAACGGAGGCCGCATCGTGCACCACCTGCGACACAACCTGCCGGATCCGAACACGACGGTACTGCTCGTCGGCTTCTCGGCCTCCGGCACGCGCGGCGCGCAGCTCGCGATGGGTGCGAAGTCCGTTCGCATCTACGGCGAAGACGTCGCGGTCAACGCTCGCGTCGTCACGATGGGAGGCTTCTCGGCACACGCGGGCCAGTCGGGCCTCGTGAACTGGTTCGGGGCGCTGGCGGCGTCCAAGCCGCGGCTCGCGCTGACGCACGGCGAACCCGAGTCCTGTAAGGCGTTCGCCGATCGATTGCGACAACGCTACGGCGTCGAAGCTCAGATCCCGGCCATGCGCGAGTCGCTCGAAATCTGAGCGCATCGCCAGGAGCAGCGGAGCTTGCTGCGCTCTGCCTTCCCCCTGCCCCCTCGCGGGCCTTCCGCATGAACCATGCCCTCGTCGCGCTTCCCGCCGTCCTCCTCGCTTGCTCTTGCACATCGATCAAGCCGCAGTCCCACAAGCCGCCGAGCTACTACGGCCGCTCGGACGCGGAGATCGCGGCGATGGAAGCGCAGCAAGGCGCAAGGTCCGCCCCCGCGCGGTCCTCGCAGACCATGCACACCGAGTACACGCGTCGCTACAAGCGCGGAGACCTGGCGCTCCTGTTCGGATCACGGCAGATGAAGAACAAGGACGCCTGGTCGCCGGTCGGCAGCCAACTCACCGCAGGCATCAACTGGAACTGGGATCCGAGCGGCTCACTGCTCGGATTCGACACCTCGTTCTTCTACTCGGAAGACCAATCCAGCTCGCAGCAAGGCCTCAACCAAACGACCGTGCGTGGTGAGACCTACGAGTTCTCGATGGGCGCGATCAAATCGCTGCACTTGGGGCGTTCACCCCTGCGGGCCTACGTCGGTGCTGGCATGAGCTTGCTCAGCGCCCGCCTCCAGCGCGTCCAGGGCAACTACATCAACAGCGGCAGCGACACGACCTTCGGAGGCTACGGCCGCGTCGGACTGGTCTACCAGATCGCTTGGGATGGCCACATCGGCATCGACTACCGCACCTTGGTCGGAACTTCAAACGAGATCAACGGCTACGGATTCGACTCCGACTACGACCAGCTGACGTTCAACTTCGGCACGTCGTTCTGATCCAGCGCACACATGCAACCGAGGGCGGATCGAAAACGCGCCGTCGCGCACGTCACATCAAGGGCTCTGCGAAGCCGCCGAACGCACTGGTCAGTCGGGTGACGACGCGCTTGTTGCGCGTCGTCTCGGTCCTCTCGCTGACGTCGACGTAGTTGTCGTAGAAGTTCGGTACCGGCGGTGCGAGCCGGCTCCGCCCCCTCGCGCAAGTCGTAGGCCGTCGTGTACCTCCAGGGCCGGATGTCGAGCACCGGCAGCCCGTGCGAGATGCCTTGCATGAAGCCGTTGAACTGGTGCCGGACCACCATCCGCGGCTTGCGAGCGACAGCCCACGAGTTGTGCGTTGTCATCACGCGCCGCATCGACGCTTCGAGTTCCTCCGCGAGTTCGCGGTCGTAGACCCGAACGCCCTGCGAGGTCGAGTGCCCACTGCACTCGCTCGGGGTGGTCGATACTCAGAACCTCGGGATCGTCGTCGCCGGCGTGAAACTCGAAGATCTCTTGAGCAACGTCCACCAAGGACTGCGCCGGCGTTGCCGGCCGTCTGCGCAGACTGGAGTGCGTGTTCGTGAGTCGTTCGGGCTAGAGCTGCCGAGCTGGAGTGGAGGGTGCCGTCATAGTGCCGATTGACTTTTTCCGGCGGGCTGCTGGACCAAGCTGGTCGACGAGCAAGCGTACGCGGACTCCGCGTCGCGCTGCGGCAACGAGCTCCCAGTCGATCAGGCGGCTGCTGTCGTCGTCGCCCCACGAGAAGGTCTGGAAGTCGATCGATTCCCGCGCCGAGCGAATCAGGTGCAAGCGCGCGACGAGGACGTCTTGACCGGTCTCGAGGATGGCCGCTTCGTGGGCGCGTTCCCCGACCGGCAATCCATCCCGCCGAGCATGCGCGCGATTCAAGGACTCGGACTCCAGTCGTGGCGCGACGATAGCGCCCGTCGCGAAGGACTTCGCTCGGAGCTCGATCACCGCCGCGCGGTCGACCTCCGACGACGCACCCGCAGTGACCATCACGAACAGTCCGAGGCCGACAATCCGCTTGCTGCGCATGACTCTCATCCTCCCCATTGAGATGGATCGCGTCCAGCAGCGTCCGAGCGGTCCGCGATTCTCCGCCCGCACGGAATCACACCGCGGCTCTCACGTGAGCGAACTCCCCTAGCCGGTTAGACTCTCCGTCCGCATGACCAGAGCCATTGCCATCCTCACCGCTATCGCGGCCTTCCTGTGGGCAGCGCTGCCCCTGCGCTTCGACGTTCGCGGGCCGCGCCTCGGCATTCCGGCGCTCTTGGCGCCCGGCGAATCGTTCAATGCGGAGCTGTTCCTCTCGCACCCCGGCTGGCGCCCCTCGCTCGAAGCGCGACTCGAGCGCGACGGTGTCTCCTATCCGCTCGAGCTCTTGGACGACGAGCTGAGCTGGAACCGCCTCGAACTCGAGTTCCGCACGCCGAACGAAGCCCCGCACGGCGGCTACGACTTGGTCCTCGTCGACGACGCCGGCACCGAGCACCGGCGCGACCGCAGCGTGTTCCTCTCGCCGCCCCCGGCACACGACCTGCGCCTCGTGCAGCTCGCCGACTTGCCGACCTTCGGCGGCGGCGGGGCCGACGGATTCGGCGAAGGGCCCGGTGATGCCGAGATGCGGCGCATCGTGCGCGAGATCAACCTGATCCGTCCCGACTACGTCCTGATCTCCGGCGACGTCGCTTACGTCGGCGGTTGGTTCCACTACTACAAGCTGCACGAACACCTGCTGGACCTCGAGTCGCCGCTGATCTGCGTGCTCGGCAACCACGAGTACAAGGGCCTCGCCGGTTACCTCGAAACCATGGGGGCGCCGCGACACATCGTCGATCACGGCGATCTCAGCTTCTTCAGCCTGAACACCGGCCACGGTCGCGATCAACTGACCGCCAGTCAGTTCGACTGGCTCGAGACCTCCTTGGAGTTGCGCACCGATCAGCGCTGCGTCGTCCAGATGCACCATCCGCTGTTCTGGAAGCGCAACGTGTTCGTGCGCGTCGACGAGATGGTCGAGCTGTTCGCCGAACACGAGGTCCCGATCGTGCTCAGTGGTCACTGGCACGCCGACAACGTCTTCGACGAAACGGGAGTCAGCCGCACCGACGGCCCGGACTTCGCCGGCACGAAGTACGTCACGACGACGGCCGCGGGCGCCACTCTGCATCCTGAAGTCTCGACGGCCTTCGAGTCGTACCACGGCTATCGCGTGTTCGAGCTGCACGGAGGCGAGCTCGGCCGCTACACCTATGACGGCGATGCCGACGGTCATCCCGACGCCAGCAGCTCGCACCCGGCTCACCGCATGCTCATCGAGGACTTGCCGGGCGGCGGACTGCGCATCAAGAGCAGCTGGAACGAAGACCTACGCGGTGCAACGGCCACGGTGCGCGCGGATCGCGAGCTCGTACCGGACAAGGGCAAGCTGCTGCGGCGCCGAACCCGCGGTTCCGAGATCTTGCACGAAGTCTTGATCGACGTTCCCGCGGGCTCCGAAGTCGTCATTCAGCTCGTGGAGGAGGCGCTGTGATCTCCCACCTCCTCTGGCTGCAACTGCCGTTTCTCTACTTGCCGATGCTGATCATCGGCCTAGCGATCTACGGCGCCGACTTCGAACACCCGAGCGGCCGCGTCTACCTCTGGACGCCGCTGGTGCTCGCGGTCTTGCACGTCGTGCTGCGCGCGTGGGGCCGCGTGCTCGCACGACGTGAACTCGCCACGCCGATCCTGATCGTCGGCGCCGCGCTCATCGCCTTCGCCTACCGCCCGCTGCACATGCACTGGTGGGACGAACGCAGCACGATGCAAGCGCTGCGCATCCTCGCCATCGGCGTGTGCAGCGTGCTCGCCAGTCACATCGGTGCACTCCGCGTTCAAGTCGAAGGCGGTCCGCGCGCCGCGCGCGCCGCTTGTGCATTCATCGCCCTGGCGCTGCTCGCCCTCTCCGGGATGCTCTACCCGCTGCTTCCGCTGCTGACGCTCGCGCCGTTGCTGGCAGCGGGCGCCGCGTCCACGCCCGTGACCTGCGACGAACAACGCAGCTTCCGTCCCGTCGCGCGCTTCGGCGGCTGGCACCGCTTTGCGGTGATGTTGGTCGCCATCGAGTTCTCGCTGCCGCTCTGGGACTTCCAGACCGATCCGCGCTGGGCGCTGTTCTTCGGCCTCGGCTTGCTCGGCGCCGGCATCGGCGTGTTCTGGGCTCGCCGCGCTCCGCTCAGCGCCGTCGCTCTGCCCGCGCTCGCGATCTGCTTCGCCTTCGTGTCGGCACTCGATTCCAGCTGGGTGGTCTACCCTGGGCGTGCGGTGATCCTCGGCACTGCGGCGGGTTGGTTGTGTTTCCCGCTGCTCGACGCTCCCGCGCAAGAAGGTCACCCAGCGCGACTCAGCTGGTGCACGCCGCTCTGGGTCCTCGGTCTCTTGCTCGGATTCGTGCTGTCCGCCAACCGCGCGTTCCTGGGCTTGCGCTTGATCCTCTGGCTGCCGCTCTTGATACCGCTGGTGGCACTGCTCCGCGGCTCGATCGATCACTCCGGCCGTCGTTCGGCCGCGTAGCGCCTGCACGTCGCAAGCCGTAGGCTGCTGCGCGTGCGACCCATTCGATCGATCCTCAAGCATCTCTCGCGTGCTGTCGGCTACACGACTCTCGGCGCAGTCCTGTTCGGCGGCTGGTTCTACATCAGTCTCGCGCAGAGCCAAGCCGACCTACGCCCATGGCACACGGTTGATTTGGACGGCGAGTACCGCGGACCCGGTGACGATCGCGTCACCGACTACACCGACTACGTCGCGCTCGAGAACGAACTCTTCGCCGAGCTGCACCGCGAGGTCTACGAATCGGGTGATCCTTGGACGCAGAATCGCTGGTCGCGTTACCTCCGCGGCGGACCGCAGGACTCGTCCACATCGAATCACGCGTGGAACCGCAGCGTAGAGTTGCCCGCGGACGCTCCCGTCGGCGGCGCCCTGTTGTTGCACGGCGCAACGGACTCGCCGTACTCCATGCGCGCCGTCGGCGAGCTGCTGCACGCGAGAGGCTGGCACGTGGTCATCCCCCGCTACCCGGGTCACGGAACCGCGCCGGTCGGCCTGAACACCTTCGACTGGAAGGACATCGCCGAAGTCGCGAAGCTCGCGACCGCGCACTTGCGCGAACAAGTCGGCCCTGACGTTCCGCTGGTGATGGTCGGCTACTCGACCGGTTGCGCCATCGCCGTGGAATACGCGCTCGCCGAGCTCGAAGGCGAGGATCGCGAGCGAATCGACCACATCATCAACCTATCACCGGCGATGGGTGTCTCTCCGATCGCCGCCTTCGCGAAGACGCAGGGGCGACTGGCCAAGTGGCTCGGAGTGTCCAAGCTCGCTTGGACTTCGATTCAGCCGGAGTACGACCCCTACAAGTACAACTCGTTCTCCGTGAACGCGGGCGACCAAGTCTACGAACTGACCGTCGCGGTCAACGAACGCTTGGCGCGGCTCGCGGATGAATCCGGGCGCGTGTCGGGCATGCCGCCCGTGACGAGCTTTTCCTCGATCGTCGACGCAACGGTCAGCGTGCGCGCCACCGTCGCCTTCCACGACAGGCTCGCGCCGTCCGAAGGACACGAGTTGGTGATCTTCGACGTCGACCGCACGCACAACACCGCAGACTTCCTGCAGTCGTCCGATCTCGCGATCCTCGACGAACTGCCTCCGCCCGCCGATCGAGCGTACGTCTTGACCGTCGTCGGAAACCTCGATCACGGCACCGATCAGCTCGCGGCCTGGTCCGATGTACCGACGCGTGAAGGAGCTGTCGCGGAACCGATCGACGCCGCCTGGCCGCGCGGCGTCTACTCGCTGTCACACGTCGCGATCCCCTTCCGCGACCACGACCCAGTCTACGGCTTGGCGCCGTACGGCAACTCCGAGCTGCCCTCGCTCGGCAACTTGCAGCTGCGCGGCGAACGCGGGCTCTTCGTCATCGACGGCGACGGCCGCATGCGCCTGCGCTGCAATCCGTTCTTCGACTACATGTCGCAACGCATCATCGACGCGCTCGACTCGAGCGGTCGCTGACAACGAAGCGACGGGCTCGATGCAAGAACCGAGCGGCGTCAGCTTCACGCCGCGGAACTGCAACTCGGTGCCTTCCGCGCGCAGACCGATCCAGCCGAGCGTGCCGCCGACGGCCGACGCGGAGTTCACCACTTCGCCATTCAAGCGCACCACGAGCTCGCCGGCTTCAAGCCGCACGATCATGTAGTTCCAGTCCCCCGCACGGTGTTCCATGTCGCGCAAGCTACGCGCCAACATGCCGTTGAAGCGCCGCGGGTCGGCTTGCATCGGAAAAGCGCGGTTCGCCGGCAGGTTGCCCGCTTCGTTGGTTCCGAGGCGCATCTCGAGACTCAGCGGCCAGAAGGCCTCATTCACGCCCTGCGTCTCGCGCGCTTGAAGGCACCTGCGGGATCCATGTCCAACCTTCCAAGTCGCGGCCGTTGAACAAGTCGATCTTACTGCCGCGCTGTTGACCGGCGGGAGCCATACCCTGCGAAGAGTCGATGCGCCTGACCTTCAGGTTACGGAACCAGCTCGCGGCACCTTCGTTCTGCAGCACCAGCTCGAGCAGCGGCATCTTGTCCGCGAACTCTGGATCCTTCGTTGGTCGATCGCCGGTCATGCGAAACGCCCACTCCGCCGCGTCATGCGGTGAGTCGTGAGCTGCACGCCGTTCAGCCACTGCTCGACACCGTTGCGGGTCGCCACGATGCGCGCGTGGTTGAACTCGCCCGTCGGGCGCAAGATGCGCATGGACACGCCGCCGGGATCGGTCTGATCCAAGTCGTACGCAAGTCCGCCGCCGTCGCCTTCGGCTTGCAACTGCAGGTCCGCTCCTTGACCCTCAGCGACCTTCCAGTCGAGCTCGACTTCGAATTCCTCGAAGGCTTGCGCCGCGAGGACCTGATCGCCTTCCATCGGATTCACGACGAGCACGCCGTGCTCGGCCTTCCAGCGCTGTTCGGGCATGCCTTCTCCCGCGTAGTCGGCCCACCCCAGCATCGACTGGCCGTCGAACAGGAGTTTCCAGCCGGCGGCGCGGTCCGCAGCCGTCAGCGTGTTCGGTTCGGTGCGCGAGATCGTCGACGTCTTGCCCGTTGCCGCCCACTCGCAAGCTCGGATCAAGAACTGCTGGTACTGCGGGTCGGTCTGCGATTCCCAAGTGCGCTGGTCGCCCCACGCGACGTTGCCGAGCGTCGACGTCACCACGCGGCCCGAGCCGTACTTGCCGAGCAGCACGACGGGAACCGGTTGCGTCTCGCCGGTCAGTGGAGGGATCCGCGCCTCCCGTTTCATCCCAGTCGCACCCGAGAACCGCGTGATCGTCGTCCCAGTCGGGAAAGCTGCGCGAAGCACCGCCCACCTCTACGACGCCGACTCCACCGTGCACCAGGTCGAGGAAGTTCCCTTCCGCCTGTTCTTCCCAGCGTGCACCCGCATAGTCGATCAACACGACCTGGAAGCGCTCGAGCGTGGCAGGGTCGGAGAGTGATCCATCAGGGTAGAGCGAGACTTCCACGTCGAACTTCCCGGACTCCTCGAGCACCGAGTGCATCCATGTGCTGCTCCAACGCCAGTCCGTTCCCTTCTCACCGGTCAAGATCAGCACAGGAATTCACGGAACGGGGAGATTCTGCGCCGAAGTCGACAGGCACAAGAGCCCGATCAGCAGCCAACGCAAGCCATGGATCAAGGGGATCAACTCAGTTCTCCTCCCCGACCACTCTATCCCCGGATTCGATCGTGGCCGGCTTCGACGCGGTGCTCAGGCTCACACAGGATGAGGCTCTGCCGCTAGGATCGCAGCATGGGCTCAGAGCACCCATCCAAGGCCTGCATCCTCGTCGTCGATGATGAAGCCATGATCCGCAAGTTGCTGCAGCGACACCTCGAACGCCACGGGTTCGAAGTGCTCGCCGCAGAAGACGGCGAGACGGCTCTGCGGATCCTCGCCGCGGAAGGTCGACGGATCGACCTCGTGATCCTCGACATGGTGTTACCGCGGCTGGCCGGCATCGGTGTGTTGACCGAGCTCCGGCGCGAGCTGCCGACGCTGCCGGTTCTGATCTCGAGCGGGTACAACCGGGAAGCCGATCGCGCCGAAGCTGAGTCGCACGGCATCCAAGGCTTCATCGGCAAGCCGTTCTCGCTGCGCGACCTCACCGCCATGGTTCGCGCGACGCTCAACGAGTCCGCCGACTCGCGCCCCCAACCCTGACCCCTCACATCATGCTGCACCCGTTCCTCGCACTCGCCTTGATCTACTGCCAAGGCGGCGAACCCGTTCGATCCGGAACCGAGAGCGGTCAAGACCTGCGCGCCCCGCTCGAGCGCGAGAGCTTCACGACGGTGATCTTCGGCGATCGCACCGGAGGCACTCGCGCGGGGCTCGACGTGTTGCGCGAAGCGGTGCGCATGTCTTCGCGGCTCGATCCGGACTTCGTCATGACCGTCGGCGACTTGGTGCAAGGGTACAACCACGCCGTCGAGTGGCTGCCGCAGATGATCGAGTACAAGCAGATCGTCAATCAGCTCGACGTGCCGTGGTATCCCGTCGCGGGCAACCACGACGTCTACGGTCACAACGGGGAAGCCGGCGGGCGCCTCGCCGAGTACAAGCAACACTTCGGTCCGCTGTACTACTCGTTCGACTATCGCTGGGCTCACTTCGTCGTGTTGTTCACGGACGAAGCGCTGTCGTTCTCCAATCCGCCCGTCGACCAGAACATGGGGCCGGAGCAGCTCGAGTGGTTGCGCAACGACCTAGCGGCGAGCCGTGCGGAACAAGTGTTCGTATTCCTGCACCATCCGCGTTGGCATCACACGGGCACGAATTGGCCCGAAGTGCACGACCTGCTCGCTTCCGACGGCAGAGTGCGCGCCGTCTTCGCCGGGCACGAACACCAGTGGATCGACGACGACGTCAAGGACGGCATCCACTACCACGTGATCGGTGCGACCGGCGGCGTCACTGGTGATCTGACGGAGACGCTCGAAGCGCAGATGATCGCGCAGCTGCGCGTGCGACCGGACGGCTACACCATGGCGCTGTTGCCGGTGGGACAAGTCTTCGGCGCCGACATGGTGGTCGGACTCGAACAGCGCGAGATGCGCGACTTGCTGCGCAGCGACTGGCTGGCGATCGACGGTGAGGTCGCGCTGGCTGCGAACGAGAGCCTGACGAGCGGACTCACCGCGACCGTCACGAACCACGGCAAGCGCTCCGCGAATTTCCGCGCGCCGCAGCTGCACGAGGACGGTTTCGTGGTGACCTGCGAACCGTCTTCGGGGCGGCTCGAGTCGGGTGAACAGGTAGAGTTGCGCGTCACCGTCGTCGCACCACCGCACGATCCGTCGCGCCCGTTGGTCCCGGACTTCGCGGCTGCCCTCGACTACGAGTTGCAGAGCGGACTGACGCAACCCGTGCGCACTCGTCGGCAAATCGCCACGACGCTCGCCGGTGCGACGGAAGCCGCGCGCGCAAGCGGACGCGAGAACCGCGCGCTGCACCTCGACGGTAAGGGCTGCATCCGCACGTCGTTGACCGAGATGACGCCCGCCGTAACCCTCGAGTGCTGGGTACGCGGCGAACAGCCGACCAGCTGGGCCGGACTAGTCTCCAAGACGCAGTCTTCGGCATACGGGTTGACATGGACGCCGAAGGGCGCCGAGGGCAACGTGCGACTCTCGCACCAAGGCAGCTACCTCACCTGCCGCGGCGAGCTGCCGAGCGATCGCTGGGTGCACGTCGCCTGGTCGTGGGACGGACAGATGGCGCGGCTCTTCGTCGACGGTGTGCTCGCACAGGAACTCGAAGCCGCCGGAAAGCCGCGCTGGAACCGCTTGCCGCTCTACGTCGGCGCCGACACGAACCGCGACGGTCGGCCGGAAGCGCGCTTCACCGGCCTGATCGACGAAGTGCGTGTCTCGAGCGTAGCGCGCTACACGGAGAACTTCACGCCGGCGAAGCGCTTCGAGTCCGATGCGGACACCATGCTCTTGCTGCACTTCGACGAGCCGTTCCAGGGGCTCTATCCCGATGCGTCAGGCAATCACCACCACGGCTGGCCCGAGGGCCCGGTGCAGCTGCTGCCGGTGACGGACCAATGATCGCCTTCCGGCATCGCGGGCCGTCATGGCTCGCCGCCCTCGCTCTGGCCTTCACGGTCGCAACCTGCCGTGCACCGTCTTCGCCGCCGGTTGCCGACGAGCAACGCGCGCGCCCGAACATCGTCGTGTTCATGGTCGACGACCTCGGTTGGCAGGACGTCTCGCTGCCGCTGTGGACCGAACCGACCGAGTTCAATCGACGCTACCGCACGCCGAACCTCGAACGCCTCGCCGCCGCGGGCGTGACCTTCACGGAAGCCCACGCGTCCGGCCCGGTCTGCACGCCGACGCGCACCAGCTTGATGACCGGGCGCGCGCCGTGCGCGAAGCACACGCGGGCGGCGGACCGTTCTTCTTGAACTTCTGCCCCTACGCCGTGCACACGCCCTTGATGGCGAACGCGCGCTTGCTGGACAGCTACGCGGACCTCGACGAACGCGAAGCGCGCTACGCCACGATGGTCGAGAGCGTCGATGCAGCGCGCGGCGCTCTGCTGGACGAACTCGAGCGCTTGGGCGTCGCCAACGAGACGCTCGTCGTGCTAGCATCGAATCGTGAGCCGCCAGCCCGATGACAACCGCGCCGCAGACGCGGCCTTGCGCAAGAAGCGCTGGCTGCGGCCCGTGCGCCGCTTGCTCCCGCTGCTGCCCAAGTGGGGTCCGTTCGGGTTCTTGCGCTATGGAGTCACGCAGCTCGAGTCGGGCGAGCTGCGCGTCGGCGACGCGGCACCCGATGCGCCGGTGACAACGCTCGACGGAGCACACACGAGTCTGCTCGCGGGCATCACCGACAAGCCGCTCGTGCTCGTCTTCGGCAGCTTCACCTGACCTCCTTTTCGCCGATCGGTCGATCGCATCAAGGAACTCGCGACACAGCACGCGAGCGACGCCGACTTCCTCACGGTCTACATCAAGGAAGCGCACCCCGAGGACGAGTGGCAGCTGGAATCCAACGAGAAGGACGGCGTCTGCTACGCGCAGCCGCAGGACCTCGCCGGCCGCGTCGCGATCGCACGCGACTTCGTGCAGCGCTTCGACTACGCCTTGCCCTTCGTCATCGACGGCATGGACGATGTCGCGCTGAACGCTTACTCGGCTTGGCCCGAGCGCTTGTACGCGATCGGCGCGGATCGGCGCGTCGCGTACAAGGGCGGGATCGGGCCGTTCAAGTTCGACCCCGACGAGCTCGCGGGCTGGCTGCGCACGCTCGAGGGCTGAGCGCGCGTCGGCGCCTCGCGGCCTAAGCCTCGGGCGCGGCGTCCGGCTCGGCCGGCGGCGGAGTCTCAGGAGCAGTTGGCGGCGGAGTCGCCGGAGCGGCGGACGTCGTGCCCATTCCCGAGGGCTGTCGCACGGCCGGATCGACCGGACCGCCCGCTTCGGGCGCGATGCCGAGGCTGTGCGCGCGCTCGAGCCAGCGCTGGCGCGCGTGTTCTTGCATGTCCTCGACCGAGTCGACCTCGTCGACGATCTCGAAGCCCAGCAAGGTCTCGATCAAGTCTTCCATCGACACGACGCCCGCCGTGCCGCCGAACTCGTCGCAGACCAGCGCGAGGTGTTCGCGCGTGTCGAGCAAGCGATCGAACAAGGCCGGCAGCGCCAAGGTGTCGGGAACCGCGATCAGTTCCCGCTGGATCTCGGAGAGCTTCGTGTGCACAGCGCCGCGCGCTGCGGTGAGCAGCACGTCTTGGCGCAACACGTAACCCGTGATCTGGTCGCGGTTCGCGTCGAAGATGGGGATGCGCGAGAAGCGCAGCTCTTCGCGGTGCTCGACGACCTCCCCCACGGTTTCGCTGCCCGGCAGCGCGAACAAGACCGTGCGCGGCGTCATGATCGCGCGCACGCTGATCGAGTTGAAGCGCAGCAGGTTGCCGAAGATGCGCGACTCGCTCTCGTGCAGCACGCCTTCCGCCGTCCCTTGTTCCGCCATCGCGGCGAGCTCGGCGCGCGTGATGCTGACGTTCTGACCGTTCGGCGCGAGCAGGCGCGAGATGCCTTCCGACATCTTCACGAAGGGCCACATCGACCAGATCACCGGTTCGAGGAAGGTGACCACGAACGGCACCAAGCGCTTCCAGTGCACCGCGCCGATCGTCTTCGGCACGATCTCACTGAAGACCAGGATCGCGATGGTCAACGCGGCCGAGATGACGCCCACCGGAACGCTCTCGAAGACCACCGCCGCTTGCGCACCCGCTCCCGCCGCGCCGACCGTGTGAGCGATCGTGTTCAAGCTCAGGATCGCCGACAGCGGTCGATCGATCTGTTCCTTGTAGCCGCGCAGCTTCTGCGCGTACGGCTTCCCACCCTGTTCGGCCAGGGTGATGTAGGACGGCGAGATGCTGAGCAGCACCGCCTCCAGAATGGAGCACAGGAATGAGACGCCGATCGCGATGCCGACGTAGAGAAGCAGCAGATTCATGGGGCGGGACTTCGGGGGCGCAGATTCTATCCGGAAAGCTCCGCGGCCGAGCCCGCCATCGGCCCCGATTCGCGCCCGAACGGTCTGAGTAGCGGGAGGACCGGCCGCCCCGTATCGTCCGAGATCGCGCTCCCCTTCCGAGATCAGCGATGAACCGACTCCACTCCACCTCGCTCCTGTTCGTGCTCTGCGCTGCTGCGGCCTGCTCCACGCAGCCGGATGATCGAGAGCCCACGAGCACCGCGTCCCTCCAAGAGTCCTCGCACGCGCTCGATCTCATGCTCAGCGGCGAGTGGTCCGGACGCGAGTTCCCGGCAGCGCACTGGAACGACGTCGAGCGCCTCTTGGACCGAGTGGGGAGCACAACGCCCCTGCAGCGCTTCCCCCAGAACCCACTCTCGTCCCAGATGCAGCCGACCTGCGCCGAAGGCGTGATGGCGCTCTGGATGATCGAGTCCGTGCGCCTCGCCCCGCCGCCGGGCTTCCCTTCACTCAACCCGCTGCTGCTCGGCGGACCGGACTCGGACGCGAGCTGGCAACAGATCTCCGATCGCAACACGCCCATCGCCGTCGCGGCCTACCGCGCATGGTGGGATCGCGTCGCCGACCTGCCGTCCGAGGAACGCCGCGCCGTCGATCCCCTCGCGGGAACCGGCATCGCGTGGTTCGGGTCGGCCGCGCCGCGTTGATTCGCGCCGGCGGCTTCGCGAGCAGCCGCGCTAGATCCCGAAGTACCCGCGCACGCCGTCGAGCACGCTCGACACGGCGACGGCCGCGAGGATCATGCCCATCACGCGGCTGATGATGCTCGCGCCGCCGTCGCCGATCCAGCGGTGCACGCGCGCCGACATCAGCATCAAGAGCATCGCAACCATCAAGACCGACAGCATCGCAATCGTCGTCTGAAGCTGCTGCACGAGCGTGAAGCGACCGTTCTCCGTTTGCAGGACCGCAGCCAGCATCGCACCCGGCCCGGCGATCGACGGGACGGCGAGCGGGAAGACCGCGGTCTCGTCCGCTTCGGGCACCATCTTGATCTCCGACTCCGGCTTGCTCTCACCGAAGATCATCGAAAGCGCGAAGAGGAACAACACGATGCCCCCGGCGATCTCGAACGCCGTCAACGGAATGTCCATCGCGCGCAAGATCGGTTCGCCCGCTACGACGAAGAAGATCAGGATGCCGGCCGAGACCAGCGTCGCCCGCACGGCGATCTTGCGCTTGTCCTTCTCGCTGTACTCGCTCGTCACGGCGAGGAACACCGGCACCGTCCCGATCGGGTCGATGACGGCGAAGAAGAAGATGAAGGTGGCGATGAACTGAGCCATGCGAGTCGGTCGGAAGCGCGCCGGGCCGTTGAGTCGGCGGCGACTTCGGACGTCGGAGCCTACGCGAGCTCAGCCGGCAACTCCACCGCCGCTCGGCGAGTCGCACCGGCCCTCCACGAAGTCCGCGATGGCACGCCAGGCCGCGTCGGGCTTCAGCTGCAAGAGCGGGTGTCCCGCGTCGAGCTCGACGACGGTCGCGTCGGGACGCAGCTCGACGATCTCTTGCGCACAGCGCTTCGGCACGACGCGGTCGTGCCGTGCGGCGAGGTAGAGCAGCGGGCAGCGCACGGACGAGAGTTCCGCGCGCACGTCGACGGTGAGCGTCTCGCGCAGGCGCGCGGCGAGCACCCTCGGCGACGCGGACTGCACGGCGACGCGAAAGCGATCCACGCCGGACCGGGCATCGACCCCCATCATGAAGCGCAACCAGCTCGCCGGTGCCGGGAAAGCGAAGGCCGTGCGCCACGGCAGCAAGCGCCAGAAACGCCGCGCGGGTGCGGTGACAAAGCCGGCTGCCAGGACGAGTCCGCGCAGATCGCCGATCGGTCGCGCGGCGAGCTGCACGGCGAGCGGGCTCGAGTACGACTCGCCGACGATCACGTACGGGCCCTCCGGCAACTGATCGCGGACCAGCGGTTCGAGTTCGGCGTAGCTCGTGACTTCGCGACTGGGGTAGGTGACGACCTGCGCGCGGAAGCCCGGCGGCGTGCGCCCCACGAACTCCTCGAACAACAGGCCGCTGCCGTCGAGTCCGGGCAGCAAGACGACGGTGAGCGGTTCCCCTACCACTGCCCTTTGGCGGCCGCGATCGCGTCGAGCTCGGTGAAGAAGCGACCCAGCGCGGCGGTGTAGCTCGCCGCGTCGTGCGACCAGAGGTCTTCGTGCACGCCGCCCTCGATCCAGCTCAACTGCCGCGTCACGGCGCCGCTCGAGTCGAACAGCAGCTGCGTCTCGGACGGCAGCGCGTGCGGATCGGCGTCGCCGGCGATCATCAGCAACGGAAAGCTCGCGGAAGGCAAGCGATCCACGGGCCGCAGTTCATCGAGCGGAACGCCGAGCGCCGACGCGCCGAACCACTCGACCGGCTTCAAGCTCAAGCCGGGCAGCGGCACGAACGACAAGCGGTTCACGAGCGCGTGCCGCACATCGTCGTAACAGCTCTCGAGCACGATGAAGGAGTACTTGTCGCATCCCGGCTCGAAGGAGTACACGACCGCCGCCGCGCCCAGCGACTGCCCGTGCAACGCGATGTCCGCGAAACCCCGCTGCTTCGCGAACGCGACCCACGCGCGCACATCGAGCCGTTCCGCATAGCCCATGCCGACGCGTTCTCCGGCGCTGTCGCCGGTCGCGCGCAAGGCCGGCATCAAGACCGACCATCCGCGCTGCAAGTAGTACTTCGCCTTGCCCAGGTTGGGCGCACGGTCGCCGCCCTTGCCCGCGAACAAGAGCACCACCCTACGGCCGGGCTGGACCCCGAACCAGCCGCGCACGAGCAAGCCGTCGGCGGTGGTCGTCTCGACCTCTTCTAGCGCGACGCCGTCCAACTCTGCGTGCGGCACCACGGTGCGACGCAGCGGCGCCGTCGCGACCGCGACCGTCAGCCAGCCGAGGAACAGCCAAGTGCCGAGCGCCGCGAGCAGCGCGAGCCCCGCCCAGAGCGCGCGACGGGAGCGCTTGGGCTGTGCGTGCTGCAGATCAGCTTTCGTGTTCGGAGTCGAGCTCATCGCTCCACCTGCACCTCGATGACTTGCGTTCCTTCTCCGGGCGTGACCTCGATCGTGAAGTCGGGCATCGAATACAGCGTGCTCTTCAGCTCCGCGCTGTAGCTGCCCGCACCCAACTGCGCGATGAAGCTGCGCGTACCAGGTTCACGCAGTGCATCACCCCCGACGTTGTTCCAGCTGCCGGGCAAGCTGTGCCAATCCAGCTTCGGATCACCGTAGTGCTCGATCTGTATCCCGAGCGGGCGCAGCTTGAGGCCCATCAACGAGGTCTCGTGCGCGGGGTCGAATCCACGCAGAATGACTTCGACTCGACGCAACGGCGCAAGGTGACGCTCCTGAATCTCGTCTGGCGTCCAACCATCGATGCCGAGCACGCGTTGATCCCACGGCCCGACTTGAACATTCATCAGGAAGGTCTGCGGCAAGTCCTCGTGCACCACCAGAACACCATCTGCGCCAACCCGCCCTGATCTGGATGCGACTCGCACGTCGGTGCCTTCAGCCAACGGAGCTCCGTCCGCCTCCAGAAGCCGCACGCGAAAGGGCTCGATGGGTTCGAGGCTCACGGATCCGACATCCGTCACCTCGCCCGGTCGCAGTTCGTGCCGGCCGAGCTCGACACTTCGATACCCCGTCGCCTCGATGCGCAGCGAGTAAGTTCCGTGGTCCAACCAAACGGCGCGCAGGCGGCCGCCTTCTTGAGGCATCAAGCGCGCGGACGACGGGCGCATCCGCGTGCCCGGCTCGTGAAGCGCTGCGATTGCACCGGGCAGCGCTTCGCCGGTAGAGGCGTCGGTGAGCGTGACCAATATCGATGGGCGTCGATCTTTCGCCTTCGTCTTCGGCGCTGCCTGTTGATCGGGTGCGGCTTCGCGCGCTACGAGATCTGCAGCGGAGATGTCGACCGTCAACTCGTTCATGCCGGCCCGCAGCGGTCCCGCAACGAGCTGCGGAAGCTCGGCGAGGCGACCTGCACCGAAGACGTAGACGTAGAAGGCATCGTCGCTCTTCACTCCAACGCGCGCCGTCGCATCTTCGCCGCGCCAGTCCCAGACGCGTGCAGCGCTCAGGCCGCAGCACTGATGGCTGCTCAGTCCGCCGGCGAGCACTCGCGCAGCGTCGTAGTCCTCCGGGCGCTTGTCGGGTGGTACCGCGCAAGGGTGCACGGCGAGCCGGAATTCATCCAAGCCTTCGAACTCACCGTGCGCGTCGATGTGCACGCTGAGGATCCGCATGGGTTCGAGCTCGAGGACCAAGGTCTCGGCGGGATCGAGCCCCTCCGGTAGCGGCACACGGCGTGAGCGGAACAGGGCGCTCGAGACGCTCAGCGACCGGAGCAACGACGGCTCGAACTTCGAGACGAACTGCACGCGTCCGCCCGCTTCCACCTTGCAAGTGATCCGCGATTCGCTTCCTTCGTCGTCCCTGAGGAGCAAGTTGACGAGACTGGATCGACGGATCTCGCGATAGATCCAGCGCAGCTCGAGCTCGTCGTCCGCGCAAGGGAAAGCGTCCGGCTCGAGAGGCTCGCCGTCGGTTCCGACGAGCTGCAGGGTGATCGGCTTGTCATACCGCAGCTGCAGGTCGCCCACGTCGCAGTCGCCGTGTTCCTCGCACACGTCGTCGACGTCGAACTTCTCCAGCAATCCGGTGAGATTGACGATATGCACGTTGTATCGGGTGCGTGGTGAGGCCTTCAGTGCGAAGCGCCCTGCCGCATCCGTGATCGACTCGTTCGCTCCGAGCGTGAACTCCGCGCTCGAGTAGTCGAACTCTTCGGCGAGCAGGACCGGCGGAAAGCCGCGCCAGCGCACGCGCTCGGTCAAGTCCGTGGTCACGAAGTGATTCGCAGCGGGCAGTCCGTTGACGTCGAGCACGCGACCGCTCAGCGTCCGCGCGCGCTTGAAGACGAACGGCCTCCCGAGCTCGAGTTGTTGGCCCTGCTCGAGGTACTCGTAGGCTTGACCAGCGGGCCCACCGGCGATGAACGGGTTCTCGATGTTCAGCACGACACGTTCCCAGCTCTGCGGCTGCACTTCTCCGTCCACGAGACTCAACCCACGCGGCCTCGACGCCAGCGCGAAGGCTTCGAAGCGACCGTTCGCGTCGGTCGTCGCAACGGGCTTCTCATGCACACCGACGGGCGGCGGACTGCCCAAGCCCGGAGAGCCGCTGCGTCCGTAGACCAGAACGCCTTCGAGCGGCACGCCTTCACCATCCTGTACGACGCCGATGATCGAGCCGCCGCGGCCGAGCTGCACGACGTGCGCGCGTTGTTCGGTGTCACCCAGGTCAACGACATGCGCAGCGAGCGCGATCGGCGGACGGCGCTGCGTCTCGATCACGACTCGCGTGCGAGGGATATCCGTCAAGTCGACGAAGCCCTCCTCGTCTGTCGACCCCTTCGCAAGCTCGCGCTCGCCGGCACCGAGTTCCAACACGCGGTAGCGCAGGACCGGTAGCGCCTTGCCGTTCAACTCGTCCACGAGCTGCAGCGAGACAGCCGCGTCTACCGGCGCGGCTTCGACGCGATTCGTCGTCGCATCAGGCGCCTCGTCCGTCGCGCTGTCCGCGCTCAGCGACTCCGGCGCGACGAGTCGGTCGACAGCGCTCGAGTCCGGCGCATCCGGCGCAACGGACGACGGCGAGTCAGCGCGGTTGAACCAGAAGAAGGCCGCGAGCAGGACGGCGAGCAGCAGAGCAATGATCGCGGGGAAGCGCATGCCGATCAGCTTAGCGCGCCGCTCGCGGCTGCACACTCAGGCGCGTTCAGCGCCCTCTCAGCGGATCTCGCCCAGGGTCTCGGCCCGCTCGAGATCGCGATCCGCAGCCTCGTTCTCGCCCATCGCGCGGTAGAGCGCGCTGCGGTTCGCGTAGGCCCAACCGTTGCGCGGGTCCCTCTCGATGACCTGCGCGTAACGGCGCAGCGCTTCCTCGTAGTTCCCCGCGCTGTGTTCCGCGTACGCCTCATCGGCCAACCAAATGAGCGACCAAGGACACCAGAACAGCGTCACGGACGGGAGCGCGAGCAAGAGCACGAGTCCGGTTGCGACGAGGGCCGGACGGAAGCGGCGCACGAGGAGCGCAGCGACGCCCATGCCGAACAAGATGCCGCCGAAGTGCGCGCCGTTGGCAATCGGCATGATGCCGAAGTAGGTCAGCGGAATGCAGGCGAACAGCCAGCCGACGATCCACTTCACGTTGCGATCGTGGACGATGCTCTGGAACCCCGCGTTATACGGACGCGCGACCCACATGAAGCCGAAGATGGCGAAGACCACACCCGACGCTCCGATGCCTTGATCCTCGCCCAGCGCGAACTGTCCGATCGAGCTCGCGAAGGCCGCCACCACGATGAAGGCGAGGTACTTCAGCGATCCGATCGCCGGTTCGAGCACCTTCCCGAGCAGCCAGAGCACGTACATGTTCATGCCGATGTGCCAGATCTCGACATGCACGAGCACGGAGGCGAACAGGCTGTAGTAGGCCCCCGCCCGGATCTGGCGCGGGCTGAGCACGCCGAAGCGCTCGAGGCTGACCATCGAGCCGGCATCGGGCCCCGTCACGGTCGACAAGAAGATCCCCACGCACGCCGCGATGAACGCCAAGGTGACCCACGGGCGGCCGTTGCCGGCGAGGCTCCGGGGCGTGCGATCCCTCGATTCCATCCGCGAACTATACCCAGCGCACGATTCGCTGCACGCGTTATCGTCGTGCCACGCCATGACCAAGACGAACACTTAGCTGGAAGCCTTCGAGGAGCGAGCCGGATGACCAGCCACGAGGAACAGCACAAGCACGACGCTATCGCCTTCTACGAGCTGATGTTCAATGACTGCCGTCCGCGCGAAGCGGTCGAGCGCTACGTCGGCGCCTCCTACACTCAACACAACCCGGACGTAGCGGACGGCAAGCAGGCGTTCATCGACTACTTCGACCGGATGGCGCGCGAATACCCGGGCAAGCACGTCGACGTGAAGCGCGCCGTCGCGGAAGGCGACCTAGTCGTGCTCCACTGTCACCAACACTGGCCCGGCGACCACGACTACGCGGGGATGGACATCTTCCGCTTCGATGACGCGGGGAAGATCGTCGAGCACTGGGACGTGTTGCAAGTCGTGCCGCATGCGGCGAAGCACGACAACGGCATGTTCTGATCACCGAGCCGCGCGGATTCGGCATGCGCTGACGTCTGAGGCCCCGCACTAGTGCGCAGCGGATGGGTGCGGCTCGACCTGGTCCGGCCCCGTGGTGGTCTCAGTGGGTATGGACCACAATCAGGAGGGCTCACAGACTGAGGTTCTCCACTTGGTTCGGTCGATGCTCTACAGCGCAGCGGCCGAGAGCCAGTGGATTGCTCGAGCGCCAAGCCTCGCGACCCACGCCGGCTCACTGCGAAACCTGCTCGAGCCGTTCGCCGAGATCGCAAGCCACGTCATGGAAACTCCGAATCGCCTCAGCGGCAAGATCAGCGGCATTCTCAAGGAACTGGACGTCGGCGCACTTCACGATCGAGATGCTCTTCGCAAGCTCGTGCGCAAGATGCCCAAAGGCCCCCGAGATCGCATCGTGCGTTCCGCGCTGCGCAGCTTCTTCGAGTCCGAAGACCTCAAGCCCTACCAGTCGGAGCTGATCAAGCTCCAAGCGCATCTCGAGCGACGCGGACACAAGGCGATCATCTTGTTCGACGGTCGCGACGCTTCCGGCAAGGGTGGCACCTTGCGCCGCGTGACGCGCTACATGAACGAGAAGCACTACCGCGTCGTCGCGCTGGGCAAACCCAGCGCGTACGAGCAGACGGAACTGCACATGAAGCGCTACATCCAGCAGTTCCCGCACGCCGGCGAGATCGTGCTGTTCGATCGCAGCTGGTACAACCGCGCGATGGTCGAGCCCGTGATGGGCTTCTGCACTCCCAAGCAGTACCGCCAGTTCATGAACAAGGTGCTGGACTACGAGGAGAGCTTCATCGCCGACGGCAAGACCACGCTGATCAAGCTCTACTTCTCCGTCTCCAAGAAGGAGCAGCAGCGGCGCTTCGAACGGCGTCAGAACGATCCGCTGCGCGCTTGGAAGCTCAGCGAAGTCGACTTGCAAGCGCAGGATCTGTGGGACGAGTTCACCGAGAAGAAATTCGAGCTTCTCCGCAAGACGCACACGGAGAAGACGCCTTGGTACGTCATCCGCTCCGACAGCAAGCACCTGGCGCGCCTCGAGACCATGAAGCTTATCCTGCGATCCATGAAGTACCGCGGCCGCAGCCGTACGCTCGACATCTCGGCCAACCCTGAGATCGTCATTCCCGGGGACAGGGAACTCCGGATCATGAAACGCGAACGCCGCCAACACGGCAAAGCCCAGCGCTAAGCGGCGCCCCCAAGATGAGCAAGCGCAACAACAAGCCCGGCAGCGGCAAGAGCGAGCAAACCGACGAGCAGGCCACGCATCGGCTGCAAGAAGGTTCGCAGGAGATCACACCGCAGAAGAACCTGCCCAGGCTCTCCAACAAGGTGTACGAGAAGAAGCTGGCCGAGCTGCAAATCGAGCTGGTGCTCTTGCAAGAGTGGATCAAGGCCAAAGGCCTGCGCGTCGTCGTCATCTTCGAAGGACGCGACGCCGCCGGCAAGGGCGGAACGATCAAGCGCATGGCGCAGCGGCTGAACCCTCGTGTTTGCCGCGTAGTCGCTCTCGCAACCCCCACGGAACGTGAGAAGACGCAGTGGTACTTCCAGCGCTATGTGCCGCACTTGCCGGCCGCCGGCGAGATGGTCCTCTTCGATCGCAGCTGGTACAACCGCGCCGGCGTCGAACGCGTCATGGGTTTTTGCACCGACGACGAGTACGAAGAGTTCCTGCGCTCCTGCCCCGAGTTCGAACGCATGCTCGTGCGCTCCGGGATCATCGTGATCAAGTACTGGTTCTCGGTCAGCCTCGAAGAACAAGAGCGTCGATTCCAACGACGCATGCACGATCCGGTGCGCCGCTGGAAGCTCAGCCCGATGGACCTCGAATCCAGGAACCGCTGGGTCGAGTACTCGATCGCCAAGGACCTGATGTTCTCGCACACCGACATCAAGCAAGCGCCGTGGTTCATCGTGCAGTCCGATCGGAAGAAGCGCGCGCGCCTCAACTGCATCTCCCACCTCTTGAGTCAGATCCCCTACCAGGATCAAACTCCGGAGCCCGTCGAGCTTCCCGAGCGCAAGCTCTCTCAAGGCTACGTGCGGCCGCCGTGGTCCGACCTGAACATCGTGCCTGAGGTGATGGACTAGCGAAGAGCCTCGAGCGTCAGCTGGACGCTCGCGCAGTTCTTCGCCTCGGAGAGCGGCAACGCTTCGCGCTAGCGCCCGCGTTGCCGCAGCACGAGCGTGTCGAACAAACGCCCCTCTTCGTCGATCGCCTGCAGCTCGAGCTGATCGCCGTGCAAGGCGACGTAGACCATGTGGTGGTACCGAGCCTTCTTGTGCCCGAACCAAGTGTTGGTCGGGTCGAAGTCCTCGAGGTGCCCGCCGCCGCCGGCCGCCGTCACGTAGATCACGCCGCCGTCTTCGTACGCCTGAACACGACCATCCAGGATCGGGAACGTCCGCTCGTAGTCGTGCACGTGGCCGGAGAAGCAGATGTCGACGCCGAAGTACTCGAGGAGACCGATGATGTTGCGGACGTTCGGATCGCCGCGCAGGCCGGTGGTCACCGTCGTGTCGCCGTAGTCGTCGGCGTCGGAGGTGTACGGCGGCTGGTGCAGGATCGCGAAGCGCCAGACCGCGGTCGACGCGCCGAGCGCTTCCGCGAGCCAGCGCAGCTGGGCGGACTGGTCCTCGAGCGAGCGGTTGCCGTCGATCATGAAGAACTCGGCGTCGCCGTAGCGGAACGAGTACCAGCGCTCGGGCTCGGGCAGCGACATGTAGTCGTAGTAGAGGTCGGCGTCCTGCTCGTGGTTACCGAGGACCGGCATCAGCGGCACGTGGCCGATCAGCGGCTGCATGCTCGGGAAGAACACATCCGTCCAGTCGCGCTTATTCGATCCCGTGTCGACGAGGTCGCCGGCGTGAACGATCAGGTTCGGCCGGTGCATCCACGCGAGATCGGAGACGCGCTTCGCCACCTCGCCGTTGGTCTGCGTGTCGCCGACCACCACGAAGGTGAACGCCTTGCCCTCGGACGCCGCCGTGCGGAACGACAGCAACGGAGACTCCACGCTCGATCCATCGGGGCTGACCGCGACGACGCGATAGAAGTACTTCTGATCAGGATCGAGACCGGTGGCCCGGACTTCGTGCAACGCCTTGGAGCCCGTCGATTCGAGCTCGACCAAGTCCTCGATCGGCTCGCTGTCGCGTCGCAGGAACACGGCGGCGGATGACGGGAAGGTCGTCTCGAACAAGATCGACACCCCATCGCGCGTCGGCCAGGTCAGGTAAGGCGACACGAGGAAGCCGAACTCGAGGTCGGTCCAAGGCGTCAACTTCGTCAGCTCGGCGCGTTGCTCGTACTCGGCGCGCACTTGCTCCGCAGTCCAAGCCTGCGCGACGAGGCGCACCGACAACAGCCGCCCGTCCAGCGGGTGGTCTTCGTTCTCGTCGCGATAGCCCCCGATGACGAAGGGCGACGCCGCGTGATACAGCACGTCACCGCTCTGCGCGTCCGACTCGGCGTCCAGCCGGCCATCGACGTAGAGCTGCATACGCGCGCCGTCGTAGGTCGCGGCAACGTGGTGCCAGCGCCCTGGGACGAAGGCCGTTTGGCCGCGCAGATACGTCAGCTTGCCGTCGCCGTCGTCAGCACCGTCCGTCGAGAGGCCGAAGGAGAACTGGTCGTTCTCGAAGCCGAGGACGAACCCGCGCTCGACTTCACCGTCGTCTTGCACGCATCCGATCAATCCGCCCCAGCGCTGCGGACTCTCGACCGCGACCCAAGCCGACACTGAGAACGCGCGAGTCGGCAAGGCGATGTCGCCGGCCGCGGGCGTGCCGAGCACGAAGACGTCTTCGGAGCTGTTCAGCACCAGGCCTCCGCCATGCTCTTCCGGCGCGAAGACGGCTTCCCGCGAGCCGCGCGCCGCGGGTGTCACGTCTGCGACCACGTAGCCGTCGTTCGCTCGCTCCGCAGTGAACTCCCACTCGTGAGTGAGCTCGCCGTTCGCCGGCGAAGTGAAGAGTCCGAGGGGCGCGACGAGGAAGACGAGCAGGGCGAGTTTCAGCATCGCGTCAGCTTACCCGCACAAGCTGCCGGAGACGCGCAATGCCGAGTCGCACGACCGGGTGCGGTTGTGCGATCAGTCCGCACCGAAGGCTGCCCGATCGGGCATGCATCGCCGGTGGCATTGGCTCGGCGCGCGCGAGAGTGCATCCTCTTCGACATGACTCGAGCCCGCTTCCTCGCAGCGCTCCTGCTCGCCCTCGCCCCCACCGCGTGCCGCTCGCCCGCACCGGCGAGCGAAGCGACGGAGTTCTCCGTCCTCGCCTGGAACATCTGGCACGGTGGACGCGAAGACGGCGAGATCGTCGGGCCGCAACGCGTGATCGAGGTGATCCGCGAGTCAGGCGCCGACCTGGTCGCCATGCAGGAAACCTACGGCTCGGGCGAGCTGATCAGCGCGGGCCTCGGCTTTCACTTCCACCCGCGCGGCACGAACGTCTCGATCCACAGCCGGTTTCCGATCACCGCCGATGTGTCGGTGTTCGAGGAGTTCAAGTGTGTCGGCGCGGTCGTCGAGCTCCCGACGGGAGACCCGCTCGCCTTCGTCTCGATCTGGTTGCCATACGACGCAGAGATCTGGGAAGTCGGGACGCGTGATGGGAAGACTCGCGAGCAACTGCTGGCCGCGTGTGCGTCTTCAGCGTCGGACCTCGAGCAGATCCTCGTGCAGCTGGAACAGAAGCTAGCCGCGTCAGGCTTCGCCGGCGTGCCCGTCGTCATCGCCGGCGACTTCAACAGCATGTTCCACTTGGACTACACCGAAGCCGAGCGCGACCAGTACGACTACGTGATCGATTGGCCGACGAGCCGCGTCATCACGGCGCGCGGATTCCGCGACGCCTACCGCGCCCTGCACCCGCGCGTGAACCGCGCCCTCGATCGCACCTGGACCCCGCGCTTCCCCGAGCAACAAGAGGACCGCATCGACTTCGTCTACGACACGCTCGAAGACCGGCACGTCGTCGAGGCGCGCGTCATCGACGAGCACCCCGCGGGCTACCCCTCGGATCACGCGGCGCTGCTGGTGCGCTACTGCGAAGACTGAGCGCAACAACTGTGCGGCGCGAGCTGGTCCGCTATGGTGACGACATCGACCGCTGGACCCCGATCCCCCTCGACGACATCCAGCCGCTCTTGGGCGGCTTCGAGCGCTGGTGTCTCTGCGGAGGTCTGTCGATCGACTTGCTGCTCGGGAGGGAAACGCGCGAGCACGGTGACACGGACATCGGCGTGTTCCGCAGCGACCTCGAGGACTGCTTGACGGCGATCGGTCGTGCGCGCGTGTTCCTTTGCGACCCGCCCGGTGAGCTCACCGCATGGGACGGCGAAGCGGTCCCCGAATGCGTGCACGACATCTGGATCGCGAGCACCGACGGGAATCACTGGGTGCTGCAGATCATGGTCTTCGACGACGATGAGACGTGCGTCTACTACAAGCGCGATCGATCGATCCGCTGGGACAAGGCAAGTCACATGCAAGACGTCGATGGTCGACGCGTGCTGAATCCGCTGATCACCTTCCTGCACAAGGCGCATCGCGATCAGCACGAACCGAAAGACCTCGCAGACCTGCGCCGGTTGGTCGATGAGTGCGCGGTCGTCAGGCGCACGTCGGCCGCCGACTGAGGAGAGCCCGCAACGCAAGACCGGTTGCGCTCCGGCGGTCGGCTCTCATCGCGCGAGTGCGCGCCCCTGCGGCCTCGCCGAGCGGATGCTGTCCCGAACACGAGCCCACGCGCTCGGCGCCTTGACACGAACTCGGGAACCGATCGCTCCTCGACCAAGCGTTCCAACACTGGCGCATCAGCACCTGTGCGTGATTCGACCGAGCACCGTTCATGGCATATCGGGCGGCCCGCTGCCTCGTTATGCTGCGCCCACCCAACCGGCCACCTGGCTGCGCCCCGCGAGTCCGTGCCCGCCACTTGCCTCCTAACGCGCAGCTCAGTCACCAGGGCGAACCGCTCGCCTTCGCTTCCACCGCACGTAGTCGAGGACTACCACCATGAGAGCGACGACTCCCATTCTGTCGCTCAGCCGGCTCGCAGCAGTCTGCGTCACGCCCGCCTTCGGTCTGCAAGCAGGACAGGAAGTCGACCGCACACACCTCCCGATCAAGGAGCCGACTCCTCCGGTCTACACCGAGCTCGACGTGCGCAACGCCACGCCGCCGCCGCGCTTCGAAGTCAAAGCCCCCGACGGCGCGCCCAACGTCTTGATCGTCCTGATCGACGACCTCGGCTTCGCCGGAACCAGCCAATTCGGTGGTCCCGTTCCGACGCCGACCTTCGACCGCTTGGCGAGCCAGGGCCTCTACTTCAACAACTTCCACACGACGGCTGTCTGCTCGCCGACGCGCACCGCGCTCAAGAGCGGCCGCAACCACCATGTCAACAACATGGGGGCGATCATCGAGACCGGCACGGCCTTCCCCGGCAACACGGGCAAGATCCCGAACAACGTCGCGCCCCTCGCCGAGATGCTGCGACTCAACGGCTACAGCACCAGCGCGTTCGGCAAGTGGCACGAACTCGCCGCGTGGGAAGCGAGCATCGCCGGACCGTTCGACCGCTGGCCGACGCGCCAAGGCTTCGACAAGTTCTACGGCTTCCTCGGAGGCGAGACCAATCAGTGGGCACCGTTCATCTATGACGGGACACACCAGGTCGAGCTGCCGGACGACCCGAACTACCACTTCTTGACCGACATGACCGACCAGGCCGTCTCCTGGATCGGTTACCAGAAGGCGCTGACGCCGGACCGTCCGTTCTTCGCCTACTACGCGCCGGGCACCACGCACGCGCCGCACCACGTTCCCGAGGAGTGGATCGCGAAGTACAAGGGCAAGTTCGACCAGGGCTGGGATGCGCTGCGTGAAGAGATTCTGGCGCGTCAGATCGAACGAGGCATCGTTCCCGAAGGAACCCCTCTCGCTCCGAAGCCCAAGGCGATCCCGGACTGGGACTCGCTGTCGGACGACGAGAAGCGCCTCATCTGCAAGCAAGCGGAAGTCTTCGCCGCCTTCGTCGCGATGACGGACTTTGAGGTCGGCCGCGTGGTCGAAGAGATCGAGCGCATCGGCGAGCTCGACAACACGCTGATCGTGCTGGTCTACGGCGACAACGGCACCAGCGCCGAGGGTGGCCGCAACGGCATGTTCAGCGAGATGACCTACTTCAACGGCATCCAAGAAGAGGTCCCCGAGATGTTGAAGATCATCGACAAGTGGGGCGGGCCCGAGACTTATCCGCACATGGCCGCCGGCTGGGCGGTCGCACTCGACACGCCCTACAAGTGGACCAAGCAGGTCGCTTCCGACTACGGCGGCACCAAGGTCGGCACCGCGATTCACTGGCCGGCCGGCTTTGAGACCAAGAGCGAGCTACGCACGCAGTTTCACCACGTGATCGACATCGCCCCGACGATCCTCGAAGCCGCCGGCTTGCCCGAGCCCACTTCGGTCAACGGCACGGTGCAACGTCCGATGGACGGCATCAGCATGCCGTACTGCTTCGACGATGGCGACGCGAAGGACCAACACGTCACTCAGTACTTCGAGATGTTCGGCAACCGCGCTATGTATCAGGACGGCTGGTTCGCGCGCACCATCCACAGAGCGCCCTGGGAAACTCAACCGCGTCGACCGCTGCTGGATGATGTCTGGGAGTTCTTCGACACCATGGCCGACTTCAGCATGGTGCACGACCTGTCGGCTGAACATCCGGAGAAGCTCGCCAAGCTGCAGGCCCTGTTCATGAAGGAAGCCGTGAAGAACCACGTGTTGCCGATCGACGACCGCTTGCTCGAGCGCGTGAACCCGGCGACCGCGGGACGCCCTGACCTGATGTCCGGACGGACTTCGCTCACGCTGGCCGACGGCATGACCGGCATGACCGAGAACGTCTTCCTGAACATCAAGAACCACTCCAAGACGATCACCGCCGAAGTCGAGGTGCCCGAAGGCGGCGCACACGGCTCGGTTATCGTCCAGGGTGGTCGCTTCGGTGGTTGGGCGCTCTACGTCAAGGACGGCGTGCCGGCCTACGACTACAACTTCCTCGGTCTGGAACGCTCCACGATCGCGGCGGCGGACAAGCTGCCCGCCGGCAAGTCGACGATCCGCTTCGTGTTCGCTTACGACGGCGGAGGACTCGGCAAGGGCGGCACGGGCACGCTCTTCGTCAACGACAAGCAAGTCGCCCAAGGACGCATCGAGCGCACGCAGCCGATGATCTTCTCCGCCGACGAGACCGCCGACGTCGGCATCGACCTCGCCACCCCCGTGGTCGAGACGATCGGCTGCGAGGCACGCTCTCGCTTCACCGGGCAGATCCCCCGCGTGACGGTCGAGATCGAGTAGTCACCCGCGCCGCTCGGCGCCGGCCCTGCCGGAGCTGAGCCGACTGCAAGTCGCATCACGAAGGGCCCGGTCTTGACCGGGCCCTTCTTCTGTACACAGCACGCCTCAGCAACCGCCGAGCACCGGCATCCGCCGCTGAAGCACCGCTGGGAGTCTCGCTAGTGGGACGATCGTGCGGTCCAAGCTTGTCCTACGAGCGCAACAGTTTGTGCGGCTCGGTACGGCGATACCTAAGTCGTTACCAGCCCTTGGGCTAGTGCAACTCTGGATGGGGCTTCAGGGTTTGGTGTGGTGACCGGGCCTGACGGCCCCAAGAACGGGGGTGCTGGCAGCTTGCCTCGAGCCGCTGCCGCCAGTGTAGCCTGGCAGTCATGCAAGACCGCGATCTCTACACCACCGTGCTCGGCCTCGTG
>Ga0316209_1000243_pt1 | contig 110893 bp, 105 predicted proteins | sample 6monopyrite_MG_FD_204945 | JGI IMG/M metagenome (GOLD analysis project Ga0316209, IMG submission 204945) | Microbial mat bacterial communities from mineral coupon in-situ incubated in ocean water Damariscotta River, Maine, United States -... | ecosystem: Environmental > Aquatic > Marine >... | reverse complement strand
ACGTTACTTTTATCATAAGAGGATAGGGTTTTGTTCTGCAACTCAAAGATAACTTTGAGATACTTAACTTTTCCTCTTATTTTTTAATTGTTTAGGACGCTATTGATTTTAACACATCATTACAACACAAAAAATGGCAAATTCGCTTAACTTTATGTAAATTGAGCGTTCATTTTATTAAAGTTTAAAGTGAATTTAGCTTTATGGCAACGCGTAACTACGAAGGCAAAAAATTTAATAATAAAAACATCGATAAAATTGTCGATGCTTTAACCGTTGAAGAAGCCTTACAAATAAATATCAACAGCAAGCCATTTACGGTTTCAATGCGAACTCCTGGAAATGATATCGCTCTTGTTCGTGGATTATTACATGCCGAAGGTGTGATTAACAACATCCTTTTTATTCCTGAAATTTCTCTCAAAAAAGAAAATGAAAAAGGCATTGTTACTATTGTAAATGTTGATATTCCTGAAAAAGAGTTAGGTGAAGGTTATTCAAATAGTAGAAGTTTACTCTCCGTTTCTTCATGTGGTATTTGTGGGAAAACAGAACTTGGCGATTTAGCTTTTATAGGAAAAACCATTGACGATAAAGACAAAATAGATATTGGACGCATTCACAATTTGTTCAATAAAATGAATAATTTTCAATATGATTTTAGAGAATCTGGTGGCACACATGCTGCGGCTGCATTTACTTTAAAAGGTGAACTATTATGTGCTATGGAAGACATTGGTCGCCATAACGCTGTAGATAAAATAGTGGGAAAACTAATTAATGATGAAGATTTAAGTGAAGCTAAAATCATGACGGTTAGCGGAAGGGTTTCTTATGAAATAGTCATTAAGTGTTTTAAAGCTAGAATTCCATTTTTAGCAGCAGTATCTGCACCTTCATCACTAGCTGTAGATTATGCAAAGGAACTAGGGATTACTTTATTTGCTTTCTGTAGAGACCAAAGAGCCACCTGTTATTCCAACCCCCAACGAACTAAAATACAATCAACCAATACAAAAGCGAGTTAAATATATATGTCAGATAATTTAAGTGAATTATTAGGAAGAAAAGGACTCAAGGACAACCTCTTTGACAAACTTGGTAAATTAGCAAAACCCGAAGGCACTCCAAGTGCAGAAGCCATGGCTAAACTTGCCGACGAATTTCTAATTGGAAAAGCCAACGCCTTTGGTACAGCGAGTTTTTATGATTTTTTAAAACCTGAGAACAAAGGCAAAAAAGTATATGTATGTAATGGAACAGCTTGCGTTTGCGCTGGCACACAAGAAAGCGTCATCGATTCGCTTAAAGATACATTTGATACAGATGAAATTGGGCACATGACATGTTTAGGTCGTTGTCATGAAAATTCCGCCTTTCATTATGATGGTAAAAATTATTCAGGAGATGCTATATCGAACTTAAAAACAATTATTGATTCTGACTCTGACTTAAATCAAGACGCCTACCATATTAAAGCAAGTGGAAAACAGATACTAACAAATCCGTATTCAAATAATATCCAAGAGTATTATCAACCATTTTTAGAAGCGCTTCAAAAAGACTCTGCTGATGTGTTGGAAGACATAAAAACATCTAATGTACGTGGTCGTGGAGGCGCAGGTTTCCCAATGGGATTAAAATTACAATTCTGTAGAAATGTAGAAAACGACACAAAATTTATTATATGTAATGCTGATGAAGGCGATCCTGGAGCGTATTCCGATAGATATTTATTAGAACACCAACCACATTCTGTGTTGTTTGGAATGTTGATTTCTGGTTATGTAACGCATGCAAAATATGGTATTCTATACATTCGTGCCGAATACCCTGAATCGGTTAAAATAGTTCAGGATGCTATTAATGATTTAAAAGCCAATAACTTAATTGGTAATAACATCAATGGTTCTGGATTTAGTTTCAATTTTAAAATCATTCAGGCACAAGGTTCTTACATCTGTGGTGAAGAAACAGCTCTAATAAATTCTATCGAAGGTCAACGTCCTGAAGTACGAGTAAGACCACCTTTTCCAGCTCAAAAGGGATTATTCAACAAACCAACAACAGTTAATAATGTTGAAACTTTAGCGGCTTTGCATTATATTATTTCTAATGGTGGGCAAGCTTGGAAAGCTATTGGAACTGAACGTTCTTCAGGAACAAAACTAGTGTCATTAGACAGCTTTTTTAACAATCCTGGAATGTACGAAGTAGAAATGGGAACACCTTTGTCGTATGTGGTCAATGAACTTGGAGGTGGTTTCAAATCAAGCGTAAAAGCAGTGCAAATTGGTGGTCCACTAGGTGGTCTAATTCCAGTTTCAAAAATTGATGATTTAACGCTGGATTTTGAATCCTTTTCAAAAGAAGGATTTCTTTTAGGTCATGCGTCTGTGGTATCTATACCTAGTGATTATCCAATTATGAAATTCATTGAGCATCTGTTCGATTTTGCAGCTTATGAAAGTTGCGGCAAATGTTTCCCTTGCAGATTAGGAACAAAACGAGGACAGGAATTAGCCGAAAAAGCCTTAACATCAGATTATAAAATAGATAAAAAACTGTTTACAGATTTGCTTACGACGCTTGAGCAAGGTTCTTTATGCGCACATGGTGGCGGCATTCCGTTACCAGTTCGCAATGCCTTACAGTATTTTGATGATGAGTTAAGACAATATTTCAAATAATTTCTAATTCAGAATTTCTAGTTTCTAATCAAATGAAAATCCGAATAAGAAACCAGAAATAAGGAACAATACAAAATGGGAACCATAAAACGATTTGAAGATTTGGAAGTTTGGATAGAATCAAGGAAACTTGTTAAAGGTATTCATGCGTTTACTTTAAAATTTCCTTTTTCAAAAGATTTTACTTTGAAAGACCAAATATTGCGTTCATCTAGTTCTGTAATGGATAATATTGCCGAAGGATTTGACAGAGATGGCAATAAAGAGTTTATTCATTTTTTGACAATTTCAAAAGCCTCTTTAGCTGAAACCAAATCTCAACTATATCGAGCTATGGATTTTGGATATATCACTAAAGAAACATTTCAAAAAAACTATGAATTGGCAGACAAAATTGGGAAACAAATTGGAGGTTTTATTAAGTACCTTCAGCAATCACATTACAGAGGAAATAAATTCAAAGAACCTGATGAAAACTATTCCTAATTTGGAGTTTCAGATTCCTAATCGACAAGTTTAGAAATCAAGAACAAGTAATCAGAAATTGAAAATCAGAAATAAGAAATCGTTTATGAAAACAGCCTATATAGATAACAAAGCATTTGAAATTAAGGAAGGCGAAACCATGCTGTCCTTTATTCGTCGTTACAGAGATAAAAACTTGATTCCAACCTTATGCGATGCCCCAAACTTAGACCCTTTTGGCTCTTGTCGTGTGTGCAGTGTTGAAGTTGCTCTAGAAGAAAACGGACCAGTAAAAACAATGGCATCTTGCCATAGTCCAGTTGCAGACGGACAATATATTTACACTAGTACTGAAGCAGTTAAGGCATTACGCAAAAACATTGTGGAATTGGTTTTAACCGACCATCCTTTAGATTGTTTAACCTGTGAAGTTAATGGGAATTGTGAACTGCAAACCGTTGCTGCACAAGTTGGTATTCGTGATGTGCGCTATCCTGAAGGAGACAACCATTTATACAGAACGAAAGATTTGAGTCATCCTTATATGACCTCAGATTTGTCAAAATGCATCAACTGTTATCGTTGTGTTAGAGCTTGTGATGAAGTACAAGGAGAATTTGTACTAAGTATGTCTGGTAGAGGATTCGACTCGAAAATCATTAAAGGATTTGACTCCTCATTTATGGATTCAGACTGTGTAAGTTGTGGTGCATGCTCTCAAGCGTGTCCAACCTCAGCTATTTCTGATGTATTTCAATCTAAAGCCATTCAAGCAACAGATACAACCAGAACTATTTGCACCTATTGTGGTGTTGGATGTAATCTCGAAGTATCTACTAGTAATGGAGAAATATTAAGTATTACAGCTCCTTATGATGCGGAAGTTAATCAAGGTCACACCTGTTTAAAAGGTCGCTATGCGTTTAAATTTTACGACCATCCAGAACGTTTAAACTCACCTATGATTAAACGAAATGGAAAGTTTGAAAAAGTGACTTGGGACGAAGTTTACGATTATATAGCTAATAAATTAAATGGTTACAAAGAAGAATTTGGGCCAGATTCTATGGCTGGAATATCATCGTCTCGTTGTACGAATGAAGAAAATTATTTGATGCAGAAATTCTATAGAGCTGTCATCAACACCAATAATATAGATGGCTGTGCTCGTGTTTGCCACTCTCCTACGGCTTTAGGTATGCAACGCACTTACGGAACAGGAGCTGCGACTAATTCTATTGACGATTTAAAAGACACCAATTGCATCATGGTTATTGGTGCCAATCCAACAGATGCGCATCCAGTAACAGGAGCTAAGTTGAAGCAGTTTGCTATGAAATCTGATAATGTTTCTATTGTTATTGACCCAAGAAGAACTGAATTGGCTCGATATGCTGACCATCATATTGCACTAAGACCAGGAACCAACGTTGCTGTGTTGAATATGATGATGTATTATATAGTGACTGAAGGCTTGGTAGATGAAACTTTTATTGAAAATAGAACAGAAGGTTTTGAAGATTTCAAAAAAGAATTATTAGCCATTGATTTAGACCATATTGAAGAAATTTCTGGAGTTACCAGAGGCGACGTTAGAGCAGCAGCTATGGCTTATGCAACTGCACCAAATGCGATGTCATTCCATGGCTTAGGTGTTACTGAACATTCGCAAGGTACATTTACTGTTATGCAAATCGCGGATTTAGCATTGATGACAGGAAATATTGGTCGTCGTGGTGTTGGTGTGAATCCTCTACGTGGTCAAAACAATGTACAAGGCTCCGCAGATATGGGAGTACAACCTCATCAAGGTGCTGGATATTTAGATGTGACCAATGATGACGTCAATAAAAAATACAATGAATTTTACGGTGTAGAAGTTCCTAAGCATATAGGCTTTAAAATTCCAGAGATGTTCGATGCTGCACTAGAAGGTAAACTAAAATCTATATGGATTATAGGTGAAGATGTCGTGCAAACAGACCCTAATACTCAAAAAGTAATAAAAGCTTTAGAAGCAACCAATTTAGTGATTGTTCAAGAGTTATTCATGACAGAAACCGCTAAATATGCCGATGTTATTTTACCAGGAGCATCGTTCCTTGAAAAATCTGGAACATTTACAAATGGAGAACGTCGTGTACAAGCTGTAAGGCAAGTTGTTGAGCCAATTCCAGGCTCGAAACCAGATGGTCAAATTATCGTTGATATTATGAACCGAATGGGTTATGCTCAACCTGATTATACGCCTGATGGTATGCTAGAAGAAATTTCTCAAATTGTGCCTTTCTTTGCTGGAATCAAATGGGAACGATTAGGTATCAATGGTTTACAATGGCCAGTGGCTCCTGACGGAACAGACACTCAAATATTACATAAAACAGATTTTAAACGTGGTAAAGGTAAGTTTGAATTTAATGCTTGGGAAGAAACTGTTGAACTGACCGAACACGCCAAAGACTATCCTTATATTTTGACTACAAATAGAGAGCTAGAGCATTATAATTGTGGTGCTATGACGCGTAGAACTGCCAATGAGCAAATTCTTCAAGATGATTATTTAATGATTCATCCTAACGATGCTAAAACGCATTTAATAAATGAAGGTGATTATGTGTGCTTAGAATCTCCTCGCGGAAAAGTTGACGTAAAAGCGAGAATAACAGATGAAGTAAAACAAGGTATTTTAAGTACCACCTTCCACTTTCCAGAAATAATGATTAATAACATTACTGGTGATGTTCACGACAGCGAAGCCATGTGCCCTGAATATAAGGTGGTTGCTGTTCGCATTAGAAAAAGTAAAGGGAAATATAAAAAGGAACTTGTGTAAAAAAGAAGCTGACTGAAAAATTAATTTTTTGTCAAACTGAACTCGTTTCAGTTTCTCATTACAATTGAAAATCAGCTTGTTGAGATTCTGAAATAAATTCAGAATGACACTTTTTAGACAACCTTTATTTTTTAATTCATTTTAATAGCACCTACTCCTGCTTCCCAGAGTTGGATATTAAAATCTGGAATTTCAGAGTTAATAAAAGTATTCGCTCTTTTTTTCAAGGTATTCCATTGGGCTTCCAATTCGGTTTTTCGCTTTTTATTTTGATTATTTACTCTTGGAATGCTACCTTCGGTTTGATTGATTAAGAATATATATTCAGCAGTAAATTTGTTTGGGAAATTTTCAACATCATCATAGGCTTTAGATTTTCGTTGAATCATATCTTCATCCCAAGCTGTTAAGTCTTTAATCAATTGCTTTCCTTTTTCAATTAAAGCTTTATGCTTTTTGGAATCTAACCCAGAAACAACATCTTTAATTTGGCTCTTGGCTTTAAACAACACATTAACCATATCGTGCATTTCGGTTAAATTAGATTCCATTGTTTTCATCATATTATCATATTCTTCATATTGTCCTGGTTTAGTATCATATAAAGGATTTTCTTTTATAACAGCATCAGTAGTGACCACTTTATCACCAACTTTTAAGGTTAATTTGTATGTTCCAGGAATGGTACGATGACCTCTAAAATTGGCCTCAATATAAGCATCAGGAATTCCAGACATTATTGGATAACGAAAATCCCAAACAAAACGGTTCAAACCTTCTTTTTTAGAAAGTGTCTCAGCAGGTGGTGGTCCACCATCCCAACGTTTGTAATTTGGATCTCTTTTTGAACTAACTGTATTTACCACCTCATTCTTACTGTTTCTAATTACTAAAGTAACCTCATCTTTTTTCTCAAGTTTTGGCAACTCATAATAAACAATCATTCCATTAGCTGGATTAACACCTTCAAAAGTATTAGTTCCATCAGATCTATTACCATTAAGTTGGCTTCCCCAAACTGCATCCAGTGCAGGTTCAGGAGTATATAATTTTACATCACCAGAGGTATTTTTATATTGACTTAATAGCCCTAAATCATCTAAAATCCAAAAACCTCTACCTGAAGTTGACACAATTAAATCTCCTTGATGTACTTTTAAATCGGTAATTGGAGTAATAGGTAAGTTAAGCTGCATACTTTCCCACGATTGACCTCCATTCCATGACATATAAACACCTGTTTCTGTTCCAGCATATAATAAATCTTTTCTGGTTTGGTCTTCACGAACTACTCTGGTATAAGCGCCATAAGGAATTCCTGAGCTGATATTTTTCCATGTTTTTCCATAGTCAGTTGATTTATATAAGGAAGGCGTATAATCATTAAATTTATATTTTGTTGTAGCAATATAAACAGTTGCTGGATCATGTGGCGACACATCAATGGCATTGACTAAAGTTTCGCCTAGACCTTTTGGAGTAATGTTATGCCAAGAAACTCCATTATCTCTTGTAATATGTACCAAACCATCGTCACTTCCTGTATAATAAACGCCTTTTTCATGCGGTGATTCAATGATGTATGCTATAGTTCCATAGTTTTCGGCTCCAACAGCTTCATTAGTATAAGGTGCTCCTCCATTGCCTTGTTTTTCATCAATATCACGAGTTAAGTCAGGTGAAAATTCGGTCCATGATTTTCCCATATCAGTCGTTTTTAGCACCTTATTTGCACAATGGAAATAGGTTCCTTTTTCATGTATGGAATGAATAATTGGCGCATTCCAGTTAAACAAATATTCCATATCACGAGCCTCACGACCCAACCATTGATTTGGTGCCGCCATGATATTTGTTGAACCCTTTGCTTCCGTATCCAACAATTCAATATAACCCAAATAAACGCCACCCATAACATATCGTGGATTATCAGGATTAAAAGCAGCAAAAGCACTTTCGCCTCCAGCAGATCTTTCCCAATCCTTATGAGAAATACTCCAATTACCAATAGACTTGCTCTTAATTTTTACTGATGAATTATCTTGTTGCCCACCATAAATATTATATGGAAATAGATTATCTGTATTGATTCGATAAATCTGAGCTGTAGGCATGTTAGCTTGGGTTGACCACGATTTTCCATAATTGAATGATATACCAGCACCTCCATCGTTAGAGATTACCATATTTTTAGAATTATTGGGATTAATCCATAGATCATGAAAATCACCATGCGTTCCCGTTAATCTTTCCCAAGTTTTTCCTCCATCAATGGATCGAAGAGCAGGAGCACTCAATACATAAACTGTATTTTCATCATTAGGGTCTGGAAAAACTTCAATATAATACCAAGCACGCTGTGTTAATCTATTATCATCACTTACTCTTTGCCAATTGTCTCCAGCATTATTGGAAACAAACAAGCCTCCTAAATCTTTATGAGTGTCACTCTCAATTAAAGCATATACTTTATTTGAATTAGCCCTACTTACCGCAATTGCCATTTTTCCTTTTTCATCAGGCAACCCTTTATGAATCTTCTTCCATGTTTCACCTCCATCAGTTGACTTGTACAAACCACTGCCTTCGCCTCCACTAATAACAACCCAAGGCTCACGCTTATGATGCCACATTGCTGCATATAACACTTCCGGATAATTCATATCCATGGAGAGTTCAACGGCTCCAGTCATGTCGTTTACATAAAGTACGTTCTTCCAAGTTTTTCCTCCATCTATTGATTTATAGACGCCTCGTTCTTTAGTAGAACCATTAATAGCGCCTTGAGCAGCAACAAAAACAATATCTGGATTGGTTGGATGAATCACAATTCTAGAAATTTGCTGAGTATCCTTTAACCCCAAATGTGTCCATGTTTTTCCTGCATCAGTTGATTTATACACACCATCACCATAGGAAGTCATCACGCCTCTTATGGCATGTTCTCCCATCCCAACATAAACAATATTAGTATTGGATTCTGAAACAGCAACTGCTCCTACTGACCCTGTTTTAAAATATCCATCTGAAATATTATGCCAGCTTTGTCCAGCATCTTCTGTTTTCCATAAACCTCCTCCTGTAGTTCCCATATAATACGTCAATGGGTCTCCAACCACACCAGTTGAACCTACGGAACGACCACCTCTAAAAGGTCCAATATTCCTATATTTTAAAGGTTCAAAATATGTTTCAGCTTCTTGAGCAATTGCAGACAAAAGAATAAAGGATAGTACAATGAAGGAAACTGTCTTTTTCATTTTTGGTTGGTTTATTAATAGGTTGTGTTCAAATATACTCAAATATATTAGACACTGTGTCTAATAACACTTTATGAAAAGAAATAGAAAAGAGAACTGGTATAAACGCAAAAACCTCATCTTTCGATAAGGTTTTTTTTATTAAATCAATTTTAATTAATTCCACTCACTTCTTAATAGCTTAAAAGAAGTTTGCGAAAGGGTATCTAAGTGTTTAATGAATTTTTGTGAATTTTTTTGTAATAATTCTATCTTGTGTAAATACTTTTATAAAATAATGTCCTTGTGCCAATTGAAAAATTGGAAAAGTGAGGGTGTTATTTTTTTTATTTTCATGGATTTTTTGATTTTGAACTATTTGTCCTAATTGATTTATAATAGAATATGCCTTAATGGTTTCTGATGGCTTTTGTAACCTAACAGTCATATAAGTGCCTTTTGAAGGGTTTGGATAAAGAATGGCATCTTTAGACAATTCCAAATCTTCCAATCCAGCAGTTTGGTCAACTACTAAAAATTGTCCCATCATGCCTGCAGGCGCATCTTCATGCTTTAACATGTGGCAATGGTACATATAAGGTGTGGTTTCGTCAAAATAATCTTCAAACTTGGTAATAAATCTTGCTGTCCCTCCAGAAGGCACTAAAAATGTATCTTTTCTGCCTTGCAAATAAGAAGGTGGTGGATTACCATTAATATCCAAAATATAAAACTGAACATCGTGAATATGAAATGGATGTGCAATAGCTGAATTGTTTTGGAAGGCCCATATTTCGGTATTATTTAAAGGAATTGTTTCATTAATAACATTTATATCCATTGTAGTATTATTAATTGAAAAATCCCCATTTAATTGCTGAAGCCCAGGTGTTAAAGGTTCAAATGTAAATGGCCTAGTTTCATCGGCAGTCACCTCAGCTAAAGGGACATCATTTGACAAAGTAGTTGGGATGGTAATTATTGGACTTGCTGTTTGTGCAACCACATCCATTTGTAGAATATTAAAATCTGCTCCATTAAGTGCATTAGGGTTGTAACCATCTAGTGGTTTATTAGGTGAATTTCCTGGGTATGTGGCACCATAATTAGCATCTGGAAGTTCGGAAGCATAACTCATTAAATTAATTGATAGTCCTTGTAGAGTAGTAAAATCGACTAATACCTCTGCTCTAGCACCTGGAGACAAAGGCAATCTTGTTAATGCTACTGGTGCATTTAACAAACCTCCATCTGTACCTATGAGTTGAAATGTTCTATTTGCAGTTAACCCAAAATTAAAAGTACGCTGAGATGAGCCATTTAAAAGCCTTAATCGAACAATTTGAGCAGGTACATCCAGCTGTGCGTTAATAGTAGCATTGACCATTAATACATCATCATCATTAACATTTGCTTGTATTTGATATGAGTTATCAAAAGATTTTGTTTGTACAGCTAAAGGAAAATCATCAACACCATACGTTCTAGGTAAATTCAAAGCAGCCTCTTCGGTATCTCTAACAATAATAAAACCTGAAACACCTTTGGATACATGCTCATCTGTTTTATTTAAAAGATGTGGATGATACCAATAAGTACTCGCTTTATCTTTAACTTCAAATTGTGGATTCCATGTTTGTCCAGCGTCAATAACGGTATGTGGACCTCCATCGCTTGCAGCAGGCACATGCATTCCATGCCAATGTATGGTTGTGTCTTCTCCTAAATTATTAGTGATATTTATATTCATATCATCACCATTATTCATGATTAAGGTAGGTCCCAAAACAGGGCCATTTACACCCATTGTAGAAGTGTCTTGTCCAGTAAAAAACTGGAATGTGCTATTTTGAAGTGTTAAATTGACATTTGTAGATTCAATAGTCCCAGGAATAATAATTGGATTCTGGGACAACATACCAAAAGAAGTAAGGCTCAAAACGCAGGTTAGTAGTTGTGATTTCATAGGCAAAAAAAGGCATTATTATAGAGGACTATATTATCTTCTATTACGAATTTAAATGATAACATATTATTATCAATCATAAATTAGATTAAATGTATGTTTTACTTGTTTATTTGCATAAAGAGCTTGTACTTACCTAAACGATTGAGTTGTAATTGCAAAAAACCTTGAAACAAAAAATACTCGAGAAAGATTCAAAGAGTTCCTCAATAGACTTGTAATGAGCAGACTTTGTGCTTTCTAATAAAATGGCCTTATCCATTCTGGATATTATTATGAAGTTTAAGTAAATAAAACAGCTCTAAAAGGGTTTTTATGTGCCTTTGCATTTTTTTCTATATTGTAAATACATTATCTATATAGAATAAACCTGTTGCAAATATTTTTTGACAAATGCTTTTCTATATTTAATTGGTCACTTATTTTGCTTATTTAGTTTTGTCTTATCTATTAAGAACAGAACATTTATTTTATTGATAATCACAATTTTGTTATTAAAATTTAGGGTGTCTTTTTTGATACCTTTTTTGAGAAGAAATTGATAATTTTTAGAAATCTAAATTTTGAAGAAAATATGTAAACCCTTAATTTACAGCATAAAAAAAGAGTAACCATTTCTGATTACTCTTACTTTGTAGCGGGAACTGGACTCGAACCAGTGACCTTCGGGTTATGAGCTTAGTCCGTACAGCAACTAACAATACTTAAAACTACTTAAAATCAATGATTTACATAATTTTAATAAAATTTATCATCAATTATAGGCATCCGATACCAAATTATTCTGTACTTATTCTGTACTAGTTTTTGTATCTTTATCATTGCAAAAAGTAAGTTATGGCTAATATAAAAATTGTTCTTCGTAAAAATATGATTAAAAAGGATGGTACAATTCCATTGGCCATAAGAATAAGTGCAAATTATAAGACTAATTATAAGTGGCTTGGTCAATACGTTCTTGCAAAGGATTGGGATAAAGTTGCTGGACAAGCAAAAAGAAGTCATCCAAATTATAAAATGCTAAATAATTTTTTACTTAAAAAATTAACAGAAGCCAACGATGTTTATTTAAATAACCAAGATGAAAATATTACTCCAAAACAGGTCAAACAAAAACTGAAAGGTCCAGGCGGCTCTAAATCGTTTTTTGCAGTTGCGGCTCAACGGATAAAAACAAAATATGACCGTAAAGTTTTTTCAGTAGCCAAATCAGAGCTTTCTATTTTATACAACATTGAAGAGTTTTTAAATCTCAAAACTTCCTTAACTAAAAAAGATGTTATCGAAGGTATTGGAAAACGAAGAAGAGATAGAGTTGGTAAGGCTAGAAAGTCGGAATATTCCTTTATTGATGGAATTGAACATTTCCAAAAGAAAAAAGATTTGAAGTTTCAAGATATTAATCAGGCTTTTCTAGAACGCTATAAAACCTTTTGTTCCGCTTATCTAAATCAGAAAACTAGAACAATTTCAAATCAATTAATTTTTATCAGAACACTATTCAATGTTGCCATTAAAGATGGTGTGGTTTCTGCAAAGTATTACCCTTTTGCTGGTGACAAAGAAAAAATTAGATTAGGAACTAGTAATAAGATAGGTCTAACTATCGAAGAGGTCGAAAAAATTGAATTATTGAAATTAGAACCTTATTCTTCGATTTGGCATACGCATAATGTATGGTTGATTTCCTTTTATTTTGCTGGTATTCGTATTTCAGATGTTGTAAAATTAAAATGGTCTGATTTTAAGGATGATAGGCTGTATTACGTTATGAATAAGAACGAGAAGCCTTTAAGCCTTAAAGTTCCCGAAAAAGCGAAAGCTATTCTAGATTTTTACAAAATGAACAGAAAAAATAATGGTGGATATATCTTTCCTTTTTTAAATGAAGTCCGGCCAAATGATGATGAAGATTTTTTTACTAAGACTAGAAATGCTACTAAACTCTTCAATAAATATTTAATTAGAATCGCTGCCCAATGTGATATTGACAAAAGCTTATCTAATCATATTGCGCGTCACACTTTCGGAAATATTGCAGGGGATAAAATCCACCCATTAATGTTACAGAAGCTTTACAGACATAGCGACTTAAAAACTACTTTAAACTATCAAGCAAACTTTATTCATAGAGATGCTGATGATGCTTTGGATAGTGTAATTAGTTTTTAATCTGAGTTTTACCATTTACAAAACACTTCGCAAGTACCAACTTTTAAGAAATTTTAAGAAAGGCATAATTTTTGCAGCTTTCCAGTAAAAAAACTGTCTATAGAACGTCAACTACATAATTCTTTGTAATTACCTTATCTAATATCGACCCTACTATTAACAGTTACTAACTCTGTAATTAGGTATGGTATGAAATTACATTTACTCGCACAAAACCTAGAAAAACAATTATTAGAAATTGAAGAAAATTCAGAGACAATTATGCAACGCTCAAAGCATTCTATAATAGTCTGCACGAAACTTTTAGGTCAATTTAAAAAGGAAATTATTAACAAAGGTTTCGCCTCTATCTCGGATGAGATTTATTTTTTTAAGCACACAAAACAAATCCCATTAAGGTATCTTATCTATTTTTCTGAAATTCGTTCCTTTGAAATTCAATTCCCAAAAACAGACAAGGAATCACAACGCAAATTCATTAGAAGAAAGATGCAGAAAGTCAATCGTTTCTTTAGCTACAATTTGGACTTCACGCAATATGCTGATTCAAACCATACTCATTTTGATAAAGAATATTATACACGAGAATATTTGGGTTCTTACATTATAGCTACATCTAAATTCTATTTCCAAGACCCTGAATTTTGTACACCAAGAGATATGCTTCTTGGTAAATACAGAGCCTATGATTTGCTAGCAACTTATTTAGATGAGAAAAAATTTAAAATTCGCAACGGTTTAAATGGTAAATTTAAATCCATTAAACCGATTGAAAAAATACATTGGCCATTTTCAAATACAGAATACGTTGAACTTTTGTATGCGCTCTGTGCAAAAGGATTGGGAAAACAAGATAACCAAAGCATAATGCAAGTTTCCAGAAAATTGCAACAGCTATTTGATCTTGAACCAAAAGATATCTACAAAACCTATCACGACATCAAAAACAGGAAGAATAGCCGAACGCTTTTTCTTGACGAACTCTCTACATCTCTACTCATAGAAATGGATAAAAGTGAAGAATAAAACCATTATTTATCTATTCGATTCCTAATTCTCAAGCTTTTTAAAAAAGACCGTACTACGGTTGACCTACGGTAATTAATTTTTGCATCAGTTTTTTATAAAATCTAATGTGATTTGAAGGTGTAGGTTTGCAAAAACACCCTCAAAATCTATCAAAACAAAGCAAATCTCAAGATGTTAAATTTTGACCGTACTACGGTCGAACTGGGGAATAAAATCCAATAAACCTATTCAAATTTGTAGAACGAAAGTCAAATCAAGTCAGGGGCTATCAAATTAATTGTAAATCAATAGTCCCTTTCTTTAAAACCGTTTTATTATGCCAGCAACTATTATTACTTCAGACGACCTTCGAGAATTCAAAATGGAATTACTCGATGATATCAAAAATCTCTTATCCAAACAGGGAAATGGAAAACTTAAAAAATATCTCAAATCTTCTGAGGTTATGGAATTACTTCAAGTAAGTCCTGGAACACTTCAAAATCTTCGCATCAACGGAACGCTACCCTATACTAAAGTTGGCGGAATCATTTATTATGATACCGAAGAAATACAAAATGTAATGACAGCTAACCGTGTACATCACGGTTTAAATTCTTAGGCAATGAACTATATAAAGCTACTAAACGCGGCTTTTGAAAAGTTCTATTTTGATGACCGCCTAAACCCTACCCATATCAGTTTGTATATGGCCTTGTTCCAAGAATGGAACAGCAGCCGCTTTGCAAATGAATTCTATGTTAATCGTAGAGATTTGATGCTCGCATCAAAAATAGGTTCAAAATCTACTTATCACAGGTGTGTTACCGATCTAGACTCTTGGGGTTACCTTTTCTACTTTCCTTCCAATAATCCTTACAAGGGTAGTAAAATCAAGATGTTCATTATTGGTACAAGTGATGAACCTGATATGGGACGGTACAGTCCCATATTAGAACAGGTTGCGGAACAGTACCGTCCCAATAGTGTACCGATAATGGGACAGCACCATCCCATATCTGGACAAGTTGTGGACTTGCACCGTCCCATAGGTGGACAAGCATTGGTATCTACTATAAACAATACCAAACAAGTAAACAATATAAAACAACCAAAGGGCTGGCAGGCCGTTATTGATTTTTTTATTGAAAAAAGTTTTAATGCTGATGAAGGAAAAAAATTCTTCGAGCATTATGAAACTCGAAATTGGCAAACTAGCGATGGAAAAGAAATTCGAGATTGGCGAGCCTTAGCTTTGAACTGGATGGATAGAAGCGAGCTTTTCAATGAAGAAAACAAACCAAACATAAAACAGGCGTCCCAAATCAGGGACAACTTGCGAACCACTAAAAATAAAGATTATGGACAACCCCTCTAAAATTAACGAAGGTGGCGTGGAATATTCGCTTGGAAAGTTTGATGGCAAAAGCGTTCTTTACGATTTTGACAAAATCTTGATTTATCTAAATGCAAAGGGAATGAAACTCTTTGGTCAGCAATTTAGAATCTATGATGAAGACACCGTTATCATTCGTAATCTTTGCCATTATTTCATCAAGGACAAAGAAAATTGTGAAAAGAACGGAATTGATATCGACAAAGGTATTTTACTTTCTGGCCCAGTAGGATGCGGAAAAACAACCTTGATGAAACTACTGCGCCATATCGTACCAATGCAAAGACCTTATGAAATGATTCCGTGCAGGAATGTAGCCTTCAGTTTTAACCACCTTGGTTTTAAAACTATTGAAGACTATGGCAATACCAGATTTTATTGCTTTGATGATTTAGGCATTGAACCTGCCGGAAGATTCTATGGCAAAGACTTGAACGTAATGGGCGAAGTGTTGCTTTCCCGATATGAACTTTATCTTCAGACCAAACATAAAATCAAGACACACGCTACCACCAACCTCAATGCTGAAGAACTGGAAGAACGCTACGGTAATCGGGTTCGTAGCAGAATGCGAGAACTATTTAACTTGATTGCTTTTGATAAAGGTGCTGGGGACAAAAGAAAATAATTAAACTTTGGCAAATTTATTGTATTTTGCCAAAGTTTAATAAATATAATTACTTTGGATTATACAATAGAAAAAAAAATACCATCCTATTTTCAAGGGCATCAAACTATTTCTAAAAAAGATTTAGTTGATGGCATTAGCAAAGATTTTCCAAATCTGAAAGAAAGCTCGATTAACGTCTATTTGTCGAAACTAAAAAAAGAAGGGGTAATAAAAAATCCCACTAGAGGTATTTATGCGTTGCAGGGAAATAATGAATTTTGTCCGGTTATCAATAGTAAATTAAAGCGACTGTTCAATAAAATCAAAAAGGACTATCCCTTCATAGACTTTTGTATTTGGAACACTATTTGGCTAAACGATTTAATGCGACACCAGCCATTTAAATTTTACACCATTGTTGAATTGGAAAAAGATGTAGCCCAATCCGTATTTTACAAATTAAAGGACAAAGGAAAACAAGTTTTTTTAGAACCAGATGCAGAAACTTTTGAGCTTTACATTCATAATAGTGATGATGTAATTATTATAAAACATTTGGTTTCGGAAGCACCTATAATCGAAACTGAAAATATCATAATACCATCACTAGAGAAACTTTTAGTGGATATGATTATCGATACCAACTTGTATGGTGCGCAACAAGGGGAATTAGATTTTATTTACGAGTCGGCTTTTAGCAAGTTTGAAATCAATCAAGGCAAAATGAAACGTTATGCCCAAAGACGAAATAAGGAAAAAGAAGTAGAATACAGAATGAATTTAACTTTGGCAAAAAATTAATATTTTGCCAAAACTTAATATATATGATTAAAGAAAGCACATATCATCCAGAATGGATTTTTGAGGTCAAGCAAAAACTTGGCAGAAAGTATGATCCAAAACTTATAGAGAAGGTTATTTATGCCTTGATACTATTGGAACAATTAAAGATAAACGGTCTAGAATTTATTTTCAAAGGTGGAACCGCTTTGTTGTTAGCAACAAAAAAGCCAAAGCGATTTTCCATTGACATTGATATCATAACCGAACAAATTCAAAGCGATATAGAACCCATATTAGATACTATGTGTAGTAAAACTGTATTCACACATTGGGAAGATGACAACAATAGAAAACATACACCTGATGCCCCTGTGGGACATTTTAAAACATATTATAAAAGCAACGTGGATGGAAGCATTGAGCCGATTTTATTAGATGTTCTTTATACCCCAAATCCATATCCTGAACTCACAGAAATCCCAATAGCTCACGATTGGATTCAGACAGAGGGCGAAATTACACAAGTAATGATGCCAACTTTTGACGCTATTTTAGGTGATAAACTAACCGCCTTTGCCCCAAAAACAACAGGGATTCTATATAGCAAAGGAAGACCTGTAGAGATTATCAAACAGTTATTCGATGTCGCTTTTTTAATGGAAAATATTTCTGATTTGACAGTGGTACGAACCAGCTATGCAAAAGTGGTTAAAGAAGAGCTTTCCTTTAGAAAATTAGATATAACCGAAGAGCAAGTACTAAACGATACGCAAGAAGCTTGTTTTGTGCTTTCAACTCGCGACACTAAATCTGAAGATTTTAAACATCTTCAAACAGGTATCAGTAATTTTACAAACTTTACCATTGAGAAATTCAATATTGAAGAAGCCATTATAGCATCTTCAAAAGTGGCATACTTGTCTGAAATACTTAAAACTGGAAAAGAAACTGAGATTGAAAGGTTCAACAACTCACTTGAAGTCAAAGATTGGATAATAGAAAACCCTGAATTTAATAAACTGAATAAGCTGAAAAAGAGTAATCCTGAGGCTTTCTTTTATTGGTGTAAGGCTTTGAGCATAAATTAAACGCTGTTATTATGTGTATAGAACTAGATGAGCGCTATGGCAATCGAGTTCGTAGCCGAATGAACGAACCATTTATTTTGATTGCTTTTGATACGAAGATTGAGGATAAGAGAAGTTTAATGATTTACGGAAAAACACAATAAATTATGTTAAAATTTCAATATATTTAGACACGATTAGACATACAATAAAGTTTGACAGAGCTAATGAGTATTCATTGGCTTTTTTGTTTTCTATAATTGATTGTCATTAAAAAATATAGTGATTATGAATAAAGTATATCCAAAAGGTTCAGAATGGCGCAAATGGGATTTGCACGTTCATACACCAGAATCTGTACTTAACAATGGTTTTGGGGCTAATTGGGACGAGTATGTAAAGCAACTATTTACCAAGGCTCTTACACACAGTATTGCTGCTATTGGCATTACTGACTACTTTACTATTGAAGGTTACAAAAAGCTTAAAATTGAATATCTCAATAACAATAATAAACTCAAAGAATTAGAGTTCAGCGATGATCAAATAGAAAGAATACATCAAATTCTAATCTTGCCCAATATTGAATTTAGATTGGATAAACTGGTGCAGGATAATCGAGTAAATTATCACGTCATATTTTCCGACGATGTTTCTATTGCAGACATTGAAGAAAACTTTTTACAGCAACTAAAAATAATCATTGAAGGAACCCCTCAACAAGCAGCTGAACGAAGAGCTTTGACTAAAAATAACCTCACAACATTGGGCGAAAGGCTTCAAAATGAACACGCTAATTTTCGAGAACATCCGAGTCATCTCTATACAGGTATGATGAATGCTGTTGTTTCTGATGATGAAATATCAAAACTATTATTGGACCAACCATCATTGTATAAAGGCAAATATTTAATTGTTACACCATCGGATGAGGATTTAAGTGACGTAGAATGGAATAATCAAGGGCATTTGACTCGTAAAATTCTCATTCAGAAATCTGACTGCCTATTTGCATCAAATCCCAATACTAGAAAATGGGCACTCGGGAAATTTGGCGAAAACCCACAAGAATATGTGGATGAGTTCAAATCTTTAAAGCCCTGTATATGGGGAAGTGATGCACATACATTTGATGAACTTTTTACCAAGAATGCACCAAGACTTTGCTGGATTAAAGCCGACCCAACTTTTGAAGGTTTAAAACAAATCATTTATGAACCTGAAGAACGCGTGAGTATAACAAACCGTAAACCCGATGAAAAAAAGGTTTACGAGGTTATAGATAAAGTACGATTTATTGACCCAGCTTTCACAACAACACCCATCGAATGCAACGAAAATATGACTGCCATCATTGGTGGGAAATCTACTGGTAAGTCTATATTATTGAAGAGTACGGCTAGAACTGCTGATATCGCTGAGTACAATAAGCGAAATGAATCTGCTAATATTGTTGACAAAAGACCAGTTAGTAGTTTTGAGATTATTTGGAAGGATGGACAGACCTCTAGTCTGGGTGCTGAAAATAATCCTGCAAAGAAAATTATCTACATACCACAATCCTATTTAAACAGGGTAGTTGACGATGGCGAAAACACAGGTGATATTGACGAAATAATTCAAGACGTTCTACTTCAAAAGGAAGAATTTAAAGCTTGGTACGATTCTTTAAACGACAAGAAAAAGGAAATTGCAAACAAAGTAGATGCAGCGATAAAAAACCTCTTCGAAAACATTGGGATTAATATCGAAAAAAATCGATTAAAAAAAGAATTGGGTGATGAGAGTGGAATCAAAAAACAGATTGACAAGCTCAACGAAGAAATTAAAGGTCTTCAAGAAAAATCGAAAATAAGCAAAGAAGAACTTGATACGTTTAATCAAGTCAACACTCAGATAAAGGATAAAAATGCTGCTATTGATACGCTGAACAAGGACATTTCCAAGTTAAAATCAGTAAAAGACATCAGCATTCAAATCAATGAAAATCTGACAGAGAATATTATTAATCCTGAACTTAAAAAGGATATAGAAACCCTAGCAACTACAAAAACCGCCATTTATAAAACGGACTGGGCTACCGAAGTAGATAAAAGAATCAAGGGACAGGAAGCTCAAATCTTAACGATAAACAAAGAAATAGAAGTACTCGAAGCGTCCATAAAGGATATGAAGGAAGTATTAAAAGACCAGAATGTGCTTAATGAACTAATGAAAGACCTAGGCAAAGAAGAAAAGATTCTTTTGCAAATTGCAGAATTCCAAAAGGAAATAATCAATTCCTATAAACTCATTGAAAAAAATATTCAACTTCTTGCCAATTACAACGCAGAGTATTACTCACTTTATCTTGAAGCTAAAGATAGCGTTGATTTATCTGATTTTGACGATGACCTATCGTTTGATATACTTACCAAATTTAAAAAAGATAATTTTCAAGAATCCTATGTTCAAAAAAGCTTCGATGGTCGTGCTACAACTAGTAGAGATTACGACTATCTAACCCAATACGAGTTTGCTAGTTTGGAAGAACACAAGACGTTTTTAAAAGCAGAGTCTTGGAAAATTATAAAAAATGAAATTCCAAAAAGAAAAGGACTAACAAATAAAGAAGCTATCACTTCCTTATTTACCAATTGGTTTATGCACGATTACAAGGTTACGTTTCAAGATGATGATATTTCGGATATGTCTCCAGGTAAAAAGTCATTTGTTTTGTTGCGTTTATTGATAGACTTAGATGATAGTCAATGTCCAATCCTAATCGACCAGCCGGAAGATGATTTGGACAACCGTTCTATCTACAATCAAGTGGTGAAATTTTTGCGTAAACGAAAAAAAACAAGGCAAATTATTATTGTAACCCATAATCCAAATCTGGTTTTAGGGGCAGACGCAGAGTTAATTATTGTAGCTAATCAAGATGGTGAAGGCACCAAAAACAAAACCCATCCATTTGAGTATATTTCTGGGTCAATTGAACATACAAAAGTAGAGGATAATAAAATTACTGAAGTATTATATAAAAGAGGCGTACAAGAGCACATCTGCGATATTTTGGAAGGTGGTCCAGAAGCATTTGATAAGAGAAAGAAAAAGTATAATTTTTAAACAATTATAATAGTTATTGTGGATAGTTTTAACCTCTACAGAGAAGCAAAAGACCAGTATGATAAATTAATTCCTGAGAGAAATGACGGATTAATTCTTCTATCGCTTTATGCTAAATATAAAGATAACGATTTTACCGAACAGAACATCATTGCGGCTATAACCAAGGTTTTCAAAGACCAAGGCAATGATAGTTCTCGAACAGAGTACAATAGAAACAATGCTATCATTCTAAGATTTCAAGAGTCATTTTTATGGCGTAATACTTCAAAAAGAACCTATCAATTTAAGAAGTATGGACTAGAGCTCTGCCAGAACATCGAGAAACGATTGATTGAGAAATACAATCCTGCAAAGATTAAGAGATTCTTTGCTGAACTATACAAAAGCCTTACCGAAAACATAAATGAAAACAATAATTTCAATGAATGGATTGAAGACCATTTTGAACTAAGACTTCCTGAGCTAACAACACAAATAGAAATTTTAGACCAGCAGGTCAACGAATCTGTAAAGGATTTTAAAACAGGAATAAAATCTAAAGACCAAAACATACTTTCTTCTTTAAAAGAAATTGAAATTCGTCTAGAAATTATTAAAGAACAAGCATCTGAGCTTAGAAATGCATTTCAGATATCATATGACATAGACGACTTATTAATAGGTCTTCTAGAAAACAACAATGAGCAAATTAACACTTTAGACATACAACGAGTTCAGAATTTCCACAATAACTCTAGAAACCAGTTAGAGCAGGTTAGTAAAAGAATTGAAAAGATAAAACCTAGAATTAGAGAGTTCATCTACGACTTTAATCAAAAGAATTTTGACAGAAAAACCAAAAGGTTCATTGACCATTTGCTTGAAAAATCTACCGTAATAAGAGAAGGTAGCTCTAAGCGAATACAACTTCCAGATAATTTACCCAGATTAGCTATAACATCCGCTGTTCACAATCTTAAACTCAACGTAATACCCCATAGAAATATAAGTCCAAAACTACCTATTACGGTTACCAAGAGAACTGTGGATACTGTTAAAAGGAAAGAATTACTAGAAAAGACATTAAAATGGAAAAGAGATAAAGAAAAAATTGGATACTGGACTAAACTAGCATTTGAAGAATTGGAAGAAAACGGGATGTTGGACTTTACGCCATTCTTTTTTAAAATTCTTAAAGAAGACCGAATTACTATAGCAGTAAAAACAGCACATAACATTATAAGAAAAAATACAACTTATAGAAATAAGTATAAAGTCGAAATTAAAAAAGAATCAATATCCGACATTACAAAAAAAGGCATATCAATATGGCAGATGACCCTACAGAGAGAATAGAACCATACAGTTTTCTATACAATAAAAGAGCAAAAAGTATTTTTGCCAAGATAGATTACACGCTCAGAAATGGCATTCATATTCAAAGAGAATATCCTAAAAACGTAAATCTCTACAGATTTTTAAGTGATACGGACAATTATGAATCGCTAAAAAATTACTACGAAGATTTTTACAATTTGAATCTAGTAAAGGAAGGTAGTGATTTTAACAGTTACTATTATCTCAACTTAAATGATGATGGTACAAGCAACGTTCCTTCTGACAATAGAGATTACCTAAGAAGCGAATATATAATTATTGGAATGCTCTTTTTAAAGATGTACAAGCTAGATGGAAATATTGAACTAGATACTGTTACTGAATTCACATCGATACTCTATGAAGAATATGAGGAACAGAAAAACGCATTAAGAAAATTAATAAATGACAATTCTTCCGACAAGAGCACAGATTTAGGTGACAAAAGATTTGAGAGTGTAATTGCCAAATCATTTGAGAAATTTGGGGACTTAGGTTGGTTAATGTGGGATAAAGCAGATGATAAAAACAAATTTAAGGTTATGCCTTCCTTTGAGCGTTTGCGTATTATCTACCAACCGCAGATTGAAACCATTGATGATTTAATTAAGGAAGTAAAAGATGCAGAATAACTACCCTCGAATATACAGTCTTTCTACTATAGGCATTAAACAGCATTTTAATGCTGACTATCTTTTCCATCCTTACAGGACGGATTTTAGTGGTGAAAGCGGAAGCGGAAAAAGTATGATAGCAGATATGATTCAATTGATTCTTGTAGGTTCAAATGAATTTAAGTCTGCAACGCAAGGTAATAGGCAAAGAGATGTAAAAGGAATGCTTATTTCCCAAAAAGGAAAAACATCTACTAGAGGTTATATTTTTCTAAATATTGAAATTAAACCCAAAAATTATATTGTTGTTGGCGCTTATATTGAAGGCACGAGTAATGCTGCTGAAATGTTCATTATTCAAAATGGATATGATTGGAATGAGTTAACCCCATTGAATAAGCCTGTTTTAAATAAGGACTTGATTATAAATAATAAAGTCGATACGTTAAACAATCTTTGTGATAAAATTGAATTTGCTAGGATGAAATCCTTTAGGCGAAAAAACTACCACCAAATTTTATTCGACAGTAATATCGTATCCCTAGACTTAACCAAAAGTGAAACACTTAAAACGTATGCAAATATTTTAAGGTCTTTTAGCAGAGGAAAAGGTTTTAAAACAGAATCTGAAAATTTAAAAAAGTTTCTTTTTGGTGATGATGAGCAAAATGCCATAATGGATAAGTATAACGAGGAAGTCAACAACATAAGTAACGATTTTCACGAGCACATAAGATATACAGATGAAATTAAGCAGATAAATGATAAACAAGTTTTGCTGAAAACTGCACTAAATAAGCAAAAGGAATACAAAGCTATATACACAATTTATTTAACTAAAAAGTTCAATTATTGGAACAGTATTCGTGAAAATACAATAAATAAAAAAGGCGAAATAAATACCAAACTAATCCTGAAAAAAGTTGAACAGGATTTTGTTCAGAAGGAAATACTAAGAATTCAAATAATTGACCTAAAAGAGCTTTTAAACACTAAAGAAAAAGTTCTAAATCTCACGAAAAAAGACAAGGACAACAATGATGTAGAAAGACGGTTTTATGAAATTAGCCAATCCAAGCTACAGATTGAGGTAACCGAAAAATGGTTTGATTCCAATAATGATGATATAGAAAAAGTAAGAGAGTGGTTTACGTCTGAACGTTCTAAAAATGTAAATAAATTAGCATTACAAGATTTTACAAAACACCTCTCTGATAGTAATACTTTAGATGTTTTTAAAAAGTCAAATTGGTTAAGCGATTACCAAAAAGAGAATGAAGTGTACTTTAAAAAAATTGAAGATTTAGATAAGAAAATAGCAGAGCTAAAATCACTATCCAAATTTTCAGATTCAAATGACCAAGAATCTCTGGTAAATTGGGCATTAGATAATTTAGAATTTCCGCTTTCACACGCAGAAGAAAGTATCTTGAAATATTTTCAGAAATATGGAAAGATTAAACCATCGGAAGTTAACTCTAAACGGTATGTTCCCTTTCCAGAGTTATTATTTCAAGATTTAAACGCCAATATCAAGGGAAAAAGTAAAAAAGGGTTTTGGCTAAATTTAGATGGTGTTTATGAATACATATCGTATTCAGAAGACAGAGCTCTTAATGTTGAAAATCCTGAATCTGTAAAAGATTCGTTATCAAAATTTAAGGAAGGTATTGAAGAAAAATTAACTCAATATATTGGTGAAAAACAAAATGAAGAAGACCTAAAGAATGCGTTGTTTAAATTCTCTAATCTTGAAAAGCACATTGAGCTCTTCAAAAGAAAAGACGAGTTATTGAACTTCAAAATTGATAATAGTTTAATTAACCTTTCTGAAGAGTCCTTTAATCTTCATTTGAAAACATTTAAAAACAAGAACACTATCTTAAAGCAGTACAATTCTTTACAAAAAGAATTTGAAGAATTTACCATTAGAAAAAGTTTACTGGAAGGCTATCAAAAAACGATTGAAAAATTAAAAACAAATCTATTTGAAAACGAAATTTCAGTAGATGCTCAGCTAATTAAGGAAAAAATTGCTTCTAATAATGAATATCTAGAAGAGCAAGAAGAATCCTTAAAAGAAAAAATTTTTGATGAAAAATTATTTCTTAAGACTTTTACTAAAGAAATCATTACGCAACAAAAACTTACTGAGTTAAAGTTTGAGCTTTCAGGAAAGTTAAAAGACCTCGAAAAAGACATTATAGATACAGATAAACTAATCTCTTTAGCTCAAGCAGAAATAGAGCAAACTGAGTTATTAAATGAGCAGCTGTTCAAAAACTCAATAGAATTTAATGGTAAGGCTAAGGAAACAGCAAACCCTGACGATGGCGGTTACAATTCAACTCAAAACAAAGCCAATACAGCACAGCAGGCATATATTGAATATCTGAAACTGATAACCAAAGACCTTCCGTATGATGAAACTGCTACTATTGGTCAATTAGCCAACTACCTTCTTCCAACCGTATTCCCTTCTTCAAAAGTAGATGAAGATTTAATTTCAAATGATATCGTTGATAGACTAAGCAAGCTCACGCAAGATATTCAGGAAATTGGCTCAAGAAAAGTAGATATCATAGGAAGTGTCTTTAATGATGTTTACAATGTTTATCGAAAGCATCTAACAAAAATTAACGATATAAACGAGTATTTAAAGAAGGACAATAAGGAAATTACTGGTGGTAATAAAGCATCGCTTACTTTTAAAAAATCCATCTATTATCCCGAAAATTGGCTGAGTACTTTTAGAAAGCAACTACAGACTCAGATGAATTATACTGGGCTTTTTAGCGACCTTCGCGATGAAATTGATATTAATAGAATGATGATTAGGGCGTTTCAGAAGCTTGGTGGTAGCACCAAAGTTTTACCTGAGGATTTAATGAACCCAACCTCTTATTTCGATTTAGTATTTGAACTAAAACTTGAAAATGAAGATGTCAACTCTGGCAGTAATGGGCAAACATACGCAGCAAATGCATTACTGTGTTTGGCTAGATTATCACTAATAGAGGAAAGGGACAAAAAAGGCTTAAAAATTATGCCTATTGATGAAGCCGAAGGCTTGGGTAGCAATTACGATATGCTTCACGAACTGGCAAAAAAAGAAGAGTATCAGATAATTACAATGGCTATTGAGACTGCTGGCGAAATCACAGATGATGGACAGTATATTTATATTATGAATGAAAATAACTTAGCCAATGTTGACAGCTTTGTTCCGCCTCTAGGTATATTTTCTGATGATGTGACCGAGGATATAGAAGAATATATAAAATCACTTTCTGACGATGAATAAAAACGTAACCTGGAAAGAATTAAAAGCTCTCGATGACATATACCGTTTGAAGAAATCAAGAGCAATCATTCAGAACCATCCGTATATTAAGCATCTTATTTATGATGAAGGAATTCTAGATTTAAAGCCAGATAACACTAAAGTTATAGTCACAACAGATAGATTTGAAGCCTTTTACGAAAAAGAATTTAAAAGGACTTTTAACGAAGCTAAAAAGTTTCTTACTGAAAACGACATAAAACCGACTGCTAATAAAGCATTCACAATTGAAGAAATAAAATCGTTAATGTTCATCGCTGAGAATAAGGAAGAATTAAGAAACAACCCAACTACGATAGAAGATTTCTCAAATGAATTTTTTGACATTTCTAAACACCTCAAGCATCGGAAAAGTGTTAAAGATGCAGTATTTAAGATATTAGATATAGAGAGGTTTTCTCTAGATAAAAAAGAGAATCATTGGCGTTTGGTCATAGATAATAAAAACCCACTCGCTGTTATAATGTGTGAGAATAAGTCCTGTCTAAAACAACCTTGGATTGCCAAAGAAACACAAACTAAATTATGGTATGTAGGTGGAAATAATATTGCTATTATTGATAACATAGATGAATCTGACCTTTCTAAACCTATCTACTATTCTTGTGATTGGGATTTAGCAGGTTTACAGATTTTTTCGAGAATAAAAGCTAAGTTAGAAAAACGAAAAAAAAAAATCCATTTATTGTTTCCAAACGAACCGCATAAAAGAATCAGTACTTATATACCGTACCACAAAAGTCATTGGGATTTGACAAAGACTTTGTCTGGACTGGTGCTGGAAACTTTTACCATAAAGGAACTAGAGCTAATTAAAACCCTTATTGATAAAGAAGAGTGGATTGAAGAAGAATCTTTCGATATAGTAAAAATGATTAAGGTCGTTCTATAGTTTCTTTTTCGGTAAAAAATGTTTGTAAACTTCAATGATTACAAGCTTAATTATCTTGATAATTTCTGTTCCAAGCTCTTTCATAATTCTAATTTTTAATTAAACTTTCTAATAACGCTAAAGCTAGTATCTGGTAAGATATTTGGTTTTTATAATAACGACTTTCATCGGTATTACTCAAAAACCCCAATTCCAAAAGCACGGAAGGACAAAAACCAACTGTTTCTCGAAGCACTTGAAAGTTGGCATACTTTACACCTCTACTTTCATATCCTATTGCTGTGCAAAGCATTTTTTCAATTTGATAGCCGACAAAAACAGATTCTTTAGAATACTTCGCTTGTTTCTTTGAAGCATAAACTTCAATTCCTCTTGCATTTGGATTATCCGAATGATTACAATGCAACGACACAAATAAATCTCCTTTTAAGATTTTGGCGAGCCTTATTCTATCAGATAATGAAATAAGTGTGTCCTTATACCTGGTCAAATAAATATCTAAAGGTTTTCCTAATTCTTTATTTAGCTTCAAAATGGCATTCGCAATATCCAATACGATGTCCTTTTCTTGAATTTTATTTATACCAATTGCACCAGCATCTTTTCCACCGTGTCCAACGTCTATAATTATTCTTTTTTGAGCACTCATTTCTTGTCCAAAAACGATGCACATTTTTAGAAGCAAAAAGACAAAACTGACGTTCTTGAACACTTTTTTCATTTTTAATTTTCAGGTTATCAACAACCTCTCTTTAAAAATTCATAGGATTTGATGCTAAATAATAACAACCGAATTCAAATAGAATCAAATAATATTTTATTCACAAATCACTGATTTACAGTATTTTACATTCAAATATATGTAAATTTCTAATAACGAAAACAACATAAAAATTTAAACAATTTTATTATGAAAAAATCACTCTATTTAGCATCATTTCTTTCGCTCTTATCCACTTCGCTTTTTGCTCAAATTGGTGGTATTGAAGATTCAGTTAATGATGTTGGCGACACTATCAGAACTATTTTTCCAATTTTATTAGGTGTCATCTTCCTAGTTGGCTTCCTGTTTAATGCAGGACATTTTTTTGGGGAAAATGCAGACCTTAAAAAAGGAATTACTAGAGTACTAGTATTTGTTTTGATTGCTGGCGCAGTAGTCCGCATCTTCACATACTTAATCGGAATCGTAGTGTAACTATGAAGAAGTTTGAGGTCTATAAAAACATCAGAAAACGGGCGGTCATTTTTGGGTTGCCTATTTCCTTGTTTGCATTAATGATGGTTGCGATTCTTGCCTCGTTATTAATCATCATTTTTTCATTCAGCTTCTTAATGATAATAGGTGTTATGATTTTTAATGCAGCCTTATACATTGCTCTTACAAGGATGGCTAATAATCCACAACTTTTTCAAACAGCTAAAGCCTTTCCTAAAATAATAAGTAACAAAAGAAATTCTGGCTTCGATTATGAACAAGATTAATCTTTCAGCATATAACCCTATTACGGATATTCAAGACAATATCATATTTGCCAATAATGGCAATGTCGTCCTATGCTATGAAGGAACGCTACCAGAAATCTATTCACTATCTGAAAAAGACTTCGAGGACATACACGGTGCTTGGTTTCAGGCTTTAAAATCATTGCCCATTGGTACGGTGGTTCAAAAACAGGATATCTACCTAAAGAAAACATACACTTCAGAAAAGCTTCCGAATACAACCTTTTTAGAAAAAGCTACCCACGACCACTTCAAAGGGCGTGATTATATGGAACATCGTTGCTTTTTGTTCTTTACGCTCACTAAGAACAAAGCGTTGAATAATTCAAAATATGTCAACCCTTTTCGTAAAGTTTCCAAAGGAATTGTTCAACAATTGGATGATAACGTTAAGAGCTTCATCGGTTCAGTTAGCGATTCTATCTCCTTTATAAACAATAGCCGAAAGATGACCTTCGTTTCGCTTAAAGCGAAAGAGATACAGCAACTCACAAATGGCTATTTCAATGGCTTCAATGATGGGTTTGATACCGATATCATACTAGATAAAAAAAGCGTCAATATTGGCGAAAACCATTTTGATGCCCTGGCTATCAATAGCGAACTGTGCTTTGGCGAAAGTGTACAGAGTAGCAAGACCAATGAGAAATTCACATCTGACGATTTTGTGTTTCATCAAGGGTTTATTGATGGCTTAGGGCTTACGCTTAATGAGAATCACATAGTCAATCAAATCTTGTATTTGGATGACAAACAGAAGTGGCGTAAGCTGCTTGATAAGAAAGTTGAAGAACTGAACAAAAGTTCCAATTTCGGCTCTCAGAACAAAGTCGTACTAGGCAAAATTCAACACATTCTCGACCAGATTAATGCCGATGATAATGCACGAATAATCCGTGGTCATCTAAACATTGTGTATTGGGATAAGAACCCTGAAAATTTAAGCCGAATCGGTTCAAAAATTAAAACTGAGTTTAAAGAACTGGACATTATCCCATACTATCCAAGAGGCGAAGAACGGAAGAACTACATCCTTAATAGTTACTGCTGTTTTTCATCCAACTTTTCAAATAACGATTTATATGTGACAGATTTAAAGCACGCTTTATGCCTGTTTATTAACAATACGAATTACAACTCAGATGCTACCGGAATCATCTTCAATGATAGAGAACATAATGTACCTGTTCTAAAAGATGTTTGGGACGAACGCAAGAAACGTATAAAAGCACGAAACTTCGCCATTTTCGCACCAACGGGCGAAGGCAAATCCTTTTTAGCAAACAATATTTTACGCCAATATTTTGAAAGTGGTGTCCGTCTGGTCATCATCGACTTGGGTGGTTCTTACACCAAATTCGCAAAACTATATCCTGAGAAATATACCGTACTCAGATATGAAAGCGGAAAGAACTTAGGCATCAATCCTTTTTACATCAGCGATGTAAAAGATTTGACACCGGAACGGTTGGAAGACTTGTCCGTTTTCCTGTTTGAACTGTTTGCTTCAGATTTAAAAGTGACCAAGGCACAATCTGTTTCTGTCAAGAAAATACTGAAACATTATTACGATAGTACACCGGAAAATCACTCATTGGATGGTTTTTACAGCTTTATAGAAGTAAACCAAAAAGACCTTCTAAACACTCTAAAAATCCATCCCGACTACTTCAACGTCACAAGCTTTTTGCACGTAATGTCCGAATATGTCGGCGATGGTCTATACAGCTTCTTGTTTGAGGTAAGCGAAGACCAGACCTATAAGATTGAGGACAAAAGATTGATTGTTTTTGAACTGGATGAAGTAAAGGATAACAAGGAAATCTTGTCCGTAATGTTGAAGTTGATAAAGTCAGCTATCCAAAGAACCATTTGGAAGAATAGAGCTGAAAAAGGTATCATCCTATTTGATGAGTTTGCCAAACAGTTAAAGTTTGACAACGTACTGGAAAGTGTAGAATTTTATTATCAAGCCATAAGGAAACAAAATGGTGCTATTGGGATTATTCTACAATCAATTAATCAGTTACCGAATAATTCAACATCCGCAAGCATATTAGAAAACACACAAGTCATTTATAGCCTTAATAATGAAAAAGGCTATGACGAATTAGTCAAAAGACTAAATCTTTCGAGCCACGATTTGAACCAATTAAAGTCCATTAAAAACAACCTTTCTGGTCCACGGAAGTACACAGAAATGTTTATCAAAATCGGAAAGGAAAGTAACATTTTTCGTCTTGAAGTTCCCAAAGAAGTCTATGCAGCTTACTTGACGGACGGACAGGAAAACGAGGCCATAATGGCCATTTATGAAAAGACCAATAATATGGAATTGGCTATAAAAGAATTCACATCTAAAACATAATATTATGAAATTTAAAATCTTAATTATCGCAATCACATTCACTTTTTTATTGCCTGTACGCGCTGCGTGCCAGGGAATGCCAACTTATGACAATACCAATTTTGTCAGCTTGATAAAACAACTTGTAGAATCTGGTAAACAGACCGCTCAAATGATTAAGTCTGTGAAATTTTTAAAAGATGCAAAGGAAAGTATAGAAAAGGTGTCGAGTGTGGTACAACAACTTAGAGCTGTTCAAGAAATTACACAAAACAATCAGCGCCTTATCAATGTGATGCAAAATGATTTACAGGATATTTTGAACTCGCCTTACATCAAACCAGAGGAAGTTACTCGGGTTGCACAATCCTTTGATGCGATAGTTCAAAACTCATTGGACGCCGTTGACTTTATGGGCGAAATACTATCTAGCGATAATCTAAGAATGACAGATGCTGAACGTGCGGAAGTTTTAAAAGAGAAAGAGCTGGAATCAAAAGAAATGGTTTCCAATATTCAGACAAAAACGAAACGCTACAAGGATATTATTTCCTTCAGAAAAATGCAGGATAAAGTAAATAACAGAGAAACAGAATATTAAAAATGACCGCAACCATACTATTAGGGATTGGACTGGAATACATCGATGCTGTGTTTCAAACCATACAGAACAGTAGCTTCTCGCAATACACTATTGCCGGAATGAAAACGCTTGCTGTTCTGTTCTTTTTAATTAATATCCTTAAAAAGTATAATGAAGGTGTTGCAGATAAGGATGGCTATACTTGGGGATTGAGTCCTGGGGAATTGATGAAGAATTTTGCAATTGTTGTTCTAGTCATATTCTCGACACAAGTATTAGGCTTTTTCGATAGTATCTTGGTTTCGATAGAAGCGCAATATCGTGGTACAGCACCTGCTTTATTACCGTTGCAGATGCAAGATATTCCTATTGAAGAAGATGTAAGTATCATCGAGGTAGCGCAAGCTGCTATGACGCTCTTATATGAAGCATTGGTAACACCTCTCTACGGATTCAAAATATTTGCATTTATCGTTAGCCTTTTTCTTTGGATTTTGGATTTGTTCATCTACCCACTATTCCTTGCGGAACGCTACTTCTTATTGGGTATAATGCAAGCCTTTTTTCCTTTGGTAATTAGTCTCGCGGTTTTTGAAAAATTTCGTTCGCTTGCCTACACGTTTTTTAAGTTATATGCTGCGGTGTATATGTTGGTGCCTGCCTTCTTTTTGGTCAATGTATTTGTAAATGCGCTCTATACTGAAATCAATACTAATTTCTGGACAAACCTTTTTGGGACAGATGTGGGTCAGGGCTTTTTTGCGCCTGTCGTTCAACTTGGTTCAGTTGGTTTCATTGTTTTTCTAAAATTTAAACTCTATAAACGCGCCACATCTTTTACACTTAGACTATTTACCAGTTAATTCTAATGAAAATGAAAACACCTTATAAAAACATATTTGCAGTCTTAAAACTGAACCGATTTATCGTACTGGCAGTTGTCATTTTTGCAATGCTATCTAGCATCTTTTCACTTTGGATGGCATTCAGCACAAATCAAAAAGCATTCAATAGCGCTTTTGCCATTAATACTGATGGCAGTATTATTCCGCTGAAACTCGTTACCCAAAAAGAGAATTTTAAGGTTGAAGCTTTGGCACATTTAGACCTATTTCATAACTACTTCTATAACATCGATGCGAGTAATTACGAACGGAATCTTGAAAAGGCACTTTGGCTAGGGAATAGTTCTGTAGACAATTTATATCGCCAGAAAAAGGCTGATGGTGTCTATAACAGATTACTTCAATACTCGCTCGTTCAGAAGGTGCTGAGCACAAACTCACAAATCGAAGAACAAAACGGAACGTATGTCTTTAGAACCGTTACCATTTTTGAAATCAATCGTGGTTCAATAATAGACACCTACGAACTTATTTCTAGTGGAAACTTAATATCAGTTGATAGAAATTTTCCAAACAATCCACACGGATTATTGATTACAAACTATTTCGAGAACACCTTAAAAAAATTAAACGATGAAAATTGAGCCGATAATCGGCAATTAAAAAAACCACGATTATGAAATGAGCCACATCAATTTTGAAAACTATTTTCAATGTTAAATGGCGAATTACATCTGACAAATAACAACAAATAAATATAAACAGATGAAAATAGAAAAGAATAAAATAGTATTTGCAGCGGTATTGGTCGTGATTTTCATATTCCTAATTTCCTATTCTATGATGGTTATGGGCGATGATAAAAGTGAAAATGAAAATCTTGAACAGACTTTAGTGCCAGATTTAGATGAAAACCAAAAAGAGTATGATTCTAAACTGGATGCTATCAATGATTTAAAAGAAGTGCGTGAAAATAATGCGCCTAGCATCTACGATGAAAAATTTTTGGATTCAACAGGTCTTTACAATCCTGATCTGCCAGAACAGGAAAAGAAACGTATCGTAGATAGTATTTACGAGGCTGGCAAAATTCAATATTCCGAAAAGCGACACCAGAGCTTTGGGCAAAAGAAAATCACTCAAAATACTGCACAGCAAATAGACTCAGCCGATATCAAAAGAGAACAAAAAATAGAAGCTAAAGAATTGGGTTTGGAACATCAACTGTTCTTTGCTGCTTCTCCGAAACCAAACGAAGTTTCGATTATTGGCAATACAGATGAAACCATTTATGTGGTTGTCGATGGCGACCAAATTGTGAAAGCAAATACCAGATTGCGAATGCGTCTTACAAAAGCTGCAACAATCAATAACAAATTGATGCCAAAGAACACACCAGTTTTTGGATTTATAAGCTTTCAGCCCAATCGGGCTTTAATTGAAATTGAAAATATAAAGCATCATCCCACCAAACTCAAAGCCTTCGATTTATCGGATGGTAGTGAGGGCATCTATGTACAAAACAATTTTCGAGCAGAAGCTACCACCGAAGTTATAGACGATATTGTTAGCGACATCAATATTCCTACCGTTCCACAAGTAGGCGGAATTACAAAGGTGTTTAGGCGTAACAATCGAAACATAAAAGTAACCGTACTAAATAATTACAGATTAATTCTAAAACCAAAATTATGAGCCCATAATGGGCATTTAAAAACGCACTCTTATGAAAAAGCATATCATTATTTCAGCTCTTATAATTATGTCCGCTATCGCACCTCGATTGTGCTGGGCACAAGCTACAACGCAAACAAACACAGTCCTCGACACTATTTACGCAAACGACACTAAAAATGTTGCGCTATATTTCCCAGAACCTATACGTCAGGGTATAACTGGTTCGGATAATTTTGTTTTTACCTACAATCGTGAGAAAGAACAATACTTTGGATTACTTCAGGCAAAGCCTGGGAAAGAAAGTAATCTACTGGTAGTCAACAGAAATGGATCAATTTTTTCGTATATTGTGAGGTATAAAAAGCAACTGTCTAAGCTCAATTACTTCATTCCATTATCAAATAGTATTGGGAATGAAAAGCCATTAGTAAGTGATTCTATTCAGACTGCAACTGTTAAAGATAGTGTAGACAACAGAACGTATTATTATCACAAATTCTGCTCTTATCTTCTTAACAGAAATCAGCGTATAGGTCGAATTAAGAAGCGAAACGAAGGCATTGTTTTGAGTGTTGAGAATATTGTTTTTGATAAAGAAGAACTCTACTTCGTTATCCAGATTGAGAATAAATCTACATTGGATTACGATTTGAATTTTCTTAACCTTTCGATTGAAACTCGGCAAAAAGGCAAAAGAAAATCGTTACAAAAACTGATTCTAGAACCCATATATAAATACAATTTACCATCTAGAATAACAGAAGGTAAAGTTATAAGATTAGTTTATATAGTGCCTAAGTTTTCAATAAGCAATGACCGTAGATTGGTTGTAGAGCTGAATGAGAAAAATGGGGAACGAGATCTAAAATTGAAGGTGTCGCACAAATATATCAATAACCCAAATTAATATTATTATGAAAAAAATCGTCATTTGTTCGTTAGTAGTTCTATTCATATCCTGTTCAGAAAATAAGAATACGTCACCTTCAGAAACCGCAAAAATTGTTGCGGAAAGTTTTTTCTCAAAAGATGAATCAGTTCTTAAAAAGCATACAACCTCAGAAGGATATAGTAGTTTGGTTACGGTTCAAAGTATGATGCCAGAATCTGATAAAGATATCGTGGTAGAAATTTTAGATGAAGCCATTTATGAGGATATTGCTTGGGTAAAATATAGCACTACCTATGATGGAAAATCTGGTATTTTCAAATTGGCCAAAGAAAATGGACAATGGAAAGTGACCAGCAAAGGACCGAGAGAGAAAGGGCCTTTCTAATGGTTAATTTAAAAGTAAGTTTAATTGACTCTTTAAATCATTCAACTCAATATTCATTTCAATTTTTTTGTTGAACTGTTTACTCTTTTTAATTTTTGATTCTAGCTTTTCTATTAAAGATGTTAATTCTTTCACTCTACTTTGGTATTCAATCATATTAGCGATAGTCTCGAATTTTTTATGATTATCGCTAATCAATGAACAAAAATCTTGATAAATTGAATCAACACTAACTTTTAGATGTAGCGAAAAATCGCACTGAGATTTGTTTATCCAATTTGAAGAAAATACCCAATCTATAATTGAATTATCTGGATTAGTTGGATGTGGATGTTTTTTTGCGGTACGAAAAAATAACTCCTCTCCAATAGTAATTATAAATATGATATGATAAGGAATCGACTTATCTATTAAATCTAACAGACCACTTATTGTCTGTTTTTCTTTTAATTGAATCTCAAACAACTGAATCTCTTTTATATCATCACCATGAAGGTTTACGGTTTCCTGAGAGATTTTATGTTTCCAAGTAATTTTAGAAATATAATTGGTAAAGTCTTTCTTCTGCTTTGAATTTGCATATTCATCAAATGCATTCTTAGGAATATTCCTATTTACAAGCGTTGATGGTGGTAATTGATATATTTCCAACTATTTGATAATTAAAAATGAAACTAAACTAAAATCTTCAATTCCTTTGATTTTATCCTTTAGTGCTGTTGTACCACCAGACTTAAATAAACTATGTACGTCTTTTTCTTTTTCAGTTTTTAATATACTTGCAATGCTATCTTTTAAAAGTTGAGAATAATCATCCATCTTGGAGTAATCGCTGGTTTCCTGAGATAGCTGTTTGCACAAGTCAAGTAAAGGTTCTTCTTTACCCTTGGAAAGCATACGCATTGCATCTAAAATTTTCTTAGACTCAATATGACCTAATAATACTTCGTTATGTGCTGTCATATAAACCAAATAGAAAGGGTGCAATCTATTCAGCTTATCTATATTAATACTTGTATTAATATTTTTGAGAACGAAGATAACGCCAGTTTCTAAGTTTTGACTGGACTGAACAACCGCATGTAAGCCTTCAGGAACATTTGTTAGTTGGCCATATCTCTTAATTAGATTTGATAAATCAACTCTAAAGTCATTAAGTCCTAAATCTGTTATGCTAACACCTTCTCTCAAATCTTCTAGATCTATAACTTCTTCTTTAAGTTTTTCGAGCTGAATTTTTCTGTATTCTAAATCCTTTTCATCGACGTTTAATATGTTATCATCTCCTGTACTCGCCATATTACTGATAAGCATCTTGTTTTCTACACGCTGTTTTAAATTGATATAGGAATCTAGCGTTACGTCTGGCCAGAAATTAACCATGGTGATACTATCATTTTTTGAACCTATCCTGTCGATTCTACCAAATCGCTGAATGATTCTAACAGGGTTCCAGTGGATGTCATAATTTACTAAGTAATCACAATCTTGCAAATTCTGGCCTTCAGAAATACAATCTGTAGCAATCAATATATCTATGGAATCTTTGATAGATGGATATAGCTGCTCTTTATCTTTTGAGATAGGGGAAAAGCAACTTAGCATAGTATTTAATTGGTTAGGTATATTCTTAGTTGTAGACATACGTTTAGAACCAGTAATGAGTGCCGTATTTAGTCCAAAAGATTTCTTAAGATGTTTTCCTAGATGAGTATAAAGGTAGTTTGCTGTATCAGCGAACGCAGTAAATATTATAACCTTCTTGTTATTTTCATTTTTAGGATTCTCTATTTTATTTTCTATCCTTTTTCTAAGTGACTGAAGTTTTAAATCTTTTTCACCTTTTAATTCGGATACAGATTTATGCAGACTTTCCAGAATAAATAAATCTTCACTTAAATCTTCACTCCATCTCGCTGTATCAATATCTGCAACGTGAACTTTTATCTTTTTACCGATAACACTTTCTTCATCTCCCCAATTGGCTTCCCAGTCAAACTCTTCATTTTCAATTTTAGCTTGAATACCAGAATATGCTTCGTCTTTTCCGTTCTCTATTGCGGTTAGCGCTTTTTTGATTTGCTTGATTACACCATCCAGAGTAATTCTAAAAGAATCAACAGAGCTTTCTAAACGCTTCAATAAGTTAATACGCATTAAAATTTGCAAACTCTTTTCACGATCCATCTGTGTGAGTCGTCCGCCTTTTACTGTTTTATCATAAAGATCAGCATAGAATTGAAGCTTGCTTGGTAGTATATAGTTTAAGGGCGAATAAATAGAAAGGTTTAAAAGTGTGAGCTTTTCGGCAATTTCGGTATATGTAACAGATCCGTCATCTGTAAGTGCACTTTGAATAGATATTGGTTTATCTCTCTTCGGAAACTCTCCAATATCAGTAGTATCATAGTATGTGGTAATATGCTTACGAGATCTAGCTATTGTTAAAGAATCTAATATTTCAAAGAAATCGAAGTCTAGCATTCCTAATAGCTTTTCAGTTGTTCTCTCTTCAGTTCCATACTTGGACCATACATTAAAGGCTTGCTGTGCTCTTCTAAAAATAATGTCGATTCCTTTGTCTGTATTAAGCTTATCATCAATCTGGGATGCTTCTCCTTCATAAGCCAGAGCCAGTTGGTTTCTTAAATCATTAAATCTGTTGTTCACAGGTGTTGCTGATAGCATCATTACTTTGGTCTCAATTCCTTCCTGAATTACTTTTCGTAATAATTTTTGATACCTGTTCTCTTTTCCTACTACGGTGTTGTTGTTTCTAAAATTATGTGACTCATCTATAACAATAAGTCCATAATTCCCCCAATTAACACTTTCTAGGTTACGTCCATTACTCATTCCTCGGTCGCGCGACAAGTCTGTATGAAAGAGTACATCATATCCAAAACGGTCTGCCGAAAGGATATTGTTTTTATCGTTATGTCTAAAGGTGTTCCAGTTTGCTTCTAGTTTCTTAGGACATAGTACCAGTACGTCCTTATTGCGCATTTCGTAATACTTTATAACTCCTAATGCTGAGAATGTTTTACCTAATCCAACACTATCTGCGAGAATACACCCTTTGTATTTTTCAAGTTTATTAATTGCTCCAATGACTGCATCTTTCTGAAAATTATACAGCTTACTCCAAATGACAGAATGCTTAAATCCAATCTGGTCATTAGGTAGATTATCCATTGAAATATCATCAAGGAAATCATTGAAAATGTTATAGAGTGTTATAAAATAGATGAACTCTGGACTATTTTCTTTAAAAGCATTCTCAAAGTATTCTTGAACCTGAGAAGTAACATCCTTTAAGTCCTCCTCATTTTCCCATATCTGGTTAAAGTATTCTAGATATGCGCTACTCTGAGGAAATTCAGATTTCTGTATCAGTGTAGGAAACCCTTTTTTATGTGTAATTCCTAAGTCAGAGGAAGTAAAGCTACTTAGCCCAGAATATGCTGCGCCATCTGAAGCTCCGTTATCTAGGTGTATCATCCCATTAATAGCATTACCGCTATCAATGTTAGATTTGAATGTCACTTTATCTTTTACCCACTTAGAACATTCTCGTGCAATTGCTCTTTGATTCAGTTCACTTTTTAATCTAAGCTCAAAATCTCCTCCACACAAATCTGCCTCTTGAAAAATATGAGGTATATAGAATTGTCGAGCGTGTTTCTTAAATTTTTCTTCTATAAATGTTGGAGTACTAAATATGAAACGCATTTCATCAATGCTACCTAATTCTTTTTTAAGAGCTTCATATGCATAGATAGAAAAAGAACTTGCCGCAATACTTAATTTGCTACCCTTTTTAATTTGGTCTTTTAAGTCTTCTCCAAGACGATGGTTTACGTTATCTATTAATTTCATAAATTATTTCCAATCATATTTAGTCTTACCACATCCTCCACATCGTATTTCTTTTGTAACTGTATCAAGATTTCTATAAGATACTGCCCGTTTTGTACAATCTTCTTCCTGACAATAAAACAATTTTTCCAACTCTTGTATATCCGCCCAAAAAGCTTTCAAATCTCCTATTTTGTGATTGAAAGGGTTATCGTGAGAAAGTAAGTTTCCTAAAATAGACGAATTAGCTACTCTTTCAATTATAGGATATTGATCTATCAAACCATTACTCTTCTTTGCTTTTATTCTTGACTTGAGCTCATTTATCAATTCATCGGGCATTCTCTTTTCATTAACCTCATTGGATCTATAACTAACTTTAACATCTAGGTTTATACAAATTTCTTTTAGGGAAGATTCCAAGTATTGCCTTATTGGATTGCCTAAATCATCAATATCTGAGGCAGCTAATTTACTCTCGATTCTGGATTTCAGGTCTCCTTTAGATTCCTCAAAATGTGTTCCTTTGTCCTCTGTCCATTTTATTTCATTGACCAACCAATGATTCTTTTTCGCAAGTGGTTTTACAAAGTTTCTAAACCATTCTTCTTCGTGTGTCAGTAATATAATTTGTCTATCGTCGAACTTCTCAAATAATAATTCCGCAAAGCGCTTTCTATGGTTGGAATCAAAACTGGAGATCACATCATCTAAAACAATGAACTTGTTAATATCATTAAAAGCATCTACCGATGCCAGGAAGAAGGATATTCCAAAACAATTGAGATGTGATTCACTAAAATATTTTTGAGGAGGCGAAACCCAATTACCATTGTATTTATACTCTATAGTTATTCCATCGAGTTCGTCTTCTTCACCCATCGTTACTATCTTAATTTCCTGAAACGGTTCGTCAGGATTCATATATTGATAGTACTCATTAATTTTAGTAGAAAACGAATCTATAAAATCTTCTAAACCTTCTTTTTGAACTTTTACAAACTCGTTGTAAATAATAGATAATGATGCACTTTGCTTATCTAAAATTGCTCGTTCTTTCTCATACAATTTGATCTTCAGAAATGCATCTTTTGATGCAGATATATTAGAGTATATTTCTGTAACGTTATCTTTTTTTATGGCTTCCCTGAGCTTCTTAATTCTGGAAGTGAGTTCATCCAAGAATAGAAAATCAGACCCCCCAAACCCAATATCATTAGAATCTTCTATTTTATCTCCAGAAGCAGCTTTTACTTTGCTAGCTGCTTGCATCTGCTTTATTTTTTTTGAGATTAATTCTATATCCTTTTTAAGCTGTTCATTTTCGGGCATTTTAAAAAGCGGTTCGGACAATAAGTTATCTAGCCTTCTTATCCTTTCCGTACATATAGTTTGCACTAATTCCTGAGCATCTTGAAAGACCTTAAGTTTTTTCTCAGCTTCTTTTGCTTCTTTAAGTCGTTCTGCTATCTCTTCTAATAAGTCATTCCGGTCTTTTTCCTGAAGGCATAAAGGACAATTATCTTTTTTATGAAATTTATTTAGTATCGTAGTTCCAGACTTTAAGAGTTCTGCAACATATATTTTCATAATCCCTTCTACATCAGCTGCTATCTTTTGAAATTCTGAATAGTAAGTTTCATAATTGCTATTGATAGTAACAACTTCTGCTTGTAATCCTGGAATTGCAGTCTGTATTTTTTCTAAAAAAGCACTTTCTTTAATAAGCTTCTCATTTGTTGCAGTTTTTAGATGTTTTAATAGCGCATCGACATCTTCCATACTATTGACTTCCATCTTTAATTTTAATGGAACTATCTTAATCTTTATAACTCTAAATAAGTCTTCTTCCTTGCTTACAACTGCTTCGATTTTATCAATTAGAGTTTTTTTCTCTGAACCAATCAAACCTTCAAAGTTTTGCCTTTTAATTTCAGTATTAATTGAAGTATAAGCTTTTCTTAGCACTTCTTTCTTCTTAGTCACCTCAGAAAAACCAATAATATCAGAAAGATATTTTAATTTGTCACCTTTTGTGATATCTACAAAATCATTTAAACTTTTGTAACGTAGTAATAAATTCTCTTCCTTAGATTGAACCAGATAGTCTCTTATTGCATCTGTTTTTACAGTAAAATCTTGGTCTAATGCACCTCTCTTGTTGAATAAGGTTTTTGCAGTATTAAAATCTGTTTTGCCTTTAAAAATAAGTCCTACTTCAGATACAAAGTCGTCATCAACGGTAACATTTCTAAGTGCTTCTTTCAAGTCAATTTCATTTCCTTTTAAATGCTCAACCTTACTCGTGTAAAACCATTCAATAGCATCAGATATGCTACTTTTTCCCATACCATTGTCTCCGTAGAGTACAATGGATTTCCCATTTAATTCAAGAGAAATAGAATGCTTAACACCTCGAATCCCTTTTATGTCGATTTGTTTAAGCTTCATCTTTACTTTTTTCTTGTATTCGTAATTGCTCTAATTCATTCTTTATCCTAGCTTCAGTGAGTGCTCCCTCATTATAGAGATCTGATATCAGTTTTGAAATGCTAGGGTCAACACCTTCTATAGATTCAATGGTTCCGAAGAAATCATCGAGTATTTCTTGACCTGACTTTACCTTATTACTCATAGGCTTTTATTTAAAATATTCCCAGTCTATTTTAAAACTGGTAATCAATTCATTTTTTAATATTTCCTGTCCCGTTTTATTGTTACATATAGGATAGACTCCATAATTTTTTACAAAATCAAGCAAAAAATAACTCTCTAAATCTTCAATTCTGAAATCCCAAATGCTACGCAGCATTTCAAAATTGATGTATGTAAAAAAGAGCGGTTCAACTGCTCTATAACTTGTAAGCCCTACATTTTTAGATTTGCCGTCATGATGGCCGATGAGCCTGCTACCAATACTATTTGTCCTCTTCTCACTCATACCTATATAGAGTAATTTTGACACATCAAATGGATAATTAATGTCTATAGACTTACTAAAGATGAAGTACAGTCCAGCAATCCCATTCAAAGGTTTAATATTCTCTGGGATAAAGTCTTTTGGACTATCAAAATATATAGTTACTTCATTTGTCATCTACTTACCTCAATTCTATAATCTCCAATAATTTATCATAACTACTCACTTTACTAAAAGTGACTTCTTTATCACTTATCTCATCAAAGTGGACCGTAGCACAATGTATTTTCAGTTTTTCAATCTCACGTAAATCCTGGTCAGAGTCTGAACCCTTCGTTTCTGCTACAAAATAAATTTCACGTACTTTTTCCTTATCAAATACTATTGCCCAGTCAGGACTGTAATTTGCCACAGGGGTAGTGATATAAAAACTCTTAGGTAATTTTGCATACACAGTCACTTCGGTACTGTTTTCTAATGCAGCTGCAAATCTTGTTTCTACTCCAGAATCTGTAGTGAGATAATCATAGATATGCTTTGTTAATGGATCTGACTGGCGAATACTGTATTTATCGTTAGTAAATACTGTTTTAGCATCGTGTCGCTCTTCCGTTTTGTGATAGACTATATTATTTATAATCATACTAGCCTTAACCTCGTTAATGAGCTTTCCACATTTGGCAATAAATTCTTCTGGGTTCTTTCTAACAAGAACAAACTTCTCCTGTTTTATAGATTTTAGGATGGCTACAATTGTTTTTCTAGTCAGGTTCGTAACATTTACCATTTCACCTACAATGTCATATACCGTATCTGTGTAAATATTAGTTTTAATGCGGTTATTCTCACTATTAACTTCTTTAAATAGCGTGCCTTCTTTCATATCAGACATAGAACCATCTTCTAACTCACCAGTCTTTACCTGATAGATTCTATCAGCTATATGTAAATCTGCATTGATTTTAATGGTACTATCGGTAATTAACTTCTCAGTATTAAAGCGAACTTCATAAATGGTTTTAAGATTTATTTTATTCCATAATTCCTGAAATTCTTTTTTCTTGAAGTTTTTGTTCGTTCTTACAACAATAGTTTCTCTGTCGTTTTCCGGTTTTAATGCTTCACCGGTATAGACTGCTTTTAAAAGCTGTGTTACGCTTTCGCGAAAGTTTTCTAACGTCTCAGGCAAAGGCACTTTACCCTGTTCTATAAGCTCTCTTCCTTCATTAGTGATTTTATCATCTTCATCCAGAATGTCATTTTTATATAGAAACTTATTGAGTTGTTTTGCTTCTAAATCATCTATTCTATGTTCTTCGCCTTTTTCATTTTTAACTAGTTTACCAATAAAGTATTCTACCTCGGCTTTCTGTGGTCTTCCTGTTAAGGTAGCTGCAATTTCTGACTGTAGCCCTTTCGCAAAAGCTTCATAACTCTCAGATGCGATTACCGTTAATTTATTGATGTCGTGTACTTGTTCTCCTACGGTATCAAAATCTTGACGTATGCCATTTTTATTGACACATAAACGCATACCACGTCCAACTTCTTGACGGCGTCTTATCGTTGCATCACTATGTTTTAAGGCACAGATTTGAAAAACATTTGGGTTGTCCCAACCTTCCTTTAATGCAGAGTGCGAGAATAGAAAACGTGTAGGTTCTTCAAAACTAAGTAGACGTTCCTTATCCTTCATTATAAGGTCATAGGCCGAAATATCATCTGAGTCTTCTGTTCCTCGTTTAACTGAAGGGTCTACTAATTTTTTCTTCTTATCAATAGAGAAATAGCCATCGTGCACATCTTCTGGATTATCCCTATTTAAATAGGCACCAAAGGTACCTGGCATATAGCCTTTATGTACTGCACTAGGATCGGTATCTTTTAAATAATCGTTATACTCTTGATTAAAAAGGTCTAAAAACTCGTTGCGAGCATTGTTATATTCTTCTTCAAAGATTTGGGCATATTCTCCCAACAGTTTCTCTCCTTCATCACCATACACTCGGTATTTATCTACAGAATCAATAAAGAATAAGGATAATACTTTAATATCACTCCCAAAAAGCACTTTCTCCTTTTGCAAGTGCGAATAAATTGTTTCTCTTATTTGAATACGTCTAAAATCCTTCTCATCCAAATCACCTACGGCGTCTCCTGCATAAATATCTTCCCCGTTTACAACAATCTTATTAAAATAACCATCAATTTCTTGAATCACACAGTTTTTATACTGTGGCATATCGCCAGACAGTTCATAGAGATTTGCACTTTTCTGCAATTTCTTACGAACCCTTTTGACACCTGACCCACTTCGTACCTCGTATTCTATGAGAGCTTCTGGTGGTTTAGAATTACTCAATGAGATTTGCTCAACATAGAGGTATCCAGTAGTTCCTGTAGAGCCTTTTAAATTGATTCCTTTTACCTGAATTCTTTTTACCAGCTTTTTTTGGTAGGCATCTAAAGCATCTAATCGAAAGATTTTATTATACTCTACCTTGTGCGTAGCAGAATAGCGCAAGGTGAAGAGCGGATTAAAATCCTGCATACTCTCTAAGGTACGCACACCATCCACAGACTGCGGCTCGTCTATAATTAGAATAGGATTCGTTTGTGCTATAATCTCAATAGGTTTTCTGGTCCCAAAATCGTCTAGCTCTTGATAAATACGTCTTGCATCTTTACCACGTGCATTAAATGCTTGGGTATTAATAATCATTACACTTATGCGATTATCCGAGGCAAAGGTTTCTATGTCTTGAGGACGTACAGAATTATAAATAAAAGGTTTTATTTTATGTCCGAATTTTTGTTGAAAGTGTTCTTGGGTTACTTCAAAAGATTTATAGACTCCTTCACGTATCGCAATACTAGGTACAATAACAATAAATTTACTCCAACCATATTTTGCATTAAGCTCGTACATAGAGCGTATATACGTATAGGTTTTCCCTGTACCGGTTTCCATCTCAATAGTTAGGTTGTATCCTAAACTTACGTTTTTAGGACGCTCTATCTGCTCACTTTCTAACAGCTCATTGCCCTGTTGTACGGCATTGATATTTTTAAGCATTTGTGACTCTGTAATTTGAATCTTGCTATTGCGATATCCTATAGCTTCCTCTAAATCTGACTCTAGCTCCAAAGTCATTTCATTGGTACTTGCTTGTTTTGCCTTGCGTAACAATTCCTTACTTTTTTCTAAAGTAAATGTGTTGGTTTTCAACGTTTGTCCTTCAAAACAATCTACCACTGCCTTTACTGCGTTTACCTGAAACTGCTGCTCTTTAAATTGTAATTTCATTTTACTGTAATAAGGTCTAAAATTCGTTTTCCCGCGTCGGTTATTTTGTAACGCTGCTTTGGACTTGTTGGTGTTTCAGGATATTCCATATGAACCCACGCTAAATCTAGTAATGGATCTAGATACTTCTCTCTATGTGTACTATGATTACTAATACCCAATTCCTTCATTATCTCACTACGCTTATTCCAATTTAGAACAGCAATTAGTAGCGGTTCAACTTTACTATGAAGTTCTCTATCAAGAACTTCTTTAACTTGAGCACTAGCTTGGTCACTAACTTGGTCACTAACTTCATTACTAAAAGCTATAATATCATCTATTGTATTGATATCAAAGGCTTTAACTTGGTCACTAGCTTGATCACCAGCTCCACCATTACCTCTAGCAGAAAGTGTTACTAGAAAATAGGTACTTTGATCATCTGTTTCAAAAACAGGAGCAGGATTACCATTATCTTCCATTGCAGCATAAATAGAAGGAAGACCTGTTCCCCTACCTTCAGTAAGTCTAAGTTCTTTTAGAAAATCTCCTATACGTCTATTTCTATATTCTCTTGCAACTATACGTTTTTGTGTACTCAATATATGGGCCGTTACCGGTGGTACCGGTCCAGGAAAACTAAGAATCTCAATTTTATTTGGCCATACCTGAATTTCAATTGGGCTACCTACTTCATAACTCTTATGATAGACAGCGTTGGATAATGCTTCCTCAATAGCCGTAAATGGGTAATTAAAGAACCTTTCAGCTTCGGCTTTGTTTTTATGCTTAACTACTTGTTCACTTATAATATTTGTGTGAATAAAAGATAAGGTCTTTCGCAATTGTTCATGTAGTGGACCATTAAAAGAGTATTCTTTAAATGCTTTACCTGAATTGTCTTTATGCCATACCAATTCTATTTGGGTTCTCGGGAAAAAAGCTTCAGGCACTTTTGAAAAAAATAACAAACCGACATTTACCGGTCGTAAATCTTCTTCTGGACCTTTAGCGATCAACATGGTACGCGCAATCTCCGTTAAAGACATTTTGGTACTTTCTGTATAAAGATCACTTTTGATCTCTTGTAAAAAAGCCTGTATGGTACCAAGATCAAAATGATCAATAGTGGCTTGGTTGTTTACGCGATCATCAAAAGGAATACGCGCCGTTAATTCTTGTAATTGGGTCAGTAATACACCGCGCGCAACTACACTTCTTGATCCTACCCGAACGTAGCTATGGCGCTGCGCCTTTGCTCCTTGGGTAGATGGTGCTGTAAATGGCCTGTTATCTCCTGCCGGGCACCACAGTACCATAATATGCTGGCCATCCAATAGGTATGGTTGGCAAATAGGAAAATAATTAGGCTGCATTTGGTTTCCTAATTTAACAATCTCTCCTTGTATAAAGTCCAACCTATTTTGTTGCAATCCTGATGGCGGTAATACGGGCTGCCCTGCATTTTCTTCAATACCTACAACAATGTAACCGCCACCCCAATTATGAAGATCGTTAGCAAATGCACAAATGGTATGCACAATTTCTTCGGGATTCCAATTCCGCTTAAATTCTAGGCGCTCCCATTCTATGGTTTTACCATGTACAAGGTCTGTTATGTTTATGGGTAACGCCATTTAAAGTACTTTCATTTCTGTGTCCGGACTCAATTGTTTTAGCAATTGCTTTACGTTTTCTTTAGCGGTATCATTTTTAAAACCACTGTCTTTAAAAACAATGCGTAAGGGTTTTTCTTTGGCTACCGCTTTTGCAAAACCTTCATCTATACCCGTATCAAAACACGTATATAATGAGTTGCCAGCTACTTTAAATACATGCTTGTTCTCGATGTTCACTTGCTCGATAGGTAAGGATAAAGGCAAGCCCCAATCTAGTAGTATTTGCGCCAGTAGATCATCTGAGCTGCGGTCTGGTTTTACATTATCTGCAAAGGCATCTAGCTGGCCTTGGTCATAGTCTTGGGGTTTATAATACACATCTTGCATATTACTCTCGTCTAATCTATAGACTCTAAAACCGTAATCTATGTCTGCTTTGGTTTCTTCTTTTATTTTTTTAGCTGCTCTACGGATGCGTTCTTTGCCTATTTCGCAGATGTTTTTGTAGCCCGCCTTATATTCATCAGAGTCTGGCTCATTAACTTCAGGAAGTTGAACCATAATAAATTTCCTTGGTTTTTTATCCTCTGCACTTTTAGCTAAAACCGCTTGAGCGGAAGAAGCTGATCCCGAAAAGAAATCCAGAACGATATCATTATCTGAAACTCTACAAGTTTCCATTAAAAATTTAATTAACGAACTAGGCTTAGCAAAATCAAAAGGAATATCAAGTTTTTTTAATTCGTGCGATGATGATTGATTAATATGATTTTCTATAAAGTTATTAGGAGTTGCAGAAGATTTTTCGATAACATCATTTAAAAAAGTTTTGGTATAAATATTCCAAAATGTTTCCCCACCATTTTCGTTTACTAGATTCGAAGATTTAACTTTCTTAACAACTAATTGATCTTTTTTTTCCAAATATGATTTATAAGACCATCTCCAAACTTTATCCTTACCACTTGATGGAGGTATAAATGCTCCGTCTTTTTTTTCATTTGGAAATACTTCACCCGGAGGAATTATAAAACTACCATCTGGACATTCAACAAAGTATCGTTGATTGTTACATCCTCGCATGGGATCTAGGCTAGTCATATAAAGCCTAACTAATTGATATTTTTCACCCTTTCTAGGTCCTTCAGTTTCTATCTCTGTATATGCCTTATAATTAATCCCTCCAAAAAAAGGGACACAAAACTCTCTACTTTTACAGTAGGTCAAAACGTGGTCAAAATTAGGCGCCCAATAATCACCCTGATTATTAGCTTTTTTTGAAATTCGACCTGCTCCACCAATAAAATTTACACTTCCAAAAATTTCATCAGACACTTTACGTAAATTATGTACTTCTTGTTCCCCAATGGAAATAAAAATTACCCCATCGTCGGTTAGCAGATTTCGCGCAAGCTTTAATCTTGGATACATCATGGTAAGCCAGTCACTGTGGTAACGTCCAGAACTTTCAGGGTTGGGCACTAAGCGTCTTCCATACTCGTCGCGCTGACCACTTTCCTCTTCGTGCTCGGTTTTATCTCCTGTAAAATTATCTTTATAGACAAAATCCTTACCTGTGTTGTAGGGAGGATCTATGTAAATCATTTTAATCTTACCCAAGTAACTTTCTTGTAGCAACTTCAACACCTCAAGGTTATCGCCTTCTATGTAAAGGTTTTCTGTGGTGTCAAAATCTACAGAGTCCTCACGTATAGGTGGTAGTGTTTTTGTAGTAGGTAAATTTGCAGTTACAATGGCCTCACGTTTTCCTGGCCACTCTAAGCGGTAACGTTCTTTGTTTCCTTCTATAATCTCGTGATTAAGTTCTTGCTTAAGCAAGTCAAAGTCTATCGCTTTACCATTTGCACTTTCGGTTACGCAATTAGGGAAAAGTTCTGCTAGTTTTTCAAAGTTCTGGTTTGCAAGATCGGGGCTCGTCATATCTAATTTATCGTTCATAGGTATACTGCGTATTGCTCTAAAACTGGCTCATGGCAAGTTTCAAAGCTTCTTTTTTATATTGTTGGTTCTCCGTTGTTTTCAAAATTTTATCTGCTAGCCACATAGTAAGCAAGTCCTTTTTTGGTTGCTTAAAAATCTTGGCAAGCGCATCTATGTCTTCTCTTCTAAAAGAACGCTCACCGCGTTCCATTTTACTTAACATGGCTTGATCCATATCTATCTTGGCAGCCAATTGCCGCAATAAGATATGATTAGCTTCTCTTAGTGTTCGTATGTGTTCGCCTATCATAATCGGGGAGTTTTCATTAAAAGACTTGACAAATTTTGGACAATTTAAGGAATATGTGTGGAATATTTATTACTTTGTTCTCGAATATTTTTGATGTACCAAATAACCAAGTAATGCCTTATGGATTTATTCAGTCAGACACCAAAAGAACGAGAGTTCAAGAAAATAAAATTAAAGGATGGCGAAGTGTGGTATATGGAAAATTTTATACCTCTTGACAAAGCCAATAGCTATTTTAAAAATTTTGTAGAGACCATTAACTGGCGACAGGAAGAGATAAAAATGTATGGCAAAACCTATCCTGTCCCACGTAAAACAGCTTGGTATGGTTATGAAGGATTTAATTATAAATATTCAGGTATTTTATGCAATCCAGAACCTTGGACTAAAGAGTTACTTGGAATAAAAAGGGTTATAGAAAGTTTTTTGCCAGAATCAGATTTTAATAGTGTACTGCTTAATTTATACAGAGACGGTAGTGATAAAGTAAGCTGGCACGCTGATGATGAAAAGGGATTAGGAATCAATCCATTAATTGCATCTGTAAGCCTGGGAGCAACAAGGCGATTTGACTTAAAGCACAAAACAGATCCTGATGAAAAACTCCAGTTAGAATTAGCTCCTGGATCATTAGTTATAATGAAAGGTGCTTTGCAGCATAATTGGCTACATCAAATTCCTGTTCAGAAAAGAATCACTGCTTCAAGGATAAATCTAACGTATAGAACTATTGTAAGCTAATGAGTGTTTACAATAAAATTGTGGAAGCCATAGATGAATTAAATGATGCACCACTAGAGATAAAAGAGTATTTACAATCCCTAAAACCAGATGTTAGGCAATTAAGAGCTTCCTATAGAAAGCCACCACCAGTTTGTGTGAATTATGCACTACAAAATATTCAAAGTGCATACCTCATTACTTACTTTCCACATTATTATCAGTTAATTTACAAGATACTTTTAGAGCAAGATTTACCGTCAATGAAAGCTAAGGCAGGCTTTTCTGCTATTTTTATTGGTGGTGGTCCTGGATCTGAAGCGTACGGAACAGTAAAATATATACTTGAATACTGTCCTAATATTAAAAATATCAATATTGATATTCTAGACATTAATGCTGGTACTTGGAGTTATAGTCATTCTGCTTTGACTGGATTTATGCTGCCTGAATTAAATCGATATAGTGATGTTTCACTTCATTGGAATAGTCAACAATTTGACCTTGTTGATTTAAATGCGACAAGTGCAAATAGAACGCTGTTTGAGAATGCGGATTTAGTTGTAATTCAAAATTGTATAAACGAAATCGCTCAAAATGAATATCAAGTTTTAGAAAATAATATACTTGATGTTTTCAAGTTCATCCCTGATTCTTCATCTCTGTTGATGGTTGATCTTACGACTAGTGTGAGATCGCAGATAGCGCAATTAGAAAAGGCGGTTGAAGCCAAATTTCCCGACATTAACAAAAACACCACCTCTGGAAATAGGAGTGCTTCCGCTGTTACTTCTATTAATTATATACCTTCTCAAATAATAAGAGAGAATTTATTAAATAAAACAGATGGTTTGTGGCCTCGCAAACATCTTAAGTATGATTTTTCGCTTTTGAACAAGGAATTGCCAAAAGAAAAGCAAGAAGTCAATAAAATAGGAATTAATGCTATATACCATCCGTTAGAAAATGTAAATGACTCAATACAAAGCCTAACAGATCGTTCATTTATTGGAATAGACTTCGGAACATCTAGTTCTGTTTGCTCTGTAGCTTATGTTCAAGATGACAAGCTAAAAGTAGAACTGCTTGAAATTGAACAAAAAGATCACTTAGGGTCAAAAACGACTAGCACAATAGTCCCATCAATTATGGGCATAGTAGGAAATCAGTTTTTACTTGGTACATATGCTCAAGAAAAAAGGCATCAGTTATCATTTGGTAAAAATGGTTGGTATGGATTTAAAGAAAATATCTTAACCCTAGAAAATCAATTATTTCCAGATTCAAAACTACATAATCATCCGTCCCTCCAAATAAATAGTGGTGCAGATGCTCTTGTTGTTTTTTTTAAGAGACTGAAAATTGAGATTGATAAAATTATAACCGATAAACAATTACCTTTTGATAAGCGCTATTCTTTTAGCACTCCGGCTAATTATGGGTTAAAAGAAAAAGAATTTCTTGAAAGCTATATTTTACAAGCAGGTTTTGAAGAAGGAACATTTGCTTTTGTTGAAGAACCTGTATCTTCTCTTTTAGGAACTATCCATCAAGAAAATCTAGCATTAGAGTTAGAGAATGACTTAAATATTTTGGTGATTGATGTTGGTGCAGGAACGGTTGATTGTTGCGCTATACATTTGGCGAAAGACTCCGATAATGTTATTGCTGAAAACTTAGCTATCTATAGAAATAGTAATATTGGTGGCAACCTCATTAATAGATTAATCGCTAACAAGCTTTTTGAGAAGGATAATAGCCTAGTAATTGATGATGATTTTATTGCAAAAAATTCCGAAGATTTAAAACTTCAATTATGTAGATCAGTTATGACGGACGCCCAAGTAAATTATACTTTACCTGAATTAGCTAAATCAGAACAAAATAAGAAATGTAATACTAGTGATAACGGTAATAACAATTCAATTGACATGAGTTATTCTGAGTTTAATGACTTAATGAATAATTATTTTAATGGTAATGAAAATTTTGAGGGGTTTAAAAGTAGTATCGATAAAACAGTAAACGAAGCTAATTTATCAAGAAATGATTTTGACTACGTCATTATATCTGGAGGAGGAGCAAAAAATCCTTACTTGAGATCACTGTGTGGTGATTATTTTGATGCAAACAAAATAGTTATGCCTAATAACAGTCAGGAACAAGTAGGATTTGGAAATGCAATCCAATCTTTTGTGTCAAACGCTTTTGGTAAGCAAATTATAGAATCGGTTTTAAATGGAAATATTTATCTCGATGAAAATACCACGCACACTGTATTATTTGAAAAAGGTGAAGTACTGCCTACTTTAGAGTATGAAAGTGAAATTAACGACAATAAGAATTCAATAACCTTATTCTCAAATGTTACAGGCGAAAGAATTCGATTTGAATGGAGTGAATACATAAATTATAGCCCTATGAAACTGATATTGAAAGTAAATCAAGAATCTAGACTAATTTGTGACTTAGTTACGGACGCGTCAGTCGTTAGATTAAAACCAGAAATAACAAAACTATAGCACTATGCAATTGATGATAGAAGAAGCTAGGCTAGGTCCTGAGCAAAGAGAAATTATTGATGAAATACACGGCTTGAATGGAAAACCTGTTTGGATACAAGGTCACGCAGGATCAGGGAAGTCTATTGTGCTACTTCACGCCTTAACAGATTATGTAATAAGAAATCCAAATGCAAATATTGTCGTTGTCGTTTTTACACACGCCTTGATTGATTTACTGGCTTCAGGCTTGAGACAAATTCCTGCTTTAAAAGGTAAACGGATTCCAGTGATAACAATCTATGATGTCAATAAGCGCCTTTATAAAGGAGAAAAGTTTGACGCAGTTTTCTGTGATGAAATACAGGATATACCAACGGTTCTATTAGAAAGAATGAAAAATGGATGCAATCAATTGATTATCGCTGGCGATGCAGCACAGTCTATTTACTCTTCCGTCCCAAATTTTAATGAAAAGCCAGCTACAAAAAAAGAAATTATAGCACAATTGAATCCTATTGAAAGAACGACCACTACAATCTATCGTTTAACAAGAACGGTAATAGGAGTTTTAAAAAATGTGTACAATAATCTCTTTGCAGATATGGTGCATATAGGTAGAGAAGATTCTGACATAAGGTTATTCAAAGCAGATAACTACGAAGAGGAAATAAAGTTCTCCTGGAGCGAAACCAAGCAAATAAATATTGATAGACCAGGCGAAGTTAATGCAGTATTGTTTTTTAAAAAAAATGATATGATTAGGTATGTTGATACCATCTTAGAGTTAGAAGGCAAACAAAAGTGGTCTGAAGGAACTTATCCAGATTACGCCTTGTCTAGCAGAAATTTTGAAACTATGAATGCCCATTTAAATAATCAAGGTATTTCATTAATGTATGTAGGTAATGGTACTGGATCTTTAGAAAGAGCAAATGCTGAGAATAGAATTGTTTTGATTACCTATCATTCATCTAAAGGACTTGACTTTGATGCTGTTGCTTTGCCGTCTATTCAAACAGATTTAGGAGAAGCAGATAATGAAAACGCTATAATCCTTGTTGCCTTATCTAGAGCTAAAAGAGATTTATTAATAACATTTACTGGTTCTATGTATTCAGGGTTTAAGAGATTTTTATTGAACACTACGGTAAGAGAGATAAACAATCTAGAATCTGACAACGACGAGGTCGTTTTTTAATAAAGAAAACAAATGAAAAATATAATCATCGTTCTATTTCGTTCAGAATTAAATTACCTAATTAAATATGATAGGTTAAGAACGTCATCAGATAGAATCATTCACTTATCATATAATGAATTTGAAAATCTATCTGAAGATAGACAAGTAAACTTATTACAAAATGCAATGCCTATTTATGAGCAAGAGCACGAAGTATTACTCATAGAATATAATAGATTTTTAGAATACGATAATGCTCCATTACTAAAATTTAGTGGAATTAGGGATATTATACCTATAAGCGATACTGGTTCAAGGCTACTTTCATCTAAGCTTAATAACGATTTTAAAATAGCAGAACCCCTCAATCCATCAATTTACAGATCGTTTACTAATTACCGGAGCCATATTATAAGAAATGAAGCAGGGAATCAACTTTGCTCGATATATAAACTTGAAGTGCCTAAAGAAGACTTTATAACGGATTTTAAAGCTGCAACATTATTTCAATTAAATAATCAAAGTCCTGGAAATAATGATTCTACTTTAGCTCACTTAGTAGATTTTAATACGACTCCTAGCTTTATACCCGAAGGTAATATTGAAGCAATAATAAAATCTGCTTGTGTAGGAATGAAAAAGACAGGTATTGACATTGAAAAAACTAAAATAAGTACCTTCTATAAATTCGTACTTGAAAATAAAGAAAAAATAAATGGTATTTCATTCTATCAAGCGTTACAGCACATTTTAGAAACCATAGGGCAGGATGTTAAAATTGGAGAACGTTTCAACGAACTGAAAAATTTGCTTTCGGAAAACGGAAAACGAGAAAAAGCTTTTACTATTTATAGTTATTTCTATTTTTTAAAGAAGCAAATAGAAAAGAATGACTATGATATTTCTAGTATAAAAGAAGATGTTTTAGAGTTGAAGTATTATGATTCTATATCAGCTTCTAAAGTTCTCTTTATGCTAGGTTACACATTTTCTATTCAGACTATCTCAAAATCGTTACAGTCATTTTCAAGTACTCCTTTGATGAAGACGACAAAATCTTTGAATTTGGACTGGACGCCTGAAGTTTTAGAAGAAATAACTTCTGTTGAACCAGAAAATATACCTCTAAGTATTGAAATAGATAAAACAGATGTAGCTGATAGTTTGAACAATCAAAATAAATATGAATCAGACAACGAAAATCCAATTGTTATTCCACTTTCCGTTAATGAAGAAAAAGATATTTCAGTTAAATTCAACTCCAATTTAGTGCCACATAATGAGCAATCGCCTGGGGTTAATCTTTCAACCCAAAACACTTCAGAGGTAATTGATGAATCGATTGAATCTGGAAAGAATAAACATAACGAAATGTTGAATAAAACAGGAGACTTGTTTACCAGTGAAATAGTTGATAATTCATCTAATAATAAATCGAGTCATGAACAAGAGTTATGCAATCTTGATGATTTCAGAAAATCTATAGGAACAGGGAAATTTGCAGAATCTGTTATGGGAGTTTTGAAATTAAAAGTAGATGCTAATGAAGAATTTTCCAAACAGACTTTAATTATTTGTTTAAAAGAAATTGATCAATATCAAACTAAGTCTGGAACTACTTCATCCAATGCTAAAAAGGCCTTAAAAATATTTGATAAAGATGAATGAAAATAATGTAAAGAATAATCTATCCAGAGGCGTAGAATATATCTCAAAGCTATCTAGTTCAAAAAAGGAAAAACTCCTTAATCTTTTAAAGAAAGTGCAAGATATTCAAGCATCAGACTTAACTACAAAGGAGAAAGCTAAAGAGATTAAAAGAATAATGTGGAATGAACAGTCTGCAAGTTCAAAATTATTTATCGGCGCTTTTTTAGGTGCTGTTACTGGGCTATTCATTTTTGGAACTGGCGGTATTGGAATTGCGGCTTTAGGAACAGGTGTTGGTGTTTGGGGTTGGTTGGCAACTGCTGCTGGTGGAGCATTTGTTTCTTCCTTGATTCTGAATTACGAGAATAAAGAAAAGAATGACGATTAATTCAATAGACGAAATAATCCAAGCCATCAAAAGCTTCGACATAGCTTCTTTAAAAGAACTACTCGATGATGATACGCCTTATCAAGATGTGTCAAAAGCGCTTTTTCTTCAAAAACTAGAAAAGAAGTTTAAGCAAGCGAAAAGTGACGATTGTCATTCATTCGACAATGTGTTCTTTGGCATTTGTGAATCTTGCAATAAAGGCTGTGAAGGAATGACCTTTCTATCTAATTCTGGATACTATTTAGATTTGTTTATTGAAAGTAAAGATGGAGAGACGGCAGATGACATCTACGTATGCAATAAGCTCACTAACTTTACGGATCTTGAAAAATCAATAGACTTAGGTTTTAGTTTTTATAAAGATGAGCACCATTTATTTAAACCATCCACCGAATATACTTTGATTAAACAACGGTTCCAATTACTTAAAACGGAGTCAAAATATATTAAAAGTCCTATCCTTTATGACGAACTTGTAAATTGGTATAGCAACTATGATTATTTAAGTAATACAATTGACCAGTTAGGGCCATTTGCCTGCTTTGATTACAAATTATACGGAAAGGCTTTCAATTTAGTGTCTCAATTTGATAACATTTTCAAACTGAAAGCTAAAGCAGAACAAGCAACAGATGGGCTTATCAATTATCATCTTGCAAAAACAGAAAGAGAACAACTTATCTGGTTTTATGAAAATCAAAATAACCATTATAGTACGGTTTATTTTAAATTATCAAAAAACTGGTGGACAAACTCAATAGTGAATTACAAGACTGACAATCTAAAACTCGAAATAGATATTTCTGGCTATGAATATGTAATGGATTATTTCATAAAGCTTGACAATTTGTATGATAAGTTGATGGAAAAATACAAACCTCTACCCGAGCACTTTGAACAATCTGAAAGTGGCAGTATTGAATATTCATTAGAGAATCATTTAAGATTGCATAATAAACATTTGGACGTTCTTATAAATTATTCTAGAAATAATAATTTATAAGAAACTATAGAGTCTATCCTAAAAAGTGACGAATACTTAAATGCTTAGTTAAAAACTGATTTCGCTTCCTGGTAAATCCGCTTAAAATTAGCTTCCAGTTCTTCATTAGAATACTCCTTCGAACCTTTGGGAAGTTCTCTTTTAATATCTTGTAACTTAAATTGCACCCTTTTATCCTTACCATCCGCATATGTGATAAACTCTCCTTGCTTCAATCGGAAGAACACATCCGCCCTTATTTTTGGAATTTCCTTTTCCCCGGTAGTAACTCGTGTATCAAAATCAAGGTTATGACCACGACTCACACTTTTTGTTGGGTCTTTAACTATTTCAAAGAAACGTTCATAATACTTAGCGGTATCCGGATCGTTGACTTTTCCGAAAAATTGATAAGAAAGGTTGCTCAATATAGCCTTACTTGCTTTGTCGCCATACATCATATCGTTTTGAATTTTATCCTGCATTACATAGACCGTAGAAATATTATAGCTACGCAGAGTTGCTGGAATACGGTGCATATTTAGTAAGCGAATAGTCGGTGCTTCCTCCATCAAAAGAAATGAAGGTTCACTATTCCGCACACTCATTTGCTTTGTAATCGTGTGGATTATTGTTGCAATTACAGGCGAATACGAAGTTTCAAATTTTGGGTTATTGACAATCGAAATCACACAAGGATTTTCTGGACTATTTATATTGAGATGCACTTCATCTGCGGATAATGCCATAAATATTCTTTGTGTACTGATTCGTTTCAGCGCATTGGACAAAGTGCTCTTTACACCTGCGGTCTGTCTTTCGGAATCCTTACCACTTATAAACGCATCTGCCATTGCCCTAGATGTTGTATTCGTTTCCAAAAACTGTATAAGGCTGTCTGTGTCCAGATATTGATAAACAGCTATTAAATGTGGTAAGGTGCAGAATTGAGAATAATCGGTTTTCAATTTCCAAATCAAGCCGCCAATCAAACCTTCAGCAGCATCATTAAAAAATTTGGTTGTTCCAGTCGTTCCAGATTCCCGTTGTTCCAAAAGGTTTTCAATTAGCACCCTTGAAACTTCGTTTACGCTTTCCTCGTTCTCCAAATAGCGAGGTGCTATAGGATTTACCCTATGGATGATTTTATCGAAGGAAATGACCTTAAACGGAATCTCACTATCCTTGAAAAGGGGATATGCCATTTCAGTTAGTTCAAAATCCTTATAATCGTGAATGATTCCACAAAAGCTTTCTTTCCGGAAGTGCTTCAGGAATCCATAAACGACGCTTTCGGTCTTTCCACTTCCAGCAGAACCTATGACCGATGCACCACGTTTAATATTATCCAATTTGAAGTTTCCTTTGGTGGTAGCGAAATTGACTTGATATTTACTATTGTCATTTTTAGGTTTTTCGGTTTTATGCAAAAAAACATACAGTCCTATATTAATTAATGTGAGAGGACAGACCAAATAGAGTGCTATTAAAATTAGTTGTGTTTGTTCCTTAAGATAAATTACGAGGATGCCAAGCATCAGAAAATTGATGATGAATGCATGTCTGCTTATCCGAAACATTCCATAGAAAACCGTACTGGTCAAACCAATAATTAAAAGTACCGTTAAGAGATTGTCTATCTGCATAATTCAGATTCCTATGGAACTTGATTTGATGGCCACTTCCGCACCACGTCGTAGCCTGTTAAATATTTTCATTGCTAATTGTGCTTGCGTAACAGGAATACTTGGCATCATCGGAATGCCCGCTTTGCCCATTATTTTGAAGGCCAATGCTTTTTCATTTGTGGGTAATTTCATCAATGATGCGAAATAGATTTTTGGATTCTTTATGAAATCCTTTCTTGCCTTGTAGGTCTCCGCAAAGTTTCTTTGATAGCCGAAAGTTTTATCAAAAGTTTTCTCTGCACTCTGAAAAAAATTATTACGGTCAAAACCACGTTTTACTTTTTTACCGTGCATCTCCACTTCCGAAGCTTTATGTTTACTTCCTGGGGAAAGGCTGAACGTATTGGATGCATCTTTTCGACTCACGATAATATGAATATGACTTTGGTTTCCCGCTTTTGACATTCCCTGTACGATTCGTTTACCGTTCTGTTGGTGTAGTGCTTCACGTTCCAATTTTGCCATTTCCTTTTCCTTACGTCTAATATTTCCTTCTAGTGTTCCACTCTCAATTTTACGAATGTCATTTTTGAGCTGAAGTATTTTTGTGGCGTAGGGTTGGTTTTCTTTAATCTGAAAGTCCGTTCCCTTAAAGGTTCGTTGGTGTTCGATTTTTGCATAATATTTTATATCATCGATGGTAATCGGGCGACCGTTAATTTCCCGATTGAAGGATGCCACATAATCCTTCATCAGCACACGAGTGTACTTTTTTAAATCTTCGTTGCTGTTATGTAATCTGTTCAATTCGTGTTTTGAAGGACTGACCGTTATGGAATAAAATTTCGGTTCGGTCTTCTTCAATTTAGCACCATTTCCATCGATATCTTTTACCACTTCTTCGGCTGAAATCTCATCGCCATATTGGTTGAAAAAGTGTTCCAGATTCTCTTGTTCAAGACCTTGGTTTTCTTTCTCTAAATAACCCACAAAATCCGCTGAACTTTGTGAATATGTGCCTCCTAATTTTTGAGGTGTGATTGTGATATACATAGCTCAAAAATTTAAAGTCCGTTATTGTGATTTTGCTTTTCTCTGAATCGCTCTTCCTTCTTTTTTTCTAAAAATTTCTTCTCTAAAATCAAAGGTTTCTTTGTTGGTGTTTCGGTCTGAAAAAGTGATTCTATCATCGCGACCGTCGGCTTGGTTTGGGTCTTTTCCATATCTCGCATTATAGCGATTACCGCATTGATGCGTTTCTTAATAGAAGTTTCGATTGTCCGACCGGTCGGACCCAATTTTTCCTTTGGCGATATCTCGTTGTAGAAGAAAAAATCGAGCATCGTTGCCATCGCTTCTGTATGCGATTTGAAGTGTGTTCTTGAAAATTCTTGAAAACGTTTTGCTGTTTCCTTTTTGAATCTAATTCCTATAAATGTGTCCATATTTCGCCGATTTGTCGCAAAATATTCCCTAAAAATGGGCGTTTCCAGCCCGTTTGTCGCAAATCGCTGATTGCCAGGAAATTAAAATATGTTCAAATCGCTGGTAATCAGCTATTTGAAAACGAAAAGGAATCCGAAACATCGCGCAGCGTGTTACCCTCTTGCTATTCCTTTTCGTCACGTGCAAGCGTGACAAAAATCCATCCAATCCGGTTAAAAAACCGATTGCCATTTTAGGAAAATAATTTTCCGATATGTTATATTTCGATGTGTACGGTTATCGGCGAAAGTTGAAAAGTGGATAACCCTACGTAAAATTGAATGCTGAATTTCAGCGAATTAAAGATACGTTTTTTTATTGAACTGGAATTAATTAAACGGAAAAACACCTCCAAAAATTTAGAGGTGCTTGATTATTCAGTTTAGAAAATTAGACGTTAAATACAAACGTATAGGAATATAAATTCCGTAGTGCTTCTTCTTCAATCATTGTTTCAAAACAAGTATAATTTTCGGTTACATATTTGCGAATACTATCGCCAAATTTTCGTTCCACATCTTTTTTAGAATTTTCTAAAAGTCGGTTTTGAGCTTCTTCGCTCAAGTCTGTAAAATTGAGATATATCATAGCTTCCGATTTTACAAAATTCCGTTATCAGAGAAACTATAATAATCCCCATCGGGCGCAAATATCAAATGGTCAAGAATGGTAATGTCAAACAACTTTGACGCCCTTTTTATTTTGTTTGTTAGTGTCTTATCCGCATCGCTAGGTTCTAATTTTCCACTTGGGTGGTTGTGCGTTAAAATTATAGCTACAGATAGGGATTTGAGAATGACTGCAAATAATATACGAAGGTCTATTAATGTACCAGTAATTCCACCTTGTGAAAGTTGATATACACCTTTTACTTTATTGCTATTGTTTAACAATACAACCTTAAAAGTTTCCTGCAATGCAATTGTATCTTTATCCCAATCTTCAAAAAGCAATTCAGCAGCATCTTGCGAATTGCTTATTTTTTTCCACATAGACGATTTTAAACCACCTTTGTAGCTAATCTTTATTTCGTTAACTTGTGCTTTCATTGTACATATATTTAATTTGTGAATAATGAAAAAGAGGGCGCAACTTTCGAGAGGAACGCCCTCTTTCACTTTTAGGATTACTTGTCGTCTTTGCTTCCTAGTAAAAGAATTTCATCGGCTACAACTTCCGTAACATAGCGTTGGTTGCCATCATCAGTTGTATAGGTTCGGGTTTTTAGTTTCCCCGTAATCCCAACTTCTTTGCTTTTTTCGACAAATTTTTCTACAATTTCAGCAGTCTTGCCCCAGGCTACAATTGTATGCCAATTCGTATCTGTTTGCTTTTCGCCTTTGCTGTCTTTGTAATACTCATTTGTAGCGAGTGAAAAACGGGCTACTTTCTTTCCGCTTTCAAGGTTCGTAATTGTTGGTTCTTGTCCAACGTTTCCAATTAACTGTACGTGATTTTTAATAGTACTCATAATAAAATATTTAAGTGATTTATATTTTCCCTATTGATTTAAAACAGATTAAATTTTAAGGGGTGTTTGTTCTTTTCTTCTGTGTGTAACACAATGGATAGAGTGGGTTTTGTCAAGACTTTTAGGGAATAAATCAGGTGTGTTTGCGACGTAGTAAAATCCTTGGATTTTCAAGGAAGTAGAAACCTTATTTTTCACTAAAACTCTGTATAGTCTTGACAAGTTCCATAAGGGCATTAGCAATTCTTTTAAACGCAGTTGCGTTTGAGCGTACCGACAGTTAAGCGAAATAAGCAGCTGTGTTTAATCTAGAATTGGTTATGTCGTGCCAGTTTTTCGACGACCCGAAAAACGACAAAGGCTTTATCCATTATAAACCCCTTAAAATCTGTAAGGCAGCGGTTCGGTTTTTAGGCATTTTCGAGTAAGGGCTCATGAAGACCGCACCGAAAATCCTGTTAAGAAAACCGAGGCGATGACTTTCCGATGAAAAAGCGGACTTAATTCACGATTTTGGCTCGGGAATGTAGTGTACCTTCCCAGAGTATCTGGAAGGGTTAACGGAATGGGAAGCTAAAATTGGGGATTGTGTCCAAGATTTATGTAGTGAAGCTCTTTTCTCGAAATGTAGCTTTTCGCGAAATGTAGAGAAATGTGCTGAGTGGGTTAACGGCTCATTAATATCAACCTTATATCTTACTTACTATAAAATTTATCCTTGTAGATGCAAAGTATATCTTCGATTTCTGCGTTTGTTAAATTCGCATTATGAAATGGATTTGGTAAATCAGTTTTATTTATAAACTTTACTTTCAATCTCTTACCAAGTAATTTTTCCGCTCCTGTTTTTGTCCCAGCGTGTAAATAGATATGTTCAGGAAAAAGTCTGATTTTCGCACCTATTCTTTGGGCTGTATCATAACAGGTAAGCGGACCAATTCCTTTAATTTTGCAATTTTCAACAATGGTTAATAGTACGCCAAAAGATTTTGCTTTCTGAATTTCGGTTTTTTAGTCAACTAAATTAGCTGCAAACTTTTCAAGATTAATTTTTTTTCGTCTTTTTTGATGATTGTTCCTTTTACCTAAATGATTTTCTGCTAATGCGGCATAGACTATCGCATCCTCTAAGTTTTCTTGATTTTCACAATGTTCAATCCAAGTATCAGGATGTTTTTGTCTCAATTTTTTATAGTGTCTAATTATGTTTTTTATTTTCTTTGTGTTCATTTTGAAATGACAACGATTTTTTTATTCCTGATAAATATAATGGAATGAAATTAGAAATGTTAGAGTTGCATTAATTGTAAAAAAACCAGTTTAAGGTACTGGATAAACCTTTTTGATTTTAAGCCATTTCATAGACTTCATCAAACAGCTTTTTATCTAACCGTTCTTGTTGACCAAAGCTCTTTTTTAGCGTATTATGCAATACAGCATTAAAAGCATTGTAACCTAGCCAAAGGTTCGGTTCTTCGTTGAGTAACAAGGCTTCGTAGTTTAGTATCTCAATGACTTCACGAGACTTTTTTGAAGGGTCACTGTTTTTATCACTACACTCGTATCTAAAGAGTCTTGTTTTATCCAGAATCGCTTTCACAAACTCTTGAGTATCGATGATTTTAAAGTCCTTCATCTTATCAAACTTCTTGGTAATGGTGTAGAACTCGTTGTCTAAAAACTTATCAAACAGATTATTCAGTCGTGGCATAATAAGGTGTGTATTGTTCTTACTGTGTTTGATAGAAAATTCAATTTCTGCCTTAGAAACGTGTAGCCCATTAGAACATACTTTTCTGTAAAACCCAAAGTGTCCAGAAGTCTTTTCACTACCGTCATACGAGTTTTTGAACCGTAGCATTGGCAGTATCACGTCCTTATCGTGCTTTACGGTAAACTGACTATTATCGTCAATGATAAAGTCTGTAATGAACGACCTATCATTTTTATTGATAGTGCGTTTGTGAAAGTTCAATTGTGCATCGGTCAGCATTTCTTCGGCTTTCTTGAAGAACAATTGGTTTGGAATATGTCCGTAGCTGTTCGATACGACATTGACGATTTTGCCATTTGAGATAATGACATTTTCAAGACCTCGTCGGGATTCCACCTGGGTCAGACTTTTTAAGGATTTCATTTCTGATGGAAAAAAGATTTCATCCTGTTGCAAATTTTGTAAATACATAGCTTTTGAATTTAGATTAAACAATATTTGAGCTTAACCCAAACGGAAGCTAAAATTTCAGCTCAAAAGGAAACGGAATAAATAAGCGAAGGAAGATGGGATGGCTTTATGCCGTAGTCTTTTGATGGGTGTATTTTACGAGTTTAAATTGCGGCTATATTGTATGATAATAAACATACTCTTATAAAATTGAAGTATCATATCTATTCCAAAATCTATTGTTACACTATAAAATTAATAGACGTTAATACTAGACTCAAAGTTTTTACTGATTTGTAATATAATTTTGAAAAATCAGTGACTTTTTAAATTAAAATATTCGATTTGAAAATAAATTTTTAACTTACAAACCTTATTAATTTTTTATTGAAATTTGACTACAATACTATTCTCAGCAATCCTGGCCTCTATATTACACGTTATTTCTGGACCAGACCATCTAGCAGCCGTAACACCTCTTGCTATTTCATCGCAGCGCAAAGGATGGAAAATAGGACTCTTTTGGGGTTTTGGGCATTTAATTGGAATGCTACTTATAGGTGTTTTATTTTTACTTTTTAAAGAAGTTATTCCCATAGAGGCAATCTCTAGTTATAGTGAACAACTTGTCGCAATTGTTTTAATTGCAGTTGGTTTGTGGGCCTTCTACCGCATTTTTAATGAAAAGAAAAAACATACGCATCCACATACGCACAGCGACGGCAGTACACATATTCACACTTATGAGAATACTAGTGAAGAGCATTCTCATAAAAAGAAAATGAAACAGAATACACTGTCCTCACTTAGCATTGGATTTTTACACGGTTTAGCTGGGGTAGCACACTTTATCTTATTGCTTCCTGTATTGGCTTTTGAAACCAAATCAGAAGGTATTCAATACATTATAGGGTTCGCAATAGGTACTGTAGCTGCAATGACCGTTTATGCATTTATACTTGGAAATATTGCAAAGTTATCTAAAAATGCAAACGACCCATTATTTTTTAAAGGCATACGGTTTGCTGGTGGTCTATTTGCTGTTGTGATTGGATTCTATTGGTTATATCTAACCTTTTAAATCACAAATTACCAATCTGTGGTTTCCAGTATCGGCTATAAATAAAGTGTCACCTTCTGTTGTAATAGAGAATGGCCAATAGATAGCACTTTTAGTTCCGTGCATATTGCCTTTAAATTCGCTACTTGTCTTAAAATCTTCTCTACCTATTAACGCTTTCGCGAAAGCGTTATTCTCACTAGGAAGTTCATCAAATTTTAAGATGCGACTATTCCCTGTATCATTTACTAAAATACCGTCCTTATAAAAGCAAGCATCATACGTCCAATTGAGTGTGTTTGCCTCTGGTGCTAATCGGAATTGATTTTGCCCACAAGCATCAAAATTATCTTGACCGATGATTATATTGGCAGGTTTTGAAAAAGCATCTTCTTTATTGTTCCAAACCAAAACACGATAGAATTGGGTGTCCGCAACTGCCATTTGACCCTTGCTATTTATTTTAACTGAATACGGCCAGATAGGTTCATCATTATTGTAATCTCTTGTTTTGAAGCTAGGTTTTCCAATGACCTTATCGGCAGCTACATAGTTTTCGGTAGGGATGTTATCGAAAAATAAGATGCGTCTATTTCCAGTATCGGCAATCCAAAGGCTTTTGCCGTCTGAAAACAATCCATATGGCCAATTAAGTGTTTGAGCACTTGGGTCGTTTCCTATGCCTTTTACATTGGGTAAATTAGTTTCAAAATTGGGTTGTCCAAGTACAACATCTGCAGGCTGTGCATTTGTAGTTGGTATAGAATGCCAGATAAGTACTCTATGATTCCAAGCATCTGCAACAATTAATTTCTCACCATCGCTCCACAACCCAGATGGGTATTGCAATGTTGTAGCTGTTACATCACCTCCAGAATTGCGTCCGCTATCTTCAACTTCTAACTGTCCTAAAATAACGTCGGGTTCTTGAAATTTTGTCGTTGGGATTGTATTCCAAATAAAGACACGATTCTGTCCTGTGTCAGATACAAAGAGTTTGTTTTTTGCAACAAAAACACCTCTAGGTGCTAAAAATGGCTTCTGCTCTGAACCTTTAAATAATCGACCGTTCTCAACTTGATTTCCTAATGTTTTAAAATCCATAGGTTAACAGATTCGAGGTAATTGCTCTCCTGGCAACATACTAACCACACGTTTACCACCTATGGCACTTTCCATAATAACTTGTCTAGGATGCTCTTCGGTTACAGTTCCTATGATTTTTGCATTCGTTCCGTTTTCATCTTTTTGAAGTGTTTCTAAAAAATCATCAGCAATAGATGCATCTACAAACGCAATGAAGAGTCCTTCATTTGCAACGTAAATTGGGTCTAAACCAAGTAACTCGCAAGCACTAGCCACTTGATTGTCTATTGGTAAATTTCTTTGAGCCATATCTATTCCTAAGTTGATGGATTGGGCTGTTTCTTTTAAAACTGTTGCTATACCGCCTCGCGTTGGGTCTGTTAATAGGTGAATATGCTCTCCAAACGTATCTAGTAATCCACTAATAGTATGATTCAGATGTATGGTGTCACTTAGAATTTCGGAATCAAATTCAAGCCCTTCTCTAACAGACATTATTGCCATCCCGTGAGATGCTATATTCCCACTAACAATAATTTTATCGCCTGCCTTTATATTTTTTGCTGAAATTTGTGCTTTAGGATGTATACTCCCGACACCAGAAGTATTGATAAATATTTTATCACCTTTTCCTTTTTCAACAACTTTAGTATCTCCAGTAACAACCAAAACGCCTGCTTCTTCACAAGCACCTTTAATAGCCACTAATATGTCCCAAAACTCCGAGACCTTTAAGCCTTCTTCTATAATAAAACTGAGGGATAAGTACTTTGGAATTGCCCCACACATAGCGAGGTCGTTAACAGTACCATTAACCGCTAATTCTCCAATATTTCCACCAGGAAAAAAAATAGGTGAGACTAAAAAGCTATCTGTTGAAAAGGCCATTTTACCTTCCATTTGAAAAATAGCACCATCGTGACGTTCATCTAAAATAGGGTTACTTAATAAATCGAAAACCCCGCTATCGAGTAATTTATTGGTAAGTACACCGCCACTACCGTGACCTAAAGTAATAACGTCAAAATCCAATTTAGGCATAGGACATTGAAGTTGCATTCGTATTTTTTTATCTTTCATCTATATTCTAAATCTTATAATTTTTGCGTTAGGGATTGTAGTGGAAAGCCCACAGCGAGGCACGAGCGAGGACTTGTAGCGTAAAGCCCGACCCTTGTGGTAACGCCCTACTACGCTTCTACCAAGCCAGAGAAGTGATAATAAGCAGCACAAGCGCCTTCACTGCTTACCATTGGTGCTCCTAATGGATTTGTAGGTTTACATTTTTTACCGAACTGAGAACATTCAAAAGGTTTCTTTAGTCCTTTCATTATTTGTCCTGAAATACAATCTGGGTTTTCTGGTGCTTCTGGAATTTCAATTTTAAATTTTCTTTTAGCATCAAAATCTGCATATTCTGGTCTTACTTGATAACCACTTTCTGGAATTTCACCAATACCACGCCATATTTGATTTTTTATTTCAAACACCTTATGAATCATTTTTTGAGCCTCAGGATTACCTTCCTCTTTTACAATTCTTGAATATTGATTTTCTACTTGGGCTTTACTTTCTTCAAGCTGTCTTAATACCATCAAAATGCCTTGTAAAACATCTAAGGGTTCAAAACCAGTTACAACAATTGGTACTTTATATTTTGCTGAAAGCAGATGGTATTCAGCATTACCCATAATTGTACATACGTGTCCTGCTGCCAAAAAACCATCAATCTTACTTTCTTCATCGTCGATAACAGCTTTAATTGCTGGTGGTACTAAAACGTGAGATGCTAATATGGAATAGTTTTTAAGTTCTTTTCGGTGCGCGTGAATTACAGAAAGTGCGTTAGCTGGTGCAGTTGTTTCAAAACCTACTGCAAAAAATACAACTTCCTTATCAGGGTTATCTTCTGCTATTCGTACTGCTTCCAGTGGAGAATATAGAATACGAATATCTGCTCCTTCTGCTTTAGCTTCGAGTAAGTTCTTTTTAGAACCTGGCACACGTAACATATCTCCAAATGAACATAGAATTACATTTTCCTCTAATGCTAAATGAATTGCCTTATCTATAATATTCAATGGTGTTACACATACAGGACATCCTGGGCCGTGAATCATTGTCACTTCTTTTGGAAGCATATCTATAATACCATTCTTAACCAAACTATGTGTTTGCCCGCCACAAACTTCCATTATTGACCAAGGTTGTGAGACTGTTTTCTTTATTTCTTCGAGATACTTTTTAGCGAGTTCTGGGTCTCGATATTCTGACATATACTTCATAACTAGCTCGTTTTAGGTAAGTATTCATCTACGTCTGTGAGTTCACCTAGCTCCCCCAATTCTTCGAGATATTTAAAGGTTTTTTGCGCTTCCTCTTCATCTACCTTACTTATGGCGACACCTACGTGAACTAAAACATAATCGCCTATGTCTGCACTAGGCAACATCTCAAGGCTAGCCTCTTTTGTAATGCCACCAAAGGACACCGTAGCCATTCGTACTGCTCCACCATATTGCAGTTCTACACTTTTTATTTTTCCTGGGATTGCTAAACACATAATCTAATCGGGTATTAATTCTTAATATTTTGAAAATACATCAATTGTCCGAATGAAATATTTTCATCATTTGCAGACAATTTACAATTTAATTTTAACTTTATTTTATGATTCTTAGAAAGCCTCGAAAGTATACTCACAAGCAAACTATTCTGAAAAACACCTCCACTACAAGCGATAGTATTTGTGTTATGCTTTCGCGAAAGCGTTATAATACTTTTTGCCATAGTATAGATGAAACTATACGCTAAACGCTCTTTACAAAAACCTTCTCTAAAGGCTTTAATTAATCTTTCAATAATCAATTTTGAAGGAATCGTATCGAACTGAATATTATGCAAAAAATCTATGTAATAACTCTTTGAATATGTCAAAGCGCAATTTTCAAGTAACATTGGAGCTTCTGCTTCAAACGAATTGATGTCTTTAATATTTAATGCGGAAGCTACTGCATCAAACAACCTTCCTACAGAAGATGTTTTCAAAACATTATTCTCTAGCATTTTTGAATATATCTTCCATTCCGTATCAGAAAATTTATCTTTAATATAATGCCTGTTATTATCATCCAAAAGACTTAATAACGCAATTCGTGGTTCTTGTGACATTTTATCATTTGCTAACCAATCGTAATAATCAAAATGACTAACACGTTCCATTGTATGGTTGTCATATATAAAAAACTCACCTCCCCAAATTGCATCGTCATCTCCATACCCTGTGCCATCCCACACTACGCCAAGTAGTTTTTCATCATAATCAAATAATTGATGCTCTCCTAATACACTTGCAAAATGAGCTTTGTGGTGTTGTATTTTGACTAATTCAGCATTATAGTTCTGTGATAATTCTTTACCAATGATGCTACTTTGGTATGCTGAATGTGCATCTATTAATATTGTTTTTGGCCTACAATTAAAGACATTTAAGTACTGTTTTATAGTTTTCTTATAGCGTTCTGAAACATCATAACTATCCAAATTACCAAAATATTGACTTACATAAATATGGTTGTTGGGTACTAGAGAAAAAGTACTTTTTAAATGCGCACCCATTGCTAGAGTATCAGCTTCAATATTGTGATTTTCCGTAAAGTAATTTGGCGCAAAGCCACGTGAACGCCTTATTATTAATTGTTTGCCATCTACTATCTTAACCACCGAATCATCTTGCTGAAATTGAATAGGCAAATTGTGATGTACTAAATAGTCCGCCACAACACCTAGTTTTTCCTGTGCTATGCCGTTTTCTGAAATTATAGGTGAACCGTGAAAATTTCCACTCGTGCATACTATTGGCTTTTTTATAATAGCCATTACTAATACTAGTAACCCAGATGATGGTAATAAAACACCTGTTTGGCTTAGGCCAGGTGCAATGGCTTGTGTCGCAATTCGTGTATTTTCAGTATTCTCAAGGATGACAATAGGAGAGACTGTGCTATTTAAACTATCATTTTCTTGTGCTGTTATTTCAAAATCCTGTTGAACACTTTCCAGTGTATCATATAAAACCGCAAAGGGCTTATTAGGGCGTTTCTTTTTTTGTCTAAGCCGCTCAACAACTTCAAAATTTGTAGCATCGCAACATAAGAGATAGCCATTAGTGTTTTTTATGGCGAGAATCTTTCCTTCTGAAATATAAGTTACTGCTTTTTCTATAATTTTCTGTTGGTCGATATCTACGCGATTACCTTCGTTGTCTACTAATTCTAATTGAATTCCACAATCTGAACAACTGTTAGTTTGAGAATGAAAACGACGATTTAATGGGTCAGTATACTCTTTCGAGCAAGCACGACACATTTCAAAATCTACAAGTGCAGTATTTCTCCTTTCAAAAGGAAACTTTGTAGTGATTGCATATCGCGGTCCACAATTTACACAGGTCGTGAAAGGATAGCCATAGCGTCTGTTAGTTGCATCATTTATTTCTTCTTTACAGTCATTACAAATTACAAAATCTGGTGTTAAAGGAATATTTATGTTTTGATTTGTGACTGAAGAAACAATACTAAAATCATTAAATTCCTCCCGGTCAATTTCCTCAAACGTAGACGTATTAATTATAGAAACTGGAGGCGGATTTTTTAATAGTGTTTTTAAAAATGAATTTGCTTTTTCTTTAGAAGTGTTCATTTTAATTATAACACCTTGTGCATCATTAGAAACAGTACCATTAATATTTAGTAGTTGCGCTAGATTAAAAACAAAAGGACGAAATCCAACACCTTGAACCCGTCCTTTTATTTGTATTTTAAATGTCTTTTCGCTCAACGATTACACTCCTTTTTTAGCATTTACTTTTTCTACTAACCAGTCGCACCAAGCCTCTATACCTTCCCCACTTGTTGAAGATATCTGTAAGACTTCTATTTCATGATTTACCTCACGAGCATCTTTGATTACCGCTTCTACGGAAAAAGGAACATAAGGCAACAGGTCTGACTTTGAAACAAGCATCATGTCGCTTGTCAAAAACATTCTTGGGTATTTTTTTGGCTTGTCATCACCTTCTGTTGTTGCCATAAGTGTTACTCTGAAATCTTCACCCAAATCAAAAGATGCAGGACAAACCAAGTTCCCTACATTTTCTATAAATAATAAGTCGATATCTTCTAGTTTGTATTCTGGTAGTACTTGATGAATCATTTGCGCTTCTAGATGACAAATACCACCAGTAACAATTTGTAGCGCCTGAATTCCTGTTTCACGTATGCGTTCTGCATCACGCTCTGTTTCTAAATCACCAACCATAACAGCCATTTTCAACTTGTCTTTTAGACGGTTGGCTGTTTCTTGCATTAAGGTCGTTTTTCCACTTCCCGCAGATGATGTAATATTAACCAGTAATGTACTTTTACTAGCCATTTCTTTTCTAATGATGTCTGCAACAAAATCATTAGCCTTTAATAAATTAATATTTGTGTTTTCACACTGTACTGTGCCGCGAGCGGCTTTAGTAGATTTATCTATACTCATTGTTCTATGATTTGATTTTTTGGAATGTCTTTTAAAAAATAATTATATGATGCCGTAAGTAATAGCACAAATAAACAAGCCGTTACACCTACAGCGACATTGTAATATGTCTCTGCTGAAAGCGAAATACGAATTAATATAGTGGCTAATACAAACGCCGAATATCTAAAAATACGATAATAATTTAGCGTGTATCGTAGCGCTATCAAAACAATAATTATATCACTAAAAATAAGAACCGTATAAAAAGTTTGAAAAGAATGTAAATAACTGCCGGTAATAATTAGAGTTTTTAAATCATTGAACCCTACTACTGCAAAAGCGACAAATAATGATAACGCCAGTAACTTTTTTAATCTTATAAACTGAATTTGGTCATCTTCTGTAGATGTTAATTTAAATCGTTTTCTCAATTTGCCAGTTATGCTTATTAGAGAGAAGATAACAATTGCGCCAAAACCGTAAACTACCATAGGAATAATTGAGTCTTGCATATGTTCCCAACTAAAATCTGTTCCTATATGGCTAAACTCCTTAAAACCATCTCTCAAAAAAATAAGAGACAGTAATTCAAATTGTTTTCCTACCGATTTTGCGACCGATTGTGGAAGCACAAAAATGAGTCCAAATAACTCAATGATTAAAAGCAGTGTGAATACTATTTCTATTGAAAAAAAGGGGTTTTCAAACTTATTTTGATAATGCCCTAGGTTAACATATTCTGATACAACCAGCGCGCTTAAAAAAGAACAAACAATAAATACCAAAACTAAAACAACACTAGTAGCATACAAGCTTTGTTTACTTTCATAAAACTGTTTGCACGTATCGAAGATTCGTTCTGTATATGTTAACGTTCTTTTTAGCATTATTCTTTAGTCATCAAATTCTACTTTATGGATTAACATTTCTTCTCCTTGTATGACATTCTTGCTTGGCTTTTGACAATTATCGCATAAAAAACGATAATTCTTTACCTCTGTGATGTGGTCACAACTTTCACATTGTATCTTAAGTTCCACCATTTCTATGTTGAATTTCACATTTTGATAAAACGGATTAGTCATATGAGACGCCTCATAAGCATTCATTAAAAGACGTGGTTCTATGTTTGAAAGTATTCCTACTTTCACATAGATAGCTTTCATTTTATTACGTTTCTCTACTTCAAACTCTTGCTCAAGAGTTCTGTATATTCCGTTTACTATGGATGTCTCGTGCATTGTTAGTTTAATATTGTTTTCAAATTCTTAAGTTGATTCAAATGTTGATTTGCTTGTTCTATAATATTTTCATCTTCCACTATTGTGGTTATAGAAGTTGCCTTTTCAAGCATTTGATGGTACTTTTCTTTTTCTGCTTTTTCATCTTCATTATGCATTAACCAATACAATTCTAATTGATTCAATAGGGTTAAAGCACGCTCAAAAGGATATTCCTTTTCTGAACGTACAGAAAGTGCATCCTCAAACAAACCAAATGCTTTATCTAAATTGTTGTGCAATTTTGCCTCTGGAAAATTCATAAGTGCAGTAGCATAATTATGGCTTGCCATTGCGTATTCGTAAGGGTATTTTTCTTTTGTGTAAAATGCTAAAACTTCTTTAAATGAAGAGGCGCAAAAGGCTGTCCAAATTGGTTTTTCTTCTGAAGATACTGGGATTTCTGAATAAATAAGTGCTAAGTTGTGGTGGATATCTGCGAACTTTTGCGGATGAGTATCACGTTTAAATACTTTTAAAGTGTCCTGAAAAGCGTTAATTGCAGGTTTATAATATTGTGGACTTCCGTTTTTAGACCAGGTATATAAAAGCGTTGCTTTACGCAACCCAGCCTCTCCTAAAAACTCTGGAATATCTGCTTCTTTAAAAGCTAGAATAGCTTTGTTTATATAATTTTTAGAGCTAATAAAATCTTCTTGAAAATTAGCAATTTCTGAAGCATCAATAAGGATTAATCCGGCATTTACTTTTAGTTCTCGTTCTTCATAAAAAGCTATACTTGCTTGCTGTAATTCTTGAATTTCTACAAGCTTATTTTTGTCGTATGGAAGCTTTAATTGCGACATTAGAGCAGTTGCTAGTAAACTACTAACAGCATTTTTAGATTCCTCTGATATGGCCTTTGGTATTGCTAGACGTAATACTTTCTCTGATTCGAGATAGGCATTGGTATCTAATAAGAAGTTTACGAAGTGCTTAATAGTGAATAATCGTAACTCATCATTAGAAGCATTAGCTAAGGCTTCTGTATATAATGCTTTAAGCGTATTAGCATCAAATCTCGAAGCTATATTTCCATATTGTTCAATGATGCAGTTATTATGCTGAGATGTTGCTTTCGCGAAAGCGTGCATCTCTTCATTAATGTCATATCCAAACTGAAGATGAGTAGCTATCAATAAATGATTATAAGATGGATTTTCTTCGGTAAGAAATTCAAATGCCTTTTGATGATTCCCTAATTTATAAAAAACCATCGCCAAAAGGTTTTCTTTAGAAAATTCTATTTCAGGAAATAAATAAGGTGGTTCTGTATCGTTCCAGTCTAGTGAAGCACTAATCCCTTTTTCAGAAACAACCAATATTTTATTTGCTTTTGGTAATTGATTTTCATCAGTTACCACATCAACAAGTTCATTCAATCTTTCAATAGACTGAATGGCTGTTTCTATTGTTTCTTTAGTATTAGTTGTTGTTAAAATTGTAAGCACTCTTATCTACTTTTTGCGTTCCTCTTTTATCTTTCGCAGCCGTTTTTTGCATATTTAGCGCATAAATTTCTGCTAATCTTTTTGACCTGTAATCTCCTACTCTCCTAACTAACAGTTGATTTGGGTCTTTTGTATTTACAAATATCAACGATACCTCCCAACGTCCCTTTATCTCTTCAATTTTGGTTCGCACTTCCGCGTCCAATAACCAAGCATCTTTCGGGTCGTTTCGTTTTGCCATCACATTGATATTTTAATGAGATTCGTTCTTTCTACGATTTCATACTCCAGTATTCTATCTGTTGTATCAAGGTCATTATCGATTAAAATCTCTCTAATTGCAAGCGTTCTATCGCCCTTTAAATTTCTAGATTTTAATAGAAACTGAGTAGGTTTGTGCATTTTCACAAACCATTGACTACTCACGGGGGTAATCAACATTTTTTTTTGCTCAACAGCATACGTTACATACGCATAATGTATGCTTCCAAATATGCTCTCAACAAGCTCTGAATTCAGATAAACGTGAGACGATTTGAGTATGACGTTATCTTGCTCACTAGACATTGATAAGCTTTAAATCTTCTAGAATATGTTGTACCACTTTGTCACCAGCTTTTTTAACTTCTTCACTAAGTACTGTATCCAACTTCGTGTTTTCTACAGCAATTAAATACACTTGAATATCTTCTGGATAATCATCTCCAAGTATCTTTTTTGAATAAGACAAGGCTTGATCCCACTTCATTCCGTGTAAAAACACCATAGGATCATCTTGAGGTGCTCTTAAAACTTCTTCTGCCGGAACTTTAAACAACGTACCTACTGGTTCATTTGAATTTACTACTGCATCTACCATTAAGATTTTGTTATGTCCTTTAAGACCAAAAAGAACCTCGAAAGCTGCAGTACCCATATCAAAAATATTTACCGCATCATTATCTCCAATAATCTTCTGTAATTCTTCAATCACGTACATTCCTACACCATCATCACTTCTCACTGGATTACCAAAGCCCATTATTGCTGTCTTCATTCTTATGCTTTCTTTTAAACTAAAAAACTTTCCCGAAGACATCCTCGGGAAAGCTTATATAAATAATTGATTTATATCTATTTATAATTTGAATCGAGATAACTCTACTCCAGATTGTTGATCGTGAGCGTGAACTGTACATACCAGACAAGAATCAAATGATCTTGCCACAATACCTACTTCTACTGGATCACTAGGGTCTTCAATATCAATACCTTCTAATGCTGCTTCAATTGGCCCTGGATTACCTTTAGCATCGTTTGGACCTACGTTCCAAGTAGTCGGTGCCATTACTTGATAGTTTTTAATTACACCATCTTTAATTTCAATCCAATGTGCCAATGCGCCACGAGCAGCTTCTGTTGCTCCAAAACCTTTACCGTCTTTTTCAACAGGTTTTGTATAGAAAGGTGCATCTAGATCAATTTCTGAAAGCCATTGTTCTATAAATTTATAAATACGAGGCGCTTCGTGAACACGAGCTAAAACCCGCGTAAAAACACTTGGCCCCATTTTCTTCATTATATCTCCAAATAAAGGGTCTTGAATTTGATGATCTTTATTATTTGGATTTGCATTCATTATGCAACGTGCTAGTGGACCAGCTTCTGCTGCGTGCCCGTCATATCTTGGTGCTTTAGACCAACTGTATTGTCCATCAAAATCTGTATGATGTAATGGTTGTGATTTTGCAGGTGTTGGTAATGGTTCATCCCACGGATGTAAACCATCTTTTTGGTCATCATACCAGGCGTGTTTCACATCTTCACTAATTTTCATATGGTCAAACTCGTGATAGTTTTCTCCATCAAAGAATCCACTTGAACTAATTAGGGCATCATTTCTACCTTCTATAGTAGGGTTATTGTATCTGTCTTTGTGTAAATATGTTCCTGTAGCTAAGAACTTCCCAACTCCTTGTCCAAATTTATCTAAACCAAATTCAATTCCCGCTCTAATGAGAAGTCCTAAATCACTATTTTTCTGTGATTCATTTTCTTCTACCCAAGCGAGCATATCATCCCAAGATTTAATCTCTAGATAACGCTCAATTGAACAACCTAACCAAACTGGCTCTAACCAGTCATTTTTAAATTGTGTCATAATAGCGTGCGCTCTCGTAATATCTTTTAAGGTAGGTGCACACATTACACCACCAGGCACCATATAACTTGAATGAGGCCATTGACCACCAAATAAAGCATAGACTTGAACTGGTAGTCCACTTGCTGTTAAACCTATTTGAAAAGTTTCACCTACGTAAGCAGACCAGCGTTTAACAACTTCTTCGTATAATGGTTGACTTGCATATTTTTTATTTGCTAAATCTGTAGCAAAAATTGCATAAAACCATCTTGGAATACTCTGGATAGTTTCAGTAGCTTGACCAATCGCTCTTAAAAGAAGTGCGTTGGGTGTTAGCTTTGTCCCCCAAGCTGTATCTAATGCAGATGAAGCACAATATAAATGTGATCCCCCGCAAATTCCACATATACGAGGTGTTACAATAAGACCCGATTGAGGATCTTTACCTTCCATTATTTTCTCGAACCCTCTAAACATTGCTGCTTGGGTATGAGCACGTGTTACTTTACCATTATCGATATATACTTTTACATCTAAATCGCCTTCAACACGTCCTACAGGTGATATATTTAATTCTTTTACTGACATTCTTGTAGTTATATTTAAAGCTTATTTAGAAGCTTCTGTTATTTTTCTATTAGTTGGCAATACTTTTTGGAAACCAGCTTCCATGTAATAAGCTAGTTTACTTCTTCCTGTTGGAACTTCTTTTGGAAATACACCTAAGTGTTTCATTGTTTTGAAGACACTTCCTTTCATTAAATCATTATGAGGAAAACCAGGTTCTGTACACCCTAAACAAGGATGGTTAGAACGTGTCTTACTCGATTGACGGTTCCAAAGAATATTATTACAACTAGCTCTAGTCATTGGTCCACGACAACCTACTTCATAGAAGAGACATCCACCGCGCGTACCAAATCCACCATCTACCTTTTGGGCAAAGTTGGTTACATTGGTACAACCATCTTGAACAAAATCTGTAAAGAATGTTTTTGGTCTGTGGTAATCATCAATTAAAACGTCTCCAATTCTTCCAACTGATATTGCTACAAGAATTTGAGTAATCCAATCTGGATGAGCTGGGCAACCAGGAATATTTATTACTGGCAAACCACCTTTAGATACGTAGTCGTGCCCAAGGAAACCGCCTTTTGTTTTTTTATGAAATTGTAACCCAGTAGATTCACTAGGATTTGGTGCCACAGCTGGAATTCCACCCCAAGTTGCACAATCTCCAATAGCGACAACGTATCCAGCTACTTCAGATAATTCTTTAATCCAATCCATCATTGGTCTATCAGCAAAATAATTCATTGTACCAGTGTTATCTGGACCTTGAATCAAAGAACCCTCATATACGAGAATGTCCATTTGAACTTTTCCTGCAAGTATATCTTTTAGTAAATCTTGTACTTGATCTCCTATTTGCAATCCAGTGGTAGGATGCCAGAGAATATTTAAACCAAAATCTGTAATTAACTCTACAACTGTTGGTTCTTCTGCATTTAAGAAAGACATAGTGTTGCCACTGCAAGCTCCTCCTTGTAACCATAAAACGTTTGCCATATTTTACTGTGTAATTAGGATTAAACGATAAATATAGGAAAAATAAAATAAAATGTTAATTTTTTTTTTATTATCCTTAGAATTACACCCAAAATATTATCAAAAAAGTGGTTTTAGATGGAAATTGATTTTTCAAAATGAATTCATTAAGAAAGTAGAATTCGCTTTTTAAGAATATTTTAAAAGAATTATTGAATTCTCAACAGCCATTTTAAATCAAATGAAGCGAAATAAAATGAATTAACTTAAAATGTAATTTTTCTGTACTTATTCTGTACTGGGTAGAAACAAAAAAGCCTCTCAGTTTCCTGAAAGGCTTGATTTATCTAGTAGCGGGAACTGGACTCGAACCAGTGACCTTCGGGTTATGAGCTTTATCTTCGCAATACCCAAATTACTCTAAAATACTATAAAACCTACTATTTAACAGACTTTTAATAAAATTTAATATTAAATAATATCAATTAAATGTAAATTATTCTGTACCTATTCTGTACCCATTCAAATATATTTCTTAACTTTATCAAAGATGAGATAATTATGGCTAGTATAAAAATAGTACGACGCAAAAATAAGCAAAGGAAAGATGGAACTGCTCCTTTAGCTCTTAGAATTAGCAAAGATTATAAAACTAATTATTGCTTCCTAGGTCAATATGTCCTTGAAAAGGATTGGAATGCTGATGAAGGAAGAGTAAGAAAATCTCATCCCAATTCAAAAAAACTGAATAATTTTTTACTCAAAAAGCTTACTGAAGGGAATGATGTGTCATTTGAAAAAAATAATAACTCATCTAGCAAAATAATTAAAAAGAAACTTCAAGGCTCTAAAACAAGAAATTCATTTTACAAAATTGCATCTCTTCGCATTGAAACTAAGTTTAAAAGAGGTGTGTTCTCAGTTGCAAAATCTGAATTATCTATCCTGTATAACCTGGAAGAATTTATGAATTTAGATGATTCTCTAACAATTGAGGAGGTTATAGACGCAATTAAACAAAGGCGAAAAGAACGTGTTTCAAAAGGACGGAAAGCTGAATATCATTGGAATGATGCTATTACATATTTCAAGAAAAACAATACACTTTATTTTGAAGATATAAATGAGACTTTTATTGAAAAATATAAAACGTTTTGCCAACTTTATTTAGAACACAAAACAAGAACTAAAACAAATCAATTGATATTCATTAGGACTCTTTTCAACTCTGCAATTAATGATAGAATCATAGATAAAAAATTCTATCCCTTTGGTGGCGATAAAGAAAAAATTAAGATTGGTTCTGGAAATAAAATAGGCTTAACTGCATTAGAGATTCAGAAAATAGAAAGTATAGAACTAACAAAAGACACTTCTATTTTTCATACTCAAAAAGTTTGGTTATTCGCTTTTTATTTTGCCGGAATACGAATATCGGATGCAATAAAATTAAAATGGTCCGATTTTAGTGATGGTCGTTTATTCTATGTTATGAATAAAAACGAAAAACCATTGAGCCTTAAAGTATCTGAAAAGGCAGAAGCTATATTAAAATATTACAAAAAGCAAAAAGAAGCTAACAATGGTTATGTGTTTCCTTTTCTGAAAAATGTAAATAAATCTGACCCAGAAGATATTTTTAGAAAAACTAGAAACGCAACCAAACTACTCAATAAATATTTGAAACGGATTGGTGGTATCTGCGAAATTGACAAAAACTTGTCTAACCATATTGCTCGACATAGCTTTGGCAATATTGCTGGAAATAAAATTCATCCAAGAATGCTTCAAAAATTATACAGACATAGCGACTTAAAAACGACTTTAATCTATCAGGCTAACTTTATACATGAAGAGGCTGATGATGCGCTAGAAGAAGTAATCAACTTTTAACCAATTGCAAAGAATACTTTGCACATAACTTGTGAAGTCTAAACTAACTCAAAGTACTACTTCACTCATTATCAGTTTCAAAAACACAAAATATTATTTATCTTTTCTCTTTTAAAGCAATTTAAGGCACATTTTTTGGTGCATTATAATTCTTACCCATTAGAATTATCAATATTTCTCTTGGTTTTACCCCAATTTCTGTCTACAATAAATTTAGCCTTAATCATTTTGTTTTTGATAAATGTAAAGAGGCATGGAATTAAAATTACTATCAGATAATTTAATCTTGAAATTAGAGGAACTTGAAAAAAATTCCTTGGATATTTTAGACATATCCAATAAGGCAATAATCCTCTGTCGAAATTTATTAACTGGTTATAAAAAGCACATAGTAAAGAATGGATTTGAATGTATACAAGACGAAATTGAGTTTTTCAAAAACACGAAACAACCAACACTAACAAATCTTATTTATTATTCTGAAGTTCGTTCTTTTGAAATGCAATTCCCAAAAGTAAATAAGGATGCTCAAAAAAAATATGTAAAAAAGAAAATCAGCAAGCTTAATAGGTTTTTTCTCTACAATATGGATTTTGGACAGTATATTAAATCAAATAACTCTCATTTTGATAAACAATATTTTACAAGAGAATACTTTGACAATTTCCCAATAACCTCTTCTAAATTCTATTTTCAAGATCCAGATTTCAGCACGCCACGATGCATGCTTTTAGGAAAGTTTAAAGCCTATACACTATTTATCTTTTATCTACAAGATAGACTTATTGACAAAAACAAATCAATTAGCGTAGACCCAGATGCACTAAACAGTGATATCAGCTTGCAATGGACTTCAACCAAAACAGCACTTACTGAGCTAATATATGCACTTCATTACAACAAAGTTATTAATAATGGTAATACTGATATAAAAGAAATTGCAACTGTACTTCAAAAGGTTTTTCATTTTGACCTTGGTAATTTCTACAAAATCTTCTCGGAAATTAAATCGCGAAAGACAGATAGAACTAAATTTTTGGATAATCTTTCTAATGGCTTATTGGTAAAAATGGAAAATTCCGAAGAATAAAATCATAGAATTCTTTTAACCGTATACGGTACACCTCTGGGTTTTCGATTTCTTTATCGATTACACTTTCTTTTACTAAGAAAATCAATTGAATCTTCCACCAAAACACACCAAATAACATCAAATTTTATACTGTTAAATTTTGACCGTATGTGGTTGAACTTGTGAACAAAATACATCAATACACTTCAAATTTGTAGAACGAAAGTTAAATCAGGTCAGGGACTATCATTTTAGTTGAAAGCAAAATGGTAGTTCCTTTCTAAAAAGTTCTACCATGCCAGCAAACATTATTACAACAGACGACCTTAGAGATTTTAAACTCGAATTGCTCGATGATATCAAAAAACTATTGAGTAAACAAGCTCAAGGAAAATTGAAGAAATATATAAAGTCCTCAGAACTATTAGAAATGCTTCAAATCAGTCCTGGCACATTACAGAATCTTCGTGTAAATGGCACACTTCCCTACACCAAGGTTGGTGGCATAATTTTTTACGATTCTGAAGAAATACAAAAGGTTATGGACAATAACCGAGTAAACCATAAAATGGATTAAAGATGTATGAATTATATAAAACATCTCAATGCTGTATTCCAAAAATTTTATGCAGACGACAGGCTAAACACTACACATGTGAGTCTATACATGGCGCTTTTTCAGTATTGGAACATCAATCGATTTCCAGAAGAATTCTACATAGACAGGCAGGAAATTATGAAACTTTCAAAAATTGGTTCTACAGCAACTTACCATGGTTGTTTAAAGCAAATGGATTCATGGAAATATCTAAAATACATGCCTTCACATAATCCATTTAAAGGCAGTAAAATCAAGTTGTTCAATTTCGGTACAACCTCTGAACAAGTTGTAAGCGAGTTTAAAACAAGTACTGAACAAGCATTGATACCTAATACAAACAGTAATAAACAAATAGAAAACATTAATAAAACTAAGCTACCAAAAAATAAAAATGAAGTCATTCGTTTTTTTAAAAAGAAAAAATGGCCAGTTAACGAAGCACAAAAATTTTACAACCACTACAAAGGCATTGGTTGGAAAATTGGTGGCAAAATAAAAATTGAAGATTGGCAAGCAACCGCAAGTAATTGGATGCTTAAAGCCAGTGAAATGAAAACTTCAGATACAGTTTCGCAAAAAAAGGACAATCTGAGAACCAGTAAACACAAAGATTATGGTCAACCCTTGTAAAATAGTCGAAGAACATAAAACGTATTCCATAGGCGCTTTTGATGGAAAAGAAGTGATGTACGATTTTGAAAAAATCCTAATCTATCTCGATGTCAAAGGAAAATTACTCTTTGGCAAGGATTTCAGAATCTATGACGAAGACCGTCCAATCATTTTAAAATTGTGCCACTACTTTATAAAAGACAAAGAAAATTGTGAGAAAAACGATATAGATATCGACAAAGGTATTTTGCTTTCTGGACCTGTAGGTTGTGGCAAAACGAGCCTTATGATTTTACTGAAATTTATTGTTCCGTTGCAAAAACCTTACATCCTCATTCCTTCCAGGAATATTGTCTTTGGTTTCAACCATATCGGCTATAAAACCATAGAAGATTATGGTTACCGTCAGTTTTTTTGTTTCGACGATTTGGGAATAGAACCTATTGGAAGACACTATGGAAAAGACTGTAATGTCATGGGTGAAATCCTATTATCACGTCACGAACTTTTTATAGACCACAAAATAAAAACTCATGCAACAACCAATCTAAATGCTGAAGAATTAGAAGATTTATATGGCAATAGAGTAAGAAGCAGAATGCGCCAATTATTCAATCTTGTAGCATTCGATAAAGACACCAGCGATAAACGAAAATAAAAACTTAGAAATCATGAAAATAGCAACTTTTAATGTTCAAAATCTATTTCACAGAGATAAAAATCTAATAGAGAAGCCTGTTGGTAAACAGATTACCGATTGGATATCAGAACTTGACACACTAATGCTTCAACCATCCAAATCCTTAAACCAACAAAATCGCATTCAGGAATTAGCATTTTTAATTGGTTTTGAAAAACCGAGTCCAAGACCTTATGCCGTATTGCGACGAAAAGCAGGTTTTTTGTATATGAAAGGCTTAAGCCATTCTATTGAAAGTAAAGCAAACGACATTACAAATTGGAGTGGATGGATAGAACTTCAGACCATTCCTATACATCCAAAATCTACAGACCATAAAGGAAAAGTTATTGCAAATGTAAATCCAGATATTTTACTGCTACAAGAAATTGAGGATAGAGCTTCGTTTGAGGATTTCAACCAACTTATTCTACCAAAATTTGACTGCAAACCGTACGAACATTCATTTGTAATTCAAGGTAATGACATGAATAGCCTGGAAATGGGAATAGCACTTCGACATGGTTATAATCTTGAAAGTGTTAGAACTCATAATATAAATTCTATTAAAAACGATGATGGCAAAAGTCTTATTGAATATGAAATTTCTACACCATCAAATGATAAAATTTGGGTGCTTAATGCGTATTTATATAAATCTCAAAAAGACCAAAAGAAATCAGATAATATTAGAAAACAGCAAGTGCAAAAAATAGCTGAAATTTACCGTGAACTCATAACAGAAGGTAAAATCAACGTCATCATAGCTGGCACATTTAATGCGCCATCGTATTGCGATTCCTTGTCGCCATTACTACAAAACACAGACTTAAAAGACATTACAAAACACCTTTCTTTTGAAGTGGATATTGATAAAGGAGAGGATGCTACTTATTTTAGATTAGGCGCATACAGAATGGGCGTAAACATTAAGCAGAAAGATTACATGCTCTTCTCGCCTGCTCTCTTTAAAAAAATGAAAGATAGTGGCTTAAACCGTAAAGCTATGTGGCCAGAAAAACAACCACAATGGTCTATCTATAAATCTGTTTCCAATAAAAATGTTGCTGCTAGTGAGCACCCTTTGGTTTGGGGGAAAGTTGAGCTATGGAACAACTGTTTTAAACAGCTTCCTCAATTAATAGGCTAGAATTAAGCTGTTTCGTTATCACACTTTTAACACCAGCTATATATTTTTGTACAGCCTTTCTTTTGTAAACCAAAATATATGAAGGATGATGTATAGGAACAAATGTTACAGAGCCAACTTGGTGTTCTGTATAACAAAAATCAGAGCCTAATCCACCTAATTTTATACCATACTTTTTTAAAGTAAATTCTGCTACTAAACGACCAAGTAAGAATACTACTTTTGGCTTGTACTTATCCATCTCTGCCTCTAAATTAGGATAACATTTATTCATTTCAATCCGTTCTGGATATCGTATCTTTTTTTCGTTAAGTGGAAGGCATTTAACGAGGTTAGTTTTGAAAAAAGAAACATCACTTCCACAAGATAATTCCATATCTTGAATAAGTTTACCAGATTTAGTAGATGGCGATAAGGGAATTTTAAACTCTTCATTTTCATCAACTTGTACAGCTGACAAACCTACCCAAAATACTTCTGCGTCTTTCTTTGAATCACTAATAGGAAATTGATTAATATATAGTCCGCAAGACTTACATTGACTTGACTTTTTCGGATTTATTTGTGTCTTGCAAGTTTTCAAAAAGCTTAGTGGAATTAAGTTTGGTTGTCTTGCAAATATATGAATGTAAAGTTTCCAAACAAACTTTTGAGTAATTACCGCTATGAAAATTATATTGAAGTCTATTGACCAGACCTGATAATTTATCATCTGGAATTATGCTGGTTATGCGCTGAGACATGTGACCTTCATCCAATAAAGCCTCATATATTGCTGTACCATGATAAGGACGATATTGAAAAACAGAAGTTCTAAAATGAGTGTTACTTTGTTTTGCAACTTCAGATAATTTGTACGCTAGTTGATAAGTCATCTCCATATCTTCCAATGTTTCGTCTGGAAATCCATATATAAAATAGGCTTTAATAGCTATTCCTGCCTTTAAAACATTGGTAAGATTATTTAAAATAACGTCAACGTTGCTAGTTTTATTAATAGATTTTAAAATTTTAGGCGAACCAGATTCTACTCCAATAAATAGCTCTTCACAACCGCTTTGCTTTAATTGAACAATATCTTCCAAAGGCACACCTTTAAATGTTTGCACATGTGCCATTGATCGCCAAGAAAAATCGAATGGTTTAAAAACATCAATTGCATATTTTATGTGTCTTTTACTCTTTAAAAAAAGGTCATCAAGCACTCTTATTGAGCTTACATTTTTACTGTTATTTTTTATACCCTTTAATTCTTCACGAACAGAATCAATTGACCTTTCTCTAATACCAAAATTCTTGTTTTGACCATAAGCAGCAGCACAAAAGGCACAATTAAATATACACCCACGACTTGTTACAATATTCACTTCTTTAAACCCTAATGGATGTATTGTTGGTTCGTTTATAAAGAAAGTTCTGTCTAGCTTTAAAAAATTTAGACTTTTAACGTAATATTTAGAACTTGTATCAACAACGTAAACATTTTTGTTTGGAACTGAAGCCAATGGCTCTTGCTCTATTTTGTTATTAATTATTGCAAGTGATATGTATTCGCCATCTCCAGTTACAATATCTATTTTGTTTTTAGTATTCCACTTAAAAATATCTTGATAGAGTTCCTTAGTGGATAAACCACCAACTATTATGTGAGTAGTAATTGTTAAAGACTCCACCAATTCCTTAACTAATTCATAGTTCGTTGTAAACACATTAATTCCAACAAATTCAGGCTGAATCTTCTCAATGCTATTAATTAAATCTTGAAGAGGCATTCTTGACGCAATAGCATCTATAAGCGTAACATTAACACCGTTATCCGCAAGATGAGTGCCAATATAACCAAGTCCTATTGGTGGTAACGAATCCTCGTCGTAGAGAGGATTTGTGTCACGAAATAAAGGACTATTTATTAAGATGATATGCTGTTTCTTCTTTTTCAATTTTTCTAATTGTACTGAAACATAGTTCAGATGATATTCGTTTATTAATTAGTATTAGTTTTTTAATTTTTTCAGAAGCTATTTCACACGTAATAATTCTATTATAATGCAATATTTCTATAATCCATAAAGTACCATGAACAATACTTTTTTCTTTAACTCCTGCTTTCCTTAAAAGTTTGTCTGCACTTAAAAGTGTAGAACTCTTTCTGATGGCAACCTCTAAAACTGTAGCATCGGCATAACTTAAACCTCGATACTTTTCTTTTAGATTCATAATATCCATTAAAGTGCCATTATCTTCTGTTTTTATTAATTCTTTTGCAATGCATGATTCTAAATACAACCTTTGCGTTTCATCAGTTATCTCTGAAACGACAGCTGATGTTGTTATAACATCATAATGCATCAACAAAAAAGTCTTTAACAAATCCAGTTCTATTAAATCTATAATGATGCAAGCATCCTTTACTAATATTTGATTATCCTCTTTAGCCAACTGGTTCTATTCTTTTTATATCTTGAATGTTGACACCAGTTAATACAGCAGCTTTACTGATAGAAATTAACTCCTCTGATAATGCTCGGTTTATTAATTGCATAAACCTATATGATTTTTCTACACCTAAATAACTTCCAGGTTCATTCTTTGCACCATAAGTTTTATTTAACCAGATAGACCATCTCTTATGATAGTTCTCAGTTATTATTCCTATCTGCTTTAATCTATACACAATAGCACGTATTGAGATTCCGAAGAAATTTTTGATTGACTTTAACTCCTCTATCTGAATGTAAGTTCTTTTCTTACCTCCAATCATTTCAAGTAATTTAGTTCTTGGAAGTAACAAGCAACTTGCGAAGTAATGACACAATTTTTCTAAAAGTTTTGAATCAGACTTAATAGCTTCACTAAATCGTAAAAACGAATGTGCAAGCTCATGTAAAATGGTAAAACGTATTCTTTCCAAAGGTTTGTCGGCTACATTTATAATTACAAGCGGACTTCCATTTTCTACATCTATAGACACGCCATCAATTTTATCGCTGTGCTCTATTACATAAACTTTAATCCCTACAGATTCCAACATTTCAATTAAGTTACTAATTGGTTGTAATCCAAGATCCCATTCCTTTCTTAAAATAGTTGCAGCTTGCTCAACATCTTCATATCCATTAATTATTAATTCAGAAACAGGGTTAATAAATTTACTTTTTGCTCCAAGAATAATTTCTATCTCAGAATAATTCTCATAATATGCTCTTGCTCTTTCAAGTATCGCTTCTTCTTCTTTCTTTGGAAGGTCTTGCTTTTTACGATAAGAAATACTTTCAAATTGAGTGAAGGAATTTAAAAGAAAGAAATCAATTTTCTGGTTTAAGGCCTTCGCCAAAGATTGCAAAACCTTTGAGGTAGGCTGCATTTGACCATTCTCATATTTACTTAATGATTGCTTGGTAACTTCATTATCGATTTTATCAGATAATTCTCGTAATGAAAGTCCAGCAATCATTCTTGCTGACTTTAATCTAGCTCCGAATATTTCTAATTGCTCAGTTTTCATTTAATTATGTTTGGTTGACAAATTTATAAAAATAAATCAATTCGTCAACTGTAATTTTATAATTATTTGAAAATTAAGGCTTTTACCTACTAAAAATATTTCTTTTTAATCCAAAGAAAAATGGGATTATATATAGCTTTAATCAACTTTTTCAAACTCTTAAAAACTTCTAAATACAACTCCCTCATAACCCTAATAATTTAATAATAGACTGAAGCACAACCAAAGCAATAGCACTTTGAGATTCTTCTTTACTCAAATAAATAGCCTCATCGGTCTGGGATAAAAAACCAAGTTCTAACAAAATAGATGCACTACTGTTATTGTCTCTCAGTACTTGGAAATTACCATATTTTATTCCTCTATTCTTTATACCCAAAGCATCTTCCAACCCTTTTTGAATTATAAATCCTAAATAGGCAGATTCCTCAGCTTGCACTTCACTCTTTGGATGAATAAAAACTTCTGTTCCGGAAGCTGTTCTGTTTATAGCTTGGTTGCAATGAATCGATATAAACACATCTGCTTTTAGGTTTTTGGCTAGTTGTGTTCTATCGCTAAGAGAAATTAATGTGTCTTTGTATCTCGTAAGAAACAAAACCAAAGGGTTTTCGAGTAATTTATTATTAAGCACAACGATTTTAGACGCAATACCCAAAACAATATCTTTTTCCTTGATGCCAGTTCTTGTTTTTGCGCCATCATCTTTCCCACCATGTCCAGGATCTATAATTACAATTGGATTCTTCTTTTGAGTTACACCCTTTTGTGCAAAAGCACCATTTAGAAATCCTAAACTAAATAATAGCAGAGCAATTTGATTTAATGTGTTCATAATAATCGTTTTAGATTACACAATGTTCAAGAAAAGAATCACTTTCTTAACAATCTTCAAAAATTTAACAGCAATCAGCGTTAAAATTTAGAGATTTTTTTCCCTCAACTTCATTTCATAATAGATTTCGCAAAAATATTAGCAAATAGTGCCGTATTAAGTACTGCATGAATGCTAAAAAATTTAAAATCTATTCCTTATGAAAAAATCAATTTTAGTGTTACTCACATTCTTACTAGCATCTGCTTCAAGCTATGCGCAAATTGGTGGTATTGAAGATTCTGTAAACGATGTTTCTGATACCATTAGAACTGTTTTCCCTATCATCTTAGGTGTCATTTTCCTTATCGGTTTCCTGTTTAACGCTGGGCACTTCTTTGGCGAAAATGCAGACCTTAAAAAAGGGATTACTCGTGTTTTAGTATTTGTATTAATTGCTGGCGCTGTAGTTGGCATTTTCACTTATCTAATAACAATCGTTGTCTAATGAAGCGATACGAAGTCTATAAAAACATACGGAAACGTGCAATCATTTTTGGATTGCCTGTTTCCTTGTTTGCGCTAATGATGGTCTCAATACTTACATCACTATTGGTTATCATTTTCTCTTTCAGCTTTGGGATGATAGTTGGCATAATGATTTTCAACGCAGTGTTATATGTCGCCTTAACGCGGATTACCAATAATCCACAGCTTTTTCAAATGACAAAAGCTTTCCCAAGAATTATAAGTAACAAAAGAAATTCTGGCTTCGATTATGAACAAGATTAACCTTTCAAAATATCAACCTATTGTAGATATTCAAGATAATATCGTATTTGCCAATAATAGCAATGTGGTTTTGTGCTATGAAGGGAATCTTCCAGAAATCTATTCACTATCCGAAAAGGATTTTGAGGATATACATGGTGCATGGTTTCAGTCATTAAAGTCATTGCCTGTTGGAACTGTGGTTCACAAACAAGATATCTACCTTAAAAAATCATATACTTCAGAACATCTTCCGAATAGCACTTTTTTAGAAAAAGCCACACATGAGCATTTTAAAGGTCGTGAACATATAGAACATAAATGTTATTTGTTCTTCATCTTAACCAAGAACAAAGCACTCAACAATCCAAAATATGTCAATCCCTTCAGAAAGATTTCAAAGGGAATTGTACAAGAATTGGATGACAACATTAAAAGTTTCGCTAATTCGGTAAGTGATTCGGTTTCCTTTATAAACAATAGCCGAAAGATGACATTTCTTCCGCTTCAATCAAAAGATATTCTACAACTTACAAATGGCTATTTCAATGGTTTCAATGAAGGATTCGACACTGATATTCTACTGGAAAAGAAAAGTGTCAATATAGGCGAAAACCATTTTGATGCACTTTCCATAAACAGCGAACTATGCTTTGGCGAAAATGTACAAAGTAGTAAAACCAATGAAAAGTTTACTTCAGATGATTTTGTGTTTCATCAAGGCTTTATTGATGGTTTAGGTCTTACGCTTAATGAAAACCATATTGTCAATCAGATTCTTTATTTAGATGATAAGCAAAAGTGGCGCAAACTACTGGATAAGAAAATAGAGGAACTCAACAAAAGTTCCAACTTCGGTTCGCAGAACAAAGTGGTACTTGGCAAAATTCAGCACATTTTGGACCAAATTAATGCTGATGATAATTCACGTATTATTCGTGGTCATTTAAATATTGTGTATTGGTCAAAGGATTCTAAAGCGTTGGACAAAATAACATCTAAAATCAAGACTGAATTTAAGGAATTGGATATCATACCTTACTATCCAAGAGGCGAAGAACGTAAAAATTACATCCTGAATAGTTACTGCTGTTTTTCTTCAAATTTCTCTAACAACGATTTATATGTAACGGATTTGAAGCACGCGCTTTGTTTGTTCATCAATAATTCCAATTACAAATCCGATAATACAGGCATCATCTTCAACGATAGAGAGCATAACATTCCAGTTCTAAAAGATGTTTGGGATGAAAAAAAGAAGCGTATTAAGGCACGAAACTTTGCCATATTTGCACCTACTGGCGAAGGAAAATCCTTTTTGGCCAATAACATCTTACGCCAATATTTTGAAAGTGGTGTGCGTTTGGTCATCATTGATTTGGGTGGTTCATACACCAAATTCGCCAAACTTTATCCTGAAAAATATACTGTATTACGCTACGAAAGTGGAAAGAACTTAGGTATTAATCCTTTTTACATCAGTAATAAAAATGATCTGACACCAGAACGACTTGAAGATTTATCGGTATTTCTTTTTGAATTGTTTGCGTCAGATTTGAAAGTAACCAAAGCGCAATCAGTTTCCGTTAAAAAGATACTGCGTCACTATTACAATAGCACTTCAGAAAATCATTCTTTGGAAGGTTATTACAACTTTATAGAAAGGCATCAGAAAGAACTTCTGAAAACCTTAAAAATCCATCCCGACTACTTTAATGTTACAAGCTTTTTGCACGTAATGTCTGAGTATGTTGGCGATGGTCTATATAGCTTCCTATTTGAAGTCAGTGAAGATCAAACCTATAAAATTGAGGACAAACGCTTGATAGTTTTTGAACTGGATGAAGTGAAGGACAACAAAGAAATTTTGTCCGTAATGTTGAAGCTCATTAAGTCAGCTATCCAAAGAACGATTTGGAAAAACAGAGCTGAAAAAGGCATCATCCTTTTCGATGAGTTTGCCAAACAACTGAAGTTTGAAAACGTACTGGAAAGCGTGGAATTTTACTACCAAGCCATTCGTAAACAAAATGGTGCAATTGGCATCATTCTTCAATCGATAAATCAGTTGCCTAATAATTCTACTTCTGCAAGTATCCTAGAAAACACACAAGTTATATATAGCCTAAATAATGAAAAAGGCTATGAAGAATTAGTCAAAAGACTAAACTTATCTAGCCATGATTTAAACCAATTAAAATCTATTAAAAACAATCTTTCCGGTTCTAGGAAATACACCGAAATGTTTATCAAAATAGGAAAGGAAAGCAACATTTTCAGACTCGAAGTTCCTAAAGAAGTGTATGCGGCTTATTTAACCGATGGACAAGAAAACGAGGACATTATGAAGCTCTACGATGCACATAATGATATGGAAAAAGCAATAATTCAATTCACATCTAAAACGTAAAACAATGAAAACAAAAATCAAAACATTAGCAGTTGGGTTAATCTTTAGTATTGCCCTTTTATTTCCTGGCGGTGCCACCGCCCAGGGAATGCCAACTTATGACAACACCAATTTTATCAGCTTGGTAAAACAACTTGTAGAATCTGGCAAACAGACAGCTCAAATGATTAAGTCTGTAAAGTTCTTAAAAGATGCAAAAGAAGCCATAGAAAAAGTTTCTAGTGTAGTGCAACAACTTAGAGCAGTTGAGGAAATTGCACAAAACAATCAACGTCTTATCAATGTGATGCAGGACGATTTACAGGATATTTTGAACTCGCCTTATATAAAACCTGAAGAGGTTACACGAATTGCAGAATCATTCGATGCCATAGTGCAAAACTCATTAGACACTATTGACTTTATGGGCGAAATTTTATCCAGCGATAATCTCAAAATGACAGACGCCGAACGTGCAGAAGTTCTAAAACAAAAAGAGTTAGAATCAAAACAAATGGTTTCAAACATTAATACAAAAACAAAACGTTACAGAGACATTATTTCATTTAGAAAAATGCAGGATAAAGTTAATAATCGCGAAACAAACTATTAGAAATGACCGCAACCATCATTTTAGGGATTGGACTCGAATATATCGATACGGTTTTCCAAACGATACAAAACAGCAGTTTCTCGCAATACACCATTGCTGGCATGAAAACACTTGCTGTGTTATTCTTTCTTGTCAATATTTTAAAGAAATATAATGAAGGTATTGCTGACAAAGATGGTTATTCTTGGGGATTGAGTCCTGGCGAACTCGCAAAGAATTTTGCTGTGGTACTCTTGGTCATATTTTCAACGCAGGTGTTAGGGTTTTTTGATGGTATTTTAGTTGCCATTGAAGGACAATATCGAGGGACTGCACCTGCGTTATTACCATTGCAGTTACAGGATTTACCGCTTGAAGAAGACGTTGGTCTTTTGGATGCTGCAAGTATGGCAATGACTTTACTTTATGAGGCTTTAGTCACGCCACTTTACGGATTCAAGATATTAGCTTTTATGCTAAGTACCATCTTATGGATTCTCGACCTGTTTATATATCCTCTGTTTTTAGCAGAACGTTTCTTCCTTTTAGGAATCATGCAAGCATTTTTCCCATTGGTTATAAGTCTTGCAGTATTTGAAAAGTTCCGTTCACTTGCTTATACCTTTTTTAAACTTTATGCAGCGGTCTATATGTTGGTACCAGCATTTTTTCTGGTCAATGTTTTTGTTAATGCAATATATACCGAAATAAACACCAATTTCTGGACCAACTTATTTGGTACCGATTTTGGCCAAGGTTTTTTTGCACCTGTTGTTCAATTGGGTTCGGTAGCCTTTATTGTCTTTCTGAAGTTTAAATTATATAAACGAGCCACATCTTTTACGCTCAGATTATTTACTGCCTAAGGCAGATTAAAGATAAAACTATGAAAACACCATATCGAAATATTTACAACGTCCTAAAATTGAACCGGTTTATTGTTTTGGCAGTGGTTATTTGTGCGTTGTTATCCAGTAGCTTTTCTCTTTGGATGGCATTTACCACAAACAAAAATGCCATGAATAGTGCATTTGCCATAAATACAGATGGTAGCATTATTCCGCTAAAGCTAGTAAACCAAAAAGAAAATTTTAAAGTTGAAGCTCTAGCGCATTTAGATTTGTTCCACAATTATTTCTATAACATCGATGCTAGTAACTATGAAAAGAATCTAAAAAAGGCGCTTTGGTTGGGTAATAGTTCCGTGGACAATCTATATCGCCAGAAAAAGGCAGATGGTGTCTATAATCGGTTATTGCAATATTCTTTAGTTCAAAAAGTACTGAGCATAGATTCACAGATAACAGAAAACGATGGCTCGTATGGTTTTAAAACAATCACCATTTTTGAAATCAATAGAGGTACAATAGTCGATACTTATGAATTGGTTTCCACCGGAAACTTAATTATGGTTGACCGAAACTTTCCCAACAATCCACACGGACTTTTAATTACAAATTATTTTGAAAACACTTTAAAAAAACTGAATGATGAAAGCCCATAATGGGCATTTAAATACCACTCTTATGAAAATTGAAAAAAATAAAATAGTATTTATAGCAGTATTGGCTATTGTTTTCATATTCCTAATTTCCTATTCCGTGATGATAATGGGCGATGACGACAATGAAAATGACACTCTTGAACAGACCTTGATACCAGATTTAGAAGAAAACCAAAAAGAGTACGATTCTAAATTAGATGCTCTTAATGATTTGAAAGAAGTGCGCGAAAACAATGCACCAAGTATTTATGATGAAAAATTGATTGATTCTATGGGTTATTACGATCCAGATCTACCAGAACGTGAAAAGAAACGAATTGTGGATAGCATTTATAACGCTGGTAAAATTCAATACTTTGAAAAGAAATATGCAAATTTTGGTCAAAAGAAAGTCGAGACAAACCAACCTGTAGAAATTGATTCCTCAGAAATTCTTAGGGAACTTAAAATCGAAGCTAAAGAATTAGGTCTAGAACATCAACTGTTTTTCGCTGCTGCGCCTAAACCGAATGAGCTATCAATAATTGGTAATACTGATGCCACCATTTATGTGGTTGTTGATGGCGACCAAGTTGTAAAAGCGAATACCAGATTAAGAATGCGACTTACTAAAGAAGCAACTATAAACGGTAAACTAATGAAAAAGAACACACCAGTTTTTGGTTTTATCAGTTTTCAGCCTAATCGTGCTTTAATTGAAATAGAAAATATTAAGCATCATCCAACAAAACTCAAAGCTTTCGATTTACAGGATGGAAGCGAAGGTATTTATGTAGAAAACAACTTTCGTGCTGAAGCTACAAGCGAAGTTTTAGACGATGTAATAGGCGACATCAATATCCCAACTGTTCCTCAAGTTGGTGGTATTACAAAAGTATTGAGACGTAGTAACCGAAATGTAAAAGTTACTGTACTAAACAATTACAAACTTATTCTAAAACCTAAATTATGAGACCGATACTATTTATATTATCCGTATTGATTTCCACTTTTGTGGAAGCACAAGCAACTGAAATACTTGACACTATTTATGCTAACGATAGAAAAAATGTCGCACTCTTTTTTCCAGAACCTATACGACAAGGCATTACAGGTTCAGAAAATTTTGTATTTACTTACAATCGTGAAAAGGAACAATATTTCGGTTTACTACAAGCCAAACCAGGAAAAGAAAGTAATCTATTGGTTATCAATAGAAATGGTTCAATTTTTTCGTATATTGTAAGGTATAAAGCGCAGCTTTCAAAACTCAATTATTTTGTCCCTTTATCTCATAGCATTGGGAATGAAAAACCAAATGAGGTAGATTCTATTCAGACTGAAACTTCTGAAAAAAATATTGATAACGATACGTATTATTATCAAAAATTCTGCTCTTATTTACTAGACAGAAAGCAACACTTTGGTTATTTTACTAAGCGAAATAGTCGTGTGATTTTGAGTCTTGAAAATATCGTTTTTGATAAAGAAGAGCTCTATTTCGTTATTCAAATAAGAAATAATTCTACGTTGGATTACGATTTGAATTTCTTGAACCTTTCTGTAGAAACTCGACAAAAAGGAAAAAGGAAATCTTTACAACGTTTATATAAAGAGCCAATATTTAAACATAACCTGCCTACTAAAATTGTGGTAGATGAAACGGTAAGATTTATTTATGTTATGCCGAAATTTTCATTATCCAATGACCGCAGAGTAATTCTAGAATTGAACGAGAAAAATGGCGAAAGAAATATAGAACTAAAAGTATCACATAAATATATCAATAACCCAAATTAGTAATATTATGAAATGAGCCAAAGACATTTTGAAATCTACTTAAAATGTTAAATGGCGAATTACATATGACCTTTAAAAACAATAAAAATCTACATATGAAAAGAATAGCCATTTACTCACTCGTCCTATTATTTATTTCCTGTGCAGGAACAACGAATTCAACACCTTCATCCGTAGCAGAAATCGTTGCTGAAAGTTTTTATCAAGGTAAAGAAGCTATGCTTAAAAAGCATACAACACCGAAGGTTTTGCCACATTTTCCAACCTTCAAAAAATGTTTGCCAAACCTAAAGGTTCAAAATCTAATTTTAAGCTTATCGATGAAGTTATTGAAGGCGATGTCGCTTGGGTAAAATACTCAACCTCTTATGATAAAACACCAGGAATTTTTAAACTGGTAAAGCAAGATGGTGTATGGAAAGTTACTGTAAGAGATCCTAAGGAAAAAGCGCCTTTATGAATGATGAGACATCATCTATTGCAACCACCTATTAGACCACCTATTAGACCACCTATTAGACCACCTATTAGACCACCTAAATAAACGGAAATCTTATCAATTATTGATTAATTTTGACACTATAAAGATACAGATATTAATTTTTGAATATAGACCTAACCTCTTTATAAATCCTATCGAAATTTACCTGTAAATCTGCATCTGAATACTCATGGCGTTTGGTTGGTAATCGCTTTTCAATTTTGAGTAGTTTAAATTGTACTTTTCTGTCCTTGCCATCTGCAAACGTAATAAATTCGCCTTCTTTTAATCTAAAAAACACATCAGCTCTAATTTTAGCGACTTCACGCTCACCTGTTGTAATACGTGTGTCAAAATTAAGATTGTGTCCTCTATTTACGCTTGTGGTTTCTTTCTTTACGATTTCAAAAAACCGTTCGTAATATTTTGCTGTGTCTGGGTCGTTTACCTTTCCGAAGAATTGATAAGATAGATTACTTAAAATCGCTTTACTGGCTTTATCACCATACATCATATCGTTTTGGATTTTGTCTTGCATCACATAAATAGTGGCAATATCATAACTTCGCAACGTCGCCGGAATTCTGTGCATATTTAGTAATCTAATTGTTGGTGCTTCTTCCATTAACAAAAAAGAAGCATTAGAATTCCGTACACTCATTTGTTTTGTAATTGTATGAATAATTGTTGCGATAATTGGTGAATAAGCAGTTTCATATTTTGGATTGTTGACTACTGAAATGACTAAAGGTTGTTCCTGGTTATTGATATCGAGAGGCACATCATCTGAAGATAAAGCCATAAAAATGCGCTGTGTACTTATCTTTTTGAGCGCATTGGCCAGAGTGCTTTTTACACCAGCTGTTTGTCTATCGGAATCTTTGCCACTAATAAAAGCATCTGCCATGGCTCTGGATGCGGTATTGGAACTTAAAAAAGCGATTAGGCTCTCTGTGTCCAGAAATTGGTAAATAGCTATTAGATGTGGTAATGTACACAAATGTGGATATGATATACGCAGTTTCCAAATCAATCCACCAATGAGACCTTCAGCTGCATCGTTAAAAAATTTTGTTGCACCTATACTTCCGGACTCTCTTTGTTCCAATAAGTTTTCAATAAGCACTCTAGCAACCTCGTTTACACTTTCCTCATTAGTCATGTATCTTGGTGCTATTGGGTTCACTCTGTCATGAATATTATCGAATGATATGACTTTAAAATCAATCTCGCTTTTCTCGAATAAAGGATAAGCCATTTCTGTGATTTCAAAATTTTTATAATCGTGAATCACACCTGAAAATTTATGTTTACTGAAATGATGAAGGAAATTAAAAACAACACTTTCGGTTTTTCCACTTCCAGCAGAACCAATTATCGAAGCTCCTCTTTTGATGTTATTAATTTTAAAACTTCCTCGCTTGACCTTAAAATGTACTTGGTGTTTATTGTTAGAATTGAGAGTATCATTCTCCTTATGAAGAAACACATATAAAACTGTATTGATAAGCAGTAATGGACAACCGATGTAAATTAGCTGTGTAAACCATTGCATCAAAAAATGGTTCAATTTGAAAAGGAATCCTAGGCAAATTATAGTTAGAATTAAGTTTATCGAGTAGGCATAACGTGTCAGTTTAAATAGAATGGAAAAGACCAAGCTCATCACAATAATTAATCCAATCATAAAAATAATGCCTTGTAGTTCCATATTATATACCTATTGAACCCGATTTAATTGCAACTTCTGCTCCTCGCTTTAAATATCTAATCGTCTTGAGCGCCAATTGCACTTTATTGGTTGGAATATTTGTAATTGGCACTCCAGATTTAGCCAACATTTTGAAAGCAACTGCTTTTTCGCTTGCAGGCAATCCTAATAATGTTGTGAAGTAGAGTTTTGGATTTTTAATAAAATCCTTCTTAGATTTATAGGATTCTGCATAGTTGCGTTTGTACCCAAACGTTTTATCAAACGTGTTTTCAGCTTTCTCAAAAAATGCGTCTCTATCAAATCCACGCTTCACTATTTTACCATGCATTTCAACTTCCGAAGCTTTATGTTTAGATCCTGGTGATAAGCTCACAGAATTAGATGCATCCTTTCGACTGACGATGATATGAATATGACTTTGATTGCCTTCTTTTTTCATGCCTTGAACAATCCTTTTTCCGTTTTGTTGGTGTGGTGCTTCGGCTTCAAATTTTACAATTTGAGATTGTATTTTTTTTATATTTCCTTCCAATTGTTCATTTTCAATTTTTCGGATATCCTGTTTAAGCTGAAGTATTTTAGTGGCAAATGGTTGGTTTTCTCGCACTTGCTTGTCTGTACCTTTAAATTTGCGTTGATGTTCAATTTTGGCAAAATATTTTATGTCATCAACTGTTATCGGTTTGCCATTAATTTCTCGATTGAAGGACGTTGTATAATCGTTCATTATTGCTCGGGTGTATTTCTTTAAATCTTCGGAATTGTTTTGTAGTTTTCGTAATTCGGATTGACTAGGACTAACTGTAATTGAATAAAATTTAGGCTCTTTCTTTTTTAGTTTAGCAGTATTCCCATCAATCTCTTTTACCACTTCTTTGGCTTCAATCTCATCTCCATATTGGTTAAAAAAATGCTCCAGTTCCTCTTGCTCTAAACTTTGATTTTCCTTCTCCAGATACTCTACAAAATCTGCTGAACTTTGTGAATAATCTCCACCTAATTTTTGAGCTGTAATTGTGATGTACATAATTTTACAATTGATTATTTGAACCTTTTTTTTCCACAAATTGGACTTTATGTTCCTTGAGTTCCTTTTCTAAAATGAGCTTATTTTCTTTAGGCTCAAGCTCCATAAACAGGGATTGCAACATTGCTGTTGTAGGTTTATCATGATGCTTTTCGATATCTTTTATAATGGCAATTACTGCATTGATTCGCTTCTTAATTTTATTCTCCAAGGTTTGCATATTTGGACCTAAAGTCTCATTTGGCGAAATGCCATTAACTTCAAAAAAGTCTATCATCAAGAGTAAAGTCATGGATTGAGACTTTCCCATTTTTTTACTAAATTTCCGAAATCGTACTGCTACCGAAGCTTTAATACCTAGCTTCTCAAAACGTTCTTTTTCATATCCTTTATCCATTTTTTCTGAAAAAATTTGTTGCTTTTATTGCGCTGAGGCGGTTTTTTCTGAAAAAACAAGGCGCCAAATTCAAAAACAAAAACAATCAATTGCTCTAAACCATTGATTTTACTAGTGTTTTGTAAAAGCTGAAAAACGAAACATCGCGCTAGCGTGTTACCCTCTTGCTATTCCTTTTCGTCCAGCTCGCTGGACAAAAAAAATACCATTACATCCAAAAATGTAATGGCTTTTGCTGTAATACGAATTGAAATTAGATTTTTTAAGAGTGTTATTTTTGAAGTTTCAAAGAATCTTTAATGTATTGCTATTTTTGTTGCAGAATATGAAATGAGAGTACAAAAAAAAGACCTCAAAAATAGGAGGTCTTAGGTTACAGATTTCTTTTCAAATATTAAAAACATAATCGTAAGAATAGAGGTTTCGTATTGCTTCTTCTTCCAAAAGTGTATCATATTCTAAATGATGTTCTTCAGCGTATCGCTTTAAATCATCTCCAAATTTATGTTCTACATCTTGCTTGGAAACCGAAACCAAACGTTCTTGGGTTTCGTTATCGAGGTTTGTGTAATTGAGATATACCATGACCAAAAAAATTAATATTCACTTGGAAGCATTAGCGTATCATTTACAAAAAATAATCGCAATTCATCCAAAGGAAAATCGGTTACGTTATATCTATGCGTTTCAAAAATATTATCATTTCCATCACTATATTTTATGATAGCTTCGCATTGCATTTCAAACTGTTCCTTTTCAGAAAGTCGTTTAAAATCGATGGTAATAAAATGACTTCTATTTGATAAACTTTTTGCAATTACTGATGCATCTGTAATCAGCCAAAAGCATTCCGCTTCGTTGGCTAAATATTTTAATCCGTCAGTAAAACGAGTTCCAATTAATGGAATTTTAAAGAACATTTGTGTACCACAAAAATGTTGCAATTCAGCTTTTATTTTGTTAACTTTATCTTTCATTGTTTTTCTTTTTAGAAGTTAATAATGAAAAAGAGAGCGCAACTTTTTCACAGGAACGCTCTCTTTTAATTTCAATTATTCAGTAGCGTTATCGCCTTTAATTCCTAAAAGCAGAATTTCATCTACGACCACTTCGGTTACGTATCTTTTTTCTCCTTCTTTGGTTTCATAAGAGCGTGAGGTTAATTTTCCCTCTAATGCTACTTCTTTTCCTTTGCCTACATATTTTTCTACGATTTCGGCAATTTTTCCCCATGCCACAATATTGTGCCATTGAGTGTTCTGTACTTTTTCGCCTTGCGCATTTTTATAGCTTTCATTTGTAGCTATTGAAAATTTAGCGACTTTCTTTCCGCTTTCTAGGTTTGTAATTTCTGGCTCGTTTCCTACGTTGCCAATTAACTGTACTTTGTTTCTTAGAGTACTCATAATTAAAAATTTAAAGATTAATATTTACCTTTCTAAACCATTCAGAAAGGGTTTATTATTGATTTACTTATTATATCCCGAGCGTTTTCCTTCTTTTGTTTTTTAACTTTTGTTCCGCTTCCTTTTTATTGATTTTGTAAGATTTCATAAGTTTCATTTTAGATTTACTTCCCATAGAGCCACCGCTGTTACCTTCTTTTTGTTGCTTGGTACTGTTCAATATTCAGGTTTGTATAGACATATAAAAAGTGCGAGGCACGAGCCTGATTATGCTGTCGTTCAAAGCTGAATGTTGTTATTTTGCTGACAAAAAAAGGTAACAGTTGTGGCTTGGGATGTGATTCTAAACGCTTTGTGAAATACAAAATCATAGGAAGTGGAACAAAACGCAAATACATTTCTCCTATTTGGAAAGCGGACTTGATTCGTACTTTTTACTTGGAATGTAGTGTCCCTTTCCAGAGAAGCGGAAAGGGTTAATGGAATGTAAAATCAAAAGTGTGGATTAGGTTCAAGACTTTTGTAGTGAAGCTCTTTTCTTGGAATGTAGTTTTCACGGAATATAGAGAAATGTGCTGAATAGCTTAATAGAAGTTTATTTTCTTGTAAGCTTGATGCTAATTATTAAAATAACTTCTCTTGGATATTCAAAATTCCATCAGATTTTGAAACTTTATTCTTTTTTAGAATATCCTTGAGTGCCTTTTTTCTCTTTTCGAAAATCCAAACTCGCAGGTTTGTCTAAAGACCTTTTTCATTATCCGAAAGTTCTTTTGGTGCTATTTCAGTAATAGCTTTTAATTGCTCTTCTTTTTTGTATTGAATTGCGTATTGAATACTTAGCCATGTGTAGATATTTACCCATTCCGTTATCATTGGTGCTTCATAAGTTCTTGGCATTATATAAGCTAAAGTCTCTGTAAGTGATTCCATTTTTTCTTTTGTCATCGAACAGATTAGTCGTGACATTTTTACTCTTCCAAGAATGTCTTTGGGAATGGTATCTTGCCATACGGATTTAAAAACAATAATTAGACTTGCAAGGCAATCCATAAAATCGAAAACAAAATCACTCTTGTCTTTTTTAGTTGGTTTTACAACTTTTTCTTTTGCTGATATTGGTTTGCACTCGAAACCGAAATCGAACTGAACTACTTTTAAATTTTCCATAATATGAGGTTTTAGTTTGAACAATGTTTTAATAGTGTCTGATAGTTTAGCGGATTCTTATCTCGGTAATAGGCCAAATGGCTTTCGCCACTATCAATTTTGTAATTTTCACTACTTGATTGATAGTGTTCTTCAGCTTCCTGTGGTGAGATTTTTGGAATTTCAGATACTTTTTCCATAATGATGTCTTTTAATGAAACAATATTTGAGCAGTACCCAAACGAAAGCTAAAATCACAGCTCAAAAGGAAACGGAATAAATAATCGTTGGATGGTGTGAAGGCTTTATGCCGTAGTCTTTTGATGGGTGTATTTTACGAGTTTACCTTTGCGCTAATATTGATTGAATACTTTCTACTTAATTTACAACCCTTTTCTATGAAGGACTATATAAAAAATAAGAGCCAGCACAAATGCTGACCCCTACTTCTAACAACAAAAGCTAATCGTTGAGTTCTTGAATTTGTTTCTCAAGCTTTCCTATTCGCTCTTTTAAACGTGTTTCACGCTTGTTTCTTTCTGCTGCATATTCCTTTTCAATATTGGCAATTTTGGATTTATAATACCCTTGCATTGCCTTGTAGAACGAAATGTTCGTTAAATTATTAACATGATTGCTTTCACCAAAGTGCACTTGCTTGGTAAGGATATATCGAATCAATTTATGGAAGATTTCCTTTTTGAAATTCTTTTTGAAATTCTCAACGATTTCCACATCAGTCATCTTGGATGTGTTACCTAATAATTTTGAAAAGTATTTTTGTCGTCCTACATAATCCACATTATTCTCAAATAACGTTAATGAGAAAGCCATCATTTCATCTATTGAAAGTGCTTTCCTTGTATCGATGTATTTCGTCTCACGAATCATATGAACCATTTCCTCAAATTGCTTATTGTTCTCGATATGCTTCTTACGGACTTCTCTTTCGTTGATTTTCACGATTTGTTCTTCTGGTGTACAATCTGCCATTTTTCTATTGGCCATCGGTTCTGAATATGTGGGGTTTTCAGTTTTCAAATCTTCAACTATCTTCACAAATACTCTTTGATGTAGATATGTTTTTGGATGAAACACAATGCCATTAACAAATCCATTTTTCTTTGCTGAATTATATCGTTCCAATTCTTCATTATAATTCTGAACCGCTTCTTCGAGTTCAGTTTTCAGTTCATCTTCAGAGTAGTCGTAATGTTGGTATTCAGTCTGAATTGCTTCTTTTGTCGGTTTAATTGGTTCTTCAATTATTTCAACATCGTCCAGAAGATAGACTTTCAATCCATTTTTTTCCAACATCGAAATAATAAGCTGATTATTCTCGTCATCTACCCAATACTTGCGTACTTCTGGAATTAACAGAATATTCTCTTTCTTCGATTTTTCAATCAAGTTCAAAAAGGACTTACTTTTCTTCGTTTCATAACAAGCTGATTTTGTACACACCATTTTGCCATCGCCAAACAAATTTCCTTGATTAGCTGCATTGAACGGACATTTTGTACAAGCACCAACTTTAGTAATCAATTTTCCATCAGTTACATCAAAAGGTGCTCTCTCTAAATCGTAGGTCTGGTTTTTAATCATCTGATTTATTTGATGTGCATTAAAACCCTCGCCCATTGTTTCCAGCATCATTTGCTGTTCCTCTGGCTCGAAAAGTGCAATTCCAACTCCTAGTGAAATAGTCATTTCGCCATTACGAACAAACACTTTAAATCCTTCAATTAGACCTGCTAATTTTAGTCGTTGTCTTACAAAATTTTCTGTTCTTCCCAATCGCTTCGCAATTTCAGATGCAGAATACTTTTCACTTAGGTAAGCAATTGCCTCGGCTTCTTCAGTAGGTTCGACATCTTGTCTTTGTAGATTTTCGATGATTTGAATTTCCAGAACATCATTATTATCAAATGCTTTTACGATACATGGAATCGTTTTCTTTTGCGCTAATTTGCTTGCACGATAACGACGCTCTCCCATGACGATGACGTAATCTTTTCCAGATTTTCGGACTGTTATGGGTTGAAGCACTCCATGTTCTTCGATGCTTTGAGACAGTTGCTTAAGAGCTTCCTCGTTAAAGGTTTTTCTTGGTTGCATCGGGTCTGGAATAATCCTTCCGATAGGTAGTTCTTGAACTTGAAGTTCAATGGCGCTTTGTGTCAATTTCTTTTTGACTTCATTTTTAACGGTGGCTGATGCCTTTCCGTTTTTACTTGTAGTACTTGCTTTTGTTGTCATAATACTTAAATTTTAGATTAAACAATATTTTTGCAGAACACAAACGGAAGACAAAATTTCTGCTCAAAAGGAAACGGAATAAATGAGTTGTGGGCGAAGCGTTGGCTTTATGCCGTAGTCTTTTGATGATAATATTTTGCGAGTTTACCTTGCGTTAAATATTATACGAATAACTAATCCTTAAACAGATACCATTAATAACATTCTTTTCTCGAAATATTGTTATTTTAATAGTGAGAATATGAAAATTCGCCTTCTAATTATAATTTATCAACAAATATAATTTGAGAGCACTACTTAATTGATTATTTATATAAAAGTAAGAGAAATCAATCTAAACAATTCAATCGTATCTAAATCAATTAAAATTGAGTAATATTTTTGAGATTATAAGAACTTATTGATTATTTATTAACATGTTTTAACTTTAATCAAACTTTAATGTATTTTTGTTAAAACCTGAATAATCTCCCTTAAAAATGGCAAAACAAAATACAATAAAAGCTGAAAATCAGATTAATGGTAACACATTAGAGGTGAATTCAAAAATCGACGCTATTAAAGAACTCATTTTTGGCGAAAATATTAAGGCTTATAATTCTGAATTTGATTCTCTTAAAACAGATATTTTAGATAAGAAGAAAGAGTTGCAGAACCTTGTTGATGAAGTAAGGTCTGAGCTTTTGCAGAATATTGATTCTTTAAGTACAGATTTAAATATAAGAATTACAGATCTTGAAGATTCTATCAATGATAAAATTGAAAATCTAGATAAGAAAAAGGTAAATCGAAAATTATTAAGCGATCTTTTTATTAAATTAGGCGAGAAGATTGGTGAATAAAACATTTGTTTATGAACCAAGAGGAAAAGCTAAATATTATAAAAGATATTTTACTCACAGATGAGCGAGAATATACTGCCTCAATCCATAAAAAAATTCAACTATTAGAAGACACTATTAATGAAAGAGAAAAACTTTCTGGAAAAGTAAACCCGATAATAGATCAAAAGTTAAATGAATTTGTAAAAAAAATCCCTGACACTTTAGGACCCACCATAACTAAAACTTTAAATGAAGAAATAAAAAACTCTCAAGATGCTGTTGTAGATGCATTGTTTCCAATTCTTGGAAAAATGATAAAACGATATATACAGCATGAAATGAAGTTATTATCTGAAAAAATAAACGATCAAGTAACCAAAACTTTTTCTTTTAGACGTTTTTTTAGCAAATCTAAAATGAATGGTGTTAATGAAGCTGATTTACTAATACAAAAGCAAACCAATACGAAAATTGAGCAAGTTATAATAATAGAAAAAGGTTCTGGAATTGTACTTGCCGAACATTCTAAAATTAAAACCACAGATGAAGATATGGTAGCCGGAATGTTAACTGCGATAAAAAGCTTTGCCGAAGATGCTTTTAAAAGAGAGAGTCAAAGCTTACAGTATATTGAATACGATCACTACCATATCCATTTGCAAAACTTTCCATCTTATTATATTGCAGTGATTGTATCTGGTGCCTATAATGTTATATTTAAAGACAAGCTTGAAGATAAGTTATTTGATTTTGCCAATAAACACATTAAAGCTGAAGTTTTAAAAGATAAAAAATTACTAACCCAAAAAATAAAAGCAAATTTTAAAAATGACGCCATCTAAAAAAATTGTTGTACTTGGGCATTTTGGAGTTGGCAAATCTTCTTTAATTAGAAGTTTTATTGAAAATAGTTTTTCTGAAGATTATAAAGTAACCATAGGTGTTCAAATTTCAAAAAAAACTGTTACACTACAAGACAACAAAAACATATCATTGATTTTATGGGATTTAGAAGGGCAAGACGAAGTTACAAAAGTACGCTCTTCCTATTTATTAGGGACAAATGGTTTTATTTATGTATTTGATTTATCCAGGCCATCAACCTTTGAAAACTTAAGCTCTGAATTAGAATTTATTAAAGAAAACTACCAAGAAACCCCAATTAAAGTAGTTGGCAATAAAATGGATTTGGTTACAAAATCTTATTTAAAGCAATACAACGATGTTTTAGAGCCTTTTGTCGATTTTATGACAAGTGCAAAAACTGGCAGTAAGGTTGAATCTCTTTTTACTAAATTAGCTCAAGACCTACTTTAACTTTGGTAAAATGCTTGAGGCCTACAAAAAGAAATATCATAAAAACAACTTTCAATACATCATAGTTGAATCAACTGGAAAAATTGTTGAAACGGATAACCATATAATTGATGCTTTCCCAAATGACTATATTCAAAATTTGCATCCTTTTTTTGAATCTTGCATTGGTTTGCCAACAAACTCTCATCAGCAACATACTTTTGCATGCATCAACCTAGATTTTGAAGATAAAAATTTGATTGCAGACATAACATTTTCATCAAGCGATTGTGGAAAAACTGTTGTTTTGGTTGAAAATCTGACCAAGCACTATAAAAACCATCAATTATCTGCGCAAGCCAGAAATGAATCAATTATCAATTCTGAAATAGTTGAACTTAAAAACCTTTATTTAAAAGAAAAGGAGCAGTTTAAAAACAACTTTATGGCTAATTTTAGCCATCAATTAAGAAATCCTATTACTGCATCCACGATATTTAGTAAGTTGCTTAGGGACACGTATTTAAATTCTGAGCAAAAACACTACTTAGATATTATTTTATCAGCTAACTCTGACTTAAAAAATAGGATTGAAGATATTTTAGAGATTTCTAAAATTGAAACTGGCAAACTTATACTTGAAGAAAAAATCTTCAGCTTAAAAATCTTGCTCAATAATATATTTTCTGGTTATAAACTTTTGACTTCAAAACGGAATCTGAAATTTAATTTACATCTTGATGAAAAATTGCCCGAATATCTTAAAGGAGACCAATACAGATTAAAGCAGATCATTGGAAACCTTTTAAACAATGCCTTAAATTTTACTCCGAAAGGTGCCATAGGGCTGCATGTTTCTTTAAATTATATAAGAGCCCAAAAAGCCAGCTTACGTATAGAAGTAAATGACACAGGAATTGGAATTGCAAAAGATCACCAAAGCATCATTTTTGAAAGGTTTTCTAAAATAGACTCTGATATTCAAAACTCAAAACATATTGGCCTAGGATTATCAATAGTAAATCATTTGGTTTCTCAAATGGGTGGAAACTTAAAAATTGATAGCGAAATAAACAAAGGTTCTCAATTTGTTTGCAATTTAAGTTTCAAGCTACCTAGAGCATGGGAAATTAACCCAGTAAAAACTAGAAAAGAGTTCCCTGAGTTAGACTGCAAAAAGAATATCCTGTTAATTGAAGATTCAGAGTTAATTCAGGTTTCAATTTTAAAGATTTTGTCTTTGGATGGTAATTTTTATTTAAACATAGTTTCCAATGGTGAAGATGTGATACCTACTATTATGAATCAAGATGTTGATTTGGTCCTAGTGTCAAACACGATACAGAACCATTCTGCCGAAAGACTTGCCCAATCGATTAGGAACATTTCTAAAGAATATAAAAAACTACCTGTTTTAGCTTTATCCTCTCAAGTATTTAAAGAAGATATGAAGCGTTTTAAAAAGCACGGCATAAATGACATTATATCTAAGCCATTTGACAATAACAGCCTCCTCGAAAAGATATACAAGCATGTAAAATAGAAAAGCGAACTCTTTAGTTCGCTTTTCATTTCGCCATTAATCATGATACAATAACAATTAACCTAACAATCATTCAAACTTCATCACAATTTTTGGCATCAATCAACCAATTTACAACACTTAAATTATTCATTACATTTTTATAATTATGAACTCAGATCTTCTGTTCATTTGATGTTGAGATTCTGAACAGGGCACACCATTTGAGCATTTGTTTATTAATTGCGTTTCTCCGAATCCTTTAGCACTTTCAATTCTATTTGCATCAATTCCTTGAGAAATAATATAGTCTCTTGTAGCCTTTGCCCTTCTATCTGAAAGCGATAAATTATAGTCACCTGAAGATCTTGAATCTGTATGTGATTCTATTTGAATTACCATGTTTGGGTATTCATTCATTAGCAATACAATTTTATTAAGCTCTATTGCTGCATCGTTTTTTCTGATAAATGATTTATCTAAATCAAAATAAATAATGCCTATTTTAATTTTCAACAAACCACCTTCTTCCACAATAAGTTCATTAACTGTTTCCATACCAAGAGCAGCAACTGTTTCGCCAGATTCTTCTAATGTAAGCACAGATTTTTCCCTTGTGCCGTAACCAGTTTTCGAAGCTTTGATTTCATACTTTGTTGAACAATCAAGAGTGGTATTAAATTCATAAGCACCACTTATATCTGTATTTGTAGTTTCCAATTGGCTTCCGTTTTCATCATATAAAGTCATTTCAACATTTGAGATACGTTCTCCAGTTATTGAATTGGAAACATAGCCACGTATTGCTTGGTCGCAAGGTGGAGCTTCAGGTTTAGGTAAACGAACAAATGAATAAATATCATCGTCCCCTTTTCCGGTCAATCTGTTTGAACAAACAAAACCCCTGTCCTCTTCTTCTTTTATAATAAATCCGAAATCATCTAATTCACTATTTAATGGAGCCCCTAAATTAATTGGTCTTTTAAAACTGTTTTCCTCAACTGTGCTTTCATATACATCTAAACCTCCAAGACCTAGATGTCCGTCTGATGCAAAGTATAAAGTATTATCTGTAATGTAAGGAAACATTTCCCTTCCAGCTGTATTGATTTTTCCACCTAAATTACGTGGCTTTGAATATCCTGTATATTCATCATTGCTATTAGTAGACTGATTATGGTCTAAAATATCAACAACAAAAATATCAGTAGCTCCAATAGAACCAGGCATATCAGATACAAAATATAACAATTTACCATCGCTACTTACTGATGGATGTCCTACAGAATAATCTTCACTATTAAAAGGGAGTTCTTTAACATTTTGCCATGTTAAAATACTGTCTACATCTCTAATAAGGTCTGCACTGTATAGCTTTAAATGGTTAGTCCCTTTGTTATCCCTGTGTAAGTCACCATCATAATTGTTTCTAGTAAAATACACTTTGGTTTCGTCTGGCGAAAATGCTAAAGTAGCTTCATGGTATCTTGTGTTCAATTTTTCCGAAAACTCGTCAATTAACTTAAGGTCAGATTCTATTTCATCAAGCTCTCCTACGTACATGTCGAGAAAAGGCTGCTCATTCCAATGATAAATTCTTGTATGATAATTTGTTGAGTCCACTGCCGAAGAATACACTAATTTATCTTTATAATACATTGGTCCAAAATCTGAATACTTCGTATTAATTGATACATTTTTGAGTATATATCGTGGTTCTATATCCAACACATCTTCTAAGGTCATCTCCTTTTGATCTAGCTTTTCGGATCTGTCATCAACTGTCTTTGTTCTTGAAGAAAATTCTTTCATCCATCTTTTAGCCTCTCTATATTTCCCAATACCCTCAAGAGAATGAGAGTACCTAAATATGTATTCTGAATCTACTTGCGAATAAAAATTGGAAACCAATACATCATAAAAACGATGTGCATTTTTCATATCTGTATTAAAAAAATAAGCATCACCAGCCCTTTTTAATATCCTTAGATAATCTTGTTGGCTTTCTTTACTGATGTCATTCTTCTTTTGTTTATTTAATTTCTCTACTTCTGTTTCGTATAATGCTGCGGCTTCTTTATACCACATCCTATCAAACAATCGATCTGCTCTTTCTGTAGAACTTTTCTGTGCATGTACAAAAGCCATAGCACATAACATTAATATTGTAACTGTATTTTTCATTTAAGTATAAGTTTAGAAGAAACGTGGGGATTTTAATTGTTTTTCTTTAGATCGTAATTCGAAACGTAACATTATTTCATGTGTTCCAGAATTAAAATCTTGTAATTCGGTTGTTGTAAAATCATAAGCATAACCAATCATTAATTTAGGAGAAAACTGTAAGCCAATTAAACCACTCACAGAATCGTCCCAACGATAAGCAACACCTAATCTTAAAGCATCATGAAACATAAAATTAGCAGATAAATCAACAATGATTGGTGCTCCTGAAACAAATTTTCCAAGAAAAGCTGGTTTTAACTTTACTGTTGGACTTAAGTCAAAAACTTTACCTCCAATTAAGAAAAAGTGCAATCTTTCGGCAGCAACAGCATTTTGAACTCCATCATAACGTTCGCTTGTTAAAAAATTAGGTACAGAAAGTCCGATATAACTTCTCTCCCCATGCAAGTAAACTCCTGCTCCAATGGTTGGCAGGAATTTATTATCTATATTATTTTGAAAAACATCTTCATCTTCCTGGTAAGAACCTCTAGTCCAATCTATATTTAGCATTCTACCACCTCCTTTTAATCCAAATGATAATTTTCTATTATCTGAAAGTCTAATAGTATATGAAAAGTTAGCATCTAAATAAAACTCATCTGAAGGTCCTAACCTGTCATTAACTATTGAGACTCCTAAGCCAACATTTTTACCTACTGGAGAATCTATACTAAATGATTGGGTTGTAGGTGCACCATCTAAGCCAACCCATTGCGTTCTATGCAATGCAGTAAACGTTAAATGACCTCTAGAACCTGCATAGGCCGAGTTTACATTTAATGTGTTAAACATATAATCTGTATACTGAGGATCTTGCTGAGCATAGCTCACTAGTGTTGATATTAACACTAATGAGCAGATTATCATTTTAATTTTTAAGTTCATTTTATATTATTTAAGTTTGAGGTAAAATCAAATTTATTGTTAATAATTATCTAACTAAATATAGCCATCCCGATTTTCTTTCAGAGCCATCACCCAAGTCAAGAATATAATAGTAAGTCCCGACTGGTAGTTTTTCGTTTTTGTTAAAAACTGATCTTCCATTAGATAGTCCATTAAACGTGTTATCATAGCCTTCTTTACTATAAACCATGTTACCCCATCTATTATAAATCTCTAAGGTGTTATTTGGATAATTGTTAATACAGTCTATATAGAAATAATCATTTTTTCCATTACCGTTTGGTGAAAATTCATTGTATATCTTCAAACAGGATGGATCAATAGTTGCATCATCAACATCATTTCCTCTATCAG
>Ga0316209_1000242_pt1 | contig 110916 bp, 96 predicted proteins | sample 6monopyrite_MG_FD_204945 | JGI IMG/M metagenome (GOLD analysis project Ga0316209, IMG submission 204945) | Microbial mat bacterial communities from mineral coupon in-situ incubated in ocean water Damariscotta River, Maine, United States -... | ecosystem: Environmental > Aquatic > Marine >... | reverse complement strand
AGGGTGAGGCCGTTAAAAAATTATGAAATAATTTTAGGCTGAACGCCCGAAGGCGAAGCCGCAGGGCCGGACAATCCTCTTGGCGCAAAATGACCGAAGGAAATGGCGCGCCCTAGAGGATTCGAACCTCTGACTTCCACCTCCGGAGGGTGGCACTCTATCCAGCTGAGCTAAGGGCGCGCAGGCGACGGAGTATACCAGAATAATATATAAGCATCTGTTGAAAACCTGAATTACCCGTATTTAAATTTATTTCTAACGGCAAACACATTTTTTAACAGTGAAGATTTCACCTGCGCCGCATTTATGCATCTGGCACCGGTGCCAGCGGCTGTCAGGTTGCTTGCTTCTGGGCTTTTAGGTTTGGCTGGCGTTGTCAGAGGCAGGCCTCAGGTATAAAAGTCGCTACGGAAAAACCAGCATAACTTGTAGCTGAAATTATTTTCGTATTTCAATATGCACCAGAAACCCCGCTATATAGCGGGGTTTTTTATGTCAAAATAAGTAATAGATGACTCCGTGCACCCGCGGGCAATCTGAAATATAATGTACAGCCTTTATCAAAACAAATCTCCAGAGACCCTACCATGCCAAGCTCAAAAATTATCTATACCGAAACCGATGAAGCCCCTGCATTAGCAACCTATTCATTACTGCCCATAGTTCAGGCGTTTACAAGGGCGGCGGGAGTGGATGTGGAAACCCGGGATATTTCACTGGCGGGTCGTATCATTGCCAGCTTTCCGGATAATTTGAAAGATGAGCAAAAACAGAGCGATGCATTAGCCGAACTGGGTGAGCTGGCAAAAACACCGGATGCCAATATTATTAAATTACCGAATATCAGTGCCTCTATTCCACAATTAAACGAAGCAATTAAAGAATTGCAGTCGCAGGGATATGCGGTACCGGACTACCCGGAAAATCCGCAAAACGATGCGCAACAGAGTATTAAGGCTCGCTACGCAAAAGTGCTGGGCAGTGCGGTAAATCCGGTATTACGCGAAGGTAATTCAGATCGGCGGGTTGCCGCACCGGTAAAAGAATACGCACAAAAACACCCACACTCAATGGGCGAGTGGAGTAGTGATTCAAAATCCCATGTGGCTTCAATGGACAGGGGTGATTTTTATGGCAGTGAGTTATCTGCAGTGATTGAAACCGCGGGCGATGTAAAAATTGAATTATTTGCAGAGGATGGCAGCGGCACCGTATTAAAAGAAAAAACTCCGGTGCTGCCAGGTGAAGTGATTGATGCCTCGGTCATGAGTTGCAAAGCATTGCGGGCATTTTTTGAAGCGCAAATTGAAGATGCAAAAGCCCAGGGCGTATTACTTTCATTGCACATGAAAGCCACTATGATGAAAGTATCCGACCCGATTATATTTGGCCACGCGGTGAGTGTATATTTTAAAGATGTGTTTGAAAAACACGCGACCACATTTGAAAAAATAGGTGTAGACACACGCAATGGTTTAGGGGATGTATATTCAAAAATTGCCAGCCTGGGCGATGATCAGCGTAAAGAAATTGAAGACGATATTTTAGCCGTTTATAAAACCCGTCCGGGACTGGCGATGGTAAATTCCGACAAAGGCATTACCAATTTACATGTGCCAAGCGATGTAATTGTGGACGCATCGATGCCGGCGGCGTTACGTTCGTCAGGAAAAATGTGGGGGACCGATAATCAGTTGCACGATACAAAAGCCATGATTCCCGATCGTTGTTACGCAGGCATTTATCAGGAAGTTTTTGTGAACTGTAAAAAATACGGTGCCTTCGATGTGACAACAATGGGCAATGTAAGTAACGTGGGTTTGATGGCGCAAAAAGCCGAAGAGTATGGCTCCCATGATAAAACCTTTCAAATACCTGCGAATGGCACAGTAAAAGTGAGTGATGCTGAGGGTAATATTTTATTAGAACATAAAGTAGAAACAGGTGACATCTGGCGGATGTGCCAGACAAAAGATTTACCCATTCGAGACTGGGTTAAGTTGGCGGTAAACCGTGCGAAAGCCACCGGGCAGCCAGCGGTTTTCTGGTTAGATAAAAATCGTGCTCACGATGCTAATATTATTAAGAAAGCTGAAACTTATTTAAAAGATCACGATACCTCTGGGCTGGAAAAAAATGGGCTGGAAATAAAAATCATGTCGCCGGTGGATGCAATACGCTATACGTTAGAGCGGGTTAGGGCCGGTGAAAATACTATTTCTGTTACCGGCAATGTATTGCGCGATTATTTAACTGATTTATTTCCTATTTTAGAATTAGGCACCAGTGCGAAAATGTTATCCATTGTGCCACTATTAGCGGGAGGTGGTTTGTTTGAGACCGGTGCCGGCGGGTCAGCGCCCAAACATGTGCAACAGGTGCTAGAGCAAAATCATTTACGTTGGGATTCTCTGGGTGAGTTTTTAGCGATTGCGGTTTCGCTGGAAGATTTGGCCGAAAAAACAAATAGTGCAAGTGTAAAAGTACTGGCAGAAGCCTTAAATAAAGCCAACAGTTTATTTTTAAATAATAATAAATCGCCATCGCGTAAAGTCGGTGAGCTGGATACGCGGGGCAGCCATTTCTACTTATGTATGTACTGGGCACAGGCTCTGGCAGAACAAACCGATGACAAAGTGTTGCAGGAAAAATTCTCACCGATTGCCAAGCAGTTAACTGATAGCGAAAATAAAATTGTCGAAGAGTTAAATATGGTGCAGGGTAAGCCGGCGGATATCGGGGGTTATTATCATTCTGATAAAGCAAAGATATCGGATGTGATGCGCCCGAGTATGAGTTTGAATGCGGTGATAGAGAGTATTTAATTTTAGTGTGCTGGTGAAGTTACCCTGCTAAGGCACATCGTCCTCGGGGATAGACCGCCGCTTTTTGGCGCTCTGTCCCCTTATTGATACCATCAAGAGCTTTACGAAGTCGACTCGCTACACTATCTGCTCTTGATGGCATCACAACAGGGGACAGATTTTAAAAGACAAGATCTGTCCCCGATGGAGAAATGCCTTTGCGTGGTAAAAAGCTACGATATAAACCGGTCCAGCGAACGATAAGAAATTGCTTCGCTCAGATGTTTGGCTTCAATATCATCTGCATTATCTAAATCAGCAATGGTGCGACTCATACGTAAAATTCTGTGGTAAGCCCTGGCAGATAATTTTAATTTTTCCATCGCCTGATCAAGTAATTCAACTTCTGCTTTTTTTAATGAGCAATATTTTTCAGTTTCACGACTGCTCAGTTCGGCATTGGTTTTTCCACAACGTTGCATCTGTTTTTCAAATGCCTGTTTGACACGTTTTTTTATTTCGTCACTGGTTTCAGTGTTTTCACTCTTTTCAGTTAATGCTTTACGATCGATGGCGGGGACTTCAATGTGAATATCAATCCTGTCGAGTAGTGGTGCAGAAATTCTTGAGCGGTGTTTTAATTGTTGCTCGTGGGTACATTGACATAATGATTTTCCATCACAGTTATAACCCTGCGGGCATGGGTTCATTGCCGCAATTAACTGAAAGCGGGCGGGGAATTCTGCTTGCCGGGCCGCTCTTGAAATAGTAATGCTGCCGGTTTCCAGGGGTTCGCGTAAAACATCTAAAGTATGGCGATCAAATTCGGTGAGTTCATCTAAAAATAATACGCCATTATGTGCCAGAGAAATTTCCCCTGGCTTCGGGTTTGAACCGCCGCCAACCAAAGCCACGCCGGAAGCGGTGTGATGCGGTGCACGAAACGGGCGCTGCCCCCATTCTTCTATATTAAATCCCTGATGACTAATTGAACGAATCGCGGCGGTGTCGATGGCCTGCTGTTCGGTCAGTGCAGGTAGCAAGCCGGACAGACGAGAGGCGAGCATGGTTTTGCCGGTGCCGGGTGGTCCAACCATCAGCATATTGTGGCGGCCCGCAGCAGAAATTTCCAGCGCACGCTTGGCCCTGTGCTGGCCTCTTACATCGCTCATATCGAGTGAGTGTTTAACGTCAACCGGTGGCTTAGGTTGTGGGCGTTGTAAATCTTCCTGCTGATGTAGAAAGCGACAGATATCCAGCAAATGGTTTGCCTGCAAAACATCAGCCTGTTTAATGAGTGCGGCGAGAACGGCCGAATTTTCCGGCAGAATTAAAGTGTGAATTAATTTTTTTGCCCCCATGGCTACCGGCAAGGCGCCACTCACCGGACGTAGCTCACCACTAAGAGCGAGTTCGCCATGAAATTCTAATGTGGATAAATTTTCATCGGGAATCTGTTTTGAAGCTGCAAGGATGCCGATGGCGATGGGCAGGTCGTAGCGGCCACCATCTTTGGGTAAATCCGCTGGGGCCAGGTTAATAGTGATGCGCTGCATGGGGAAGTCAAAGCCAGAGTTTATAATGGCTGCTCGTACCCGATCTTTGCTTTCACGTACCGCTGCTTCGGGCAGGCCAACAATAGACAGGGAGGGCAGACCGCTGGAAATATGGACCTCAACACTGACCGGCAGTGCGGTGACGCCGTTAAGCGCCTGGGTGTTGATAGAGGCGTATGACATGGATTCCATTCCTTTCAATTAAGTCTAAAAAGATTCAGGGATGCCCTGGTCCTGTCTAATTCTAACCACGCTTAATTAGAGTGCTCCGAGCTTTTTAATGGTGTCGCTGAGTTTGGTATAGCAGATGATTGCATTGCCGCTATTTGAGTTTATCCACCTGTTTTTCCAGTTCGTTGAGCTTTTCCAGTGTACGCGCAAGCAGAGCACTTTGTACATCAAACTCTTCCCGGCTGACCAGATTCATCTGACGCAGGCTGGATTCAAGTACGGCTCGGATATTGTTTTTAGCATCTTCCTGCAGTGTTTTAATACTATCAGGTAATGCGGCGGAAAGTTTATCGACCAGGTCATTAATGTTTTGATTATTAATCATTGATTTGCTCATCTAAAAATGGGTTTAAGTGTACATCAATTGCTGCGCACCTGCTTTGTGCAAAGCAGGGCACCAAAATGGGGCGTAACGAGTGTATGCGGGCAGGTTTTGGTGCAGAATGATGATGTATAAATAAAGACAAGTATATTAGAAATTTATGTAAGTGTATGTTTTAGAAGGTTTTATTGTAGTTGGCACGTCTGCTGCTGTGTACTCTGTCACAATTTATAAACATTATCAGAGGTTATTATATGAAAAAGCTAAACGTTTTAGCAATTAGTGCAGCTGTAGCGGGTGCATTATTAAGCGGTACAGCAGCAGCTGGCTTGACTGGAAATATTGGTTTATCAAATAATTACATGTGGCGTGGTGTAACACAAACTGATGACCAGGCTGCAATTAGTGGTGGCCTCGATTATTCAAATGAATCAGGTATTTATGCTGGAACCTGGATATCTAATACTGATTTTGGTGACACTGCTGCTGATGGTTCTTATGAGATGGATCTTTATTTTGGCTATGGTGGCGAAGCAGGTTCTGTAGCTTATGATATTGGTTATATCTATTATGCGTATCCTTTAGATACGGATTTGGATTTTTCTGAAATCTATGCAGGTGTCGATGTTGCCAGTTTTGAATTTGATCTTGCATTAACCGTTGATACGGATGCCGGTGGTGATGATTCAAACATTTATGGGTCGATCGCTTATACCTTTGATTTAGGTAATGATCTGACTTTAGGTCTGTTATACGGCACATATATGTTTGATGCAGACACCTCAGCTAACCCTCTGGATTATTCTCATTACTCTGTGACCTTAGGCAAAGGCGATTTCTCTTTTGGTTTACAAGCGAATGATATTACCGGTGATGACGACATGCGTGCAGTTGTTTCATGGGGCAAAGAATTCGAGCTTTAATTTTTCAATAGCCGGTGAATAATCGCTTGCTATTTATGCCTGTAATACAGGCTTTTTCTGGAGATGATTAATGAAATTAATTTCTGCAATTATTAAACCCTTCAAGCTGGACGATGTGCGTGAAGCACTATCAGAAATCGGCGTGCAAGGTATTACCGTGACTGAAGTTAAAGGCTTTGGTCGTCAAAAAGGTCACACCGAATTATATCGTGGTGCTGAATACGTTGTTGATTTCCTCCCAAAAGTAAAACTGGATGTGGCAGTCGATGAAGGCATTGTTGAGCAGGTGATTGAATCTATTCGTAATGCAGCGAATACAGGCAAAATTGGTGATGGCAAAATATTTGTTTATCCGGTTGAGCAGGTTATTCGTATCCGTACCGGCGAAAGCGGTCCTGAAGCACTTTAATTTTTATTGGGGGTAACAAAGTGGAAAATCAAATTTTCGAACTTCAATATGCAATGGACACCTTTTACTTTTTGGTGTGCGGTGCATTAGTCATGTGGATGGCCGCAGGCTTCGCAATGTTAGAAGCGGGCCTGGTTCGTTCAAAAAATACAACAGAAATACTCACTAAGAATGTCGCGTTATTTGCGATTTCATGCATTATGTATATGGTTTGTGGTTATACAATCATGTATGAAGGTGGCATCTTTCTTGACGGTATTCAAACCGTTGATGTTAATGCGGTGCTAGGTGACTTTGCGGGACGCGTTGTTGAAGAGGGTGATCTTAAAGGTCAGCACGATTTTGCTGGCGGTGCTATTTACTCCGGCGCTTCTGACTTCTTCTTCCAGGTGGTTTTCGTTGCGACAGCGATGTCGATTGTCTCCGGTGCCGTTGCAGAGCGTATGAAGCTATGGGCATTCCTGGCTTTCGCCGTTGTTATGACGGGCGTAATCTATCCATTAGAAGGATCATGGACATGGGGCAGTGCCTCAGTGTTCGGCATGTACACGTTGGGTGATCTTGGGTTCTCGGATTTCGCGGGATCAGGTATTGTACATATGGCCGGTGCATCTGCCGCACTAGCGGGTGTGATATTACTGGGTGCTCGTAAAGGTAAATATGGTGCTAATGGCCAGATAAACCCGATTCCGGGTGCAAATCTTCCTTTGGCTACATTAGGTACATTCATTTTATGGATGGGCTGGTTCGGCTTTAACGGTGGCTCAGTATTAAAGCTGGGTGATATTGCAAACGCAAATGCAGTGGCAATGGTATTTTTAAATACAAATGCCGCCGCAGCGGGCGGCGCAATAGCGGCGTTAATTGTGGCACGCTTACGATTTGGTAAAGCGGATTTAACCATGTTATTAAATGGTGCACTTGCCGGTTTAGTTGCAATTACGGCTGAGCCGTCTACACCAACCGCATTACAGGCAACGCTGTTTGGTGCAATCGGTGGTGTACTGGTTGTATTCAGTATCACATTGTTGGATAAACTGAAGATTGATGATCCCGTGGGTGCCATTTCAGTACACGGTACCTGTGGTCTATTAGGTTTATTACTGGTTCCATTAACGAATGACGGTTCTTCGTTCTCAGGACAGTTAATTGGTGCAGCAACGATCTTCATTTGGGTGTTTGGCGCAAGCTTTGTTGTCTGGATGGCACTTAAAGTCATTGTGGGGCTACGGGTAAGTGAAGAAGACGAATACGAAGGTATGGATCTTGTTGACTGTGGAATGGAAGCCTACCCTGAATTTACAATCAAATAGCGTGGTTGGTAAATACCAGTAGAGCGGACTCCTGCTGGTTGTGGTCGAAGCCGGTGCATTGCACCGGCTTTTTTTTGGTATAAAATAAGCACAGTGGATAAATTTGGATGAAAGCACTTTATGTTGAAAAATATTATTATCATGACCCTGTTAAATGTCTATTCAGCATATGCTTATGCTGAAATATATAAATGGGTGGATGAGCAGGGAAATATTAATTACGGTGATAAACCGATTGTCAATGCTAATGAAATGACAGTAGATGTCACAGATAAAGGCAATGTAAAAATTAGTGATAAGCGAGAAAAAAATCGTCAGAAATTATTAGATGCCTATAATGAAGATCAAGTGCGTGAAAATAAAGCAAAAGAAAAAATAAAAAAACACAAGAAAAAAAGACAGAGAGACTGTGCGCAAGCAGAGGACCATATGAGAACCTATGATCGTGCGAGATCATTATATAATCTGGATAAAGATGGAAATAGAGTGACCCTTACTGATAAAGAAAGAAAAAACTCTACTGCAGAACTAAAAAAATATATCCAGAAAAATTGCAAATAATAAAGTTCATTATATTTATATAGCCGGTTAATTTAAGAAGTTTTCAACCAATTTTTTTAAACTCAGTTTTGGTGCTGGACTTGGTGAATAAAGCGTCATGTTTGTAAAGTTTCGATAAGCCGCGATTTAGCTCTTCGGTAAAGTCAGCAGCATCTTTTTCTAATTTTTTAATGCCATTTCTATTAACAAAAACAAGATTGCCTGTATCCATGTTTATAAAAGACAGGCGCAAGCGCCTGTGGGGCGTGGTATCATTGATATAAATTTCACACCAGACGCCGGGTTTAATTGCGGCAGGCAGAGATGATACTTTACTGAGCACGGTTTTTTTATCTGATTTAATGGTGCTTTTACTAGAAAGATCAGAGTTTTTTAGTAATTGATTGAAGTGGCTTATCAGAGATTTTATTGCGGTTTCTACAGATTCATTTTGATTATAAAGAAGTAACAGGCTGTTATTTTTACGGGCTATTTTTATAAAGCTTTGTTTAAGTTGGGCATGCTGATTTACGTCAGTTATTGTTTGAATGGAGCCTAATAACTCACAGTACATATTGATTGAATTGCACCATTGGCTAGTGTTTTCTCCATGCGTTTTTAACAAATGAAATAATGCAACAGGCCATAACTTAAACACAAGGTCCTGGCAGGAAGAAGGTATGTTATGTCCTTCAATACAGTGTTTTATTTTAACGGCTATTAATCGCTTAAGCTGGGGGTTATTGTTCTGTTGGCAGCTGGAAATGTCAGATGATTTTTTTTGCAATGAAGCAGCCAGTTTTTCAAGTTGCTGGTTTGCTGCCGAAAATTTATTTATGTTTGGTGTGATGTCTAAGAGTTCAGATAATATGCATCCGGTTTTTTTAATAACAGCAGCATTGTTTTTTGCAAGAACAGAAATTTTTTTTGAAATCAACAGGGTGTAGCGGGCAGGGTGCCTGGGGTTTGAAATAAAATGTGGATCTGTCAGGCTTAGTTTATGTATAGGTATTTGCAGGCGCAATAATGAGATTTTAAGATCAGCAGGCATGGTGGGGTCATTGCTGATTGTATTGAATAAGTGCTCAATAAATTCAGATTGTTTGTCAGTCATAATCTGTAACCGTCATAAAATTGTAAAGACGTATAACGTCTTTAATAAATTAATGCTCATACATGTTTATGGATGACGTCCACACCAGTAAATGGGCATGCAAAAAAGACAGGTATTTTTCCTGTCTTACTTATGCTGGATAAATATTATCCAGTCTACACATTTGCACATTTATAGTATAAAAATTAAATTTCAACTGTAGTCGATAGTGAGTTAATAACCAGACCAAGTGCATGATCAAAAGCTGAATGATCGGCAATAATCTGCGATGTTCCAGATGCCAGTTCTTGCGTAAACAGTTCGGCATCTTTTTCAATTACTTTAATGCCGACTCTATCAACAAAAACAAGCTTGGCTTCTTCCATTATTATAACGGATAACTTAACACGTCGAACTGCTGAGTCTTCACCGTTAAAGACCTTGAACCAGACGCCTGGACGAACTTCACGTGGAAGATTTGCAATTTTTTCTCGGGCAATATTAATCTGATCAAGTAACGGGTCAATGATTTCTTCTTCAATTTCAATAACTGGTTCGTCCAGCATCTGATCCTGAGTCGAATCTAAGCCCTCAGCCTCTTCATCAACTGAAACAAAGTAGCTGTTGTCGGTAATGTTGGCAGGATTAAATGGGCTGCACTCTAATGCCTCTTCAAAGTTTACAAACACATTGTTTACTTCGGTTTCAATCTCAACCGGATTTTGCTTTGTGTCGAGCAGGTTGCTGTGTACCAGACCAAGCGTGTTGTCTTTTTCAGTGCTTAATCGATTATAGGCCTGGGTAGATTCAATGGGTTGTAACAGCTGAATCATTTTATTAACAGTGGCGACAGAATCACGCCAGTCATCGCTATTTTTTCCATATTTAATATAGCGATGAAACATCAGCGTCGACCAGTTTTTGAGGATCAGGTTTTGTGCGACTTTAGGTAAAACTTTATCCATTACATGGTATTGTATTTCGGCAAGTACTACTTCACGTGCATGTGTGTGAAGCACAGTTTTTTGTGTGACTTTTTCTTTTTCAGCGGTTTTATGAATTTCATCAAGTTCAATTATTTCTAGTTGTGCTTCAGCGGCTTCAAAGCTGCTGTTATCAATATCAAAATCATTGAGTATATTCTCAACGACAGAAGTTAATGCTGAAAAAAGTGAATCATTTTTCGAAGACAGTCCGCGACCCAGGTGAGCGATTAAATTTAAAGTTACTCTGCAGGGATGCTCACCATCGGCAAAAAAGTTTTTGTCTAACATGGCAACTTTAATAACAGGGATCTGTAAGCGCAGTAGCAGGTTGGTAACCGGTTCTGAAATGCTGCTGTCTTCAATGATGGCATCGAATAACATCTCAATAAAATCGATTGTTTTTTCATCTACCTGATTGACCTGTTTGGTAATTGCACCACCATTGCGACTACCCATGTCAGCAAGTAATGCGCGTTTAAAATCAGCCGCATCAATTTGTTCTAAGGGAGCGTCAGATTGAGCTACATTGTGCTGTAAATTAGACAGGGCATGCATGATATCGCGGCGATCATAATATTGTGTGCCGCTTGATGAGGGTGCATTGTTTGCCGTGGTAAATGATGCGGGAATACCGGGACCGGATGCGGTTAACTCGCCATTAATAAACTGACTGACAACCCGGTGCATTTGCTGGTGTATGCCTGTTGATGAAGTATTATTTGCGTCAGTGTTTGATTTCGATGAGTTAGCTTCGGATGCTGGTCCAGTGCTGCTACCAGTACCGGTACCAGTGCTGGGGCCTGAGCTGTTGCCGACAGCGCCAGCATTGTGCCCTGTGGCCTGTTGAGTGTTATTGGTGCTGTGTTGTTGAACACTGCTGTTGTACGTAGGTGTATGACCCGGATTATATGTTGGATTTTCTCTGTACACTGCATCGTTTTCAGTCCTGGGTTCATTTTCTATAATGTCTGAAGATGAATTAGGTTTAGGTGTTTGTGCAGCGCTGCCTAATTTTATTTTAGGCAAAATTCCCCGGTCTATAAAAATCTGATTTAATTTTAAATACAGGGGTTCCAGGTGAAGGATAACTTCCTGATCAAATAATTTATAAAGCACCAGTTTGTTGTTGGTCGATAATTCAATATCAGTTAACGCATCTTTAAACGATTCACAAATATTTTTAGGAGACAGAGCATCTTGATTAAAAATGCCGGTAGTTTTAAGCGCTAAAAACTCTATTCTTGCTTCAAGATGATTGACGGCTTCACCATACAGATGCATGGCTTTAGAGTGCATGGCAGAAACCGCAACCATTTCTTCCATTTCGTCCTGATCGACAAGGCTCAATTCATCTTCGACTATGGCGGTTTTTTCGGTCGTTTTTTTGCGGGTGGGCTGTAAATAAACTTTAAGGTTGGCTGCAAAGTTCTGACCGATATGTTTGCGTTCGGTACGCAGCATGCGCATGGTGTCAAAATACTGGTTTTGGTCTTCGTTTGAATCTGCATTTTCAGCTAACTGGAATAGCATATCGTCTGCACCATCAAACATGCGGCCGATTAGCTCAGAAAGTTGCTCGTTCAGGCAGCTTGCAATCTGGCTTATTAATACTTTAAGTTTGTCACCGGAATCTTGTCCGCCTGATCCGTTTGAGTTTTTAAATTGATGAATAATTGCACTCATGTATCTATCCAAAAAGGAAAGTTAATCACAGAATAGCACTATTAGATTCTAAGCTTGAATTTCTTGCCCTGAAAATTTAAGCCCATGAACAAAAAGTTGCAGGAAAAATCCTGGGCCTTTGCGTTAGTGCGCATCTTCTATTGAAGGGAAGCCCTTCGGATGCTTTTAACATTTGAGGTGACTTATAGAATAAAGATTAATCACCGTACGAAATATAGTGGTTGTTAACGAACGCTACCGGGATCTTTATCACAATCTAGATAGCGGATCTCACACGGCATTAACGTTTATTTCAGATATAATTCTAGCTATTTATAAGCTTATTAATAGCTGAAACGGACGTTGTTTCATGTTTATGCGATGAGTGGTCGGTTATGTGGCTGCGCATAATTCAACTTGTCTCTAGTATGCCTTACCTACCTATAATACTCTGGGGCAGATAATATCCAGCACTTCACCTGCCTGCTCCCAGGCCTGATTCATGATATCAGGGAGTATTTTCAAATCCAGGCCGGTAATTTCCAGTGACTTTGGTTCAAATCCCGGGTAGTCATCGAGAATGTGTTCATCAATTTCAATATCCGGTTCGAGTGCGTTAACAATACAGTTGGCAATATGCACAATTGAGGTCTCTATACGGAATTTTTTGGCTTTTAGTGGCGTGTGGTGAAAGGTAACAACCTCTTTCAGCGTGTCTGACAGTTTCCAGGCATCTATTAATGCAGCACCAACATCTGCGTGGGTAAAACCGATAATTTCTTTTTCCGCGCGAAATAGCTGTCCGTCAGAGTTGGCGGCGGCGATAAGCACTTCCTGGGAGAGCTCGGGTTCTTTGAAGTATAAAACCAGCTTGCCAATGTCGTGCAGCATGCCAGCTACAAACAGGCGCTCACCGTGCAAAATATTACAGTGTTTGGATAATAGTCGGGAAACGATGCCCGTATGCACGCTGTGACGCCAGAACAGATCGATATCGATGAGCTGGTTTGGGATGCGCTTAAAGGTGTCCACTGCCGATGTGGCAAGTACCAGGTTACGTAAATCATCTTCACCTACAACCGACACGGCGCGGCTAACCAGTTCTATTTTGGCGGCTAATGAATAATATGCACTGTTTACGATGCGCAAAATTCGTGCGGTGAGTGCTGGGTCGTGACTGATAATGTCGCCAAGTTGTTTGGCACTATGGTTTGGGTCTTCGAGTATCTGTGAAACGCGAATATAAATTTCAGGTAATGAAATAAGTTTAACGACGCCTTTTACAAGGTCTTCAGGCTTGCGAACCATTTTTTTCCCTATTTGTACAGTGACAAAAATTCACCCACGGGTTGGCGGGTGTATGGGTATTCTTAATTTTATGATAATGGCTTAGTTATGGCGAAAATTCTAGCAAATGCCTAAACTTACAAGACAAAAAAGCCGTGATTATAATTGGTTTTGCTGTTTTATTAGGGGCATTTCTAGTGGGCAATAGCTGCACGAGCGATAAGCTCTCTCACGGTGCAGACCTGTTCGCCAAATGAAAGTGTCTGCTCCAGGTTGATGTAACCTTCTTTAAACCGTTTTCGCTTGCCCTGATTCATTAAAAACGTGCCATTGGTTGAGTCGAGGTCAGTTAAGTATATCTGGTCATTTAGCACAACCAGTTCTGCATGGCGTGAGCTTGTGGTTTTATCAAAAAGCTGAATGGTACCCTGGCGACCAATTATATAAGTCTTATTTTCCATGCTTATCCTTCGAAGTCATTTGGTTTCGTTTATCATATATATCTGAAGTTTTATTTATAGATCAGATTGGCATTAATTGCGTGATTTATATCACAATCAAGACAATACGACCATGCCGTTTAAGATTATTGTGTGGGCCTGATAGATAGATCAGGAATTTCTTACATTGCAAATCTTTGTAAAAGGAAATAAATCACCTTAAGGTACGCCTTTTCTAAAATCAAAAAAATCTTGAACATAGCGTGATTCATATTCTGAATCCCTGCTCACTATAACTGACATTATCAGAAAATAATCGCAGATCGATTAAATGAACTAACCGTAATAGGGAGGTACGCCTATATTTGCCAAATTAATTTGAATTAATGCATTCTTAACCCATCATCAATCCCTAATATGCTGTATGATATGCCACCCTTTTTGATTGGCCGGACACACTGGCCCATTAGCACTATGATTTTGGCCAGGAGCTTGAAGTAAACATGAAATTACGTAATGTCGCAATTATTGCCCACGTTGACCACGGTAAAACAACCCTGGTTGACGAACTGTTAAAGCAGTCTGGCACAGTAGAAACCCGTGGTGAGATGGAAACCTGTGTGATGGATTCCAACGATCAGGAAAAAGAGCGGGGCATCACCATTCTGGCCAAAAACACCGCCATCACCTGGAATGACCACCGTATCAACATCGTGGATACGCCCGGTCACGCGGACTTTGGTGGCGAAGTCGAACGAGTACTGTCGATGGTTGATTCGGTTTTGCTGCTGGTTGATGCGCAGGAAGGCCCCATGCCTCAAACCCGTTTCGTGACCCAAAAAGCCTTTAATATGGGCTTTAAGCCAATCGTAGTTATTAACAAGGTTGATAAGCCGGCGGCACGCGCTGACTGGGCTTTAGACCAGACCTTTGAATTATTTGACCAGCTGGGTGCAACAGACGAACAGCTGGACTTCCCGGTTATCTACGCTTCTGGCCTGAGCGGCTTTGCAAGTTTAGATGACAAGGCAACTGAAGGTGACATGACGCCGTTGCTGGAAGCCATTCTTGAGCACGTTCCCGCACCGGATGTTGATATTGATGCGCCTTTTCAAATGCAGGTGAGTGCGCTGGACTTCAACTCCTATGTAGGCGTAATCGGTATTGGCCGCATCAAGCAGGGTAAAATCAGACGTAATCAGGCACTCAGCCTGATTGATCGCGAAGGCAATATCCGCACTGGCATCCGTATGCAACAAATTCTGGGCTTCCACGGTTTAGAGCGTGTTGAAGTGGATGTTGCGCAGGCGGGTGACATTATCTGTTTTAACGGCATCGACAAACTGAATATCTCTGACACCATCTGTGACCCGGAAAATGTTGTGGCGATGACGCCATTATCAGTAGATGAGCCTACGCTAAGCATGACCTTCCGCGTAAATAATGGCCCGTTTGCAGGTCAGGATGGCAAGTTTGTAACGTCACGAAATATTTCTGATCGTCTGGATCAGGAGCTGATACACAACGTAGCACTAAAAGTTGAGCCCGGTGAGTCCGGTGATAGTTTCCGGGTCTCTGGTCGTGGTGAGCTACACCTGTCGGTTTTAATTGAGTCGATGCGCCGTGAAGGTTTCGAGCTTTGCGTGGGCCGCCCGGAAGTGGTTCTCAAGGAAATTAACGGTAAAAAGTCTGAGCCATATGAGCAACTCACCGTAGATATACCAGAATCTTCTCAAGGTTCAGTCATGGAAGCGCTGGGTATTCGCAAAGGCGAGCTGAAAGACATGGTGCCAGACGGTAAAGGCCGTGTGCGTTTAGATTACATTATCCCCACCCGTGGTTTAATTGGGTTTCGCACCGAGTTCCTAACGGCAACCCAGGGCAATGGCTTAATGTATAACGTATTTGACAGTTACGGCCCTAAACTGGATGTTGAAATCGGCCAGCGCAGTAAAGGCGTATTGATTTCAAACGGCACCGGTAAAGCGCTCTCATTTTCAATTTTCAACCTGCAGGAACGTGGCAAAATGTTCCTGGAGCATGGCGATGAAGTTTATGAGGGCATGCTGGTGGGCATTCACGCCCGTGATAACGATCTGGTGGTCAATCCGCTTAAAGGCAAGCAGTTAACTAACGTACGTGCATCCGGCACCGATGAAGCGTTAACTTTAACCACCCCCATCAAAATGACGCTTGAGCAGGCGCTGGAATTTATCGATGATGATGAGCTGGTTGAAGTTACGCCTAATCACATTCGTACACGAAAGAAAATGCTCACTGAAAACGAGCGTAAGCGAAATTCTCGTTCAGCCAAGGCATAGTCATTCAGACTGAGCTGTGCTTCGCAAGTTAAAGTTCGCTCCCGCATGCACATTCCGCAGGCGCGAGCTTTAGTTAGCGATATCTAACAAGTTCCTGCGCTCTTCAAGCGCACAAAGCAAACCACCATCAATACAGCTAAACTCATTAAATATAATTAATAATGAGTGTAAGCATCCGTGTCAGAAAATAAAAACGAAAATCAGGTACTAGTCGTAGACGACTCCCGAGTCATTCGCAGAGCGGCGGTAAAAGTATTAGAAAAAGATTTTGATGTTGTAGAAGCCGAAGACGGAGAAGAAGCCTGGAATGAACTGAATAACAATCCAAAAATATCTGTTGTATTTAGTGATCTGGGTATGCCAAATATGGATGGTTTTGAGTTATTAGAAAAAATTCGTAACGCCCCCGACTCGGTAATGGCAAAAATTCCCGTCATCATTATTACGGGTGCTGAGGAAACCGATGGTACAAAAGAAGAAGTTATTGGTCTGGGAGCAACCGATTTTATTAGCAAACCGTTCGATTCAATTTCATTAAAGTCCAGAGCTTCTGCACATATTAATTATCGAAATGAAGTGCATAGTCTGGAAAAAGCTGCAGCACTCGATAAATTAACCGGGCTTTCAACAGAGGCCTCATTTAAGTTGCAGGGCGAACAGGCGTTAGCCTATGCAAAACGTCACTGCACAGAAATGAGTGTGGTGCGTTTTGATATTGAACATTTTGCAGAAATGTTTGTGAAGTATGGAAAAGTTATTGCTGAGAAAATACTGACAAAAGTGGCATCAATTATTAACGAGGGTAAGCGCACCGAAGATATAGCCGCCCGACTTGGGGTTGCGAGATTTGCATTATTGTTGCCCAGTTCAGATCCCCAGGGAGCGGAATTAGTGGTGGGCAGAATATGTCAACGGGTCGCCTCGTTAAAGTTGAAAATGGGAGGGGAAGTTTTTAATATTAAGTTTAACACCGGTATAACGTCTCCGGCATTAGATGACTCGGATGAAAAATTTACAGGGCTATTAAAACAGGCTGAAAGTGCGCTTAAAAAAGCAATTGGGCAGGGTTCTGCGAATAACAATAGCGGCAATATTGTTAGGTTTGAATCCGCAAAAACACCCGTGGAAAAACCACCACGAGAGAAGTTATCAGATGTTGACGTTAATATTGAAGCGATATTAAAGCAGTTATCGGAACAGGCATCCAGTGTTAGCAATGAGCAACTGGCAACAGCAATGCGAAAAATTTTACCGCTAATTGTCTATGCAGATAAAAATTTAAAACTGGGTTTAAGTAAGGTTGTATTGCATCTACAAAAACGTTTAAATAGTTAACCCGAACAGACAGCTTAATTCAGAATGAATTAATGTTATAATTAGCTCTGAAACGAACTAAACAGGGGTTAAAGATGTCATTGAAAAGCTGGCTAATGAAAAAATTAGCAGGGGATGATTCTGCAGAATTGGAACTTAGCCCAGAAGAGGCGCAGTTATCAGGTTTAAATCTTCAGGAAGTGCTGGGTGCGCATATGGCCTGGAAAGAAAAATTAACCCGTACATTAAATGGCACAAGTACTGAGCGTTATGATGTGGCCACCGTATCCCAGGATACATTATGTGTGTTGGGCAAATGGTTATATGGCCCGGGCAAAAAAAATTATTCACATTTGGCGGAATATGAAGCCTTAAGAAAAATACATGCGGATTTTCATGTTTGTGCGGGTGAGGTTCTGGTTGAATTTGAAAAAGGCGATAAATTAAAAGCCGAAAAGATATTGAAGGGAACATTTAGAGAAGCCAGTAATCTAATTCAGTTAGAGCTTGTGAGCCTGTTTTCATCGGTCAAAGCCTAGGTAATAGTGGTTTCTGGTGCAAGGCCAGAAACCATCATTGGATTGCTTAAATAACAGGCAGAAATTCAAAATATTTATTATCCTGAAATCAGATCAATAGCACAGTCAACAACAGAAAAAATCAGGTACATGCGTCATGTATTAGGTACAATATGGGCTGTATAAATTTCAGGGTTTTAATGTTTCATGCTGTCACTCTCACAACGTATCGCCGAAGAATTATCTTTAAATCAGAACCAGGTTAATGTAAAGCAGGTTGTCGCTGCAATAGCGCTTTTAGATGAGGGCTCAACCGTGCCATTTATCGCCCGTTACCGAAAAGAAGTCACCGGCGGTTTAGATGATATTCAGTTACGTGAGCTGGAAGAGCGGCTTCGCTATTTACGCGAACTGGATGAACGTAGAATTGCCATTCTAAAAAGCATTGATGAGCAGGAAAAGCTGACCCCGGAATTAAAAGCGTCTATTATGCAGGCGGACACAAAAAATCGTCTTGAAGACTTATATCTACCGTATAAACAAAAACGTCGAACCAAAGCGCAAATTGCCAAGGAAGCCGGACTTGCGCCGTTAGCGAACACAATATTCTCAGATCCGACTTTACAACCGGAAAGCGAAGCAGAAAAATTTATTGATGCGGAAAAAGGTGTGGCTGATATTAAAGCGGCGCTGGATGGTGCACGACAAATTTTAATGGAGCAGTTTGCAGAAGAAGCGGATTTATTACAGAGCCTGCGAGAATATTTATGGGCCCAGGGAATAATTGAATCGCGCGTGGTTGCTGGCAAAGAAGCGGAAGGCGAGAAGTTTGCAGATTATTTTGAATATGAAGAAGCCGTAATAAAAATTCCGTCACACCGGGCACTGGCGTTATTTCGCGGACGCAATGAATCCATTTTACAAATGAATTTAAAAGTGCCGGGTGAAGATGAGCTGGCCAGGCAATCACTAGGGCATCCCTGTGAATCTACAATTTCAAATTATTTCAAACTGGAAAATCTGGGCAGGCCCGCAGACAAATGGCTGCAGGATACAGTGCGTTGGGCATGGAAAATAAAAATATTCAGCCATCTTGATGTTGAACTCAAAATGAAATTAAAAGAAGCTGCGGAAGAAGAGGCGATAAAAGTTTTTGCATCTAATCTGAATGATTTGTTACTGGCTGCTCCCGCAGGTCCAAAAGCCACATTGGGTTTAGATCCAGGTCTACGCACCGGCGTTAAAGTGGCGGTGGTAAATGAAACCGGAAAAATGATGGATTATGCGACCATTTATCCCCATGTTCCTAAAAATCAGTGGGATCAGTCAATTGCTGTGTTGGCGGCACTGTGCAAAAAACATAATGTTAAATTAATTAGTATTGGAAATGGTACGGCGTCCCGTGAAACCGATAAGTTAGCCAAAGAACTCATTCAGAAATATCCTGAATTAAAAATGACGTCTATTGTTGTTTCAGAAGCGGGTGCTTCGGTTTATTCGGCATCAGAGTTAGCTTCAAAAGAATTTCCAGATTTAGATGTGTCGATTCGTGGCGCTGTGTCTATTGCGCGACGTTTGCAGGACCCGCTGGCCGAGCTTGTAAAAATAGAACCCAAAGCGATTGGGGTAGGGCAATATCAACATGATGTGAGCCAGGTGAAACTGGCGCGTCAGTTAGATACCGTAATTGAAGATTGTGTAAATGCTGTCGGCGTAGATATAAATATGGCGTCGGTTCCATTGTTGACCCAGGTATCGGGTTTAAGTGTAAGCATGGCGGAAAACATCGTGCAGTTTCGTGATGAAAATGGCGCTTATAAAAATCGAAAACAATTATTAAAAGTGCCGCGACTTGGACCCAAAGCCTATGAGCAATCCGCCGGTTTTTTACGTATTTCAAAAGGTGAAAATCCATTGGATGGTTCAGCTGTACATCCGGAAGCTTATCCGCTGGTTGAAAAAATAATTGAGCAGTCGGGCAAATCTATCAATGCGATTATGGGCGATGCGTCTTTTCTTAAAAAATTAAGTGCAAATGATTTTGTGGACGAAAAATTTGGTTTGCCAACCGTAAAAGATGTTATCAGTGAAATGGAAAAACCGGGCCGTGATCCCCGACCAGAATTTAAAACCGCTGAATTCAGAGAAGGCGTAGAAGCGTTAAAAGATTTAACGGCGGATATGATTCTTGAGGGCGTAGTTACTAATGTTACCAATTTCGGTGCCTTTGTTGATATTGGTGTGCATCAGGATGGTTTAGTGCATATTTCTGCGTTATCCAGTACATTTGTAAAAGATCCCCGGGAAGTTGTAAAAGCTGGAGATGTGGTAAAAGTTAAAGTGATGGAAGTGGATGTACAGCGCAAACGAATTGCTTTGAGTATGCGACTTGATGATGACAGTCGGGATCAGGTTAAAGATATGCCGCGGGATAAAGCCCGCCAGCAGAAGCGTCCACAAAAACAGCAAAATAAAACAGCTGGAAATGTAGCTAATTCAGCGATGGCTGATGCATTGGCGCAAGCCATGAAAAAATAAATAGAAAAGATAAATAGAAAAAGATAAACAGAAGTCATAAGTCAAAAAAACAGGTGCAGCCTGCTGACTTTGATTTACGACTAGATCTTATAAACTTATCAGGATAGAACTCTCAAAAGCAATGCTAACCCTCTCAAACCTTGCCATCCGCCGCGGTACAAAAGTTTTATTTGAACAGGCGAGTTTTAAAATTAACCGGGGTAGTCGTGTGGGTATTACCGGGGCTAATGGATGCGGTAAGTCGAGTTTGTTTGCATTAATTTTAAATGAAATACAAAGTGATGCGGGTGAGTTAACGCTTCCCGTAAAAACGGTTATTGCCCATGTGGCACAGGAAACGCCGGCCACAGAAAAATCGGCAATTGACTATGTGTTAGACGGTGATGTTGAATTAAGAAAGATACAACTTAAACTTGTCGCCGCAGAAAAAAATAATGATGGTCCTGTGCAGGCGGAGTGTCACAGCCGACTGGAAGAAATTGATGCCTATTCAGCTGAGTCGAGGGCTGGAAAATTATTATTAGGTTTAAGCTTTAAATCCGAACAGATAAATAATCCTGTGAGTAGTTTTTCCGGAGGCTGGCGAATGCGCTTAAATCTGGCACAGGCATTAATGTGTCGTTCCGATTTATTGTTACTAGATGAACCAACCAATCACCTTGATTTAGATGCGGTTATCTGGCTCGAACAATGGTTGCTTAGTTATGCAGGAACCATGTTGCTGATTTCCCATGATCGGGATTTTCTCGATAAGGTCACCAGCCACATCGTGCATATTGAGCAGCAGGTGGTCAATCTTTATAGCGGAAACTACAGCGCATTTGAAAAATTGCGTGCTGAAAAATTAGCGTTACAACAATCCCAGTTTGAAAAACAACAGCGCGAAGTGGCGCATATTGAAAGTTTTATTCGTCGCTTTAAAGCTAAGGCCAGTAAAGCCAAACAGGCGCAGGGCAGAGTTAAAGCATTAGAAAGAATGGAAATGATATCCGCTGCGCATATAGACTCGCCATTTAATTTTTGTTTTTTCAAACCAGAAAAGCTTCCTCACCCGTTAATGCGACTCGATGGTATAAGTTTGGGATATGGGGATGTGCAAATAATCAATAATGCTAGCATGAGTATTTTGCCAGGTGACAGACTTGCATTGCTGGGGCATAACGGTGCGGGTAAATCGACTTTAATAAAATGTCTCGCGGGTGAATTAAAGCCACAGCAGGGTGAGTATGAGCAGTCATCAGAATTAAAAATCGGCTACTTTGCTCAGCATCAGCTTGAACAACTGGATTTAGAAGCCAGTGCTTTATTGCATTTACAGCGCCTGGATGAAAAATTAAGCGAACAGCAAATTCGCAATTATCTTGGTGGGTTTAATTTTCATGGCGACAGGGTACTTGAAGCTGTGGCTCCCTTTTCCGGTGGGGAAAAGGCGCGTCTGGTGCTGGCGTTAATTATTTATCAGAAGCCGAATTTACTATTGCTTGATGAGCCAACCAATCATCTGGATCTGGAGATGCGCCACGCACTCGCCATGGCATTACAGGAATATGAAGGCGCTATGGTGTTGGTTTCCCATGATCGGCACCTGTTACGCTCGGTTACTGATCAGTTTTTGCTGGTAGATGAGGGGGGGGTTAAACCATTTAATGATGATCTAGATGCATATCGAAACTGGTTGATGCAACCCAAGATGCAGGCAGGTGAAAATAATGTTAATGATGATGGATCAAAAGCCATTAATAGAAAAGCCCAGAGGCAACAGCTGGCCGAGCAACGTAACCGACTGAATCCATTAAAGAAAGAGGTTAAGGCATTGGAAAAAAAGATGGCGGACTTGGAGCAGGAATTGAGTGTGATAGAAGCGGAGCTTGCCAGACCTGAGATGTATCAGGCAGAAAATCGAGGGCAGATGGAGGCGATGTCAAAGCGCCGGGGTGAGCTAGCTGCGCAGCTTGAAGGCACCGAAGAAAACTGGCTGCTAAAAAGTGAGGAACTGGAAGCTTTATCCAGTTCAGGGATGTCCTGATCAAGTGTAGGGTAGGGTTATTAAGCCATTCATGATGTTTTAGCTCAGGAAATAGCCCGTTAGTCAGAATAGTAGAGAGCTAAAAATCTAATTCCCTATAATAAATAGATGATCCTGGACCTCAGTAGGATGCTGTCTAAAAATTTGGGAGCGATAAATGTCTAAGCATAATGCCAATCATCAATTAGAAAACATCGGTGCCCATGCACTGGCGAATTTTTTTGTCAATTTCACTTTATCAAAAGAGCAGATTGAACAGTTTATATTAATGCTGGAAATGTCGCCTGAAGAGGATAGCCTGGTTGAGGAGATACAACAGGAGATTTCACACATTCAACAATCGTTGCAGGATGTTGGTTTAGAGAAGATTGAACCGCTCACTGTCAGTCTTAACTCGCTCTTACAACAAATCAAATTAAAACATCTTCAATTCGAAACCGTATTAAGTGATTTAATATTGCTGGCTATTAACGATATAAAAGTCGTTATGGAAAAAATAATAGATGGTGAAAACAGGTGTGTTTTAGTAAATCGTCTACCACGTATTTGTGAAAGTATTGATGCTATTGGTACTTCAAATGAAAGAAGCCGTAGCGGGACTATAAAAGATGCTTTGCTACTGCTTGATCCGAGCATAGAAATTATTGAAACCAGTATTAGTCGTAGCGATTCATTAATTAATCTGTTTTCAAAAGAAATGCCAAATGAAGAAGAACTTGCCGCTTACGGTGTAGAAGAAAGTGATGACTTTATTTTCTTTCGCGCATTATCTGAACCCCTGGAAAGTAGAGCTAATTACTGGAGTGGTCGATCACATCGCATGTTACGACTGGCATTAAAAATGAATGATCAGGCTGGCCGCCCGGTAAATCCGAATCAATTAGCCGCGGCTGTCTATATGCACGATGCTGGCATGGCGTTACTTCCATTAGAAATTATTAACAGCAAAGAAAAATTCACTCTGGAGCAGCTTGAGCAAATTCAAAAGCATCCGGTGGTTGGCTATGAATTAATGCGTTATATGAAAACCTGGCGTGAAGCGTCTTTTATTGTATTACAGCATCATGAGAAGGTTGATGGCAGTGGCTACCCCTACGGGTTGAGTGATAATGATATATGTGACGGTGCTAAAATACTTTCCATTGTTGATGCCGTCGATGCAAGAACTCATGAACGTGCCTATGCGACTTTGCTAAAAAGGCCACTGCTGAGAGCGGCTATAGAGTTAGGTCAAAAGGCCGGAACACAGTTTAATGAAAAATGGGTTAATGTGTTCAAAGATGTATTTCAGGAAATGCGTAAAGTAAGTGAATGATTGTGTTGAACCACAATGAGAATTTATAGTAGAGTTAAACAATAGCGCATCTTAAAATAACAAAACAAATGATCAATCATAAACTTCAGAATAAATCTAATGAGCGAAATAAAACAACTTGAACTTGAAGGCTTAAATCACCTGACGCCACAGGAAGCCGCTGACTTATTGCAGCATGTGCCCAGTGCATTACTCGTCGATATCCGTTCAAATATGGAGTTTCTTTTTGTGGGACATCCTAAAGGTGCATTACATGTTCCATGGATTGATGAGCCCGACTGGTGTGTAAATCCAGATTTTGAAAAAGAAATCAGGCAGTTAATGTTGGGTGGCATCTGTGAACAAGGTGAAAGTGCTCCGCCTATTGTACTAATATGTCGCAGTGGAAAGCGATCTATTGATGCGGGGGATGTGCTTTTAAAAGCCGGCTTTCATAATGTTTGCCATGTAACAGAAGGATTTGAAGGTGATCGCGATGCTAAATATCATCGCAGCTCAGTAGGGGGCTGGCGCTATCGAGGCTTGCCCTGGGAACAGTGCTAAGGGGAACAATGTTAAAGGGAACTGTGCTAAAGCTCAGAGCATTTTATAATTTAATATAGATTTAATACAAAAAAATATGAAGAAAAACAAGACAACAGATGAGCAATGGAAATCGCAACTCAGTGAAGAAGCTTATCGGGTTTCCAGGCAGCAGGGAACAGAAGCTCCATTTAGCGGGCGCTATAATCAAAATAAAGACAGCGGGATTTATCACTGCATATGTTGTAATGCAGAACTGTTTAGCTCGCAGGAAAAATATGATTCGGGAAGTGGCTGGCCCAGTTTCTGGCAGCCGGTTAATAAAACCTGTATCACTGAAATAAAGGATGTCACCCTGGGGATGCTAAGGACGGAAGTGCGATGTGCCGACTGTGATGCACATTTAGGCCACGTGTTTGAAGATGGGCCACAGCCAACGGGGTTGCGTTATTGTATAAACTCGATTTGTCTGGATTTTGAAAAGTAGATCATAAAGCATGATCATATTAATGAAGGATATACATTGTCTGAAAGATATAATAGGCGCTATAATCTGAGTATCCCTAGATATTTAAAACAGTTTCGTGCATGAATTATACATAGGCTTATTATGTCTGATCTTAATAAAGAGTTATTGCGTAAAAAGTTAGATGAACTTCGCCTTGAGCATCGCGATCTGGATGATGTTATTCACCGGTTTCACATGACAGGGGGCATGGAACAAATGCAGTTGCAACGTATAAAAAAACGCAAATTGAAATTGAAAGAACTGATTGTCAAAATTGAAAACGAGCTCATTCCGGATATTTTAGCCTGATATTCTGGCCTGGAGCTATCACGCATCACACACATCCCAGGGCTTTTAAAGTCTGAACCAATTGAAAGCAAACCCGTGTACTTCCAAATAACTTTTCTATATTTTTTGTCTAACCATTTAATACCGTTTACCCATGACAAGGTGGCAGATGTTCGATGCTTTTTTCGAAAAATAATTCTGGAGTAATTCTTTTTTTTTCACCGAACAATGAAGTTTGTTTTACCCAGTTTTAAAATGGGTTGCCAATATTTAAAATATGCTGTTCCCAGATTTGACCTAAGCCAGAGATATAATAGACTTGTTCAGAGGTGGCCTAGTAGTGTAAAAGCTGAAAAGGCCAAAACTTATTAGGATACTATGTAAATAGTCAGCCTTTATGCTGCGTAAGGCTGCTTTATTATTGGGCCACAATTGTTGTTGTTTAATGGGCCAAATAATGACGATAAGGCAGCAGAGTGAAAATAGATAAAAAACAATGTCCTGTATTTCAGAACTAAAATTTTGAAAGTTAAATATGCGGGGTGTAATAATCTGGCTTAGTAGTAAAATCAGAACAATGGTGGCAAGGGCATATAATGTTCGTTGAACGCCGTTAACCAGTTGCCAAATAATAAATATAAAAAATAATTTTTTGAGATGAGTCTTCTCAGAGCCCTCTGCATGTTTTGATGGAACGTGCGCGATTAGATTTAATTTACTGACACGTTCGGACAGCGTAACCAAAACACCTTTGTGTCCCTTACCTATGACTGTATCAGCCTCCCAGTCACCAATACGGACTTTTTCATCAACAATCGCTGGGCGTTGCTCTATGCTGATGCGGTTGCGTATCTGTCCCCGTGTGTCTGCTGAACCGGTTCGCTTTTTATATTTTTTATGCCTAAGATTTTTATGCAAATCGCCGCCACTTGCTTTGTCCTGTGCAATAAAATCATAAATGGTTTTCGCACAGACCGCTTCTAATGCTTGCTCAAGTAATCGACCCTGTATTTGCTCAGGACTCCATTGTTGTTCAAGGCCATGTTTAATTTGCTCAACCATGCGCTTGGTCATCTTTATTGCTTTAGGCTTTACCTGATGTCTATTTTGAGCAAAAGAATGCGCTTGCTGTGGTCGGTAGCCACGCAACCCCGTATTTCTAGCTAATTCTCTTTTTACCGTGCTCACATGCCGTCCAAGTTCTTTGGCCATAAAGGTATTAGAAAATTCTGCTTTCTTATAGGCATGAATCTGGTATCTTTCTTCCTGGGTCAGGTGGGTATAAGGCTTCGTCATAAGCTGTCTCACATTGTGTTTTAGTCGACCAGTGAGTGTACTCCCTGGCCCAACTTTTTCAATGTGGCGCACTTGTGACTAAAATCCGCGATTCTAATCGAGTGCTGGATATTTTAATTAGCCGTTCTGGTCAACGAAACATAGGTTTTAACGGATCTGAAATCATGAACATTCCTGGCATTAAGTTTAGTTTAGATACCGTCACCTGTGGAGATTTCAACAGAATGTCACTTCTGTGTGTTGAAATATCCACGAAAGCGTTTGCCAATGTTGAACAGGCTCTGCTAAGTTATTGGATGTCCGGGGCATTATGTTTCTGGCATTGCTTGTACAGAATAATCATGAAGTTAAATAAACATTTTAATATTAAAGTAATTTCCCATGGAGACACTGTTATGAAAAAACAATCGGGTTTCACATTAATTGAAATAGCAATCGTTCTGGTGATTATCGGTTTGCTACTCGGTGGTGTGCTGAAGGGTCAGGAAATGATGACCAATGCAAAGATTAAGCGTGTATCAAATGATTTTAACGGCATTTCTGCGGCGGTGTTTTCATATCTTGATCGCTACTCTGCGTTTCCCGGTGATGACCCGAATGCGGATGATCGCTGGGGTGATTCTGTAACCGGCGGTAATGGCAATGGCGTCATTAATAATGGTGAGCGTGCGGATGTCTGGGATCATCTGAGACAATCTGGCCTGGTAGCGGGTACCGGCACTAATAATCCAACCCATGCATTTGGTGGGAATATTCAGGTTCAGCAAGATGGTGCGAGTATCAACGGCACGGTTGTTTGCATGGTTAATATGCCGGGCAAAATTGCTGAAATTATTGATAGGCAGATTGATGATGGAGATGGTAATTCTGGTGAGTTTAGACAAACACTCAATTCGGCAACCTACGATCAGAACGCAACCAACCTGACGGTATGCAAAAAACTATAGTAAAAAACTATAGTAAAGTGCTGAATGCGATTGATAAAAAAGGCCTGCATTTGCAGGCCTTTTTTGCATGATTGCCTTACGATTTAATTGATGCCCAGTTCCTTAATTTTTCGGGTCAGGGTATTGCGACCCCAACCTAGCAGTTTAGCCGCTTCCTGGCGTTTGCCATTGGTTTTACTGAGAGCGGCATTGATCAGTATCTGCTCAAATTTGGGCTGAGCCTCATCGAGCAGGTGTTCCTTGCCTATGCTTAACTGGGTTTCTGCCCAGCTCTGTAAACCGTCTTCCCAGTTTTGTGAGGGCTTACTCATTGGGCTCAGGCTTTCAGGGGACAGTTCCGGTGGCAGATCAGACATGTGAATTTCACGGCTCGATGCCATGACAGTTATCCAGCGACAACTGTTTTCAAGCTGCCTTACATTGCCTGGCCAGTCCAGACTGGATAAATAGGCTTCGACATCGCTGAGTAATATTTTTGCTTCCACCTGAATTTCTTTCGCGGCCTGCTTCAAAAATAGCGCCAGTAGTGCGGGTATGTCTTCTTTGCGCTCACGCAATGGCGGAATCTGAATGCGGATCACGTTCAGTCGATGGTATAAATCTTCACGGAACAGTCCCTCTTTCACCCGCTGCTGTAAATCCTGATGGGTAGCGGTAATAATGCGCACATTGGATTTAACCGGTGTATGTCCACCCACCCGATAAAACTGTCCGTCCGCCAGTACCCTTAACAGGCGGGTTTGTAAATCTGCGGGCATATCCCCAATCTCATCGAGGAACAGTGTGCCCCCGTCGGCTTGCTCAAATCGTCCGCGGCGTTGCGCTGTGGCACCGGTAAAAGCGCCACGCTCATGTCCAAACAATTCTGATTCGAGTAAATCTTTTGGAATGGCAGCAGTATTAATTGCAATAAAAGGCCGGTCTGCCCGTGGGCTGTGTTTATGTAATGCGCTGGCCACCAGTTCTTTACCAGTGCCGGATTCACCATTGATTAAAACGGTAATGTTGGATTTAGATAAGCGTCCAATTGCACGAAATACTTCCTGCATTGATGGCGCTTCGCCAATAATATCCGGGGTTTTTATATCCTGCGAGGCATGTTTGTGAGCGTATTCGTCACTTTTCTTACAGGCACGTTGTGTTAAATCCACCGCGTCGTCTATATCAAACGGCTTGGGTAAGTACTCAAATGCCCCGCCCTGATAGGCCGATACCGCGCTATCCAGATCGGAGTGGGCGGTCATAATAATGGCTGGAATTTCCGGATACTGCTCATTAAGAATATTTAAAAATTCAAATCCATCCATGCCCGGCATGCGAATATCGGTAATAATCACGTCGGGTTGTGAGTTGTCTAGGTGCTCCAGTGCTGCATCCGCGGTCTCAAAACTGCTGACCAAAAAATTGGCCGACTTCAGCGCCTTTTCGAGTACCCAGCGAATAGATGGGTCATCGTCAATCACCCATACATTATGTTCGCTCATTTGCTTTCTCCCATTAGGCGGCTTTTCCGTGTTTGTTGGTGGAGTTACAGTCCGGGCCATTGGCTGTGCTATTGGCAGGTGCATTTGACAGCGGTAAATAGAGGGTAAAAATGGTTTTACCTGGTCGGCTGTTCATTTTAATCAGGCCGCCGTGCTGATTGATAAGTGACTGGGCAATAGACAGGCCCAGGCCCGTACCCTCAGCCCTGCCGGTTACCATCGGATAAAATATCTGTTCCTGTAAGTTTTCAGGTATTCCCGGGCCGTTATCAATAATATCTGTCTGTAAAACCAGACGGTGATGCGTATGGCCAATGGTGAAGTTGCGCAGGGGGCGAGTTTTAAAGGTGATTTCGCCGCTCCCTCCCAGTGCCTGTACGGCATTTTGAGTGATATTTAGAATGGTTTGAATCATCATATCCGAGTCCGCCATAATGTCGGGCAGGCTGGGGTCGTAGTCCAGTTTAAAATGGATATAGGCATCATCAGGGAGTTCAACCTGTATGAGCTGCCTGACATGTTCCAGGATCTGGTGAATATTTACATTGTGTTTCTTTGGCACATTGTTGGGACCAAGTACCCTGTCAACCAGGGCCTGTAGGCGGTCAGCTTCGCCGATAATAATTTGTGTATATTCTTTTAATTCAGCATCCGGTAATTCTCTTTCAAGCAATTGCGCTGCACCGCGCAAGCCACCCAGTGGATTTTTAATTTCATGGGCCATGCCTCGTACCAGATTGCGTGTGGCATTTTGCTCGCTGAGTAGTTTCTCTTCCCGGGCGATACGAATATGCCGATCCATGAGGGATATTTCCAGAATCAGCTGCATTTTCTGGTCCGCAAGTTGTAGCGGGTTAAGGTGGTAGTCAATAATTATTTCCCGCCCATCGGTGAGATTGATACTGGCTTCGTGTTCAGAAATTGGATGAAAATTAATCAGCGTATCTTGCAGGCGGCTGATAAAAGCATCATCAACCTGCATAACTTTATTGAGTCTGGAACCGGTAGCCTGTCGATTGGAGATTTGAAACAGATTTTCACTGGCGGGATTAATATATTCGATAATCAGCTCGGCATTGAGAAGTACAACTGCTGTGCTCAGATTATCAAGAATATTATGCTGATAACTAGGCTTATAATTGTTTTTATCGACCATAATAAGTTGCAATGCAAGAAGTGAACCAAGTGTATTGAATATAATTAGTTACACATTATATTCAAATAAAAACATATAAAACAATGGCTTGTAAATATTCTGAAGTAATAAAAATACCTGTTAAGCGCCTGTGTTATATAGGTTATAGCCAAGGATACTATAAAAAAACTAAAGACGCACTATAGTAGTGCGAAGCCAGAGGGGAAAGGTTTAGTGCGGGACAGTTTTCCAGAAAAATCAATCAGAAAAATCAATCAGGAAAATTAGCCAGAAAGATTAGTCAGAAAAATTAGCCAGAAAAATTAGCCAGAAAAATAAATCCCTGAGCAGATTATCTGGGTTGTTTGCGTATAACAACCTGACGATGCAGGTACACGGTCACGGATTTTGATTTAAGCAGTGTTTTGCCGCTTTTGTTTTTTACCGAGACACTGATTTTATGCGTGCCCCTGTCAATATTGCTGAAGCTGGCAGAACCAGAGGTCAGTTTATTTTTAATGACTTTACCATCCATGCTTACACTAAAATAGTGGCCAAAATTACTATCCAGTGCGGGCTTTGCACTAAATGCAATGGAAAAATTGCCCGAATTATCTCGTATGGTGGCATCATTCTGTGGTGAAGTGATTTTTAATTCAGTGTACTTTGTGACTTCTTTTTTATCATCTTCTTCTTCAGGTTCAGCTTTGGCTGGACTTTTTTTGGGAATAGCCGTAGCTGGCATGGTCGTCAATGCGGGAGCATCCAACTGCTCGGCACCTTTGAAGGGTGGCTGATCCGAATAACTGATGTTGCCTTCTTTATCGACCCATTTGTACATTTGTGCCAATGCGTTGGAACTGTTGAAGAGTATGCAGAGAAGAACAGATAAAAGTTTAAATTTAGTCATGTCTGAATCTTAGTAGTATTTAAGCGGCTGTGCAAAACATTTGAGGCGGTGCGTGGGAAATGCTTAAATCAGGGGTAAAAAAAAGCCCCAATAATCGGGGCTTTTTATTCTCATTAAGCGTTATAGGCTTATTATAGAGAGTAGTACATGTCGAACTCAACTGGATGAGTTGCCTGGCGTAGACGCTGTACTTCTTCGTTTTTCAGTTCGAGGTAGCCATCGATCTGATCATCCGTAAATACACCACCTTTAGTCAGGAATGCACGGTCTGCATCAAGTGCAGCCAGTGCCTGATCAAATGAATGGGCAACCTGTGGAATCGCTGCTTCTTCTTCAGGCGGCAGGTCATACAGGTTCTTATCCATAGCATCGCCAGGGTGGATCTTGTTTTCAATACCGTCAAGACCAGCCATTAACATTGCTGAGAAGCAAAGGTATGGATTAGCTGTGTTATCACCGAAACGCACTTCGATACGACGACCCTTGGGGTTAGAAACGAAAGGAATACGAATAGATGCAGAACGGTTACGTGCAGAGTATGCCAGCATAACCGGTGCTTCGAAACCAGGAACTAAACGCTTGTAAGAGTTAGTTGAGGCATTAGCGAATGCATTTAACGCTTGAGCATGCTTGATGATACCACCGATGTAGAATAAAGCGGTTTCAGATAAACCGCCGTATAAATCACCTGTAAATAAGTTAGCACCCTCTTTAGCTAAAGACATGTGAACGTGCATGCCGTTGCCGTTATCGCCAACTAATGGCTTAGGCATAAATGTCGCTGTTTTGCCGTAAGCGTGAGCCACATTATGAATAGCGTATTTCGTTTTCTGAACTTCGTCTGCTTTCTTAACGAGCGTGTTAAATACAGTGCCGATTTCACACTGACCCGCAGTCGCCACTTCGTGGTGGTGAACTTCAGTGGGTACACCCATGTCTTCCATTACTAAACACATTGCAGAACGTAAGTCCTGTAGTGAATCAACAGGAGGAACGGGGAAGTAACCGCCTTTAACAGTAGGACGGTGCCCTAAGTTGCCTGATTCAGTCTGGTTGCCTGAGCTCCATGATGCCTCTTCAGAACCAATCTGGTAGCCACATTCACCCATCTCATCTTTCCAGCTAACTGAATCGAATACGAAGAATTCATTTTCAGGTCCAAAGTATGCAGTATCTGCAATACCTGTAGACTTCAGGTATTCTTCAGCGCGCTTGGCGATTGAACGTGGGTCACGCTCATAACCTTGCATGGTTGCAGGCTCGATGATGTCACAGCTAATGTTCATTGTGGCTTCTTCGCAGAATGGGTCCATTGTTGCTGTGGTTGGGTCAGGCATCATAATCATGTCTGATTCATTAATGCCTTTCCAGCCTTCAATTGAAGAACCGTCGAACATTTTGCCTTCTTCAAAAGTCTCTTCACTAAATGTGTGTGAAGGTACAGAAACGTGCTGTTCTTTACCGCGCGGATCTGTGAAACGAAAATCAATGAATTTTACATCATTGTCTTTCATCATTTTTAGTACGTCACTAGCTGACATATCTGACATGTGTTGTCTCCAAATGTATGATCTTAAAAAAATAGGTTAAAAATGTGAATCTGAAACTTGTCGGATTTAAGTGCTTAGCCAAAATAGGTAAGCTAATTCACTCAAATGCGACAGGTCTCTTGCGTCACAAAACTCAGCAGACTATTTTGCACAAAATGTGCCACTTGTAAAACCGTTTTATAGGGGGTTTTACGACTTGTTTGTTACCTATGCGCACCAATGCGGTGCAATGCTCTTCCGTGCGCACCAAAATGGTGTCTATTTGTATAAGATATCCACTGTGCCAATGCATTCCAGTTTTTTACTGGCATCTTTAACTTGCTGTTTAATTTGCTCAGCACTTTTGCCGGACTCGATTATAGTTAGTGGCAGCACTAATTCAATGTTAATGGCCCCATCCAGATAATGCAGCGTCGTGTGTAGCAACTCACGGGTTTCCGGGATATCGCGCCAATGCTCATCCAGTAATTTCAATACATCAGCACGTAATGGCAGGTGTTTACAGCTGTTATCTGTAAGTTCATCATCTTCCGGGTCAATATGCACGGTAATGTCGTTAACTTCGTCAAACTGGTTAATTAAAGCCATTTCCACCGCTTCTGAAATCTGGTGGCCTTCTGATACGCTGAGTTTTGGTGAAACCAGAATATGAACATCCGCCAGCGCGCTATGCCCCATGCGTCGTGTGCGCAGCATATGCATCTGCTCAACCCCGTCAATATCAAGTATGGCGGCTTCCATGGCCTGTAATGTTTCCTGCTCCAGCCCTGTATCCACCAGCTCCTGAAAGCTCTGGTGACCCAGGTCCCAGGCAATTTTACAAATCATTAATGCCACCACTATCGCCGCTAGCGAATCGAGTAACGGGTAGCCGAGGATTGCACCGGCAATGCCCGCAAATACCACGATGGAAGATATGGCGTCGCTACGGTGGTGCCAGGCATTGGCCTCCAGCAGTTTGGATTTAACCTGTCGCGCCACAATCATGGTGTACTGATATAACACTTCTTTACTGAGAATTGAGATGCCCGCGATAATAAGGGTTAGATACGCCGGCGTGGCGATGTTCTGGTAATCCAGCAGGCGGTTAATGGCATCTATGCCAATGCCGACACCCACTACTGTGAGTAATACCGCAAGGGTAATGGTGGCAAAGGTTTCATAACGTGCATGACCATAGGGGTGGTCTTCGTCCGCATCAATATTGGAGTGATGCGTGGCCAGTAAAACCATGGCGTCGGACACCAGGTCGGATAGCGAGTGCAGCCCGTCTGCAATCAAAGCCTGTGAGTGGCCAATATAGCCGAAGACCAGTTTACCCACCGACAGCAGTAAATTTACAATCAGCCCCCACCAGGTGGCTTTGTCCATGGCTCGTTTACGTTGATTGTTGTCTAGTTCCACGGGCGAAAATACCGAAAATTTATGAGTGCGCTATTGTCCGGTCTTGTGCCGGTGCTTGCAAGTGCGATGTGTTTATTTATTTGCCAGGATATAATCCAGCAAAGAATATTCAGGACATAAACCCGTATTAATTATGTAAATTAAGAATATAATAAATTAACCTGCTTCACAGTTTGAAGTCGGGTATAAAACTAAACTGATATTATTGTTCTAATGTAGGATTTTTAGATATGCGTAAATTTACAACCCCTTTAGTTCTGGCCTTATCAATCTTCTCAGGTGCCTTTAGCAGTGCTGCAAATGCCGATGCTCTGGGGCTCTTCGTTGGGGCTGGCATGTGGGATTATGACCCCTCCGGCACCTTTGGTACCGTCGGTGATGATGTGATTGATGTGGAAACAGATTTAAATTTTGGTGGCCAGCAGGATGCCTATTTATGGGCGGCGTTTGAACATTTCGTACCCATTATTCCCAATATTCGAATTGAAGCGGCCAGTATGGGTTCCGATGGCGCTGCCAATAATCTTAATTTTAATGGGGTTAGCGTTAGTGGCTCGGCCTCTATAGACCTGGACACCACCGATGCCATCCTGTATTACCGTTTGCTGGATAACTGGGTTAGTCTGGATTTAGGTCTCAATCTGCGTTCACTCGATGGTGATTTTATTATTGCAACTGAGAAGGTGTCGATTTCAGAAACCATTCCTATGCTGTATGCATCAGCTCAGTTTGATCTGCCTTTTAGTGGCTTCTCGGTCGGTGGTGATATTAATATTATTAATTATGATGGCAGTGAATACCGTGATATCCGCTTGCGTGCCATGTATGAAATGGGTGTGATTGGTATTGAAGCGGGTTTGAAAACCAGCACAATAGTGCTTGATGATGTTGCTGGAGTATCCAGTGACCTGGAATTTAGTGGTTTAATGCTAGGGGCGTTTTTACACTTTTAATTCTGTATAAGGCCTTAAAGATTAGCGCGAATAATGGCCCATTAATCGCGCTAATCGTTTGTTTTTTTTAAGCAACTACTCTCTAAACTCTAACGACATTATAAATAATTCACTGCCTGTTCATGTCTTTGTAATATATCTGTCAATTTTCACCTCGATAATAAGTTTGCAATTATTAAAACTTAATGAGGAAAACTAGATGAAATTTTACATACGAGAATGGAGTGAAAATACCGTTGTATTAATGACTGAAGCCGGTCATGTGCTGTCTTATTTCCGCTCAATCAATGAAGCATTGGATGCCTGCTCGCAATGGTATAACAGCAATGCGAGCGAATTAAAATATAGCGTGGCGGTGCAGCGCAAAGAAGATAGAGCGCCTAAGCGTTTAATTCAGGCAGCCGCATGATTTAACTTTTTTTAGCTGTCACACACTTCCACTACAACAAAAACCTCATCATCGGTTTCACGGGTTTCTAAAACCTTGTGGCCATTAATCCGGCTCCATGCCGGAATGTCATTTAGCGCACCGGGATCGGTTGAAATCACCTCTAATGTGTCGCCCACTTTCAGTTCTTTTATTTTGTCCTGGGTGCGAATGACCGGCATCGGGCAAAACATACGGCGGGCGTCTAATTCATAATGTGCCATTATACGTACCACTGGGGGTTGATTTCAGAAGAAGGCATGGGCTTAACGATCAGTGTAGTCGTGTCCCCGTTTGTACGCCGGGCTTCAATGGTAACGGTTTCAGCGTTACGTCCCTGAGAATAACGAGCGCAAATTTGTGCGGCAAATTCCAGATCAGCATCGCTGGCGACACCGTCGAGTAAGGTTAGCGGGCCGGGGCAATCCATGGTTTTAAAGGTAATGAAATTGTTTTTATAGCCCTGCAAAAATTTATTCTCGCCATCTTCACGGCCAATAATTAATTTGTAGTGGGGCACCGGGCGAATGTGCCGTCCGACCTTGAGCAGCATCACATCATCCATTTCATACTCGCGGCTACCCCGGGCATCCCATAAATCCACTAGTTTGGCGGAGTAGTTTTCATCGGTTAAAAAACAGCAGCCACCGGCGGGTTTGGCATAATCTTCAAAGCCGAATTTAGTTGCCAGCGCCATTTGTGGTTTACGATTGCGACCGGAAAATCCAAACAGTTCATCACGTTTTACCCAGCCTTCTTTTTCTGGCAGGGTTTCGGGTAAATTTTGTGCGCAAAGCGGGCGCAGTAAACGGTCATCTGCGCCGGACTCTTTGGAAATAACCGGCATCGTATCTTTGCGCTGAGACATGGGCCGCTGGCCAATCACTTCGCCGGTAATAATAAAATCAAAGCCATTTTCATCGGCCCATTGTTTGGCCTTGTTAACCATAAATATCTTGCAATCCAAACAGGGATTCATGTTTTTGCCGTAGCCGTGTTTGGGGTTGAGCAGCACGTCTTTGTATTCTTCAACGATATCGATAATGTGCAGTTTGATGCCCAGCTGCTCTGCCGACCACAACGCATTATTACGTTTGGGTTTGGATTTATCTTTTTTGCGAATGGCATGGGTATGGCCTTCAACGCAAAAGCCGGTGAAAAAATTGATACCTTCTACATGTATGCCCTGTTCAAGCATAACTTTGGCGGCGAGTAGAGAGTCGAGTCCGCCGGAAATAAGGGCGACGGCTTTGCGTTGTTGGGGCATGTGGGGGAACCTGATGAAATTTGAAACTGAATTGCGCATTTTAGCAGTTACCTGCATAAGTAACTAGCTGTTATGACTTATATCAATCAGGGGATGGACCGCCGCCTTTTGGCGCTCCATCCCCTGATTGATGCCATCAAGAGCACTACGGAGTTGTAAGTCGCACTGCCAGTCTGATCGGAATTACCACATGGAACATGGCGCTAAAAAGCAGCGGCATGTCCCTGATGGAGATGTTCCTTGGATAGCATACTACTATGAGTAAAAAGCAATAAATTGACATGTCAGGCTTTGTCAACTAATGTATAGATATGGCAAACATAAAAATCAGTTCAAAAGTGGATGAAGCGGTATGGGAGGAGCTTAAAACAGCAGCCCATGAGTCTAATCAAAATATATCCGGTATGGTTAATGAGGCTATTACCGAGTATTTGCAACGCCGTCGCGTGCGTCCGGCGGTACTTTCACATCTCGATGACTCTATGCGAGAAAATGAAGCGCTGGGTGAGCTACTGGCTAAATGAGCAATCATTTTCTAACGCTTGATGAAGTGCTGGAAATGCACTCTATTTTAATTAAGCGATTTGGGGGTGCTGCCGGTGTGCGTGATTTAGGTCTACTGGAAAGTGCGTTATATCGACCGCAGACGGGTTACTATTCGACCCTGTTTGAAATGGCGTCGGCGTTATTTGAGTCGTTAATTAACAATCATCCTTTTATTGACGGCAATAAACGCGTCGCCTTTTTCGCCACCGATGTTTTTTTACGCATGAATGGCTACCGGTTTGTGGTCGAAGGCAAAGCCGCTCATAGCTTCCTGATGAATTTATTTGATACGGATAGCTGCAACATGGTAAATCTGCAGCCCTGGATTGCTGAATCGGCGAAACCCCTGTAGCTTAGAATTTATTGGTATAAAACTATTTCTTCATCAGCCCTATTTCTTCATGAGCCAGGGAATAGACCCGGCCACTGAGCGCCATAACGCTCTGTTTTGTGCACCATACAGCACAGCCTCATCTTTATCTCCTGAACTTAACCGCTCCGGCATGCGTTTTGGCATTTTGATTTTTCCCGATAAAATTTTCGGTACGTATTTGTTGTGAGCTAAAGCCTGTTTTTTGAGCGCGTTGCTTTGCTGGCTATCCACCGACTCAATGAAGCTGATTAAAGCCAGATCGAATAAAAAGAAAGCGCCTTTATCATGTTGAAATTGCTGCGCCAACTGTTGCGCTTTTTCAAACTGTTTGGTTTGAATATAGCAATGACTCAGGGGGTAGCGATTAAACTGGTTATCCGCCGGGTTTAGCGTGATGCCTCTTTCGTAGCAGGCAATAGCAGGCTCAAAATCTTTCAGTTGGGCATAGGTACTGGCGAGGTTGGTGAGGGCTTCCATAAAGGTGCGGGTTTCACGAATTAGCCAGAAGCGACCTGTGTTTTTTTCGAAGAACTCAGCGCCAAGTAGCCGTTCACAACCTTCTACGGCGCGTGCCAGTAAGTCGCGTCGCTCGGTCGAATTGGCCGCCTCCCATTGGGCAAGTAGCATGAGGGCATAGATATTGTCCGGATCCTGTTTTAGTACCTGATGAGCAAGCTGTACTTTTTCAACCGGGTTATCTGCTGCCCAGGCTTGTTGTATTAGCTGGCTGGCATCCTGTCCCGGCTGTGACGCACCCATTACCGGAATGCCGGCAGAATTTTTAACCGTGCTGGAGGTGATATTGATTTTAGCGGGCTTGCTGCCCCGTCGGTATTTTTTGGCAAGATCGGCATAACCCTGCAGCAGCTTATTAAATTCGCTGTAAATATGCCGGGTAACAGCTTCAATAGGCAGCGCGCCATTTTGAAATTTAGCGGTGAGTTGCTGAGCATTGTGCAAATTAGAAAAGAAACTCAGCATCATCCAGAACGACTGGGGTTGGGCTGCATCTTTGTCGTCATCCCAGAAATGCTCGGTGAGGGTCAGGCCCAGCTCAAAGCCCTTGCTCCAGTGGTGTAGTGCACTGGTTTCAAAGTTAGCTTCAAAGGGCTCGGTGAGCTGGCAGGGTTTTGGCAGGCTGACCATAAAATCATCGATGTCCTGGGCAATGTGTTTTTTTACAAGAATAATGGCATCTAGATATTCATTTGCGTCGGTGATGAGGCTTAGTTGCTCGCCAAAAACCGCGGGCATCCAGTCACTGTCCCTGAGCGACGCCGGGGTGCAGTTTATGGCAAATAAAAAGCCCAGTAGTTGGTCGAGGTTGAGAGTATTGTAGGGGCGGGCTTTATCGGTCAACCAGTTGGCGAGTTCGGTTAAGGAGATGTTGTTTTCTGGCATGGTATATCAGTGAATAAATAAGGAGGCATATTATCCGTTAAAGTTGATATAAATAGTAGGGGGCATAGATTTGTTTAGTGTTTGCCGGTATTTCACGAAGTGATTTTTATTTTGTATAGGTGTTTTTGAGAAATAAGCGTGTGTATTTACACCAATAAACCACAAAACTAAAGGCCATTAAGCCCTGTTTTCGGTATACTAGCGGGCTTTAAAATAAGACAGATAAAACTTAAATGGCATACGACGTATCAACATTTCAGGGCATGATTAGTGCGCTACAGGATTTCTGGGCACAACAGGGCTGCGCGATCATACAACCACTGGATATGGAAGTGGGTGCGGGCACTTTTCACCCGGCGACTTTTTTGCGTTCCATCGGCCCGGAGCCCTGGCGTGGATGTTATGTACAGCCCTGTCGTCGACCTACAGATGGGCGCTACGGTGAAAATCCCAATCGTCTGCAGCATTATTACCAGTTTCAGGTGACACTAAAGCCGAACCCGGACAATATTCAGGAACTGTATCTAGACTCACTAAAAATGCTCGGCTTCGATCCATTAGAGCATGATATACGTTTTGTGGAAGATAACTGGGAGTCCCCAACATTAGGTGCCTGGGGTCTGGGCTGGGAAGTTTGGCTGAACGGCATGGAAGTGACTCAGTTTACCTATTTCCAGCAGGTCGGCGGTTTAGAGTGTCGCCCGGTGACCGGTGAAATTACCTATGGTCTGGAACGTCTTGCCATGTACATTCAAAATGCCAAAAGTATTTTTGATTTAGTCTGGACCAGAGGCCCACAGGGTGTGGTGACTTACGGTGATGTTTTTCACCAGAATGAAGTTGAACAGTCGGCCTATAATTTTGAACACGCGGATACCGAATCTTTATTTGCCTGGTTTGACACCTGCGAAAAAGAAAGTGCACGCCTGATTGAAGCGGGGCTGCCATTACCCGCTTACGAGCAGGTTTTAAAAGCGTCTCACACATTTAATTTATTAGATGCACGCCACGCTATTTCAGTTACCGAACGTCAGCGATTTATTTTGCGCGTGCGCACTTTATCCCGCGCAGTGGCAAGCGCTTATTACGAGGCGCGTGAAGCCTTAGGTTTCCCTATTGGAAAGCATGTTAAAGAGGGAGAAAAATAATGAGCAGCCGCGACTTGTTAATCGAAATTGGCACAGAAGAATTACCCCCAAAGGCACTTAATAAATTAGCAGATGCATTTGCTGCAGGTATTGAAAGTGGCTTAAAAGAAGCGGGTATTAATTTTAAAAAAATAAACACCTATGCATCGCCGCGTAGACTTGCCGTTTTAATTGAAGCGGTTGATGAATCACAGGCGGATCGTGAAATAGAAAAACTCGGTCCCAATGTAAAAGCCGCTTACGATAAAGATGGCAAGCCGAGCAAGGCAGCGCAGGGTTTTGCCCGTGGTTGCGGAGTCGAAGTGTCGGAACTTGCAACGACCCAAACGGATAAAGGCGAGCGGCTGGTTTTCAGGGTTGAAGAAATAGGTAAGGCGACTTCAAAAATTGTGCCGGAAATTGTAAACCAGTCTTTAGCAAAACTACCAATTCCAAAACGTATGCGTTGGGGTGATAGCACAGCCGAATTTGTGCGACCAGTTCACTGGGTTGTTATGTTGTTTGGACATGATGTGATTGATGCAGAAATTTTAGGTGTTCAATCCGGTAGAGATTCCCGCGGCCACCGTTTCCATCATCCTGAAATGATAAATTTACAGTCACCGAGCGACTATGTGTCACGCATGAAATCGCCGGGTTATGTAATGGTCGATCGTGAAAAGCGCATGACTTTAGTAAAACAGCTGGCAGAAGCCGCAGCAAAAAAACTAGGTGGGCTGGCGTTAATCGATGAGAGCTTATTGCAGGAAGTGAGCGCACTGGTTGAATGGCCGGTCGCCGTGTCCGGCGATTTCGATAAAGATTTTTTAAGTGTACCCGCAGAAAGTTTAATTTCATCGATGCAGGATCACCAGAAGTATTTTCCGGTGGTAGATAAAAAAGGAAAATTACTTCCGCACTTTATCACTATCAGTAATATTGAAAGCAAAAATCCACAAAAAGTAAAAGAAGGTAACGAACGGGTAATTCGTCCGCGTTTAGGCGATGCGAAATTTTTCTGGGAACAGGACAATAAAAAGAAACTCGAAGATCATCTTGAATCGTTAAACAAGGTTGTGTTTCAAAATAAACTCGGATCGGTTGGAGATAAATCGGCAAGAGTGGCGAGTATTGCAGAGGCCATTGCAAAAGATCTAAATGAAAATACTGAATATGCAAAACGCGCGGGTCAGTTAAGTAAATGTGATTTAATGACTGAAATGGTCTGCGAATTTACGGATTTGCAGGGTATCATGGGGCGCTACTATGCCATTAATGATGGTGAACCCGCTGAAGTTGCGGATGCATTAGATGAGCAATATATGCCGCGCTTTGCCGGCGATAATTTACCCAAAGGTAAAACCGGGCAAATAGTTTCTCTCGCGGATAAGCTGGATACACTGTTGGGTATTTTTGCCATTGGCCTAAAGCCCAGCGGTGAAAAAGATCCATTTGCATTGCGTCGTGCTGCACTGGGAACGCTGCGAATTTTAATTGAGTGTAAACTCGAACTGGATTTAAATGTATTGCTGTCTTATGCCGCAAAAGCCTACGGTAAACAGGTGGAGGGTCATAAGGCAATAGATGAAGTGACAGGCTTTATGTTGGACCGTTTAAAGGTTTATTATACCAGTCAAAAGATCGGTGTAGATGTTTATGATGCGGTGATTGCCTTAAGGCCGACGCGACCACTGGACTTCGACAGACGAGTTCATGCGGTAAATGATTTTAGAAAGCTGGATGAGGCAGAAAGTTTAGCGGCGGCGAATAAGCGCATTGGTAATATTTTGAAAAAGGTAAAAGATAATTTGCCAGTAACCATTGATGAAAAATTATTGCAGGAAACAGAAGAGAAAAATCTAAACGAAAAATTACAAGCCATGACGGCAAAAGTTACTCCAATATTTGAAGCTGGAAACTATTCAGAGGCTTTACACCAACTGGCAGCATTACGTGACCCGATCGATGCATTTTTTGATAAGGTTATGGTAATGGATGAAGATGAAGCGTTGAAAAATAATCGTCTGGCAATGTTAAGTCAGCTACATAGTTTATTTATGAAAGCAGCTGATTTATCACGTTTACAGTCGTAGTGGTGTTTGATGCCTGCAGCATATTTAATGCTTAATGTTATTAGGAAAGATGAGTGAAAGAGACCAGGCAGTATACAAAGCCAGAGCTATATATACGATCTAGTTTATTCTGGACAATTCATTTTTTAAGCATGGTTATTGTAGTGACTGCAGTGCTGATTTTTTTCTGGTTGCCCATTAATCAACGTTACGCGATTGGTTCAAGCTGGGCAAAAATGAATATTTATTTTTTACGTTGGTTCTGTAATCTGGATTACGAAATAAAAGGTAAAGAAAATATTCCTGATGAGGCCAGTCTGGTAATTTCCAATCATCAATCTACATGGGAAACAATCGCATTCCAGGATTTTCTGCCAAATCAATTATGGGTGTTGAAAAAAGAACTATTTCGTATTCCGATTTTTGGCTGGGGGCTGGCATTAATGAGCCCGATTGCCATTGATCGAAATGCAGGAAAAAAAGCCATAGATCAAATTGTTGAACAGGGTGAGCAGAAATTAAATACCGGGCGCTGGGTTATTATTTTTCCAGAAGGCACTAGAATTTCTGCGGGTGGAAAAAGTAAATATAAAAAAGGCGGATTTATTTTTGCCACCCGTATAACACATCCAGTTTTGCCTTTGGCGCACAACGCGGGGGAGTTCTGGCCGAAGCACAGTTTTATAAAATATCCCGGAACGATTACGGTTTCAATTGGTGAACCAATAAATGCGATGGGTATGGAGCCGGACGAGGTTAAGGAAAAAGTTGAAAGCTGGATCAGGCAGGAGCTTGAAGCGATTAGTGATTCTGCACGCTGGAAGCGATAAGAAATAAATCTGTATAGAAAAAGTTACAAAATGTTGTTGTTCATTATTTAATTCTCGAAATCAATTGAGGTGCAATATGAGTGAAAACGAAAAACCGACTATCAGCCCGGCACCTGATGGACCGTATATCATTAAAAATCTAAAGCAGTTGTCCAATCAGAAAGGTTCAGTAGAGACCAAACCTACAATAGCGCTATGTCGTTGTGGTCATTCTGCCAATAAGCCCTTTTGCGATGGTGCACATGTTAAAGTAAATTTCACGAGTGAAAATAATGAATTACATTTAGAAAATAAAAGCGATGAATATGCCGGGTTGAAAATAAGCATTTACGATAACCGTAGTATTTGCGCACACGCGGGTGCATGTACGGATAATCTTGCGCAGGTTTTCAGGATGAAGCAGGAGCCCTGGATTGATCCGGATGCTGCAGAAGTTGATAAGATTATTGATATTATAAAGCGTTGTCCTTCAGGTGCATTAAGTTATAAATTGTCTGATGGTGAAAGAGTGAAGCAACAGAACGAGCCGGAAATTTTTATTGCGCCCAACGGGCCTTATGTAGTGTCGGGTTGTCCTGATCTTGAAAATGCAAACTGGCGGGAGTGTGCATCGCAGCAGCAATATACATTGTGTCGCTGTGGAGCTTCAAAAAATAAACCTTACTGCGACGGTTCTCACTGGAGTGCAGAATTTAAAGATGAAGCGAATTGATTTTTTAAGCGGCTCTATCTGTAAAAAGATAAAATGTTAGCGGTAAATCTGTCCTGTTTCGATGTCTTTAATTGGCGTCGGCTGGCCGCTTATTTTGATCGGGTCGTCCAGATATAAATCAACATGATTAGAAAAATAGGCTTCGCTTTGCAGGCTGCTCAGCGCCGGTTGTTTACCGGCTGGATTGGCACTGGTAGAGATAATCGGTTGATTTAATTCAGCGCATAAACTTATAACCAGCGGGTGGTGAGATATCCGCACAGCAAGTTTTGTATGTGAGCCGCTCACCCAGTTCGGAGTGAGAGTTGATTTGTTGACTAGCCAGGTTGTTGGCTCTTTTGCGCTTAGTATGGTTTGTTTTTCTTTATCTGATATCTCGATATAGGGCATTAGCTGTTCAAGTGCACCCGCCACAATAATCAGTCCCTTTTCAACCGGACGTTGCTTTAATTCAAGAATTCGCTGTACCGCTTTTTTAGATAAGGGGTCGCACCCCAGGCCAAAAACGGATTCTGTTGGATAGGAGATAATACCGCTGTTTCGAATTATATTTGCGGCTTGCTGGAATGGCTTGTTTGTGCACATTATCTATTTACTTCTTTGAAATTCAATATGCAGCATAAAATATAATAAAGGCCTCCCCACCTTTGTAAAAGGAAGGGGAAAAAGGGAAAATGAGAGGGATTTAGCATCAGCTATAACAGGCTTCTCCATAAAAACTCTCGTAAACTATTCTTTCTTTTTAACGCTTTTCTTTTTCACCGTCTTTTTCTTTACGGATTTCTTTTTAGCGGCTTTTTTCTTCACGGTCTTTTTCTTAGTTGTTTTCTTTTGGGCTGTTTTTTTCTTCGCAACTTTCTTTTTAGCAACTTTTTTCTTTTTACCTTTACGTTCTGGTGCGGCTTCAATTAATACTTCACACTCAGCCAGCGTTAAACTGGCGGGTTCTTTGTCTTTCGGTATTTTGGCGTTTTTATTGCCATCGGTAATATAGGGGCCGTATCGACCATTTAAAACCTGAATGTCAGAGTCATCAAAGGTTTTGATATATTTATTGGCTTCGAATTCTTTCTTTTCGCGCACTAAAATCATTGCGGTTTCAAAGTCGATGTTATACGGGTCGATGCCCTTTTCCTGAAACTCTTTGCGAATCGACACAAAGAACTTACCGAACTTTACATAGGGGCCAAAGCGACCGACATTACTGGAGACTTCCTCGCCTTCATCAGTTTCACCCAGTACTCGGGGTAAAACAAATAAGTCGTAGACATTGTCCATGGTAATGTCATTCATTTTCTGGCCGGGTTTTAAGCTGGCAAAGCGTGGCTTTTCTTCATCGTCTTTATCGCCAATTTGTGCAAAGGCGCCATAGGGACCCATTCGCACCGTGATGGGTTTTCCGCTTTCCTTGTCTATACCCACATCACGACTTTGAGCTACATCAGCGCGGCTGACGTTTTCATCTATGTCTTCGACCTTTTTAATAAACGGCGTCCAGAATTTTTGCATTAAAGGCAGCCATTCTTCTTCATCCCGGGAGATAGCGTCCAGTTCATCTTCGAGCTTTGCGGTGAAATCGTAATCCACATAATCGGTAAAATACTGGGTTAAAAATGAATTAACAATTCGGCCCATATCTGTCGGCGTAAAGCGGCGATTTTCATTTTCAACATATCCACGATTTTGAAGTGTTGAAATAATACTTGCATAAGTGGATGGGCGACCAATGCCGTATTCTTCCAGTGCTTTTACTAAGCTGGCCTCCGTGTATCTTGGTGGTGGTTTGGTAAAATGCTGATTGGTAATGATGTTTAATAATTTTAATTCTTCGCCTTCTTCTAAAGACGGCAGGAATTTTTCATCATCATCTTTTTTCTTGTCGTCCTCATCACTGTCGTCGTCTTTGTCATCCTGGTCTTCCATGTAAACGGACATAAAGCCTGGGTGTCTAATGGTTGAGCCATTGGCACGAAACTGATGTGCATCACCACAGCTTAAATCGACGGCAACTGTATCTAATGTAGCCTGTACCATCTGGCAGGCAACGGTGCGCTTCCAGATTAACTCATAGAGTTTAAACTGGTCGGGCTTTAATGCCGCTTTGATTTGATCCGGAATATGATTAGCGGAAGTTGGGCGAATGGCTTCGTGAGCTTCCTGTGCATTTTTGGATTTATTTTTAAATACACGGGGCTCGTCGGGCAAATTATCTTTACCGTAACGGTTAACAATTAAGTCGCGAATTTCGGCTAATGCATCCTGAGACAGCATTAAAGAATCGGTACGCATATAACTGATTAAACCAACCGTTTCACCGTCGCCAATATCAATACCCTCGTATAATTGTTGTGCGGTGCGCATGGTGCGTTGTGCAGAGAAGCCTAATTTACGCGAGGCTTCCTGTTGTAATGTTGAAGTGGTAAATGGGGCTGCCGGATTTTTTTTGGTTTGCTTTTTGGTTATTTTGCTAACCGTGAGTTTGCCATTGGCGGCGGTGGTTAAGGTTTTTTGTGCGGCCTCAGCAAGCTCGGCGTTATTGATGCTGAATTGCGAAACCTTGTCATTATTATAAATACGCAATTTACTGGAAATGGTTTTGTTATCTTTTTCGGTATCGGCAAAAATCGTCCAGTATTCTTTTGAATCGAAGGCTTCAATTTCTTCTTCACGACTCACAATCATGCGCAGTGCCGGGCTTTGTACCCGGCCAGCCGATAGGCCGCGTTGAACCTTTTTCCACAACAATGGCGACAGGTTAAAGCCGACTAAATAATCCAGCGCGCGCCGTGCCTGTTGTGCGTTAACCATCGGCATGGATAATTCACGGGGAGAGTTTACCGCTTCTTTTAATGCCCGTTTGGTGATTTCGTTAAATGCAATACGGTGAACGGTTTTGTCTTTCAGGTCGCCGTCTTCTTTTAAGATTTCATAGAGGTGCCATGAAATGGCTTCCCCCTCGCGGTCAAGGTCGGTTGCGAGGTAGAGAGTGTCGGCTTTTTTTAAGGCTTTTTTAATGGCCTGAACATGTTTCTCATTTTTTTCAATGAGCTGGTATTTCATGCTGAAGTCATTGTCCGTATCTATTGCGCCGGTTTTAGGAATCAGATCCCGTACATGGCCATAGGAGGCAAGCACGTGAAATCCTTTGCCTAAATATTTTTTGATGGTTTTGGCTTTTGCCGGTGACTCTACAATTAGCAGGCTGTTACTCATGTAATACTCATGATATTTAAATGTTATTTTATGTTAGTCAATATTGTCTAACATTGCGGGATTTTTATAAATTTAATTCAGGTATGTGCCCTGACTGGTTTCGAAAATCAGATTTTCCATCCAGGCATAGGCATTTTCTTCCCCTGGCTGGCTGTATAAAACAATCATGATAATCCACTTAAGCTGTTCCAGCTCAAGTTCAACATCCAGTGCAATAACCCGGTCGAGAATTACTTCGCGGCTAAGCGGCGTAATCACCTGGTTTTGCTCAAGCTGCATTAAAAAGCTGACGCAATCCAGGTCGAGCAATATTTTTTCCAGATCGCTATATATTCGTACTGAACCAGTATTGATAGCCAGCTTATTACTGTTAGCCGATGAAGATAGCAATTCAGTGTGAATTTCAGCCAGATCTTCCAGCCAGTCAAAGGCTAGCAGAATATCGTGATGGGGAAAGCCCAGGTCTTCCAGCCGATCAAACATGTGCTCGTTTTCAGGAAAAACCGGATTTTCATCAGTAATGATGTTTTCAAACAGATACATTAAAACATCAACAACATTTTGTTTCATTCTTTCTCTCTTAAACCCAACGGCAAAGTTATGCGCCGTAAAAAATTTCTGTGTCTTTATATTTCAGGTTTATACCATTTATAGGTATAAGACCTTTAACTATTGTCGCGTATATTTTATGCGCGTGAATATAGCCCATTTTGCGAAACCACCTGACCCTGCAGCTCAAGTATTAAGAGCATAGACGCTATTTCAGATGCCTTCAGGGTACTGCGTTCTACCAATTCGTCAATACCCACGGGCTCAAACTCCATATGATTTAACAGGGTTTGATAGCTGGAATCCAGCTCATCAGTGCTTTCACCCGCACTTTCAATCTGTTTCGTGTGTTTCGTAGATTGAGTCGTTTGCGCGGCGCTAGTATGGCGAATTGGGCTGGATTTTACCAGTGGTAACAATTCTTCAAGAATATCCGTCGCACTTTCCACCAGCTTTGCACCGGATTTAATCAGACTATGGCAACCCTTTGCAAGTGGATTATGAATCGAACCGGGAATAGCAAAAATTTCGCGACCCTGTTCCATGGCGTGACGGGTGGTAATGAGGGAGCCGCTATTTATGGCGGCTTCGGTTACCAGGGTGCCAATACTCAGGCCGCTGATTATGCGATTGCGGCGGGGGAACATGCCCTTGTGCGGATCTGCGCCAACCGGTGCTTCGCTGATAATACAGCCATTTTGTGAGATCGCCTCCGCCAGTTGGGTATTGGCCTTCGGATAAATCGTATGCAGGCCATTGGCCACCACCGCCACACTGCCCGCAATGCCTTTAAGCGCGCCCCGGTGGCTGGCCGCATCTATGCCGTGGGCCAGCCCACTGGTGATGGTGATGCCCGCATCGGAAAGATGGTGGGCAAAATTTTCAGCGATTTGATTACCGGTTGCAGTGGGGGTGCGGCTGCCGACCATAGCAAGCTGGGGTTGTTGTAGATAGTCGATGTCCCCGATATAAAACAGGGCGTAGGGCGGGTCATTAATTTCCCGTAGTTGTTGAGGGTAGGCAGTCTGGTCGTGAAATAAAATACCGTGTTCGCTGTGCTCAAGCCAGGCCAGGTCGCGCTCAACTTCGTTAGCATCCTGGCTTTGAATTCGGCTTATCTGGCTATCATTAAGCTGAGCCGCTTTCAGCTGGCTGGCAGATGCCTGAAAAATAGCAGTGGCGGTGGAAAACTGATTTAAGAGTAGATTCAACGTGGCCGGTTGGAGGTTGCAGCGCACCAGCCTAAGCCGATTGCGTAAATCATCCGTTGATATTGCTGCCATGTTTTTTGCCTGTATCTGAAATAGAGGCCCCCTAGTTTAAGGCCAGTTAATTGAGAAAGGCAAACCCGGAGAAGTAAATAAGTGAGGGGGCGGGTATAAATGGATTAACCGAATTAAAAAACGGGTAAATGAAAAACTGGCTCCTAATCATTAGGCGGCCAGTTCAAGGTTTACGCGCTGTCGTTATAATGCCTTAAAATTATCGCGGCTTATCAACCCGGTCTAATTTGCCGATTGAGCGTGTAGATTTAAGAATAAGTCCATAACTCACATTATCAAATACCTTAAATAACATCATAATACCACTACGTTCATCCGGCAATAAAATTTCCAGTTTTTCTTCGTCACCACGGTCCCGGCTGGTACGATCGAGGAAGCGATCCCGGGCGATTCCACCGGACTGGTAGGTTGCCAGCAGGTGGCCCACTTCAAGGTCGTGGTTGGTGCCCCGGTTAATGACAGCAACCTGAAACTTGGCAATTGAAGAGATGGCATCAAATAAAGAAATGATTTTTCCATCAATATAATTGTCCGGCAGGCGGGGGTAATATTGCTGATCGATTGCTCTCTTATCAGACGGTAGTAAACGGTCGCCGATCAGAACTTCACGTGATGTTTTGAGTAACAGGCCAGTCGAGGGTGAAGCATATTTTTGAATCTTAACTTCCCCAGCATAAACGACCTCAAAGCCAAGCACCTGGTCTGTGTCCGGGTCAACCAGACGGTTACCTTCACGGAAGATGCTGTAACGGCTGCGTTCAGTATTCAGCTGGCCACGCACATAAACCTTGTTGTTAGCGGCGAGTACCAGATGCGCATCATCGCTGCCGACAATATAGGGGGCATTGGCCCATTCATTCTTAGAGACAACACGTGGTTGGGTCAGAAACTGGCGTATCGCATCAGCTGGAATGCTGGGGATGGCTTCATTTAATGTCTGACGATGAATGGATGGGCTAAGTTTAACGACTTTACGGCCACCATCGTTGCTTTCCCGGCGGACAACGCCATTTTCACCACGGGCCACCTGTATTTGGGGTACTCCATTTACGTAAGTTAAGGTTAGGATATCGCCAGGGTAAATCAGATGAGGGTTTTCAACCTGAGGGTTACGTTGCCAGATTTCCGGCCAGTACCAGGGATCACGTAAAAACAGGCTGGCAATATCCCAGAGCGTATCGCCCTTTTTCACGATATACTCTCGTGGGTGGTTATCAGCGAGCTGTATGTTTTGTGTTTGCGCTGCGTTATCTTCATTGGCCTGCACAGGCTCAATGGTGGTTTCGATAATCCCGGTTTGGGGCTCGAATGGTGCAGGCTCATCGGCGGTATTGTCCGGTGTAGTCGGCGTGCTTGAACAGGCAGAAATGAGTGCTGCAGATGCAATTAAAAGTGCAAAGCGTCCATAGTTGGCCATGAGTGCTTTAATATCCAAGGTATGAATCCCCATATTTATCCGTGGTTTTCAAGAGTTTAGCTGATAAACTTGAATTAATGAAGTAAGTTTGTGCAGTAATTAACAATAGTTTGTTTATTGGCTATATGCAGGCCGATAAGTATAAGTAGGAATAAAGGTAAAAGTTATGTCACTGTTGGAGATTTTAAAATTTCCTGATGATCGTTTACGCACCAAAGCCAGACCGGTAGATGAGGTAAGCGACGCGGTAAAACAATGTGTCGATGACATGTTCGAAACGATGTACGCGGCCCCGGGAATCGGGCTTGCAGCGACTCAGGTTAATGTACATCAGCGAATTGTGGTGATTGATGTGTCGGAAAACAAGGATGAGCCCCTGTGCCTGATTAACCCGGTTATCACCGCAAAAGATGGTATTGAGCAGCACGAAGAGGGCTGCCTGTCGGTACCGGGTGTTTACGAAAAAGTTGAGCGCGCGGAGCACATAAAATTCACCGCACTAAACCGCGAGGGTGAAGCGTTTAAAATGCAAACCGGTGGTTTACTGGCGGTATGTGTGCAGCATGAGATGGATCACCTCGAAGGTAAACTGTTTGTCGATTATCTGTCACCACTGAAGCGTAATCGCATAAAAAAGAAGCTCGAAAAGCATCAGAAAACGGCGGATATGTAGTGGGTGATGAAAGCCTGAAAATTATTTTTGCCGGCACGCCGGATTTTTCTGTCGCGCCATTAAAAGCCTTAATTGACTCGCAGCACAAAGTCGTGGCGGTTTACACTCAACCCGACCGGCCCGCCGGTCGCGGGCGAAAATTAACCCCGAGCCCGGTAAAAACCTGTGCACTTGAACACGGCATTGAAGTGTATCAGCCGGAAAAATTAAAAAATGTAGAGGACCAGCAAGCGTTAATTGATCTTAACGCTGATTTAATGGTGGTGGTTGCGTACGGTATAATATTGCCCCAGGAAATACTCGGTGCACCGCGTCTGGGTTGCATTAATATCCACGCGTCACTGTTGCCTCGTTGGCGGGGTGCTGCTCCGATTCAGCGGGCCATTTTAGCGGGTGACACACAAACCGGCATTACCATTATGCAAATGGATGTGGGGCTGGACACCGGTGATATGCTGCTAAAAAGTCACTGTGATATTGCGGCTGATGATACCGGCTCAAGCCTGCATGACAAATTAGCGGCGCTGGGTGCCGAAGCATTAATGGATGCGTTGCCTGGCATTATTAATCAGACAATACCCGCCGAAAAACAGGATAATGCACAGGCTAATTACGCCCACAAGTTACAGAAATCTGAAGCCCTTATCGACTGGAGCCAGCCGGCCATAGCATTACAGCGGCAGGTTAATGCCTTTAATGCCTGGCCGGTGGCGCAAACCCCGATTGAAGTAAAGGGCAAAATGCAGATGCTAAGAATCTGGCGAGCACAGGCGACTGATGGTTCTACGGGTGAGCCTCCACCAGACGCTCAACCTGGCAAAGTTATCAGTTGTGAAAAGCAGGGCATAGATGTGGCCACCGGCAAAGGTATTTTGCGTTTGTTAGAAATTCAGATGCCGGGTAAAAAACCGCTGGATGTGGCGGCGTTTGTGAATGCGCATGAAATTAGTGGAATGCTGCTGGGTTGAATTTGTGGCGAAGCTATCCTTAAACTCTGATATCTTAAAAACGATCAAAATTTTATAAGTATTAAAACATGACAGGTAAAAATCAACCTAGCGATGCATCCATCGCATCCCGCAAAGCGGCGTTAAATATTCTGTTATCCGTGTTGCGCGATGATGGACACTCACTCTCGGCGTTAACCCATTTAACGGAAAATTTAGAACCCAGAGATGCGGCGTTTGCACGCATGATAAGTTTTGGGGTGCTGCGTTTCTATCAGCAATTACAGGCCCTGCTAAAGCCCTTTATAAAGAAACCGCTTAAATCAAAAGACCAGGATGTTCAGCTGGTGATGTTAATGGCGCTGTATCAAATTATGCACACCCGGGTACCGGCATTTGCAGTTGTGGATAGTGCGGTAAAGCAGGTGCGCAAATCAAAAAAGAAATGGGCTGCCAATATGGTGAACGGTGTGCTGCGTAGCTTTCTTCGGGAAATAGAGGGCAAAGACCCGCAGGAGATTATTGCAAACTTAAAAACCGAAGAAGCCATTTTCTCACACCCGCAATGGATAATCGATTGTTTAAAACAGGACTGGCCAGTGATAGATTCCAGAGAGGATTCGATAGCAGAGTCAATAGACTGGCGGACAATACTCGAAGCCAATAATCAACAGGCCCCAATGACATTACGCATTAATCAGCAGCAAATTAATGCGGATAAATACCGTGCAGAACTGCAGGAAAATTTTGAATTAACGGCGCAAAAAGTAGCGGGTTTACCCTCGGCATTAGTTTTAGAACAGGCGCGTGATGTAAAGCAGTTGCCCGGTTTTGCTGAAGGCTGGTTCTCGGTACAGGATGCAGGTGCACAGTTAGCTGCTCAGATATTAAAACCGGCAGCAGGGGATAATATTTTAGATGCCTGTGCTGCACCCGGTGGAAAAACCGCCCATCTTTTTGAGCAACAGCCGGACATTAAAATTACGGCACTGGATATTTCGCAAGCTCGCCTGCAGCGAGTTGAAGAAAACTGTCAACGACTGGGCTTTAAGCCGACGCTAATCGCGGCAGATGCCACCGCCGTTGATGACTGGTGGACGGGTGATGCATTCGATAAAATTTTACTCGACGTGCCCTGTTCAGCCATGGGGGTGATACGCCGTCACCCGGATATTAAGCATCTACGCCGACAAGAGGATATTGCCCCACTGGTAAAATTACAGCGGGAAATTCTGCTTAAAAACTGGGCGCTGTTAAAACCCGGCGGGCAACTTTTATATGCCACCTGTTCATTATTTAAAGCTGAAAATGAAGCGCAGATGGAATGGTTTTTGAAAAATGTTGATAATGCGAAAGTGGAAAGTTTGCCAGAATGTATTTCGCAAATTGAAAGTCGTGCGGATCTGACAATTGGCGTACAACTGTTTCCCGTGAGTGGAGTGACGGATGGGTTTTATTACGCGCTGCTTAAAAAAGTTAAAAATTAAATGCGTGCCAAAAAGGCAGTATAAATGAAAACAAAATATACATTTAGATAATTACCTGGCTATTCACTGGCGGGCTATTTAATTATGCTAATGAATTAAGCTATTTAATAAAATAGGGTCAATTGTATTTTTAGCGCTATCCTTTTACCTTAAATAATTGAAAGCACCGTCACGTTTCACTGGAAAAACACCCACAAAGGCGTAAACTCCGCGACTATAACTTACGCTGATATTTTGATGTGAAAATTCTGATATGAAAATTCTGATTTTAGGTGCCGGTCAGGTCGGCTCATCGGTGGCGGCAAACCTTGCATCTGAAGCCAATGATATCACTCTGATTGATCACCGTGTTGAAGTGCTCAATGAGTTACGTGACCGACTCGATATTCAGACCGTCGTCGGCAATGCGGCGCATCCGAATATTTTAGAGCAGGCGGGCATCGAAGATGTGGATATGCTCATCGCTGTCACTAATTCAGATGAAGTCAATATGGTTGCCTGCCAGGTAGCCTGGACGCTGCATCACACGCCGACAAAAATTGCCCGCATTCGCTCCATACAATATCTAAAACACAATGAATTGTTCATCGGAAATGCGGTTCCCATTGACGTTATTATCAGCCCCGAAGAAATTGTCACCAATTATATTTTCAATATTATTGAATACCCAGGCGCACTTCAGGTGCTGGATTTTGCCGATGGAAAAGTAGTGCTGGTGGGTTTGCGTGCATATTACGGTGGCCCGCTGGTGGGACATCAGCTAAGCGAGTTACCCAAACATACCCCCGGAACCGATACCCGGGTGGCGGCAATTTATCGACGCGGCCGGGCGATTATTCCCCGTGGGCATACGGTTATTGAAGCCGGCGATGAAGTGTTTTTTATAGCCGCGCGGGGCGATATACGGGTGGTTATTCGCGAGATGCGTAAACTCGATAAACGCAACAAACGCATCATAATTGCAGGTGGTGGAAATATTGGCAAGCGCCTGGCTGAGCGATTAGAAAAACGTCACCAGGTAAAAATTGTGGAGCGCAATCCCGACCGTGCATTTCATCTTTCCCAGTCACTTAGTAAATCCGTAGTGTTACTGGGTGACTCTGCGGATAAGGAATTATTGCTGGAAGAAAACATAGACAGCATGGATGTGTTTATATCGGTTACCAATGATGATGAAGCCAATATTTTGTCCGCCATGTTGGCCAAAAGGCTCGGCACTCGGAAAACCATGTCATTAATAAACCGCCCGGCCTATGTCGATTTGATGGAAAATCAGGAAGCCATCGACGTGGCGATTTCACCGGAGCAGGTCACTATCGGTGCATTGCTCACCCATGTACGCAGAGGTGATATCGTTGCGGTGCATTCATTACGCCGTGGAGCTGCAGAAGCCATCGAGGTCATTGCGCACGGAGATAAGAGTAATTCAAAGGTAGTGGGCTGTTTAGTTGAAGAAATTGAGCTACCTGAAGGGACAACCATTGGCGCCATTGTGCGCGGTGAAGATGTTATTATTGCCCACCATGACACAGTGATTGAAGCTGAAGATCACGTGATCATGTTTCTGGTTGACAAGAAAAAAATTCACGACGTTGAACACCTGTTTCAGGTGGGCGTTACTTTTATCTAGATTCGGGTTATTTAACTTTGCACTTTACCGTCATTCAGCGAATCTCCGGCATTTTAATTATGCTGTTCAGTTTCACATTAATTCCGCCGGTGATAATTGATTTTATATACCGGGAAGACTCTGCGGACGCTTTTTTAAAATCATTTCTGGCGTTACTCGTTGCCGGGTTTCTATTATGGTTGCCCGTAAAAAATTCTAAAACAGACCTGCGCCTTAGAGATGGATTTATTGTTGTTGTACTATTCTGGTTTATTTTAAGTGTTTCTGGAACCTTGCCATTAATGCTTTATGAGCCGCTTAAAATTTCTGCAACTGACGCTTTTTTTGAATCAATTTCCGGTTTAACGACAACCGGTGCAACGGTGCTTACGAATCTCGATAGTTTGCCTCATTCAATTTTGTTTTATCGACAGGAACTACAGTGGTTGGGCGGCATGGGTATAATTGTTCTGGCAGTTGCGGTTTTGCCCATGTTAGGCATTGGTGGTATGCAACTCTATAAAGCAGAAACGCCTGGCCCGATAAAAGATAATAAACTCACGCCACGTATTACCGAAACCGCTAAAGCACTCTGGTATATCTATTTAACTTTAACCTTGTCCTGCACGGCCGCATACTGGCTAGCGGGAATGGATTTATTTGATGCTGTATCACACAGTTTTTCTACCGTGGCTATTGGCGGATTTTCAACCCATGATGAGAGTTTGGGTTATTTTGATAGTGCCGCGATAGAAGTGGTTGCAATTGTATTTATGTTTTTAGGCGGAGTGAATTTTGCCCTGCATTTTGTAGCGTTTCGCAACTGGAATTTTAAGGCCTATATGCAGGATACAGAATTCAAGGTCTATTTTCAGGTGCTGTTTGTGGTTTCAGTTATCGCCGTTGTTTTTTTACAGTTCACACATACCGCAGAAATTTTTTCTGACTCATTATTAACAGGTGTATTTCATGTGGTGTCGATTGCAACTACCACTGGGTTTACCTCAACCGAGTTTCACTTATGGCCGAGTTTTTTGCCAGTGCTATTACTGTTTACCAGTTTTATTGGTGGTTGTGCCGGGTCAACCGGCGGTGGCATGAAAGTAATTCGTGTTACATTAATTCTCAAACAGGGTATGCGTGAACTGCAAAGGTTAATTCATCCCAGTGCTGTGGTTCTGGTAAAGATTGGAAAAAATCCGGTTGCAGATTCAGTTATCGATGCGGTGTGGGGTTTTTTTGCAATTTACGTTGCCGTGTTTGTGGTTATGATGCTGTTACTAATGGCAAGTGGGCTCGATCAAATAACGGCATTTTCTGCAGTGGCTGCAACACTTAATAACCTGGGGCCTGGCTTAGGTGATGTTGCTGCAAACTATGCAGGCATTAATGACTTTGCAAAATGGGTTTTAAGTTTTGGCATGTTATTAGGACGGCTAGAAATATTTACCTTACTGGTTTTGCTGACACCTGCTTTCTGGAGAAAATAATGCCGGACTGGAATGCGGTGTATGCGGAAAAAAAGGTGACGAATGCAACACCCGCTGAAGTGCTAACTATAAATGAGCACCTGTTATCTACAAGTGGAAAGGCATTGGATTATGCAAGTGGTCTGGCCGGCAGCGGGACTTATCTGGCGGCCAAAGGATATCAGGTGAGCGCATGGGATTTATCAGCAACAGCTGTTGATAAAATAAATGAATATGCGAAAACGCATGAGCTGAATATACAGGCTGAATGTATTGATTTAGAAAATAATTTTCCTGAGATAAAAAATAAATTTGACCTTATCGTGGTGAGTTGTTTTTTGCATCGTGAAACATTGCGATATTTATATGATGCATTAAAAAAAGAGGGTTTATTGTTTTATCAAACATTTAGCGGTTTGCCAATTAACGGGCAAGGCCCATCAAGGGAAAGTTTTAGATTAAGGGAAAATGAATTGTTAGGTGTTTTTTCAGATATGCAGTTATTGTTTTATCGAGAAGATGATGAGAATGCAACAGGTGAGAATGCCCGGCAGGGTTTAACTTATTTCGTGGCTAAAAAATGAATCAGAAAAAAAACAAAAGCGCCTTGGTTTATGATGCCCGTTTCAAATTAGCATATTTAAATCCTGTATATTTCGGTACCTGGCTGGCTATTTTTTTATTGTTTATATTGTCTTTATTGCCGGGATTTGTGATTGATGGGCTGGCGAATAAGTTGGGTGATCTGATAAGAAATATCAATAAAAAACGCCGCAGAATTGCACGGGTTAATATTGACCTGTGTTTTCCTGAATTAAGCCAGGCGGAAAAGAAACAGCTCATTAGAAAAAATTTTCGGCATCAGGCGCGAAGCATTTTATATTACGGCATAATCTGGTGGGCACCTAAATTTATTCTTAGAAAAAGAATTGTATTTAAAGGTCAGGAAAATGTCGAAGCATCATTAAAAAACAATCGTGCGGTTATTTTTATGGCGGCACATAGTCTGGGATTAGAAGCCGCGGTTTCGGCGGCAACGATGGATTATCCGTCCTCTGGGCCATTTAACCCGATGAAAAATAAACTGGTGGACTGGCTGGTTGCCAGGGGACGTTCGCGTCACGGTGGGATTTTATATACTCGTGAAGCGGGTTTGCGTCCGATTATAAAAGATGTGCGCGGCGGCTATACCATGTTCTATTTGCCCGATGAAGATCTGGGTGCGGATCGTTCAATCTTCGCACCATTTTTCGGTGTAGAAAAAGCCAGTGTGCCGGTGTTGGGTCGACTGGCGAAATCCTGTAAGGCGGATGTGTTGCCCTGTATGGCGTGCTACGATGAAAAAAAACATCACTATGTCATTAATGTGTTGCCCGCATTAAAAGATTTTCCAACCGGCGATGATTATTCTGACACAGTTGCGATGAATCAGTCTCTGGAAGAAATTATAAGATTATGTCCTGCACAGTATTTCTGGACGATGAAATTATTTAAAACCCGGCCGGATGGGGAATCGAAGCTTTATTAAAAAGCTTAGCCATTGTCAGAAATTTCAGGGCAGCCTACGCTCATCAGCGGTTTCATTGTCGTGAGTAAGCTTTTAAACAGGGTTTTATTTAGCCGCTCTTCCGCCGCTAACAGTTCTTTAAAGTGCTGGCGCTGTGTCGGCATAGAAAAACAGGCGGGGCAGGAATCTGCAATGACCGGTAGCTCGGCACTCAGAGAAAACTCACGGGTTTGTCTTTCCCGCGCATAAACCAGCGGGCGTATTACGCGCAGATCGCCCTCGTCAATGACGTAATTGGCTTTCATGGTTCTCAACTGGCCACCATGAAAGGCGGACATCATAAAACTTTCTGCCAGATCATCTAAATGTTGCGCCAGTGCAATGACATTAAAGCCATGTTCTCTGGCGGTGTTGTACATAATGCCGCGTTTAATGCGTGAGCAAAATGCGCAATAGGAAGGCTTGCCCATGTGCGCTTTAGCGATATCCATAATGGGTTCGCGTCGGTAATGATATTCCACGCCCAGGCTTTCTAAATAGGGAATCATCGGTGACGGATCAAAGTCCCCCGCCATCGGGTCAACGGTCATGGCAGCGAATTCAAATTTTACCGGGGCATGGCGCTGAAAGTGATTAAGAATATGTAACAGTGCCAGTGAGTCCTTACCCCCGGACAGGCCGAGCAAAACCCGGTCACCCTCATGAATCATTTTAAAATCCATTAAGGCGCGGCCCGTTTGGCGAAGCAGGGTCTTAGGGGGTTGAATAAAAGGGCTCATCATCTATTCTTTAGATTCTGGTTTAGTGTCTTGCATTGTTTCGGGCTTAGATTCTGGCTGAGATTCAGGCTTAGTTTCATCCTTAGTTTCATCCTGGGACGGGTCGCCAGATTGTGCTTTTTCAGGTTCATCAAAATCAAATAATTCATCTTCATTAAATTCAACCGGTTCTTCCGGAGGGTTGCCATCGTAAACCAGATTCTTTCGATGCTGTAAATAAAACTCTCTGATGAAAGTATAACGATCTAGCGCAGCCTCATTAAGTATGTTTTCCGCTTTTAGTATTGATGCGCGCTTATCGACGAGTTTTAAGCTGGATAAAAGCAGTGAGATTTTTCTTTCACGCTGATCGGGTGGAAAGCCGTTTTCCAGCTCCTGCCATATCGGGTCAGCAAAACGGCTATCAACCAGCAGCCCTGCGCCGTCTCGAATAGTGCTGGGGCCCCAGAAAGGAATGACAAAATAAGGGCCTTCAGGCACGCCCCAGTAGCCCAACGTCTGGCCAAAATCTTCCTGGTGTTTGGGCATGTTCATATCAGTAGCCCAGTCGATCAAGCCCGCAAGACCCAGTGTGCTATTAATTAAAAATCGCCCCGTATCCGAGGCGAACTGCAGGGGTTTAAGTTGAAGTAAATCATTGAAAATAACAATGATATCATCCAGGTTACTGAAAAAATTATTGATACCGGTGATAACCGGGTCAGGGGTGATGGCATTGTAACCTTTGGATACAGGTTTGAGTAAATAACGGTCGAAGCCATCATTAAATTCAAAGGCTGCACGATTATAGCTTTCCAGCGGGTCGCGGGGGTCAGATTGACCGCTGACGCTGGCGCAACCAGACAAAATGACGGAGGTAAGTAAAATAAGGTGTTTAAAGTATGTTATTTTCATATTTCTGATGGTTATAGATATGCGTGCAAGTTAGCAATAGCTATGTGTAAGGTCAATCAAAAGCTTAATTATTTAATGAGCTATAATTGTATTAACGGGTAAATGTGTGGAATAACATCGAGGGTGCGTTTTGTTTTACTACAGCATTAGAATAATTAAAATGATTGCAATGTGGCTTGATTTTCTGATGTTGACAATATTGCTGTATGTGTTGTCATGGCTGCCGGAAAGAATTCTTGGATACTGGTACTTTCGTATGTTCAGGGTTTGGTGCCGGTCTTTTGTTCGAGCGCTGGATGTTGATTTAAAATTACATCAAAAAAACTTACATAAAATACCCGCCAATTATATTCTTATTGCTAATCATCCGTCTGCATTTGAAGATATAGGGATTCCCGCTTTATTCGAAGTTTATTCACTGGCAAAAATTGAAGTAAAAGGCTGGTGGGTGATGGGACGTATTTCTACTGCAGCGGGTAATATATATGTTAAGCGTGAGTCTAAAGCATCAAGAAATCTGGCCGCGGAAACCATACGCCGAGAAATAGAAAGCGGAAAAAATATTGCGCTATATCCTGAAGGAGGCTGTAAGGGTAAACGTATTTTTGAATCATTTCGCTACGGTGCTTTTGATGTGTCTATGAAAACGGGGGTGCCGATACTGCCGGTGTTTTTGTACTATGAAGCCCAGGACGATTTTGAATGGCGTAGTCCACATACTTTACTTGATAAAATTTATCATTTTCTAAACACAGAAAACAGTACGGCAAATTATTATTTGTTTGATGCGATAGACCCTGCGCAGTTTAAATCAAAAGAAGAATTCACCGAGTATACCTGGCAGTTATATAAAAACTGGCAAGAAAAGTATATGGAATAGATTTTGTCAATTCTTAATCTAAATGACCCCAATGCATTGTTGCTCTTTCGAGTAGGGCCGATTCTTGTGTGCTCACCAACTATGCAAGTTGAGGCAGTAGTACTACCCCCCAAAATTACCGTGCCACCGGGTTCGAATATTGCAGAGCCGGGAGTATTTAAGTCAATTCACGGTATGGTGCGTATTGTAGATTTACGTGTGAGATTTGGTGTGGATGAAAATGATTTTTCTGATCCGGGACGAATTGTTATTGTTGAGGTGGAAGGTGGACATGTAGGTTTCTGGGTTGATGAAATTGAAGATGTAATTAGCTATCCAGGAACAGGGTGGTCACAGGTTCCGGCATATATTCCGCGTAATGTCTTTAGTAAAACGCTGATACAGAAAAAAAGTATTCGTTTGTATGCGGATTTTGAACAGCTTGATAAATTAAAAGCAACGGGTTATTTAAGAAAGCATATTGAAATAATTAAGGCCGCTGAAAAAAAATTAGAGGAGGAGGGCTCGCCGAAACGTTCTGCAGGCAGGCAGTTAAAAAACAATAACAAATATGATTACCATGAGCAGCGTGTATTGCAGGCCAAAAATCCGGAAGTAGATTCAGCTTTAAAGTCAAATGAAAATTGTGATGATATTGTAACGGGTAAAAGCAATGGTGATGAACTAATAAAGCAGAATTCCAATAAAAATGATATAAATAAATTTACACATGTAAGTGTTGTTGAAAAGAAGATAGTGTCAAATACTGTTGATTTGTCAGGCGTAAAAAAAGCTGAGCATACCAGTAGAGCCTCCAGGGTTAAGGTTAGTGATGATGGCTTAACCGATAATAATGTCCGCAGTAATAGCTCAGGTTACGCTAAGGGTGTCAGCGACAGAGCGTCTGAGATTAAAAACACCGAAAAAACAAAATTAGATGATGGTGTATTAAATTCTGCGGGATATTCCAGCGAAATAAAGCGGCCTAAACACGCTCAAATAAATAAACAATCGAATAAACCAGTTGAGTTTGCTTTTTCTAACTCTCCTCAGGAAAAGAAAATATATTCAAATATTTTGACGAATGAAAATGCTGAAAAAAATAAAAAAACAACCGAGAAAACAGTGTCCGATAAAACAGCGCCCGGAAAAACAGCGCCCGGAAAAACAGCTTCGGATAAAGGGGGGGTTAGTGGCCTATTGATAAAGTCGGGGGTTGCGGTTGTTTTCATTTCATTAATTTATTTTTTAGTGTCCATAATTAATGATACAGAAACGAAGCATGTATATAAAAAAGCAAAGAAAAGTAGTGTTGTTGAGAACGCAGATGAAAAGTTTCTTACAAATCCAGGCGTTAAAGTGGAAGCTGAAGTAGCGTTAGAAGCAGAAACGAAATTAGAAGCAGAGACAGTAGAGGTAGAAATAGAAGTAGAAATAGAAGTAGAAACAGAACTAAAAGCAGAAACAGAAGATGTTTCTGAATCGCTAATCGTTAATCATGAAGTGGAGCAGGCAGGTAATCAGCCTGGCAATCAGCTTGGCAATCAGCCCGATAATCAGTCAGGCCTGTTAGCGTCAGAGCAAAAGATATTTTTAAGAGAAGAGGGTGAGGTCGATATTTCAAAAAATGATGATGGGGTTTTAATTGTAATCAATGAAGTGGATTCATCGAATGAGGTTGATTCTAACGAAAAACCTGAGGTGGAGGCTGGCAGTTATGATGTGAAGCCATTGGTTTCGCCGGATGAAGATGACGTGATTAGTCATCAGGTGTTTTCCGAGTCTGAAAATATTGCTGTAATAGACGGTGGCGATATCAGTGCTCGTGAGCTGGACCAGTTTGAAAAAAAATCTGATGTAGTTGAGCTGGATGATAAAAATAAACAACCTGAAGAAGTCGTTGTTGGGGCTGTCGAGCAAAAAAATATAAATAATGTAAGTGTTCAGGTTGTTGAAAAAATAACGCCTGACATAAAAAGTATCACCAATAATGATGTTGTGAGCAAGGATATAATGGCTAAGGGCCAGGATTATAAGGATAATAAGAATAATAAGAATAAGGAAAGTAAGGGCCAGAAAAATAGGGGTCAGGAAAATAAGGATCAGGAAAACAAGGGTCAGGAAAATAAGAGCCAGGAAAATAACGGCGAAGAAAGCAAAGCTGCAAATATAGTAAATAAAGATTCTGAAAATAAAGATACTAAATCAGCACCTACTAAGAGCGCCAAACCAGCAAGCAAAAAATATATTCACAGGGTAGTGAAAGGCGATACTCTATGGCATATTGCGAAACGTTATGTCAATAATCCCTGGAAATATCCTGAGCTGGCAAGATTAAGTAAAATAAAAAATCCCGATTTGATTTATCCAGGTGACCGGGTGACAATTATAATAAATTATCGGCGTTAGCGAGAGATTAATTATTTAATAGCATGTGGACGTGGTTATGAGGCAAGAGTCTGTGTTTGAGTGTGTTTTAAGTTTTGTTGCAAAAGGATAAATTTTGGCACGATTAATTTTATTATTTTTACTGTCAGGGCTTGTGGTCTATCTGTTATATCGTTATCGCCAGCTTCCAGCCGATAAGCAAAAAAAAGCCATTCGAGTTTTAGCCTTGCTTGCATTTTTTGCCGTATTGCTTGGTCTGTTATTTACCGGAAGGCTTAATTGGGTGATTGCGGTTGTTGGTGGGTTGTTGCCCTTGCTACCCAGAATAGCCCGATTTTTTATTGGAACCTGGCCGTCAATCAGGCCCTTTTTTCAACGCTATCAACAAAATCGACAATCGAACATGCACTCGCGATTTGTGAATCTGCAGATAGATATGTTAAGCGGTGTTCTGCAGGGTGAAGTACTGGAAGGGGAGTTTGCAGGGCAGAAATTGCAGGTGATGTCTGTAGAGCAAGTGGTACAGCTTTTAGAATATTGCCAGCAACATGATGCGCAATCAGCGGCGTTACTGATGGCTTATCTGGATCGTGAGCATTCAGGTTGGCGACAACAACAGGGGGGCGCTTATGAACAGGCCAGTTCTGATCGTGCAGGGTATGGGCCTGATTTTGAAACAGAAATGAGTCAAAAACAGGCCAGAGATATTTTAGGTTTATCCGAAGATGCGGGGGAAAAACAGATAATTAAAGCGCATAAACATCTGATGCAAAAGTTTCACCCGGATCGTGGGGGTTCGGATTATCTGGCACAGCAAATTAACAGGGCGCGGGATACGCTTTTAAAAAATGACTAAGTTTTAAAATGCAATTGTATGTGGCCTGGTTAGTGGATGCACGATTTAAGGTATTTAAAAGTGTGATGATTTCGGCTTTTTTTATCACGTAGCCTAAGTTTCTCGGATCGTCTGCGCGCATTCTTATGCCAGGTAAACAGTCATCAGGTTATGTGGGTTTAACAAGCGTTGTGTGTATTGATGCTGATTAGTGGATGTAGGGGCTTTTCAGTAAATAAAGAAAGAAAAAATATCAAAAATACTTTTTTGCAGGCAATAAAAAACCCGGCGTTCCGTGCCGGGTTTTGGACTTCCATTGCCCTGGTGATTGATTATGGCGTTGTAGCATGTTCCGTTTTTTCTTATACTCCTGTATAACTTACGTACCTTCCGTGGATTCCTTATCCATGTATGTCCTTGTTTGCTACTTCCTAACTATTCCTTGTGTCCCTGTTATTGCCATGTCCTTGTGTCCATGTGTATATTATGGACAATAGTTCTGAGCTCTGCTATCAGTTGATTCAGGTGCTTAACGTCAGTTTTATTACACAACTTATGTAGGGAAAATCCTACACGGTGAAAATTATATGAAGAAATTGTTTAATTCTATCAAGCCGTATGTCAGCCATCATCTGCAGGTAGATGGGCTGCACTCCCTGTATATAGAGGAATGTGGAAATCCGGCGGGTTTGCCGGTGGTGTTTTTGCATGGCGGGCCGGGGGCAGGTTGTGCACCCTATCACCGGCGATACTTTGATCCGAATATTTATCGAATAATTTTGTTTGATCAGCGGGGTTGTGGAAAATCAACCCCCCATGCCAGCCTTGAAGAAAATACCAGCTGGCATCTGGTAGCAGATATTGAAATGATTCGAAAGCATTTAAATATTGATAAGTGGGTGGTCTTCGGCGGCTCCTGGGGTTCTACGCTAGGGCTTTTATATGCGCAAACCCACCCGGACAGTGTGAGCGGTCTGATTCTGCGGGGTATATTTCTGGCCCGGGATAAGGATGTACAGTGGTTTTATCAGGAAGGCACTAACCGGCTATTTCCGGATCACTGGCAAAAATTTATTAAACCCATTGCAGAGGGCGAACGAGGCGACATGGTGACGGCCTATCACCGCCAGCTAACCGGTGATAATGAAATACAGCAGTTACGGGCGGCGAAGGCGTGGTCAATCTGGGAGGGTGTCACGGCTACCCTGCAAACAGATCAGGATGTGGTGAGTAGTTTCTCTAATCCGCATACGGCGCTGAGTGTGGCACGCATTGAATGTCACTATTTTATGAATAAGTGCTGGCTGGAGCCCAACCAGATAATCAGCAATATTGACAAAATTCGCCACATTCCCGGTTATATCGTACAGGGCAGGTACGATGTAATTTGTCCAGTTGAGCAAGCGTGGGAGCTGGCAAGCGCCTGGCCTGAGGCTAAATTATCCATTATCGAGGATGCGGGTCATGCCATTGTTGAGTCGGGAATTACTTCAGCCCTGCTGCGGATCACCGAAGAAATGAGTGAAAAACTCTAATGATTGCACTGATACAGCGGGTGAATCGGGCGAGTGTGGCGGTGTCCGGTGAGCAAATTGCACAAATTGATACAGGATTGTTAGTGCTGCTTGGCGTGGAAAAGACAGATGACGCAGTTAAAGCCGATAAATTAATCCATCGTTTGCTGGGGTATCGAATATTTGAAGACCCGCAGGAAAAGATGAATTTAAGTGTGCAGGATATTAAGGGTGAAGTGTTACTGGTGCCCCAATTCACACTGGCTGCGGACACAAAAAGTGGCATGCGTCCGGGATTTTCACAGGCAGCCCCACCAGAAGAGGGTGAATTCTGGTTTAATTATGCGGCGAAAAAATGTGAATCTGCGCTTGGAAAAATACAATTGGGTAAATTTGGAGCCGATATGCAGGTTGATTTAACCAATAATGGCCCGGTCACCTTTTGGCTTCAGGTATAAAATATTTTTATTGGTATATTTGCTGTATCTTGGGAGAATCAGCTTAATTTATGGCCATTTTTTTTGACAAATACAGAAATAGAATTTTCATAGTATCTAAATATAAAAATGTAATATTTTGTAAGTTAATGTTTATTTATAGTTTTTTTAAATATGGCATGCAATATGCTAAAAGTCAATTCTGGCGGCCTATAAAGTAAATGTATCAGGCGTGACATACTATTAAATATATTTATTTGATGCAAATAATGTGAATTGTGCGTATAAATTGAGTTAATTACAAATACACCCTTGACAGCCTAATAGTGTTTGAAGTTTAATCAAACCTAAGTGACATACCTGTTAAGTACTGTCCTTGCTTTAAAGTGGCTCATTTGGGTTTTAGTTGAAGGCTTGGGTGTTCTTAATAAATAAATGATCTGATCTCAAGCGGGAGGGTTCCCGAGAGCTCGAAAGGGGAATTTTTACCATGACTGATGCGCCAAGTTGTAAATGTGTGATTTCTTTTCTGTGGACCAATGCTTTAGTTGTCGGTGCACTGGTGTTTCTGGTTTTTACCTTTATAGACCCTGCAGACATCGCAGTGGCTATGATGCTAGATGTTGACGAAGGTGTGTTCCGTATACAGGCATATGCGTTTACTTTTGTGTTTTTGTGGATCGCGTTTTCCGCGTCTACTTTCCTGAATTGCTACTTTTCTCGCCTGAAATATAATATGAATAACACGGCTAAATAGGTTTACTTAAATTGATAAAATAAGGCCGAACCCGAGAGGGTTCGGCCTTATTCGTTTGGGCGCTTTAATAAGTTATTTTCCCCGCCTTTATTACAGTGTATCCTATACGCCTCAACAATTGACTCTACCGGAGATTTAAGTAAATGACTGATCGCACTGCGAAAATCGCTCGCGACACCCTGGAAACCCAAATTACAGCTGAAATCAATTTAGATGGCAGCGGGCAATCTGAATTTAATACCGGTGTGCCTTTTCTCGATCACATGCTCGATCAGGTGGCACGCCACGGTCTAATTGATTTAAATATACAGGCTAAAGGTGATTTGCATATCGATGCGCATCACACGGTAGAAGATATTGGTATTACGCTGGGCCAGGCATTTGATAAAGCGGTGGGTGATAAAAAAGGCATTCGCCGATATGGTCATGCTTATGTTCCGTTAGATGAAGCGCTGTCCCGTGTGGTAATCGATTTCTCCGGGCGTCCCGGTTTAGAAATGCCGGTGGAATTTCCCCGTGCCAGTATTGGTGGCTTTGATGTGGATTTGTTTTTTGAATTTTTTCAGGGCTTTTCTAATCATGCGAAAGTGACCCTGCACATAGATTCTATTCGGGGTCGCAATGCACACCATGTTGCGGAAACTATTTTTAAAGCGTTTGGCCGCGCTTTGCGCATGGCGTTGGAAGAAGATCCTCGAATGCAAGGGGTGATGCCTTCTACTAAAGGTAGCCTGTAGTGTCGCAAATTGTGGTGATTGATTATGGTATGGGAAACCTGCGCTCGGTGGCAAAAGCCATCGAGCATGTGGCGCCCGGGCAAAGTGTTATTATTTCATCCGATGCCAACGAAATTGCCAATGCAGAACGGGTGGTTTTTCCAGGACAGGGAGCGGCACGTGATTGCATGCGAGAGCTGCAAGATCGCCATTTAACCGAAGTGGTTTTAAATGCCGCAAAACAAAAACCCTTTCTAGGGATTTGCATGGGCATGCAGATTTTATTAAATCATAGCGAAGAAAATAATGGCATAGAATGTCTGGGTTTGTATAAAGGTAATGTGCGTTTCTTTGGTAAAGATTTAAAAAACGCAGCGGGTGAAAAACTAAAAATTCCTCACATGGGCTGGAATGAAGTGAATCAAACGATTGACCATCCATTGTGGAAAGATATAAAAAATCAGGCACGATTTTATTTTGTACACAGTTATTATATGGCTCCGCAGGATGAAAATCTGGTGGCAGCGAATACGGATTACGGAATTAAGTTTGTTAGCGCAATCGCAAAAGACAATGTATTTGCAGTGCAGTTTCATCCGGAAAAAAGTGCGCAGGATGGATTGCAGTTATTGAAAAATTTCACCCAGTGGAATGGAAATTAAAAAATAGATGGAAGGACTGGAATATGCAGAGTCAGCTTCTTTTAAAAAACTCAGCATCCGGTAAAATTGTTACAAATAGTTAATTATTTAAGGTAAAAATAAACATGCTACTAATACCCGCCATCGATTTAAAAGACGGACACTGTGTGCGTTTGCGTCAGGGAGTAATGGAAGACAATACGGTTTTTTCTGAAGATCCGGTCGCTATGGCCGGCAAGTGGGTGGAGGCGGGCTGCCGTCGGCTGCATCTGGTCGATTTAAATGGCGCATTTGAAGGAAAGCCTGTAAATGCAGAGGTTGTGCATGAAATCGTAGAAACCTACCCGGACGTACCGGTGCAGATTGGTGGCGGTATTCGCGATGAAAAAAGTATAGAAACCTATCTGGATGCGGGTGTACGTTATGTCATTATTGGCACCAAAGCGGTGACTGACCCGCATTTTATCAGCGAGATTTGTGCGGGATTTCCCGGACATATTATTGTCGGTTTGGATGCGAAAGATGGCAAGGTGGCAACCGAAGGCTGGTCAAAAGTTTCCCGTCATGATGTTATTGATATGGCGCAGCGATTTGAAGAAGACGGGGTTGAATCCATTATTTATACTGATATTTCCCGCGACGGAATGATGCAGGGTGTGAATGTTGAGGCCACCGTAAAACTCGCCCAGGCGATTCATATTCCGGTGGTTGCTTCCGGTGGTATTACCAATATGGATGATGTCATTGCATTATCAAAAGTTGAAGACGAAGGCATTATGGGTGCGATTACCGGTCGCGCTATTTACGAAGGCACACTGGATTTTGGCGCGGCACAAAAATGGTGTGATGAACAGAAATAAGAAAGTTCTTAGTCTTTAGATCTTGGCTGTTAACCTGTAGGTATACAACCTCAGACACATATATAGAGAAATGCATGTCATTAGCAAAAAGAATTATTCCCTGCCTGGATGTTAAAAATGGTCGCGTTGTGAAAGGCGTGCAATTTGTTGATATTCGTGACGCGGGTGATCCGGTTGAGGTCGCGCGACGTTACGATCGAGAAGGCGCGGATGAAATTACTTTTTTAGATATTACCGCCAGCTCCGATGATCGGGAAACCATTGTGCACGTGGTTGAAAAAGTGGCGGAGGAAGTTTTTATCCCCCTGACCGTTGGCGGTGGTATCCGCGAAGTAAAAGATGTGCGACGCATGTTAATTGCCGGCGCCGATAAAGTGGCGATCAATACCGCGGCGGTGTTTAATCCGGCGTTTGTTAAAGAAGCCAGTGAGCGAGTGGGTTCACAATGTATTGTTGTCGCAATTGATGCAAAAAAAGTCAGTGCCGAGGGCGAAGAGAATCGCTGGGAAATTTTCACCCACGGCGGACGCAAACCCACGGGCATTGATGCCATTGAGTGGGCAATAAAAATGGCGGATTATGGTGCCGGTGAAATTTTACTCACCAGTATGGATCGCGATGGTACAAAAAAAGGATTTGATCTGGAACTGACGGCGGCAATAAGTGATGCGGTCAGTGTTCCGGTGATTGCATCCGGCGGTGTGGGTAATTTAGACCACCTTGCGGATGGGGTTACCAAAGGCAAGGCGGATGCAGTGCTGGCGGCAAGTATTTTTCATTTCGCAGAATACTCGGTACTCGAGGCCAAGGAGCATATGGCATCTAAGGGCATAGAGGTACGTCTTTAATTATTGGCGCAAAACGCTGTAAATCTGGCAAATATATGATGCACAGAGGGCTGATAAATATAAGGGTTCAAATCCTCCCCCATGCCTGTAATTTGGGGGAGAGACTAAAAACATAATTTTCCTCCAGCTATGTTAAAATACCCTGATGAATGATGATTGGTTAAACCAGATAAAGTGGACTGAGGACGGGTTGGTGCCCGCGATTGCGCAGGATGCTGAAAGTGGTCGTGTGCTGATGTTTGCATGGATGAACCGGGAGTCTCTGGGGCTGACGGTAGAGACGGGCGAAGCGGTTTACTACTCCCGCTCACGGCAAAAGCTCTGGCATAAAGGCGAAGAATCCGGACATACGCAAAAGGTAAAGTCACTGCGGCTAGACTGCGATGGCGATGTGATAACCATGAAAATCGAACAAACCGGTGGCATTGCCTGTCATACAGGGCGTGAAAGTTGTTTTTACCGGGAATTTCAAAAGGGTGAATGGGTTACCATTGATCAAGTAATTAAAGGCCCAGAAGATATATATTAAGCTTATGAGTGACGTACTAACAAAACTGGCGGCGGTGCTCGAAGAGCGCAAACAGGCGGATGCGGATTCATCCTATGTAGCAAAACTATATAGTAAAGGCCTTGATTCAATTTTGAAAAAAATTGGAGAAGAAGCCACTGAAACTGTGATGGCTGCAAAAGACGGAAATGCTGAGAAAATCATTTATGAAACCGCCGATTTATGGTTTCACACAATGGTGTTACTTGCGCAGCAGGGCTTAGGTCCTGATGATGTATTAAATGAATTAGACCGACGTTTTGGTTTATCTGGGCTTGAAGAAAAAGCTTCTCGTTCTGAAAAATAAATCAAGTTAAATAAATTTTGCAAGAGAGGAATTAGAGATGGGTTTTAGTATCTGGCAGTTAGCCATAGTTTTAGGTATTGTTATTTTATTATTTGGAACAAAAAAATTGCGTAATATCGGTGGCGATATGGGCTCCGCAATTAACAGTTTTAAAAAAGCCATGAAAAATGGTGAAAAAGATGCGGACAAAGGTCTTGATGGTAATCTGGAAAGTAAAGAAGGCAATGTTATTGATGCTGAAGTCAGCAGTAAAGATAAAGACCAGGCATAAACTGAAAGATTATATTAAATGTTCGATGTAGGTTTTTTAGAACTGGCTGTCATCATGGTGCTGGGCTTGTTGGTGCTCGGACCCGAACGCCTGCCGAAAGCCGCACAAAAAGTCGGTTACTGGTTTGGTAAGGCGCGGCGTTATGTGGAGGGCATGAAATCTCAGGTTGAAGCTGAGTTTGATAGCTCGGAATTTAAGCGCTTATTGCACAATCAGGAAGTGCAGATTAAAGAATTGCGAAATAAAATTACTGATTCCGGTGATGCCATAAATAATGAAATAAATAATCACTTTGAAACTGATTTCGATGATGATGACCCCGGGTCGTCGCATGAAGAAGCGGCTGTACAGTCTGTATCAGATTCAAATTCCAGTGGCCCACAATATGACATTATAGAAGATGATGACGGTAGCTGGGGCGATGAAAACGAAGATGACCTGAACAAAGATGATCTAAATGGTGATGACCTGTTAGTCGATAAAGATAGCTCTGTAAGTGAGAGTGAACAAATTCAGCCCGCAGAAAAGTCCGCGAGTGATAAAGCCTAATGAGTGAATCATCCACGGATAAAAATTCCCAGGACAGTTTTCAGGAAGGTGCGTCAGAAGAAAATCAGCCAAAAGAAAACCAGCCAGAAGAAAACCAGCCAGAAGAAACTCAACTGGGCAACAATGAAAATCAGCAAACAGGTTTTATTGGGCACCTGATAGAATTGCGCGACCGCTTATTGCGCAGTGTAATTGTCGTTATCGTTATCTTTTTAGGTGCCTTTCCGTTTGCCAATGATATCTATCATATTTTAGCCTTACCTCTGGTGAGTAATCTGCCAGAGGGCGGCTCGATGATTGCCACGGGTGTTATTACGCCGTTTTTAACGCCGATTAAGCTGGCGTTTATTATGTCTATCTTCGCAGCGTTTCCATATATTATTTTTCAGGCCTGGGCGTTTATTGCACCGGGTTTGTATAAGCACGAAAAAAAGTTAGCGGTTCCATTAATTATTTCCAGTGCGATCTTGTTTTATTTCGGTATTGTGTTTGCCTACTTTATTGTGTTGCCTAATGTTTTTACCTTTATGATGTCCATGGCGATTGATGGTGTAACCCATTCGCCGGATATTACCTATTACCTCGACTTTACCCTGAAAATGTTTTTCGCATTCGGCATAGCATTTGAAGTGCCTATTGCAACTATTTTATTAGTGTTGGGCGGGGTAACAACGCCACAAAGTTTATCCGAAAAAAGACCTTATATCATTGTCGGTGCATTTATTTTTGGTATGTTACTGACACCCCCAGATCCGGCGTCACAGGTTATGTTGGCGATACCCATGTGGCTTTTGTTTGAAGTTGGACTATTGTTTTCCCGTGTCCTTAAAAAGAAAGATGTGGAAGATGAAGGCGAATATCAGGCTTTAACTGAAGATGATATGGAAGCCGAGCTGGATAGAGTTGATGCTGAAGAAGATAATGGGCCAAAACTGTAGTGTGATTAATTGTTTTTACCTCACCCCCTTGTGAAAAGGGGGTATTAAATTCACTAGCCATTTTCTCCCGGCCCATCACAAATAATCATCCCCACAAGCCGCACATAATCAGGTATAATGTGCGCCGAAAATAAGCTATAAACCCCATCTGTAGAGAGAATAGACAAAGCAATGTCTGAAAAGCGCAAGCGTAGTGTTCCCCGCCGTCCCACGGTCCTGGTTATTTTAGATGGTGTTGGTGTTAATCCGAGCCGCATCAATAATGCGGTTGTCGAAGCCAATACCCCGCGACTGGACGAATATTTTTCAAAAAACACCCATATCACACTGGATGCATCCGGGTTAGCCGTTGGATTACCTTCGGGCCAAATGGGCAACTCTGAAGTGGGTCACCTTACCCTGGGCTGCGGCACCATTATGCGGCAGGATCTGGTGCGCATTGATGACGCCATTGAAAGTGGTGAGTTTTTTGAAAATGCCGCACTGTTGGCGGCCATGGAAGATTCGGTGAAGCATGGGCGCCCCATGCATCTGGTGGGCCTGGTTTCCGATGGTGGCGTACACAGTCATACCAGGCACCTTTGTGCACTCATTAAAATGTGCGGCGAATATAAGGTAAAGCCACTGATACACATGATCACCGATGGTCGAGATACCGCACCGATGGCGGCGATGGGTTATTTACAGGAACTGGAAGATGCCCTTGAAGATGCGGGCGGCGCCATTGCCACGGTGTGTGGTCGTTACTACGCGATGGACAGGGATAATCGTTGGGACAGGACTGAAATTGCCTTTAAAGCCATGGCAAATCTTGAAGGCGAGCAGCACGAAGCGGCGCGTTATGCGATTGAATCATCCTACAATAAAGACATCACCGATGAATTTATTATGCCCTGCATATTACCCGAAGCAGAAAAAATTGGCATAGATGATGATGTTATTTTCTTTAATTTCAGAAATGATCGTCCGCGTCAGTTAAGTGCTGCACTCAGTCAAAATGAATTTGAAGGGTTCGATCGCGGTAATTATGAGCCGGTGACGGTAACCTGTTTAACGGAATATGATCCACATTTTTTATTGCCCATTGCATTCGCACCGCAGCGACCAACCACAACCCTGGCATCCGTCGTTAGCCGTGCAGGCTTTAAGCAGTTCCATTGTTCGGAAACTGAAAAATATGCCCACGTTACTTTTTTCTTTAACGGTGGGCGCGAAGAAACCTGGGCGGGTGAAGAACGGGTGATGATTCCGTCACCTCAGGTCGCTACCTACGATATGTGTCCAGAAATGAGTGCAAAAGAAGTTGCGGATGCAATGATAACGGCGCTCAAATCTCACGAGCACGGATTTTTAGTGGTTAACTTCGCGAACGGCGACATGGTGGGTCACACCGCAAAACGCGATGCGGTCATTGCCGCCGTTGAAGCAATGGACGCACAGGTTGGGCGTTTACTGGATGTGGCGGTTGAAGAAGAGTATTCGGTATTTTTAACCGCCGATCACGGTAACTGTGACGAAATGGTTGACCCGGTAACCGGCGAGCCCCACACACAGCATACCGTTTATCCGGTGCCCTGCATGATAATAGATTCTGAAAACTGGCGTTTGAATACCGGTATGGGTTTAAGCTGTGTCGCCCCTACGATTTTAGAATTAATGGGGCTGCAACAGCCACCGGAGATGCTAGGTAAAAGTGTGTTGCTTGAGCCGTATAGCAGTTAATGAGTTTGCAGGGTGACGCCGTGTTTATCTGTCATTTCGGCGACCTTGATTTATCAGTGCCTGAATAAATCATTCAGGCGCAAATTATTCAGGCACATTCAACCGTGGTTTTTAATCGTAACTGATTGCGAATAGTTCTTGCCAGCACATCCACACCAACATTCAATAAAGCCGTAATCGCAATTAAAACCATCGCCTTATCAAAGCGAATGTCCGCGATTGCACTGTCAATATAAAAACCCAATGTCGCAATTCCCAGAATCCCCAGGATGGCGGTTTCACGCATAATAATTTCCCAGCGATAAAATAAAAATGCCAGAAACTGGCCATAAATTCGCGGCACAATTTCAAATAAATAAAGACTGTATCCGTGGCTTGCGTCCGGTCGTAGTTTGAGGTTGTTACTATAACGGCCCATTAAATGTGCGATGATGGCCGCGTTATGCAGGGTAAGGGCAATAACCGCGGGTAACATTGAGGGTCCCCATAAAATTAATAAAATAAAAGCCAGAATATATTCCGGTGTAGAGCGCATAATAATTAAAAAACTGTTACCCAAGGTGCGACCAAAACGTCCGACAAATAATTTTGAAATTAGTGGAAACCAAAGCAGAGCAACCACGCCGGTTAACACTAATGCGAGCTGAGTTAATAGCAGGGTGTTGATAATGCCCGGCAGCGCTTCATTAATAAAGAGTTCTGAAAACCAGTGCCAGAGAGAGACAATGGATTCATTCTGGCGTAGTGGTGATGGAATAATGTCATGGGTAAAGAATCGGCTAACATTAGCAAATGTTATTACACTGTCATTAGATATTATAAATGGAGCCACGATTAAATATATAGGCAGCAATTTAGGGCGAATCCAGTAACGAATGCTGGCGATTAAAATATAAAATAAAATAAGCAATGCCCAGACTTCAGAATATTCACCTTCTAAAAACGCCGTGTTTAAATAATAGCCCAGTGTAGGCAGGCCTACAAAACCAAGCACAGCGCTTGAGCGTAAGCCGCATTCTAAGCGATAGCTGGTGTAAGTAATGAAATGGTTCCAGAGGTCGGGTAGTTGTGCATAAAAAAAAGCCGAAACAAAATCAGCATGATTACGCACAGCGTTGTAGGCCCTGTGATCACCTTCTTCAATAATTTCAGCAAACACTTTTGCAAAGGTTGCGGCATAGGGTATAGCTAATGCGAGCAAACCGGTGAGGGGGTGCAGTCCAAAAATCTGTAAAAAAATAAGCGCCCAGAATAATTCATGTACAGAGCGCAGCAGTGCGCAGCTTATTCTTACCAGCTTAAAACGAAATAGCAATGCGAGAAAAAAACCGCTTATGCAGCCCAGGGCGACACCCAGCAATGCAAAGGCGACGGTTTGTAAAAAAGCATCAACGGGGTCACTCACTGAATTTAAGGACGGCTGCAATAAGCCCGATAACATGCGATAAAATTCTGCTAATGGATCAAATGTGTTAATGCTGAGATCAGCAAAGGCAAGGCAGGCGATTGCAATGCCAATAAACAGCCAGCTTAATTTCCAGCGTTTAGAATGATGAAAAATAATTTCATTATCAGGCATAAAGTTTTAACAGTTCTGCACGGTTTAAATCCCTGGCAGGGCCGTCAATGACAATTTTGCCGTGATCCAAGCCGATGATACGGTCACAAAATTTAAGTGCGAGATCAACGTCATGAAGTGAAAAAATTATCGTTTCAAACTGACTGCATAAAACTGACATGACCAGCTGCGACTGAGTTTCATCGAGTGATGAAACAGGCTCGTCAGCAAGTAATATTTTGCCGTCATGAAATAAGGCGCGGGCAATGGCCGTACGTTGTTGCTGGCCACCGGAAAGTTTTGCTACGGGTTCAAATAGTTTTTCTTCAAGCTGTAATTGTTGAAGAATGTTTTTGATTTGTGCAACGGGTTCGCTGAGTGGCTTCACCAGATTTAAAAGGTTGTACCAAACAGGGCGCTGTCCAAGTTGACCCATAAAAACATTGTGGAAAACGGACAGGCTAAGTACCAGCCCGTATTCCTGAGGTATTAAAGCACTGTTGAACTTTTGATTTTCATAAAGCAGTTTTAACAGGGAGGATTTTCCAGATCCACTATGTCCAACAAGGGCGAGTGTTTCACCTGCATTAATATGCAGGTTAATATCCTGCAGTATAATTTTGTTTTCATAGTTTACGCTGGCTGATTGTAGATTAATCATTTTGTAAAAAAAAATTAATCAATCAGACCAATTTGTTTTGCAGTATTTAATATGGGCAGGTAGTCTTTATTATCGGCACTGATAAATGCACTGCGTGGAAATGCTTTTAGTAATGCGGGGTCTTTCATGTCTAGCAGTGCCTGTTTTATTTTTTGTTTAAAGCCTTTACCCCAGATGCTATCAACATCGCCGCGAACAGACCATTGGTAATCAGGATAAGTGGGGGTTTCCCAGATAATATTTACTTTACGGGTGTCAATTTTTCCGGCTTCTAAATCACGCTGCCAGACTTTAAAGTTGACCACGCCAATTTGATATGCGCCGCTTTGAACCAGAGTAATTGTACGCGAGTGGTTGCCGCTAAAACCGACGCGTTTAAAAACATGATCCGGTGATTTTTTAAAATGTTCACGAATATAAAATTCAGGCATTAACCTGCCAGAGGTTGAACCTTTGGAGCCGAATGTAAAATTTTTATCGGCAATGGCTGCCGGAAATTTTTCTGATGGCTTAATTCCTGTGCTGTGGTGAGCAATAAAATAAGTTTTGAACGCAGTGTCTTCGGCACCTTGAGCAATGGCTTCTGAATTTGTAACTAATGACCTGGCACGAACACCGGACAGACCTCCAAACCAGGCAAGTTGTATCTGGTTGTTTCTAAATGCGGTAATAGCAGCCGCATAAGATTTAACCGGTACATATTTAACGGGCACATTAAGTGTGCTGGAAAGATAGCTGGCAATTTTGTTGAAGCGTTGTTTCAATTGTGTCTGGTTTTGATCTGGAATGGCGGAAAAAATTAAGGTTCGAGTCTGTTGGAGCTGTTCTGCTGCATAAGTGGTGCTGCAAGTGAGTAATAACAGGAAAGTAAAAGCGCTAAGTTTAATTAATAGTTTCATCATTATATCCATTTGTCATATCTGGCTGGGGAGTTTGTTTCTAATGGCTGAATCGAGAGAAACGAATTGTTATGAATTATGCGGTGACAGAATTGTTTTAACAAGGGTATATAATAAAATTTTTACAAATTGATAAGTGTATAACTCTTTGAAATGATACTGGTTTTATCGGTTGGGTGTTTAATTGGTTAAACCTGGATCTAATTAACAAAAGATTTGTTCAGCTTTGATTATATTGAGTTAAAATAAGCAGCAGTTTGTTTCTTAAATTTATTGTTTCGTGTGAGTACCAAAATGATTAACATCTTTTCCAGCGGATCATTCATGGCTATGAAAAAGTCAGCTCAGATTTTTAGCATCTTATCCCTCTGTTTCAGCATGTATGCCTGTGGTGGATCAACTGGTGGAGAAGAGCCCCTGGCTGAAAATACGCCGCCACAAATTACCTCCGCCTCATCCGCCAGTATTGATGAAAATACGTCTACTGCAACAACGGTAATTGCGACTGACGACGATGGTGACACTCTAACCTATAGCCTGAGTGGTGGAGTAGACCAGGGGGCATTTCTTATTTCGAGTAACTCCGGCGTGCTAAGTTTTATCAGTTCCCCGGATTTTGAAGTGCCCACAGACAGTGATAGCAATAATGTCTATCTTGTGCAGGTGCGGGTGAGCGATGGCGCAAGCTCACAGGACCAGTTAATGTCAGTTAGCGTAAATGATGTTAGTGATAACCCGAATACCGCCCCCACCATTACCTCCGCTGCGAATGTTACATTGCCGGAAAATGTGACGAATGTAATGACCGTAACCGCGAACGATGTGGATGCGGATACGCTGACTTTTGGCATAAACAGCGGCGCAGACCAGACGCGTTTTAGTATTAATACCAGCAGCGGCGCGCTCAGCTTTAATACGGCCCCGGACTTTGAAGTACCAACGGATAGCGACACCAACAACCGTTATCTTGTGCAGGTTTTTGTGAGCGATGGGCAGAGCACAACCAACCAGTTAATTACCGTGAACATAAATAATGCAAATGATAATGGACCGGTGTTCACGTCACCGGCGAGTGTGTCGGTGAATGAAAATTCAACCGCGGTCATCACCGTTAGTGCAGCGGATGCAGATGGCAGCACACTGAATTATACGCTGAATGGCGGTGCCGATCAGGCAGGCTTTGCCATTAATGCCAGCAGCGGTGCTCTTAGCTTTGCGGTGCCCCCGGATTTTGAAAACCCTGTAGACAGCGATATCAATAATATTTATGAGGTACAGGTGAATGTGGCTGACGGGGCAAATGCGGTTAATCAGATAGTGACTGTCACGGTTAATAATCTTAACGAGCAAACCTCCGGTCTGCTATCGCGTCCGGCCAATCCGAGCTGTGCTATTGCGGATGCACCGGTTTTGTCATCTTCTATTCAGTTAACGCCAGTGTTTAGCGGATTAAATCTTGTTCGGCCAACGGCTATGTTGCAGTCACCGGTGAACACGGATCGTTGGTATATAGCCGAGCAGTTCAGCGGCCAGATAAAAACCTTTTTAAGTGGCGACAGTGCAACTACCACATTTGCCGACTTAAGCTCGCTTCTTGTTTCAGGCGCCTTTAGAAATGAAGCTGGCTTACTGGGTGTGGCTTTTCACCCGGACTATGCAACAAATAACTATGTCTATGTCTATTACTCGGCAACTAAAACAAGTGGTGGAGCAGGGGTTGATCACCAGTCAGTGATTGCACGTTTCACCGCCACCAGTGATACCATTCTGGACTTAACAACCCGACTTGAAATAATGCGTATAGATCAGCCATATGAAAATCATAATGGCGGGAACATGGTTTTTGGCAATGACGGCTACCTGTATATCGGTATGGGTGATGGGGGTTCTGGAGGCGATCCGGATGACAATGCGCAGAATATTTCCAGCTTGCTGGGGAAAATGCTACGCATCGATGTCGATAACCCACCTATTGGAAGTAATTACAGTAGCCCAGGGGATAATCCCTATGTTGGTATTGCCGGGCTGGATGAAATTTATGCGCTAGGTTTGCGTAACCCGTGGCGCTGGAGCTTTGACCGACTGAATGGCAATTTGATGCTGGGGGATGTGGGACAGGTCAACCGCGAGGAAATAGATATTATCACGAAGGGCGGCAATTACGGCTGGCGTTGTTATGAAGGCTTCGCCAGTTTTGAAACGGCAGGCTGTGCAGCCCAAAGCACATATGATGATCCAATATATGACTACGGCCGAAGTGTTGGGCAATCAATTATTGGTGGTTTTGTCTATCGAGGTAATGCGATTCCTTCACTCTATGGCACCTATATATACACCGATTTTTATCCGGCGTCAGACATATGGGGTTTGTCTGACCCGACGGGTGCCAGCCCGATGAATGCATCTCTGATTTCAAGAAACTTCCAAATCAGCTCATTTGCAGAAGATGCCAACGGTGAAATATATGTGGTGGGATTTGATAATGGACAGATTTACCGTATCGATCCGGCAACGGGCGGCGGTGCGGGCAACTTCCCGGACCTGTTATCCGAAACCGGCTGTATTGATGGAGCCAACCCGCTACAGATGGCGGCGGGTTTGGTGCCCTATGAAATCAATGCGCCCTTCTGGTCTGATGGTGCGGTAAAAGACCGTTGGATGGCGCTGCCCGACGGTGGCACCATTACCATAGAAGCCGATAATGACTGGACCTTCCCGGTTAATTCCGTGCTGGTGAAAAACTTTAATCTCAATGGCAAGCGTATTGAAACCCGCTTGCTGGTACGCCATGCGGATGGCAACTGGGGGGGTTACAGTTATGAATGGAATGATGCGGAAACCGATGCCAACTTGTTGTTAAATGGCAAAATCACGCTTAAAGGTGCGCAAACCTACATTTATCCCAGCAGCTCAGCCTGTTTCAATTGCCACACCGCAGTCACTAATGTTGTACTGGGGCCGGAAACCGGGCAGTTAAACCGGGATCATACCTATGCCAGCACCGGTATAACAGCTAACCAGTTAGCAACACTGGAGTCCATTGGTTACTTCTCAAGCCCGTTGGGGAATGTGCCGGCTAATCTGCCTAAGCTGACAGATCCAACGGATACCGGCGCAACATTACACGACCGGGCGCGGGCCTATCTACATACCAACTGCTCCCAGTGTCACCGAGCAGGCGGCCCCACCATCGCGAATATGGATTTTAATATTACGACTGCCGATGTTGATATGGATGCCTGTAATGTTGATCCGTTGTATGTAATGGGTGGGGCCAGTTCGATTCTGTCCCCGGGTAATCCCACGGCTTCAACGCTGTATCGCCGTATGACCTGCCGGGATGATTTGAATGACTGCGCACCGGTGGATAAAATGCCACCATTGGGAAGTGTGCTGGTTGATCCGGGCACGCAGGTTGTGGCGGAATGGATAAACAGTTTAACTGTCTGCCCCTAGCATTATTATAAATGATGTGTTTTCTGGCTGATAGCTAAGCCGCCAGAAAGCGCATCAATAAACAGACCTGAAATACGCAAATAATCCTGCAAGTAATGATATTTCTATTCTGTCATATGATATAAATCTGAAAGCATTGGGTGCAAATCACTCAATAATGCACGAAAATCTGCAAATTAGTAGCGATATATCAAGGCGGCTACACCCATTATGTTGTCATTCTACTACACTCTATTAAAGCTTATGTGCGATGACAAGAGTGAAGTATGGGGCTAGTCGCACAAAATAATAGCGTAAAAATTTAGTATTCTCCGCCGGCATAGAAAGTGACAAATGTCTTTCAACCAATTAGGCGTAACTTCAAACCGGGGATAATCTGACGTTATAAAAAAGTGAATAAAATGCACAAAAAAATATGTAAAAGGAATCTGTTGTTTGTCGCAAAACTTCAACCAACTTTTTATATTGATAGTATTTAGCCGATATAAACATTCGATGTTATTGATTCAGTCAATTATCTTCGCATGCCTTATTGTATTTACAATAAAGGCACAGGCAAGTAATGCTGATTATAAACTAAAAGCGGCATACATTTATCAGTTTACAAAATTCGCTCAATGGCCTGAAGCTTCGTTTGATAATAATAAAAGCCCGATAGTTATTTGCGTCCTGGGTAAAAGCCCATTTGAAAAAACTTTAGACAGTTTTTCTAGCAGGTCTTCTCAGAATCGTAGTTTAAAGGTGAAGTATTTAGCTAAGCCTAAAAATATTGCAGATTGTCATGTTGTGTTTGTTAGCCAGTCATTAGAAAAAAATCTCGATAAAATTCTTTTAAAACTAAAAAAACATTCCGTATTGAGTGTGAGTGATATAGATGATTTTGCGATGCGCGGTGGCATTATTGGCTTTGTAAAAAAGCAGAGAAGAGTCGGTATAGAAATAAATGTCGCGGTATCAAAAAGCTCAGACATAATGCTCAGCTCAAAATTACTGGAAGTATCAACGCTGGTGAAAGGTCGTAATGTGGAGAGATCTCCATGAATAATTTTATGACTAATTTAAAAATAAAACATAAATTAATAATTATAATTATGTCGATAGTTATATTTAGTCTGTTATTAGTGGGCTCTGTTTTGATTGTCAGCGACAGATATTTAGCTAAACAATCAATGGTGGATAATTTTTTAACGGTGAGTCATATCATTGCTGATAGAAGTACAGCCGCTTTAAGTTTTAATGATCAAAAAGTGGCCAGAGAAGTTCTTTCTGCGCTCGATCATGAATCATCAGTTAGGCTTGGTTGTATTTATGATCAGGATAAAATGTTATTTGCACGATATGGGAAAGGTGCAACAGAGCCATGCCCTGAAGATCCAAAGGATGATAAATTCCGTTTCTGGGGTGAAAAATTTGAATTGTACCAGCCAATCATGCTAGAGGATGAAATTATTGGAACAGTATATATTCGTGCATCGTTAGAAAAGTTAAATGAGAGGCTGGTTGATTTTATATTACTGGTCCTGGGCATGATTTCATTTGTTGGGGTAGTAGCATATTTTCTGGCGCAAAAACAACAGGCAATAATATCAAAGCCAATTCTTGATCTGGCAGTATTGGCACGAAAGATATCAAAAGGTGGTGACTATACAACACGGCTTCCTATAGATATTAAAAATAATATTGTAGATAAAAACGATGAGATAGGAATATTAAATCGTGCTTTTAATGACATGCTAGAGAAAATACATAAACGCGAAGTAGCTAGAGATGAAGCTCAACAGGCATTGAGTGAAAGAGAACAGGATCTTGTGGTAACACTCAACAGTATTGGCGATGCTGTCATTGTTACTGATACTAAAGGCAATGTAACGCGAATGAATCCAGTAGCAGAGCAGTTGACCGGTTGGATGTTTAATGACGCATATAAACAGCCGCTGAAAAATATTTTTCCTATCATTAATACTACAACTCAGGAGCCTATTGAAAATCCGCTTAAGGAAGTAGTTTCAACCGGTGAAACAGTGTATTTAAGTAATCATACAACGCTAATTGCAAAAAATGGAGAAGAGCTTCAAATAGCAGATTCAGCAGCACCTATTCGTAATGCTAAAAATGAAATGCTCGGAATGATACTGGTATTTAATGATGTGACAGAACAATATAAATTACGTGAAGCCGCAGCAAAAAATAAACGCGATTTACAATCAATAATGGATAATTCTCCTACGGCGATATATGTAGAAGACATGCATGATGAATTAGTATTTGTAAACAAACAGTTTAATAAGATATTTCTGATGCAGGGTAAGAATGTGATAGGGAAGAAGTTACATGAAATTTTCCCAGATGAAATAGCTAATAGTATGCAGAAACATCACAAAACAGTATTAGATACAGGTGATGTTCTTGAAATTGAAGAGGTGTTGCAGCAGGAAGAAAGCGCGCATTTTTATTCGTCAATTAAGTTTCCATTATATGATGAAGAAGAAAATATTTACGCAGTATGTAGTATATCGACGGACATTACAGACCGTAGAAATCAGGAAGAACAATTACGAAGAAGTCAAAAAATGGATGCTCTGGGTAAGTTAACCGGTGGTATTGCACATGACTACAATAACTTGTTGGGTATTATTAAGGGTTACGCAGAACTCTTAAATGAAAATCTGGAAAAAGATTCAAATCTGATAAAATATTCAAGTGAAATAGGACGTGCTTCTGAGCGAGGGACGAAATTAACTAAAAAATTATTGGCGTTTACACGACATAAAAGTTCAGATGAAGAATTAATAAATATTAATACGCTGTTAAAAGAGCAGCAACTAATGCTTGAAAAAACGCTTACGGCAAGGGTTGCATTAAAAATGGAGCTGGCTGAATATTTGTGGCCGGTCTGGTTAGATAGTGGTGATCTTGAAGATGCCATTATTAATATGAGTATTAATGCAAGTCATGCAATGGAAGGTGGTGGCGAATTGATATTTCATACTAGAAATAAAAAATTTAGTGATACTGATTCGCAATTATTAAATATAAATTCCGGCGATTATGTAATGATATCCATTGAGGATACGGGGAAGGGAATGGATAAATTAACAAAGGAAAAAATATTCGATCCGTTTTTTTCAACCAAAGGAGAGCTCGGGACGGGTCTTGGTTTGAGTCAGGTGTATGGTTTTGTTAAGCGTAGTGGGGGTGATGTGAAAGTGTATTCTACCCCAGGTAAGGGAACTCGATTTGAATTGTATTTTCCTAGAAGTTTTAGGTCTGAAGTTATTTCTGAGAGAATATTAAAAACAGAAAAAAATAAATTGCAGGGTGAAGAAACAGTGCTTGTAGTAGATGATGAGCTGGCGCTGGTAGAACTGGCAACAGATATTTTAACTTCACGGGGTTATAAAGTTTTAAATGCGATTAATGGAGAGCAGGCACTAGAAGTGTTAAAAAACAATAAAGTAGACGTGCTATTCACAGATGTGATAATGCCAAATATGGACGGATATCAGCTGGCAGAAAAAGTAAAAAACAAATATCCTGATATAAGGATTCAGTTGGCAAGTGGATTTGTCGGAGAACATGAAAAACAGATTGTTGACAGTGCGTTGCAGGATAGACTCTTATATAAACCTTACACATCTAATGAATTGTTAGAAAGCATCCGTAGCCTGCTGGATATGATTGATTATAATTCAGTCAAAGAGTCAGAAGCAGTGTATCAAAATATAAATAATGAAGACTGGGAAAATGAAAAATCAAAGCGTAAATTAAAACCAGATGTTTCAAGAATGAAAAAAGAACAGCATGTTAAAACAATATTAATAATGGATGATGAAAGAGCTGTGCAGGATTTGTACGCTATGAATCTGAAAGGTCTGGGTTACAATACCATTACTGCAAGCAACAGTGATGAAACAATTTCTAAGTATAAACAATCACTAGATGACGGTAAACCTGTCGATGCACTTATACTTGATATAAATATCCCCGGGAGCCTTGGTGGCAAAGACGTAGCAAAGAAAATTCGCGCATTGAAGAGTGAGGTGAAAATAATTGTCTGTAGTGGAGACACGGGAAGTTCTGAAATGCTGAAGTATAAAGAAAATGGTTTTGATGGTGCATTAGAAAAAATATTTGATAAAACTAAAATAAAAACATTATTTGAAGAGTTGTTTTCTGAATAAAAAACAAGCACTTGTTTTATGCAGCATAAAGGAATACAAAACAGGTGACAATATTTTTTGCTAATATGTAGTAGCTCTTACCTAATCTGACAATTCAGCCTGGAAGTTAGTGTCTCAAAAACACCACAGAGCGAAAATTAAGCCTCCCCCTTAGTAAAAGGGAATGCAGATATATTTAATATCTATCAGCACTACTGTCCCGTTAAGAAAATTGAATGTGACCTAAAATCGTCGTGTGTCACATTTTTATTGGTTTTTATTTATTAACGACATGAAATTAGAGAAACAAAATAATAACAGATAATAATTTAAACCGTCATCCCCGAATGCTTGTGTCGGGGATCCAGCGGCCTTATGTACTGTAAAGACACTGGATTCCCGACACAAGCATTCGGGAATGACGACACTCTTTAAGTTAACGGGACAGTAGTGATCTATCAGCTTAATCGTAAAAATTAATTAAGTTACTGAGGGGATTTAAAATCATTAAGTTGTTTTACTCTGATGTAAGAAGGGTGCAATCAGCGTCTTTTTAAATCTCCCCCCTACCTCTATATATTGATCACTACGAACCTGAAAGCCCCTGGTCTTACCTGCCTTCCCTCTTTTTCTAAGAGGGGAGCCAAAAGCTTGCTTTCCTCATACTAGAGACTTGAATCTTCAAACAAACGGTAAGATTTTGTCTGAAGCTATATTGTAAATTGTCAGATCAGGTAAGAGCTACTATATATAAAAACATAATTACTTAATTTCTTTTGAACTGTAATAATCCTTACGATAAGCAATGCTGCCCCATAATGCGTTTGCTTTTGCGGTTTGTGTAAGTTTTTCATTAGCAGTGCCTTCATCAAGGTCCTTTGTTAATGGATTGTATTTGAAATTTATAGGCCCTTTATGTGGCTGAAAAATAACTACATTGTTTTCGTTATCCATCCATGCAAAGTTTTTGTAAAATTGCATCATTGCATGGAGCTTCGAATTCTCAGTGCTTTTAGTTAGGTCGTCACCAATCATAGGGTTTAAGCTGTTTATCCCGATGAGAGATAAAAGCGTTGGTGGAACATTGATCTGACTAACCAGTCGATCATCCTGTTTTGAAGTGGTGTCTTTGGCCACCTGCTAGCGCTAATATGAGAACTAAAAAAGTCAGAACAGGTCGCCAGTACCACTTTGGAAAAGAAAGATCAGTAACAATGGTTTTAGAGAATTTCCAGCCAAAGAAAATGCTGATAAAGCTACCAATAAAACCGATTAACAATTCGGGTTTATAGCCACTCAACAACATGGAAAAAACTTCTTTTGGATATTTCAGGTATTCAACAAAGAGTCGATTTGGGCGAACATCATATTCCATGATAAAGGGTGGTGTCGCAAGTTCCAGATAAATAGTAATCCATATAGAAATGACAATCCGGATTCTAAGCACAAACAACCACGTACGACCGAGTTTCCCGTCACTGGCAATGAAACAGCTTAATACGGCTGGAATTAAAAACAGAATGCTTAATGTGGCAACATCAATCCGTAAGCCATTAACGATGATTGAAAGCCAGCCAGACGTTTCATTAACTCTATCAATTTGCCATAAAGCTAATGAAATCCTGGAGAGCATTAGCAGGCACATTATTAATATAATGGTAGTTGCGATCGGGTATAGTAAGTTAAGTTTAGACTTTAAAAAAGATGACATAAATTGATCACTTTTAAATAATAATTTTTAACATTTAGTATTGATTGTTTTTTAATATATATAAGCTACTGAACTTCCAGGAAAGTTTAAGGTCTTAATCTGCTTGCTCATGTAAAGTCTTTGAAGCAGTTTATTGATGTGATTTTATCCAGTTTATGCTCAGCTGTGACATTACAATATGAGCCTTAAGATTCACTGAGTTCTAATGTTTTTTTGAAAACTTCAAAGATTATTTAAGATAACCGCCTACATAAATTACCTTATTTCTGGGGTTCGATTAATTATTAATACAATGAGCAGACTATATTGTTTTTCCAGATCTAATAATCTCAGAGGGATAACAATATATTTTCTATAAACATGCCACTAACTGGCGGTCGACAATAAAAATAATGCATTTTGTATTGCTTATAAATATCAATCAATTAATATGCCTGATAAAATACAGCTGCATTTTGAACGTATGAAAAAGGTTTCAGGATGTTGTGTTTTAATCACTTATTGAGTTGGGCTGAATGCAAAATATTAAACACTATCTAAATATTTTCCTGAAGGGAATCGCCATGGGGGCGGCAGATGTTGTGCCTGGGGTGTCTGGCGGCACGATTGCTTTGATTACCGGCATCTATCAGGAATTAATAAACTCAATATCTGCAGTCAATTTTCATACATTAAAATTACTAAAAAACGAAGGTATAGTGGCTGCATTTACGGCTATTAACGGTAAGTTTTTATCGTTTTTAATTGCGGGAATATTAGTCAGTGTTTTATCACTTGCTAAGCTCATTCACTATTTACTTGATCATGAGCCAGTAATTATCTGGGCATTTTTCTTTGGTTTAATACTGGCATCAATATGGCTGGTTGGAAAAATGGTTAAAGTCTGGGATTTTAATACGCTGCTGGCACTTATTGTGGGAACAGTTATTTCATTTGGTATAACTCAGATATCACCCGCTCAAGGACCGGACACCCTGTGGTATTTGTTCCTGTCGGGGATGCTGGCTTTTATTGCCATGATTCTGCCAGGGATATCAGGTAGTTTTATTTTATTACTACTCGGTGCCTATCAATTGGTGTTAGGTAAAGTGAGTGGACTACTTGATGGTGTGGTGCAGGGAGATTCGGTTTTGTTACTGGCCAGCGCTTTTTCGCTAGTGGTGTTTGTACTTGGCGGGCTAACCGGGCTGCTGAGCTTTTCACGAATACTTAAATGGATGTTTAATAAGTATGAGGCGATAACACTGGCGTTATTAACGGGTTTTCTGGTGGGATCATTGAATAAAGTCTGGCCATGGAAGCAGACGCTATCAGTCTGGTATAAGCATGCGGGAACCTCATTAGAAAAAGCTTATCCATTGATACAAAAAAATGTTCTACCTGCTGACTACAGCCAGTTAACCACAGCTGAGCAACAGCTTGGATTATTAGTTAAAACGCCGCAACTTACGGCTGCGATTATCTATGCTATCGTTGGGTTTTTAACGATTGTTATACTGCATGCTGTGTCGGTAAGGTTAAAGAAACCTGTCAGTAGTTGAAAAACTTAATCGATAACTTACTTAATGAGGTAAGTCCAAGCAATTTCCAGGCCTGCATATCGCCGCGATAGTAGTGAGTTTTTATTAGCCGGGTAACCAAATCAAGTATCCACGAACGGTTATGAGGGACTTGCCGCACTATTTTGTCGGTCGGTTGTGTTTGGTGCAAATCTAGGCGGTAACCTGACGCCAATTGGCAGCGCCTCTACACTGGTGGCTGTCACCATTATACATAAGCATAAACTTTCATTATCATTTACAGCGTTTGTTAAGTAAGCGTTTCCTTTTGCGATATTGCATATTATGCTATTGCATATTATTCTGGCGTGCGGCTATGTTTTAATATTCCTGTATTGAAAGCGAATGCACAGGCAATTTTCCAAAAAATTTCCCAGGTAAATTTTCCAGGTAAATTTGGGCAAAAAAGCACCGGCGCAGCCCCCCACGACCTGCGCTTAGTGACAGGAAAATAGTAAAAACTATAGACACGAGGTCGATTAAATTAGCTGAGCATCGCAGGCTTAAAACGAATAAGCAACTGCTAATAAAATAAGGACAAAAGCTATACCCTGTACCCATATACGTACAGACATAAGCTGCCCGCTATGTTCATCATCGTAAGACCCACCAAATGCCATGGAACCTACGCCCCAAACTAGTGTGGCTATCGTTGCGAATAAGGCAAGTACCACAATTATGCTTATAAAGTTCATGATAACACCTCCTTTTTTTTATCATCATCTATGGGTAAAAAAATCACATTGATTTACCTCAAAGCTATGTCAGTTAGTAAGAACATTATTCATAAAAAAGTTTTAGAAAAGCTAGAATTACTGATCCACTGTGCCTTGTTCAGCTTACAGGTGCTGTGTTTTGTTCTCTGAGGCCAGCTTCGCCAGTTCTAATGACCTTTCCTTAATATACTGTATTAACAACTGTGTTTTTTTAGGAAGGTAATGTTTGCTGGGGTAAACCGCATAGACCGATTTAGTATTAATAAACTCATAGTCGGGCAACAGCTCAAGCAGTTTACCCGCGTCTAATTCCTGTTTAATAAACATACGGGGCAGGCAGGCAATTCCTGCTCCATTACAAGCAGCATGGATTGTAAATTTTATATCATTAGAAATTATACGACTTTTAATATTTACTTTACTTTCAACAGCCGTTATTTTATGTATAAACACTAATGGTGCCTGTTGCGTACGAAAAATCAGATTATGATGGTCCGCTAAATCTTCTGGCTTCTCAGGCCCACCATAATTTTGTATATATGCCGGAGCAGCACAGCTTACATAATTCATGCTCCATAAATGTTGCGCGATTAAATTCGAATCGATCAGTGGGCCTACGCGTATTGCCAGGTCTATTTCTTCATCAATAATATCTTCTACCTCATTGCTGAGATAAATTTCAAGCTCAATTTCTGGGTGTTGTTTTACAAACTCACAAAATAAATCAGCCATTATTTCATTGCCAACAAAAGTAGGTGCAGTTACTTTTAATTTACCATGAATGACATCGATAGATTCTGTTAAGTCCCGGGTGTTCTCCCTGAGCTGCTTTATCAGAGATGAGCACTGCGCATAAAATATATTTCCCTTCTCGGTTAAATGTATTTTACGTGAGGTTCTTTCTAATAGTTTTATGTTTAAGTCAGCTTCTAAACGACTTAAGCGTCGGCTTACTGTGCTGGGGGGAATATTCATTTTTTTAGCGGCAGCAATAAAGCTACCTCGTTCCACAACACTAATAAAAATGGCTAAATCATCATAGCTCCACATAATCACTCCTGTTAGATCATCCCAAATTTGAATTATTGCACTGCAATTTGTGGCGTATTCTGTGAACAAAGTGAATGATAGCATGGAGTGCCATAAATTAAGCAGAGGATTAAAAATGAAATATAAACTTAATGTAAATAATCTGAGAACATTTAATGCTTCAATCCAGGGCGTTATCAGGTGTGTTTTTTTATTGCTGAGCTTTGTAGCATTTAGTGCAAGTGCTTCAGATGAGCCGTTAAAGCTGAAGCATATTATTAAAGCTCAGCATCATAAAAAATCACACCCAGTAGAGTTGAAGATTTATGTGTTTGACTGTGGTGAAATATTAGTCAGAGATAAATCAATGTTTAACCCCGTGTTAACAAAAGGTGAGCATATTACGTTTGCGGATACCTGTTACTTAATAAAACACCCCAAGGGAACATTATTCTGGGATACGGGTTTATCAGATTCGTTAGTGGGTTTAAGTGAAGGCGTGGATGTGGGTGACGGCGCATTCAATTTTAAAGTATTTAAAACCTTAAAATCGCAACTTGAAGAAATTGATGTTGATCCGTTAAGTGTCGACTATATTGCATTTTCGCATTTGCATCTGGACCATACCGCGAATACGGCTTATTTTCTTAACGCAACCTGGTTAATTCAGGAAAATGAGCATAAGCTGGCATTTAGCCCAGATGCGGAAAAGTTCTTTTTTAATCCTCTGGATTATAGTGTGTTGCAGGGAAATGAAACCATAAAACTAAATGGTCATCACGATGTATTCGGTGATAGATCGGTGGTCATAATATCTACGCCGGGACATACACCCGGTCACCAGGCATTGTATATTAATCTACCTGAAACCGGCCCGATTATACTTTCCGGTGATCTTTACCACTTCCAGAAAAATCGTGAAGAATATGGTTTTCCCGTATTTAACACTAAAAAGGAAACGGTCCACTCATTTGCTTTGATTGATGATTTGCTCGATAAGCTAAATGCAAAATTGTGGATTCAACATGACAAGCCGTTTGTTGATTCTTTAAAACTTTCACCTGCATTTTATCAGTGAGGGAATAATAAAAAGAATTGTGGGGTGGATTATACTGGGTTAATTGTTCGGGTTAATTGTTCGGGTTAATTGTTCGAGTTAATTATTCGGGTGAATAATTCGGGGTATATCCACCCCACAATTTCCGGCATAAAAACGTAGATGTAAAAACTATTCTTTAACCGAGAATGAAAAGCCTTTATCAGGCAATGTTAAGCCTTTAACTGTATTGCAATTTCCTGCATTGACTGAAATCGATCGTGCGGGTTTTTAGCTAACATTTTTTGTATTGCATTGTCCAGTACAGTGCAGGCTCTGTTAAGAGAGTAGCCGTGGGCATAACAATGGTTTTTTGACTGGCGCCATTTAATACCGTGTTGAGGTTTTGTAATTTAGTGTCGAGGAGAGTTTCATTCTCCTCGTTAAGACTCCAGTTACGCGCTGAATTATAAAGCGCACACTTTGTGACGGGTTTGAATTGATGAGTCTGTCGGCCTGTGTGATTTTTTCATGCAGCGTGTTTTCAGCAAATTTAAAAGTGTCTGGAATATGCCACAAAAAAAATGCTGCACAGAGTAGTGTTGAAATTATCCAGACGATCCAGAAAGCGAAAGCCTGAATAATATCAATGTAAGGATTTTCTCCTCGGTTTGTATCAGACCAAAGAGTATTTTTTCAGTCACCGGGGAAAAAACAGCGGCGAGTAGAAAATCAATTAAGGGAATAATGGCAAAAGGAATTAAAGTTATTAACGCCAGGCTAATCAATTATGCGCGATGGGCGCTCAATAAACAGTGACGAAATACCATCGGCTTTCGCCACAAAAGTGAAATCAGCGGAATGTGATGCCATAGAGGTATAAGCAGTTGCTTTGCATTATGGCTCAGTGAATCAAAAGACATGTATTGTTAAGTCCAGTATAGAGTGAAGTTGTTAGCCTGAAATATTAAGCAGCTAATTGTAAGCGCTGATCCCAGGTTAATTTATTCCGGGTTGATTATTCCGGGTTGATTATTCCAGGTTAATTATTCCGGCTCAATTATTCCTGGCCATTTTTCCGTAGCCAGTTATATAAGCAAAAACAACATTAAATACCCGCTAAATTATACGTAGAGTTTGGATTTTATGTTTTGAGTTATATCGCTTGTTTTCTCCATACAGATGGAGAAACTCCCTGGCGTAGGGTAAATACTCTTGAAAATGCACTGGCGCTACCGTAGCCAACCGCATCAGCAACAAACTGAACAGATTTTCCACGACTTAATAATGACTGAGCCAGCCCTAAGCGCCATTCTACAAGATAGTTGCCTGGCGTTGAGCCGACAATATCACGAAATCCGCGGGCAAAACCTGCACGTGACATTCCCGCAACCTGCGCGAAGTCTTCTAATGACCATTGTCTGGCGGGTTCCGCATGCATTGCATTAATGGCTTTGGCAAGCCTGGGGTCGGCGAGGCCTGCGAGTAAACCAATCTGCAATCGGTTTTCATCCATCAAGTCACGTAGTAACTGGATAATGATAATTTCAATCAGGCGATCGAGTATTGCCTGGCGTCCGCAATGATTTTGTTCTGCTTCATTAAATAAAAGCGCTAATGAGTTGAGCAGGGTCGGTATTTTATCCTGTTTAAGAATAATCATATCCGGCAGTGCTTTAATCAGCGGGTTTTTAAGCGCAGCACCGAATTCAAATGACGCACAGATAATATCGACTTCTTTATTCTGCGGAAGCAGCTGGTGGTTTATCGTATTCATATAGAACAATACACAGGGCTCTTCGAGTAAAAGTGAGCGCTGGCCTTTGCTTTTAAGTAAAAGTTTTCCCTTTTGCAGCACATGAATATAGCCATGCTCACTGTTGGACTGGAAACTCGCAGGGTGAGTTAAGGGGCCAGCCTGAAAAACCTGGGCTTTTAATTCGAAACATTTCAAAAGCTGTTCGAGTCTATCTTCCACTGGATTATTATTCATATTGATACTTAAAGTAATATAATTTATACGATATGATACCATGAGTATTAAATGATCTGTCAATATTCTGCTGTGTTTAAAATCAAATAAAAACAGGAGATTAAAGATGCAATCAAAAGTAAATAAAATACTAAAATCCGCTGTTCTGGCAAACTGTCTGCTAACAGGCTTATCTGTAAATGCAGAGCAGAGTATCGGTGCCGCAATATTTAAAGATAATGGTCAGTTGCTTCAACCGGAAGGTTTTAGACAATGGGTATTTATTGGCGCGCCATTAACGCCCCATGGATTAAATGGGGGCAAAGCAGGGTTCCCTGAATATCATCATGTGTATGTTAATCCCGATGCATTTGCAGTGTATGAAAAAACCGGTACATTTCCTGAGGGAACGGTTATAGCAAAAGAGCTGGTATTGCTTAAAAAAGGCAAACATAAAGATGGCTCTTATGATGCACCCTCAGGGCGTGGGTATTTTGCAGATAAATACAATGGCATGGACGTGATGGTTAAAGACAGTCAACGCTTTAAAAAAACTCAGGGCTGGGGCTTTTTTAATTTCAGCCATCATGCGCCACCCTATACAAGTGCGGCGAGTGCAGCACCGGTAGAAAGTTGTTCAGGATGTCATAAAGCGAATGCAAAAAAGGATATGGTATTTACGCAATTTTATCCGATCTTAAATCACTAACTGAAGGCAGGCAGAGGTGCTTATTTTAAAAAGCCCCTGCCTGTTTTTGGCATGATTTATTAACAGGCCATAATTAAATAGATAAAGTATGAAAAAACTCATATCACAAATTAAACAATGCAGAATATGTGCGGAATCCTTCAGCCATGAGCCAAGGCCAATTGTGCAGTTGGATGCAAAGGCGTCAATACTTATAGCGGGTCAGGCACCCGGGCGAATCGTTCACGAAACCGGGATACCGTTTGATGATCTAAGTGGTGCGCGTTTACGAGAATGGATGGGTGTATCAGAAAGAACATTCTACGATGCAAAAAAAATTGCATTATTACCCATGGGTTTTTGTTATCCAGGGCAGGGTAAAACGGGAGATCTGCCACCAGAAAAAGCATGTGCAGCAGCCTGGAGAGAACAGGTAATAGAACAGCTACCCAATATAAAACTGACACTTGTTATCGGTATTTATGCGATTAAGTGGCACCTGGCTGAAAGTCGTCAGCGTAACTTAACAGAAACCGTTAAAGCCTGGAAATCGTATTCATCAGAAATAATTCCACTGCCGCATCCAAGCCCCAGAAATAATATCTGGCTCACAAAAAATGCCTGGTTTGAAGAAGAGTTGTTGCCTGTGTTGCGTAGCAGGGTGAGTGATGTGTTGAGATAAATAAAATATAAAAAGGTACGTAAGACAGCCACTAAAAATTCGGCCGAAAATTCTGTAAAAAATACAGGAAGTTCTAGTGGTCAAATTTATGGTGGCTGTCTAGCGCGTGTTCTGAATTACTTGTAGATATCTATATTATGCTTATCCTTTGTTACAAACCAGATCTACATCCACATGATCTTCATCATACTTGTTAATCGCACCTGTTCCCATATCAACAAATAAGCCAATGAGCCCACCAACTAATATATTGCCCCAAACAAGCCCTTCATAACCCGATTTAACAGTAGAAATGGACGTTTCAGCATCCGAGTTTTTTATGCCGCACTCAATAACTAAAGTCGTACTGGCTTTAGCCACTGTAACAGTGCCCGGTACTTCCTCGAGTTGCCAGCGGCCTTCGTCATTAGATAACGTGCATTGAGCATTAGCACAATCCGGCGTTGCAACAGTAATATCCTGATTTGTGCCAGTTAATATACTGGCACAAGATGATAAGGAAACAATCATGAAAATTGCGAGAGTTAATTTTACAGTATCTTTTATCACAGGATTACCTAACCGCTTTTATGAAGTTTTTATCTTTAAACAAATTTGTAAAGAGTTTTTGAATGACGACTGGGTAATTGTTTGTACCAGCGGGTATGGCTACAGCACCTATAAATGAAGAGTCCCATTTATGATGAGCTGAAATTTCATTAGTATAAACAAGTTTTCCATTTCGTTTAACCATAAATTTTACTGTGATTGAAGCAGTGCCAACGCTAAATCCAGAAACATCTAACTGGTTATCAATAAGTACTCCGGATATCTGGATTTGTGAATTTTTATCCCAGATGCCTGCAAGCCTAAGCTCCTCTTCTAATGCTTTAGACAAATATAATGAAAAAGACTTATCATAAGGCGACTCAAGCGTACTACCTCGCATTGATAAATCATTTACTTCCGGTTTACTATCCTTGAATCTAACGACAGATAATTTAGTGTTAGATATATCTTGTAAAAGATTACTGTTATCTACAGATGGTTGATATTTAGGTGCATTAATAGTACATGCTGAAATAAAAATGCATGCAAGAAGGGTTAATATATTCTTCATTTTTTCGTTACCTTAGTTATTTGAATGCTTTAGCATTGAGTATTTCATCACGCATGAGTCTAAATGCTTCTTCTGAGGCTCGCTGTGCGGAGAGTGAGTAATTGCTCTTAAAGTCAGAAAATTCCGCATGCCCTTTACCTGTAACTGTTTTCTTCCAAATGGTCTTACCATTATTGGTGTTGGCTTTACAGCTTAGTTCCACAGTGAAATCTGTTGGCGGCCAGGTGAGAACAGACGAGGATGATGAATCTGTTTTAATTTTAGGGAAAAAGATTAAGCCTATGTTTTTATCCTTTATAACAGGGTCATTATTTTTGGATCTTAATGCGTAAACCTTTTTGAATTTTTGAGATAAAATTGTTTTGATTGCTGCTTCGGTGTCTTTGTAAGGGAAATACGTTACATCATCCCCGCCACCACCGGGTGTTTTAACTTCAGTCGCCATATCGACTTTAGATATATAATATCCAACTGCCGTATCTGACTTATTAGTATTGTTGCCACGTATAGCTGAAAGCTCAGGGCCAATTTGAATTGAGTGTGAGCAGCCAGTAATAACGGCAATCATTAATAAACTGGCTAATAATTTTAATGTATACATAAATCTCCTATATCACAACTTGTGTTCTGTATAATTATCGAGGAATTGTTTTTAGCAATAGAATCTTAAAAACATCAAGATTTATAGGAATTTAAAAATTTATATAAGCTACAGGACTGTTGGTTTATAGGGCATATAACCATTTAGGAAGGAATGATTTAGTTAAAAAATTAATTCCATTTACCGCATACCGCCTTTATCTCAAGCGAATTCAACTGTTATATTTTTATAGTGCCAGTTTAGTCACAAAAGAACTTACTAAGTTATTTAATCTTTATTATAAATATTATATTGTTTTTGTAGATTGCAAGCTGTTTACAATCTAACACTTTATCTTTTCAAAATAAAGAGCGTACTTGATAATAATTTAGCAAAGCATAGATATAATTGATATTTCGCATGTAAATATGTAAATGAGATGTAATAGACTGGCTTGTGTTTTCGTTATCTTTGAAAAATAAGCTGAGATTGGGCTCATATATGGCCCCTCCCTCCCAGCATTGCAAGATAAAATATTTGTATAGCTAAAATATATTGCTTCCATATATTCGGTCTTTTTATGAAGTGGTCTACGCTTCTGGCCCTGATGGAATCTGCGCACACGCATTGCATCCCGTCTTCGGTTTCATTGAGCCAGAGGCCTCGTCAGATTCGTAGATATGCAGGTGTTAGCTTTTATGCCATTTCTTGAATTTTATTTTCGCAACGCGTGAATTTTTATTTGTCACAGCAACAGCCGAAATATTTTTCCGCGGCGTTGATCTAATCGATTAATCTACTGGTTTCGTTGATTTTGAATGCGTCTCTTTTTCCTTCACTGCCGCCTCACTTTCCAGCCCTAACAGTAAATCCGGGTGCACTCGATACACGCCCTTGCGTATTCTAAATAAAAACTTGGTGTGGCTCATGTCCATGCGCCCTGTTTCTATGGTTGATGCGGGTAAAAACGAATTGATGTAATCGGTTTTTATTTCTGAAAAACACTGTTTGAATTCTTTCAGGGTAAAAATAGTGCCCGACTCGTCTACCCGGCCTAATGCCCCCGAGGTGATGGCGTTTATAAATCGACTTCTTAATGAGTTATCATTTTGCTGCATGGTATTCTCCGTATAAAATTTTTAATTTTAATTTTAATTTTCATTTTCGTTTAGTTTTTGTTTTTGATTTTTTAATAAAATTATCATGGGCATTCGGGAATGACGATTTTTCTGCATTGAATTCTCATATCTCTTCTGAACTATTACGTAGTAATAACTTGATAGTTCAAGCCATTGCTGAACTTCAGCACAAGTTAATGGAGTAGCGCTTAATTAAATCAAAACCAAATCAAATATCAAAAACCAATCTCTAATAACAAACAAAGGAAAACCGGACACCCCAATCGGTGCCCAGTGGTCCAACCTAATGTCCACCAGTTAAACAACCACCGGCTGAGCATTCTATTTAATCGCTTTGAAAGTCTTCGCCCGACAGGTTGAAATGCGATAAATCAAATTCCGAAAGATCAAAACAATTCGGATCAACACTTAATTTATCCACCCCGTCTAATTTCAGCAGTTCACTCACCGCCTCTAGCCGACGCGACAGGGCCCAGTATTTCAATCGCAACCGATTTTTTACGCGCACAGGCAGGGGCAAGCACAGCAGGTATTCAACATGCGTGCGCAGGTTTTCCAGTGTTGTGGGTAAGGTTTGGGTTGTGAAGATTGAAAGGTTTAGCTCAGGGGGTGGCGCGATGGGTGCTTGCGGTTTAGGTGATACACCGGTGGATACATCGTTAGATGTAACCGCGGGTATCACACTAAACGAGACACTTCTCACGTCCCGCCTGGCTATGGGCCGGGTCGCTGAGGCTTCGCTGGATGGCGGGGTTTTAAGCCCTGCATCATCTGCTAACCTCGTGTCGGTTTGGGGTTTTTGTGCGTTTGCTGTTAAATTTATTTGGGCAAAGCGGGTTCGTAGCGTAGAATAATCTCTAGCCATTTTGACCTCCGTTCAGGTTAAGGTGGTTAGCTGGCTTAATGGTGCGTCAACACCTTAGGTCAGCTACTTTTTTTAATCTTGGTTTAGGTTATTGTTTTTCAATTGTCTTCTCCTTGTTGGCAGGTACGCTGGGTTTTCAGGTACCGCATAAAATAATGATAACGGTGATGCGATTATTATTGTGGGTGAGGTTGCTTTTACATTGCTAAGGCACATTGTTAATGCGTTAACGCTTTCACCAGAATAATAATCAGCACAAACTCTAGCATGGGGTTTGTTTAGTTGGCAAAGGCTTTTTTGAAATAAAAATAGAAAGAAACGAATCGCCAATAAAAGCGGCTAGCTTAATTAATAACGCTTGTAATGCTTGTAGCGCTTCTCGTGAAGTCACACGATATAAGCTGTCTGCTAGCGCTAGCCCAGGTGATTTTGCATTTTTATTGCGTAACACAATTTATGAATGTGGCACGGGAAGAACCGATACCATTTTATAGTGCTATTTTTTATGTAGGCGTTTAATGGGTGTCGCTATGCCATTCCCTTATCACTACTACTACATTCGTGGTGTAATTTTACACGAGTTTATTTAGGTGGGGCAATGCTGTAGTCGATTCGTGTGATTAAAATGGCACTTTAAAATTAGCTGGGTGGTTTTGTTAGAGCAAGGCTTCATCATTATTGTTCACATTTGTAATCGATATCGTATCCCCGTTCATCGTAAATCCACAGTTGTCTCTTACATCCATCGACCTCTGTGAGTTCATTATTTTCATCATAATAGATTTCCTCAATCATGTTGCCAAAGCGATTGTAGTTGGACGTCATACGGGCATATCTATGCTTGTTCATAATGAGTTTATTATCAACACCATAGCTTGATATTTCTATTCTCTGTTGATTTTTATTATATTTAAATACATAGCGATGTAGATTATAGCTCGTGTCAATAGTGGCATTTCCATTTTCATCGAAATAACTTATTTCGGTATTTTTTCCAAAGGCATTATATTTAGCCATCCAGAAAGCATAACCGTTCTGTAGAACCATCGGTTTTTTATCCGCACCCAGGTAGGTACGTTTAACCACATTACCAGCCTGATCGAATTCTTCTGACCAACTGAACCAGCCTTCCGGATGACGGGTTGAAAGGCCTTTACTATCGAACACGGCAACGCCCGTTTTCCGTCCACGTAAGTCATAGGAATTTATTACTCGTGAATAGCCCTGGTTGGTATCGCAGGGTTCCTTTTTAGTATTCAGGGTGTTTATTTCTAGATTATGCCCGAGTGTGTCATAGCGATATAACCAGATGGCACAGCCCGTTTTAATATTGACCGGTTTTAGATGGGTATCCAGGTATTCTGTGCGGATACTTTTGCCCTGATTATTGTAAAAGTATTTTTCCTGATGGTAGCCATCATTATGCATAGTTGGTTTTAGGTTAACATTAAAATAACTGGCGGTCTCAAGCTTACCCTGTGCGTTGTAATGATTCACTTGCTGGTGGAATAGACCTGTTTTATCGTTTATTGGTATTTCATTGGTATCAAAGACTCTTTGCGTTTCCAATTGACCCAGGCTGTTGTAACTTTTTGTGAGGATGGCGAAATCTTCTGTTGAATTGGTCGGCTTATTGTTAATATCAAAGTAAGAGAGTTTAGTATTGTGGCCAAAAATATCGAACTCTCTGGCAACCCTGAAGTAGCCGGTTGAAATTTTTACCCGTTCTGTATTGATTCCAAAATAACGGGTTTCAATATTGTCGCCACGCTGATTGTAAGTGTTTAGTTTACTGGCATAGCCAAAATCACCGAAAAGTACTGGTTGATCGTATTGATTGAAATAGGCCTCGTGTGTCAGTTGGCTCATGTAATTGTAGTCACGCGTTATTTTTGCATAATTCTTATGGGTATTGACCAGGCGATCTTTGATATCGTAATAGCTGATTTGCGTTTGTTTGCCTCTGCTATTGTATTCAGCCTTCCAGCGGGTATAACCTGATTTGATAGTTGCCGGTTGTCCTGTGCTATTTCTGTAGTCTCGTTCAATTTCGTTTCCAGCAGAATTGTATTTGCTCTCGATAACACTATAGCCATCCGCGCGCATATAAGGCTGGCCTGCAGTATCAAAATAGGATTCCCTGATATTATTTCCTCTGTCATCATAATCCATACGCCAGAATGCATAACCATCGGCGATAGCTTTTGCTTTCCCGTCTGTACCGAAGTAATGAATGAGTGTTTGATTGCCGGATTGATCGTACTTGCTCTGCCAGGCGGCATAACCATCTTTACTGAGTATGTTTTCGCCATTCAGGCCAAAATATTCTCCTTTTGTTCTGTTACCGCTTTTATCGTAAGTATTTCTGTATGAGGCATAACCTTGATCAGTAATGACCGGGTTTAGGTCGGCGTCAAGATAATGTTTTTCCAATAATCGATTTTGGCAGTCGTATTGTGTAATAGTTGTGCTGTAACCACTCGACAAAGTAACAGGCTGCTCATTTGCATCTAAGTATTCCGTGAAAATCTGGTTTCCATTTGCATCATATCCATATTCAACTACGCCATAACCTCCCTTACCTAAGGTTGTCTGACTGTTGGTATTAAAAAATTCAACCATCAAAGGCCTGGAATTATCATCGAAAAATTGAGTAAACCGGGCATAGCCATTGCTGCTTATAACGGGTTTGAACCCTGTATCGTAGTAGGAAACATCAATTGCATTATTGCGCTCATCGTACAAAACTTTCTCTAAATGAATTCCCCGTGCAGACAGGGCCGGTTTTGAATTTATATCGTAGTATGAATATTCAGATACATTACCCTTGTTATCATATTTATAGAGCAGTTTATGATAGCCGTCCTGAATGGCTACTGGGAGATGTTGTTCATTAAAATTACGTACTTCAAGAATATTTCCGGCATCATCATGTTTATATTCTGTTATTGCATAACCGGTATCAATCGTGATTATCTTGTCGTTAACATCCAGGAATGTGTATCTGAATGGGAAACCTTGAGCATTGTATGCAATTTTTTGTGAAGCATTTCCAGCACTGTCATTCATAGGGTCACCCTTTTTATCAAGCGAGGTCATTATGGTCTTCTGTCCCTGCTCGTTATACTGATATCTCAGGGCAAATTGCTTGTCTGGTCCCAGGGCGGGTGAGCCAGTTCGATCGGTATACCAGACGGTGTCATCGTATCCCTCGTCGGTGTGCTCGATACGCACAAAAGTTGCTTTTGATTCTTTCTGTGGACTAGGAAAACCATCTGCAGACACAAACTGTCCTCGGCGTTCTTTTGGTTTGACCTGGTTGTCTGTCCAATCGGGAGGATAATAGATTAACCCCCACACCAGATTATCTCGCTTATCGAAGGCTTTTTCGTAAACAATATTGTCGTTTGCATCCCTGATAAATACCCAACGGCAGGCCTTTGATTTTTCATCAATTTGATCAACCCAATCTATGTAGGTGCCTATTTGATGCGAAGTCGTACATTGACCAGGACTATCGATGGCTTCTATGCTATCGACCTGATTCCTGCTACCTTTACGGGTAAATTTAAACGTTATGCTACGATGTTTTTGTTGTTCATCATTCAGTTCAACATGACCAATAGGCAGTCCCCACTGTTTGGTAAACGAATCAAAATAGGATACGTGCGGGCGAAAATATAAATAATTTATAGTGCTTACCGAGAGTATTAATATAATTATAGACAGGCTTGAGCCCCAGGCTGTATATCGCAGTCTATTTAATTCTCTAATTTTACGGCGCTTTCTTTCTTCTATTATCCGCGTCTCAGCTTTTTCGCTTTCAAGCAAAAATTCCAGGGCTATTTTAAAATCCAGGGCACCTTGTGCATTGTAACGACTCGCCCAGTCTGAATTAATTTCGGGTTTGTTCAACCAGCTTTGCGCCTGTTGCAGGTCAACCCCATGCCATAATTCTCCCTGTTTGTTCTTCCAGCGTAACGCTGCCTTTGCCAGCCGCTTGTATAGTTCGGCCAGATTGGCTTCATCTTCGGCCCATTGGTGCAGGCGTTTCCATTGTCTGATCAGGCTTTCATGGCTGATATCGATGAGTGTGTCCGGTTTGATTTTCGTTTCGACTCCGGGGAGCAGAAAGCATCGACTGGGTTTGCGAAAGACGTCTATGACTTGCGCTACTTCACGACTCTCAACCCGGGCTAATTGCATGATGTTTTCAACCGTCGTTGGGTTGCGTGTATCACTCAGATCGATAGCGCCCTCGGTTAATCGGCGAAACATAATTTCAGCTATTTTCTGTTGTTTTTCAGAGAGCTCTTTATAAGCTTTATCTGCATGGTCAGACAAGGTTCGTTGTAAGCCGCCTAACTGCCTGTATTCTGGTAATGTTAAAATCTTATCATCATCCAGATTCCACATTCGCATCAAGGTATGTTGCAGCAAAGGCAGTTGATCTTGCTGTCCGCTGCTAATTTCGTTGAGCAGATGATTGACCAGTGCGGGTTCAACATCTCCGTCGAAAACCCGGGCAGGTAAACGGATGACATCGGCCAATTCATCACGGCTTAACCGGGGTGTTAAAAACAGGCCGCGATTAATTGCTTCAGGTAATCCCAGAAAGGTTGAGCAATTGCCAATAAAATCGGAACGCATGGTTATCGTTATATAAATTTTTTCGTGCTTGTGTGCCTGCAGTAATAAAGCGACAAAGGCATCGGCATACTGGCGACTAATATCGCGTTGGTAGCGGAATATTTCTTCGAACTGGTCAACCACAATATGTAGTTGGCAGTCATCAGGCAGGGGGTAAGATTCCAGTATTTCGTGCAGCGACAGTGGGCCACGGCTGAGTTCTGCTTCGAGTATGTTTTGGGCAAAATCTGGATCTTGTTTAGATAGTGAGTAATGATTGGCAAAAATGTTGTCTTCCAGCAAACACTTTGCCAGATTGGCAAAAGGTTGGTTGCCCGGCCGCATAACCGCTACGGCCCAATAAGCGCCAGCACCACTCATAAAACCGCTGTCAAGTGAGGGTAATAACCCGGTGCGAACCAGTGATGACTTGCCACAACCGGAGGAGCCCAGAACAGCCAGAAAATGTGTTTGTTTGAGTTTTTCTACCAGATCATCTGAGTGGTTTTCACGACCAAAAAAGATATCCGTTTCATTGCGTTGAAAGGGTCTGAGACCTGGGTAGGGATATTCACTCACTTTGCTGCAGCCTGTATAAAGGCCTGTATGCTTTCAGTAGGGGATTCACTAAAAACCTTCAGTTCTTTTAACTTAATATTAAGGCTATCAGGGTCACGCTCTGGCTCAATAAAAGCGGCGATAATCTTCATAGGCGTGTTTCGCTTTGCCCTTAAACGTTGACATAACATAAGGTGTTCGCGCAGTTGAATAAAAGGGCCATGGCGAAATATCATCATAACTGCATCGCAATATTTTAAGTTATTTTCAATATCGATACGTATTTCCCTTGCACTAATATTCTCATCAATCTGCACAGGTAGACTGTAATCTATATTTAAAGTATCCAGCATCTTTGATGTTTGCTGTGCAAGTTCTGCATCTCCTTTAGATGCATCGATGTAGACAAATAATTGTGAGTTGTTGGTTTCTGGTTTAGTTACGGATCTGGGTGGAAAAAGCTGGTTTATTATCATGCCTTGAAAATCAGAAAGGGAAGAGGCAATCACCTGATCACCTTGTAAAAGCTGGTCATGAACTGTCTCATTCAACGATGAAGACGCAATACTATCTGGGCGCCATTGCATTACGGGTTTTCTAACCTCAATGCACTGTTCATATTGTAATACAGGTAAACCTTGCCCAGTATCCTCATTCAGCAGTTGGATAAATAACTCAGCTTCGTTTAGATTTTTTATTATAGATGGAACCAGGTCATGCATTGGTAAATCAGTTTCAGGTAAAACTCTGATTTTCATCTGCTGCAAAGTACGCCGTGTCGATTCACGCTCACGCAATAGAGATTGTGGTACCTGGGCTAGATAAACAGTTTTAGAATACTGTTGAGAAGAAATGGCAGGCGTATTTTCAGATGATTGAAGTTTTTTTATCTGATCAGTGAGGTCACGAGCAAGGTCATTCAGATATCCACTGTATTCATTTTCTTTTTGTTTAGTTTCAATCGTTCCAAGCCGGGCTATACGTTTATTCTTTTTAACTACCCAAAAACAATAGCTTTTCAGATCATTTATTACTTCAGGGGTATCAATTTTATCTAAAGTCACCATGAAGATTCGTTTCTGGTGCAGGTTTTTAGTCAGAGCGTGATTTTCTAAAAAAGACTGTAATTCCTGTTGGCACCATGTTGACTCACGGTAACCCGGCGACATAAAAAGTAAAAGGATATCCGACTGATTAAGTTTTTGTAAAATAGCGGGGGTGACTGCATCATTTCCTCGTAACTCGTCATCTATCCAGAGTGAATAGGCATTTTGCCGCCCAAGGTTTTGTGCAAGTAATATTTGAAGCTTATTGATAAAAGTGCGAACCCAGCCATCAGAAGACGAATCTAGTGTTAAATTATCGACGTGGGCATAACTTATAAAAATATTAATCATTTTAAGCTCCATGCTTTAGCGTTACATTGACACCCATTGAACTTGCCCATTGAACTTGACTGGCTTCAGCTTGCCAAATTTGCAGTTTTTCTACACGAATTTCGTTACGAGGGTGCAGCCCCCATAAATAGTGCCTTTTAGGTTACACAGGTAAATAAGAAAAGGCAATATGACTCGAGATACCAGGCAAGAGCTAGCAGACTGACTGGTATGAGTTAATCAATATGTGTGAACCCCGCAATTTTCGTGGCTTTGATCATTTATGAAGAATAATTGATCTGGAATCGGCTGTTCCAGGAAAGAGGAGAAATTGGTGGGCCCGGAAGGATTTGAACCTTCGACCTGCCGATTATGAGGCCCGGCTAGCGAGTCTTGAAACCCACTGAAACTGGTGCTGTGTAGTTGCTTATCAAGTGAGCCTATACCAGTTTCCCTGCCACTACGGTGTTGAACCTTTATTAATAACTGGTGGTATTAAGTAATTTATTTTAGTGGCTGAAAATTGTTTCCATACTCTTACCAGTTACTTTGTATCCAAACGGTCATGCAAATTGGTCGACAGGGTAGTGTGTGCCAACAAGAGGTTTTCACTATTCTCACAGCAACTTCCGCAGGCAATCAAAAGCGGTAGTTCGTTCACTCATAGTAACAGTATGAAAACTCTCAAAAGGAGACATTCATGACGGGTTAAAATTTAATCCGTCCCCTTTAATTTCAACAAATAAATCTCTATTCAGTACGAGGATCCATTTCTACTGCAGCTGTTCCTGTACGTGCCATGGGTACAAAATCCCCCTGCTCTTCATTGGGTATGGGAGTACTGACGCCCATTCTAAAAACTATAAATAAAGCCAAAATTCCGAAAACGATAGAAAAATATATCATTAATCCCTGAGCTCCAAGAATTTGCATAAACACGCCAGCAATAATGGGTCCGATGGCGGCCCCTACTCCATTCAGTAACAATAATCCTTGAGTAGCATCCATCACTTCAGTAGGCTTTATCTGATCATTAGTATGCGCAACAGACAAAGAATAAACCGAAAAGGAGAAACCACCATAAAATATTGCGCTTAACATAAGCACAAACTGTGATCGCTGTGAAAATACAAAGATACTTAATGCCATCAGAGTCGCGAAAACACATACAATCATTAATACTTTGCGACGATCAAACCGGTCAGACAGGCTACCAATAGGCAGCTGTAATAGAGCACCACCAAATATAATAGCGCTCATAAAAAATGCAATATCCACTTCAGAATAACTCATATTATGAGCATACAATGCACCTAATCCCCAAAACGCGCCATTGCCTAAACCAGTTACTAAAGCCCCAGCCACACCCAGGGGTGAAATGTTAATAAGACGCCGTAAGATTAATTTAGGCACTGCAACTTGAGTTGGTTGAGGTAAACGAGTGATGGATATGGGCACCAGTGCAAGAATAAAGAAAATTGCACATAAAGCATAAGTGGCGAGAGTGCCTGCCCCATAGAATAAAATCAAATATTGACCTACTCCTAGAGAAAACAGTGTTACTGCAACATATACTGAAAATATCTTACCCCGGTATTCGCGGGGTATTAACGTGTTTAACCCACTTTCTACTACAAGCATAGAGTCCCACCATCGAAATCCCTGAAATGATACGCAGGAACCACCAAACGACAGAATCGACAAACAACCCATGAAGAAGTACTGATACCGAGCCGAAGGCAGCCAATACAGCAAAGGCTCGAATATGCCCTACTCGGCTAATAAGTCGAGGACATATATAGGAACCAATAACAAAACCTATAAAGAATGCCGACATTATTATGCCAGTGACCGTATCTGAAAAGGATTCTAAACCAGCATGAATGCTAAGCGTGGTACCTAAAAGACCATTACCAATTAGCAATATACCAATGGCAAGTAATAGTGAAAATATTGAATGTAATTTAGACAGCATTACCTGTTTGCATACATGCATGTGATATATTGAGAGCGGTAGCGTCCGGATTTCTCAGGTATTTCGGTCTGGGCGACTGAAGCCCGAACGGTTTCTTAAGTGCGTTATCACAGCTGTTGAAGACCAGCATTAGCACTGTGCGTTGCATTCCTGAAATATTATCAGCTGAACCATGCAGGAGATTGCACTCATGAAATACCATGCTTCCCGGGTTGCCATGGATGCTTTGAATTTCTTTGTCCTGCAGTATCTGCTGCATCGTTTCGGACCGAGGGACACCCGCCTGCTGTCTTTTTAATGACTGTGTGTAATTTCTCTTATTGGTGACACCGGCACAGGAAATATAATTTTTGTGTGATCCAGGGATTACGTATAACGGGCCGTTAAATTCATTATTCTCCGTTAACATTATCCAGGCGGTAACGGCTCTCATCCTGGGCATGCCGTCTTCAACATGCCAGGTTTCAAAATCTGAATGCCATGCAAAAGATCGGCCGTTAAACGCCGGTTTATTATTAACCCTGGCCTGTGTAATGTATACATCTGAGCCCAGTAGCTGCCGTGCAATGTTTAATATCTTAGGGTGTCGAGAAAAACGATCAATCAGTTTGCTATAGGCATTAGGCATGAAAATTGATCTGATGGCCTGACTATCGGCTTCGGTTATCAACTCGTTACTGTTAGCCATCGTTCTCTTTAATCGGTTTATCTCATCTTGCAGGGGAGTAACCATTTCTGGCATATAATCCGGCAGTACGATATATCCGTTCTCATTATAAGAATAGAGTTGAGAAGTATTTAATGTGTGCGCAACGTCTGGTTGCGTATCGCCATAGACAATGGGGTCTTTTCGTTGAATGATTTGTTCAGTACCGTCAATACGTGATGGGTATAAATCTTCGGCAGGTGTAGTTGATTTATTTTTTTCCATATTATTAGTTAAGCCTTACTTGCTTTGTCTATCTCTAGTTCATAAGCGCCTGCAGCATTATGTACTTCGTTGCCGGTAACCGGAGGATTGAAAACACAGGCCATTTTCATTTCCTTGAAAGCACGCAGGATGTGTTTGTCGTGTTTGTCGAGAATATAAATCGACCCGCTTTTTATCGGGTATTTCTTACCATCTTGCAGCGTTTCGACTTCACCTTCACCAGAGAAGCAATACACTGATTCCAGGTGGTTCTGATAGTGCATCTGAAAATCAGCACCTGCATAGATAGTAGTGATGTGAAATGAAAAACCCATGTTGTCATCTTTTAGCAGCAGGCGAACACTGTTCCAGTTGCCGCCGGGATCCTCCACGCGGCGACTGGATTTTTCTGCACGGTGTAAATTTCGTACGATCATTAAATTCTCCTGTGATTGATATGGCTGTCGTTGCCCATGCCAGTACATAGCCCTTATTGATTTTCTTAATCAGCCATGCACGCGCACATCATCAAAATAACACGACTCTTCTGGAATGGAATCCTGTTTGGCGCAGACTTCTTTAACGGCCTGCTCAACAATATCGATACCTCGTTTAAGGTTCTCATCACTAATAATCAGCGGACAGAAAAATTTCACTACCTGATCGTCGGCACCACTGGTTTCGATGATCATGCCATTTTGAAATGCGTTATGCGTAATCTTCCCTGCAATATCGCCATTGATACAATTAATGCCCTGAAACATACCGCGACCGCGAGTGCTGAAATTGCCTTCACCGTAATTATCGACGATGTCTTCGAGGCGCTGAGAAACGTATCCGCCTTTGCGCTTAATCTCTTTAGAAAACGCATCATCACTCCAGTAATGATCAATAGCCGCTTTTGCCGTAACAAAGGCAAAATTATTGCCACGGAATGTCCCGTTGTGTTCACCCGGGCGCCACTGGTCTAATTCCGGCTTGATCAGTACCACGGCGAAAGGGGTACCATAACCACTGAGTGATTTTGACAGCGTGATGATATCCGGCTTGATGCCGGCTTCTTCAAAACTGAAATAGGTACCGGTACGTCCACAACCCGCCTGAATGTCATCGACGATCAGCAGGATGCCATGTTTTCTGCAGATAGCTTCGAGGTTTCTTAACCATTCAAAGCTGGCTACATTGACACCGCCTTCACCCTGTACGGTTTCAACGATAACGGCAGCGGGCAGATCGATGCCACTGCTTGAGTCAGACAATACTTTTTCGAGATAGGCGGTTGTGTTGACATCATCACCCATATAACCGTCATACGGCATGCGGAAAGTACCACTAAGACTGACACCTGCCGCGCCGCGATGATGCGAATTACCGGTAGCGGCCAACGCGCCCAGGCTGACACCATGAAAGCCATTGGTAAAGGCAATAATATGTTCACGGCCGGTAACATTCCGCGCCAGTTTTAATGCGGCTTCAACGGCGTTGGTGCCGGTTGGACCGGTAAACTGCATGACGTATTCGTAGTCGCGAGGTTTCAATATCTTCTCGTTAAACGTCTCCATGAACTCACCTTTAGCTTTGGTGTGCAGATCCAGTCCGTGAGTGATGCCATCTTCATGAATGTATTCAAGCAACTTTTTCTTGAACAGGGGGTTATTGTGGCCATAGTTCAACGTGCCTGCGCCAGCGAGAAAGTCCAGATACTGCTTACCGTCTTCATCGTAAAGAAACTCTCCCTGCGCCTTGTGGAACACGCGGGGAAAAGCACGAGCGTAACTCTGAACTTCGGATTCGATTTCATCAAAAATTTTCATAAACTTTATTCCTGGTGTTGGTTAATAACACCGGTTTTTCTACTGAAAAAATGCGCAAATGCATTTTAGCGTTGAGATTTAATAGATTAAAAAGGACCGAGGCGGGCGAGAAACTCGCTATCATGTTCCCCCGCGAAATGCTTTTCGCGGTCGAACATGGCAGATTTCTCCAGCCTGGTTTCGAGTTTTTTTGCCAGGCTTTTAAACAACGCCCACGAAGCCTGATTTGAATCAGTGATGGTTGTTTCCAGGTAGCTGACTTGCGCACATTGAGGGCGATCAAGGATCTGTTTCAGCATATTGCCTGCCAGTCCAAGGCCGCGAGCCTGTTCGCTGACCGCTACCTGCCAGATGAAAAGTGTGTTATTGCGCTCAGGGATAAGATAAGCGGATATAAAACCTGACAGGTTATTCTGCGTTTCATTTTCCTGCACGGCGGCAACCGAGGTGCCCGCAAAGTGTGTGCACTGCAATAAATTACAGTACATGGAGTTTGCGTCCAGTGGCGGACATTGTTCTATCAGCTGATGAACGAGTGCACCGTCCTCCGGCAAAGGTGGGCGAAGCGTTAACTTCAATGTTTCTTTTAGTTGAATATGTTCCATATTAAGCATTATATTGTTTAGACATCTAAATTAAATAACTGGTATTTGTTGATTTTAAATCAAGATTAATTGATTATATAGCATATAAATGCCGAATATATGATGTTTTAAGTCTGTATATATTTAGAGAACTAAGCATTGTACACTAAATAAAATATTTATTCACGCTGTTATGTATTGAGGCGGGAGCAATGGCCCGGTTTAAAGCCGGGCAAAAACAATCGATGCCTGTGGACAGGCCGTTTTGTGGCAAGCTTCTGCTGAATTAAACCATTGAAGGTAGAGTCAAGTGGCGCCAAAATGATGCCAATCAGGATGCTCTTGAGTAATGTGGAGAAGCAGGCTGTGGCTAAACGTGTCGGTCAAAGAACGCACCCAGTGTATACTCGTGGCCATTCAGAAATTGTAGAGGATTCGTTTGTGAGCAGTATAGAAGATGTGTTGATTGCGCTACGCCGGGTGATCAGGGCTACCGACCTGCATTCCAAATACCTGGCGAAAACCACGGGCTTGACTGCGCCGCAAATTTTGCTGTTGCAGACCATACGTGACAAAGGTGAAGTCACTATCGGAGAGCTGGCCAATAAAATTAGCCTGAGCCAGGCAACGGTTACCACTATTCTTGATCGGCTGGAAAAGCGCAAGCTGGTGTACCGTGAGCGCTCCAAAAAAGACAAACGTAAAGTCCATGCTTATCTTACAGACGAGGCTTTTAAAACGCTAAAGAATGCCCCTGTGCCCCTGCAAGATCAATTTACGCGTCAGTTTAATGGTCTCAATGAGTGGGAGCAGACCATGATTATTTCTTCGTTGCAACGCGTCGCGCAAATGATGGATGCTCAGCATATCGATGCTGCACCTGTTCTTGATATTGGCGAGCTTGATCGGCAGGATGTCTCGCTGGCGAAAGGAAAATAGAAAAGTAAAAATCGTGACTGATAAACGAAAAAAAGTAATCTGCATTGCACGAGGCAAGAAAGAGCTTGGCCGTGTTAAAAGGCTCGAAAATAAAAATGCGTATCTGGGGTCAGAGTCAATGCCAGTAAGTTAAGCGCTATGTCATTGAATGCAATGCTTTTTATTTGTGTTTCTCCCCTCTTTGGAAAAGAGGGGTTGGGGGAGATTTAGAACATATCAGGTTTTTACTCTATATTAATAGTGTTAAAAATCTGGAAGTTTTTAAATCCCCCTCAGTCCCCCTTTTTCTAAGGGTGAGGCATAACAAAAATTTGGACTATTTTTTATCCATATCAATGACTTAACTCTTAACTTACTGGCATTGGGGTCAGAGTAAAAAACCTGGTGTCCGATTATGATTGAAGCGGCCCATGTGGTTTTTCTATGAATAGCTGCTTAGAGTGCAGGCGCGCCGTCATTGCTCTCAGTTTGAAAGTCTGAGTATCTGTGAATAATCTGAGTTGAAAAGTTAGTCTGGGAGCATTTAATATCGATCCGCCGACTAATAGTCAATGGGTCTATTATGAAAGTTCTCGTAATTACTGTTCGTGTACCCATAAATTGAGCATAGTTTGTTACCATAAAATGGCTTGAGTGTATTTTTATCTATTTGACGGTGTTAGTCGATTGTAATATATTTACAGCTAGGCCTCTCACACCACGCAATTAGAGCGGAAATGTCATGCCTTTATTTATTTCAAAGTCATATTCCACCATGATTATCAACTGACTATTTCTGTGTTGATCATCAATTTCCCTTGTTCATAAGCTATTCTAAATCTATATCCTATATCAGACGTCAACTACCTTGGCCGATCGGCGTCAATTAACTTAGCCGCTTTTTTGATTTAATTTCATGGCTTCTTTTTTTCGATAACTATCTCCTTCTATTTTATAAATATCGGCATGGTGAACG